>Mummy_p2__coassemble_829_pt1 | contig 132090 bp, 114 predicted proteins | sample Mummy_p2__metabat2_high_PE_032 | metagenome-assembled genome bin Mummy_p2
TTATAATATCGCCAAGATATACAGTCTGATAAATGCTGTTCAAAAAGGCTCGTTTATTTTTGATTTCAACTAATTCAGGAAACGCTCCATAAGTTATATATTGGTTATATTGATTTTGAATGTCGGCTCTGTCTCTGGTGCTGATGGTATCAAGATAATTTTTTTCCATGTGATTAGCACTCAGATATTCAGAGAACGAATATGGATAAACGTTTAGGATCACAAAGCGGCCGCCCAAAGTAGAAGCTATTTCGCTGCTTAGCATTTTACTGTTACTGCCGGTAATGTTAATCCGGTACTTCATATCGGCAATTCTGCGAACAAATTTTTCCCACCCATTAATATTTTGAATTTCATCCAGAAATAAATATGGTCTGACATCGGTTCCCGAGATTTCTAATCCGATTTCTAAAATGAGATTTAAATCCTCCGCTGTCATTTCCAAAAGACGTTCATCTTCAAAATTTACATAAACAATTTGAGATAACGGAATTCCGGAAGCTTCTAATTGCTTTATTTGCTGATACATCATATATGATTTTCCTGTTCGCCGGATTCCGACAAAACAGTAGTTGACGTTACTTTCCAAAGAATATTGCCTTGGTACTAACGGATTATTAAGATAGATGTCCTTTTGGTCGATCATTATTTGCTTCAAGCTGTCTCTGTTCATAATGCAACCTCCATTTTATGAGTTGCCTGACAAATGGGCAACTCATTTTATGAGACAATTATACATCAATCTTGTCTTATTCACAAGACAAGATTGATGTGTAATTGTCTTTGGAAAATGTATAAATATTATGTGCCTGATAACGAATAATTATTACAGCCTACATTACGTTCAATATCTGCTCTGCAGGATACACCGCCTGCTGCGGGTCGCGTAAGCAACATTTTCCTTTCCGCCGCAGTTCGTATAATCGTGTTTTTTTGTTCGGCAGGAAATAAACTTTCCTCTCGAATAAAAAACCTGCCGGCGGGAAACCGGTCTGCTTCACGGCCATACCGACCGGATAACAGACCTGCTCGCCGCCGGCAGGTTTTTCCTTATCTTATTTCAGGACCACATCTCCTGCATAGTCGTTCCATACCAGACATATCCATGTCTTTCCGGGAGTCAGCTTTATCCGCTGTCCGTTCTGGTCCACATAAACTGCCGGGTCTCCGTCCGCATGACGTGTCCATGTGCCGTTTATTGCTTTGCCCTGCGTGAATACCTGAACCGGAGCGCCGATATCGCCATGGCATCCGAACGCCAGATAGTCATTTTTATCCCGGACCTCGCCGTTGCAATACTGGAGTATCACATTATCGTATGCTATCTGCTGGCCGGTCTTTTCATCCACCTGCTTCTTGCCATACTGATAACGATAGTATTTGCCGTTTTCATATACGAAACGCGCCTGCACGCGGCTGTAGCCGTTCTTCTTATTGGCAGTTGTGCCGCCCGGATATATCTGGGTCACGGTAGGGTATGCCGCATACATTCCCAGCTCATTGGGCTGCATGAAGACAAATTTCGGCTTAAAGGTCTGGTGATAGGTCTGGCTGTATCCCAGCCGCTGTACATCCTTCAGGATTCCGGAGCCGCTCGCCAGCACGTTATGCGGTGCTTTCCGCCTTCCCGTTCTGCTGTAGGATGTCTGCGCCGGAACATTGATACCGGCAACCGCTCCGCTGACATTGTCCACCCGAGGGCTGTTTAACAGGTCGCCCACATAAGGAGTCGCCTGACCGTAATGGCAGTATATGGCGTCATGCTCCAACGCGCAGTATACAAAATAATCCCTGCTGCTCCTTACATAGCCGATGTTCTCGATAGCGGGCCAGTTTTCATAAAGCCCCATGAGACGGGTGATCCTTCCTTCTACCGGCGCCTCATAAACTACTGATGCCTCCGCTATCCCCGACTGCGGACAGCCTGATTTGATATTGTTCAGCATTACCGCTATCGGTCTCTGACTCTGCTGCCCTGCCGCTACCGGCTGTCCTGTCAGATAGCTCACCTGACCGGCAGGCGCCGCCGGTACCGGTGCTGCCAGTGCGGATGCTCCCGGAGCCGTCGCCAAAAGAAGCGCTGCCAGCGCCATGCTCAATATCTTTTTTCCTCTTTTCATTCCCGCTCCTCCTTTTTCGGAATACTTGTCCATTCCCCTTTGTTATATTTTATTTCGTCCTGTCAGACTCCTGCCAGGATCGTTCTGCCCGAAATGCTCTTTTCTGTCTTCCTCCCGGCGGCAGCATCCAGACACTTCTGATGCTGTCCCGCAAGATAATGAATGACATCCCGCCTTGTCACGATCCCGATAAACACCTTCTCATCATCGACGACCGGAACAAAATTCTGCACACTCACCTTTTCCAGAAGTCCCTCCATGTCTACATTCACATGTACAGGCTTATTGTCCCGTGTCCTTTTTATCTCCATCACGGAAATGTCCTCCATCTCCCGAAGACTGGGAAATTCCTTTTCCTTCAGTCCCCAGAGCACATCGCCGTCCGTCAGCGTACCGATATATCTGCCTTCCGTGGACAAAAGCGGAACAGCCGCATACCCGTGATGCTCCATCTTCTCCAGCGCCTGACGCAGGGTGTCATCTTCTTCCACATAGGCAACCTCGCTCTTTGGCGTCAAAAAAAATAAGATATTCATAAGTCCTGTTTTCAACCTCTCCCTTTATCTGTCGTAAACGATTTTCTCCGCCACTTCTGCAGCGGCTTCCCCTGAAATCAGTTTCTCTATTATCTTCAGGGAAAAATCGATGGCGCAGCCCATCCCTCTGCCCGTGATGACATTTCCATCCGCTTCCGCCGCGCCGTGCGTCACGACCGCGCCGTCAAGCTCCTTCTCCATAGCGGGGAAGGAAGTCGCCCTTCTGCCTTTTAAGTATCCGCGGTGTCCGAATATCTGCGGCGCCGCGCATATCGCAGCCACCCATCTGCCGCTCTCATAAAACCGGTCAAGCTGCTCCATCAATGGCCCGCACGCCTCCAGATTCAGCGTTCCAGGCATTCCGCCAGGAAGGACCAGAATATCGAAAGAATCAAAATCCACCTCCGAAAGCATGGCGTCCATCTTTACCTCAACGCCGTGGGAACTTTCCACCGAGGGCGTTTCGTCTACGGAAACCATCACAGCCTCCACCCCTGCCCGGCGGCATATGTCCACCACGGTCAATGCTTCTATTTCCTCATAGCCTTTTGCAAAAAAAATCCCTGCTCTTGCCATTCTTTACTCCCTTCTGAAACTGCCGTCCTGCAGTCCCACTCTTATTTTACCAGATAAACCGATGCGGTAAAAGGTTTTAAATATGAATATTTTCTGAATATTTGAAAAGAACATTCGGATTATGCTACAATAGTCACAAACATCAACAGAAAGGGTCTGATATTTTATGGAAATCGAACGCAAATTTACCGTCAAATCGCTGCCTGCCGACCTGGATTCCTATCCATTCCGCATTATCGAACAGGCATATCTGAATACCGCCCCCGTCATACGCATCCGCCGGGAAGACGATTCCTTTTACCTGACCTACAAAGGCAAAGGTCTGATGGCGCGGGAAGAATACAATCTTCCGCTCGACAAATCTTCCTATGAGCATCTTCTCCCGAAAGCGGACGGAGCCTGCATCTCCAAAAAACGGTATCTTATCCCGTGCCCGCCCTATACGATAGAGCTGGACATTTTCGCAGAACCGTTTGCCCCGCTCATCATCGCCGAAGTGGAATTTCCTTCCGTGGAGGAAGCGAACGCCTTTGTCCCCCCGGAATGGTTCGACCGGGATGTGACGCACGACCCGGCATATCAAAACTCCAATCTCAGCAAAAGGACAGGCTGAATATCAGCCTGTCCTTTTCAATACAATGTTTCCTTAATCCAGCTTCCAGATATCTCTGTTATACTCTGCGATCGTTCTGTCGGAGGAGAAAAATCCTGCCTTTGCGATATTTACCGCCATCATGCGTTTCCACTTTGCGCGGTCTTCATAATCGGCAAACATCCGGTCCTTGACCTTGATATAATCTTCCAAATCCAGAAGCGTCATAAACCAGTCCTTATTCAGCAGCTCATTGTAAAGCCGTTCCAGATTTTCCCTGCTGCCTGCCGCCATCGCCCGCTCCCCGACGATGAAATCCACCGCTTCCCTGATGACCGGGCTCTTTTCATAGTACTCTTTTGACACATAATCCGCCTTTTCGTAATGGCTGATGACCGCTTCGCTGTCCGCACCGAAAATATAAATATTATCGTCCCCGACCAGCTCGTGTATCTCCACATTTGCGCCGTCAGCCGTTCCGAGCGTTACCGCGCCGTTGAGCATCATCTTCATATTTCCCGTGCCGGATGCCTCCTTGGATGCCAGCGATATCTGCTCGGAAATATCAGCTGCCGGAATGAGCTTTTCCGCATAGCTTACATTATAGTTTTCTACCATCACGACCTTCATGAAGTCTTTTACATCAGGATCGTTATTTACGATCTGCTGCAGCACGAGGAGCAGATGGATGATATCCTTCGCGATGACATATGCCGGGGCAGCCTTTGCGCCGAATAAAAAGGTGAGCGGACGCGCCGGTCTTTTCCCTTTTTTTATCTCCAGATATTTGTGGATGATATAGAGCGCATTCATCTGCTGCCTCTTGTACTCATGCAGACGTTTTATCTGGACGTCGAATATGGAATCCGGATTGAGCGTTTCTCCCTCTTTTTCCAGGATATACTCTGCCAGGATGCGCTTTTTCTCTTTTTTTATCTCGAGCAGACGGTCCGTAAACGCTTCGTCGTCCACATATTCCATCAGCTTTTCCAGTCTTCCGGCGTCCTTTTTATAATCCGTTCCTATCGTCTCATCTATCAGCGCCGTCAGCTCCCTGTTGCAGGATAACAGCCATCTGCGGAAGGTGATACCGTTTGTCTTGTTGTTGAACTTTTCCGGATAAATCTCATAAAAAGGATGCAGCTCTGTCTCTTTTAAGATTTCCGTATGGATGGCAGCCACGCCGTTTACAGAAAAGCCGTAGTGGATATCCATATGCGCCATATGGACGCGTCCGTCTTTGTCGATTATCTGCACGCGCGGGTCGCTGTATTTTCTCGCCACGCGCACAGACAGCTCTTTGATAATGGGGACGAGCTGGGGAACGACCTTTTCCAGATAGGAAAGCGGCCATTTTTCCAGCGCTTCCGCCAGTATCGTATGGTTCGTATAGGCGCAGGTGCGGCTCACCACCTCTATCGCTTCATCCATCGTAAACGCCTTGTCGTTTACAAGAATCCTTATCAGCTCCGGGATTATCATGGACGGATGCGTATCATTTATCTGAATGACCGCATGCTCATACAGCTTTCTTAAATCATGATGCTTCTCCTTCATCTCCATCAAAATAAGCTGCGCCGCATTGCTCACCATGAAATACTGCTGATAGATACGCAGCAGATTTCCCGCCTCATCCGAATCATCGGGATATAAAAACAGCGTCAGGTTCTTTTCTATCTCTTCTTTATCGAAGGAAATCCCGTCCTTCACAATGCTTTCGTCCACGCTCTCCACATCGAACAGGCGAAGCTTGTTTATCCCGTTTTCATAACCGATCACATCGATATCATACAGGCGGGACGTCACTTTTTTATCCCCGAAAAAGACGTCGAACGACACATCCGTCCGGTTCAGCCAGGAATCATTCTGAATCCAGTCGTTTTTTTCCTCCATCTGAAGCCTGTTTTCAAATACCTGCTTAAACAGTCCGAAATGATAGTTGAGGCCGATGCCCTCGCCGGGAAGCCCCAGCGTCGCGATAGAATCCATAAAGCACGCTGCAAGACGTCCGAGACCGCCGTTTCCAAGGGACGGTTCAGGTTCTATTTCTTCTATCTTTGAAAGCTCTTTTCCTCTGCTTTTTAAAATTTCCTCCACCTTGTCATAAATGCCCAGATTGATAAGGTTGTTGGACAGCAGCTTTCCTATCAGGAATTCCGCCGAAATATAGTAGATTTTTTTGTCTCCGTCGTTCGGTATCGTCGCCCTTTCCATCCCTTTTACAAGACTGAGCAATACCACATAGGTTTCTTCATCCGTCGTCTCTTCCAGCTTTTTCCCGAAGAGCCTCTGTGACAGGTCTTCCAGCCCTGCTTCTATCCTCTGCTCCATAATCTCTCTCTGTATCGTTTCCTCAAGCTTCATAATATCCTCCGTTTCTGCCGTCCTGCGGCTCATCTCATCATATCTTCATAGCGCATCCGCACAAGCTCATAGCCAAGTACGGTATTCCTTCCCGTATCTCCGTGAAGCAGCCGCTCCATCTCATCCACAGCGACGGCTGAGATTTTTGCAAAATCCTGTTTCACCGTGTTCATTTGCTTTCCCGCATAGCTCATGAGCGGTATCCCGTCAAATCCACATACCGGGTGAAATACGTCCAGCTCCATCAGCGCGCGCATCGCCCCTATCGCCATCAGGTCGGACGCGCACACGAATACGTCTGTCCTGTCTTCATAGGCAAAAGTCAGCTCCCTCGCCTTTTTTTCGCTGAAATCCCCGTATTCCACGGTCAGCTCCAGCCCGAGCTCCTCTGCCAGCTCCTTCATCCCCTCTATCCTTTCGCCGGTCACAAAGGCATCCTTTTGCCCCGCGATATACAGTACCCGGCGGCAGTCTTTATTGCCGAGCACCGTCTTTTTCGCAATATCATACTGCGCTTTTTTCTGGTCTATCCATACCGACGACATATTCTCATCACAAAACGGCGTATCCACCGCGACGGTTTTAAAAACTCCCGAATCAATAAGCTTCTTTAACAATATGTCCCCTCTGCTCATCCCGTAAACAATGATTCCCTCAATACTCTGTGCCTTCAGATAGCCGATGGCATCTGTCAGGCTCTTATCCTCCAGCATTGAGAAAAACAGCGTTACCGCATCCAGTTTTTTTTCCTTTGCCCTCTGTATGGCTCCCGCCAGATACTGCAGATTCACCTCATCCACCGCCTGCCCCGGTCCTTTCAGATTCAACAGCAGGGCTATCCTGCCGGACTGTTTTGACGACAGCGCCGCCGCCACCGCGTTCGGCGTATAGTTCAGTTCCTGAATGGCACGGTTTACGCGGCGCTTTGTTTCTTCGCTGACGCCGGCATAGCCGTTTAAAACCTTTGAAACTGTGGAAACGGCTACATCCGCACGCTTTGCCACATCTTTGATGGAAGCCACGCCGCTCCTCCTTTCTTAACGCACATACAACAAGATTTCCCGTAAACTAAAAGGAAAACGTTTTCTAAACACAAGAACATCATAGTTCAGAAAACGTTTTCCGTCAATATCACTTTCTTAAAATTTATGTAAGATTTTTGTGTTCCGGCGTTCCCGTCTGTTCGCCGCCTTCCATCAGCTTCAGGTAATTCCCTTTATCGATATGCATCATCGTTATCTGATTCTGGTGACGCCGGAAGCCATATACACAATCCACATTCCGTATGAGTGACTGAAGACGCTCATCCGGTACACAGACGATGAGCTGCAGCTCCATCTGCCGCGCATACTTTAAGCACACCGCGCTCCGCTCCTGATCCATCTTGGAAAATGCTTCGTCCAGAAGCACAAGCCGTATGCGGCTGTCCCGGTTCGTCTGCTGCATATAAAGCATCGCAAAACCTGCCAGTAGAGCTACATATTTTGGATTCTGTCCCTCACCGCCGGAATCCCGTCCTGCCATGTCGTCTACAAAATTTTCCCGTATCACATTTCCCTCTTCATCCGTCACCTGCTCGTACATGGAAAAGGAGAGATAATTCCGGTAATCCGCATACTGCTCCATCTCCCTGCGGTGCTGCTCCAATGCCTGCTCGTCGCCGCTCTTTGCAGGCATGAACTTATCCGTCAGAAGCTTTATCTTTTCTTCATATTTCTGATAAAAGCTATCCTCTCCAAGGGAAAGCTGTCCTTCAAATCCGTCATTGTCCAGATTTTTGCTGTCCAGCTCCTGTGCCATCAGCATTTCATAGAACTGTCCGTTTTCATTACGGGCGGGCTCTATCTTTATCTGATAGGTACTGTCCGAAAAGTTTGTTTTCTTCAGCAGCCTGTTGATTTCAAAGGCATGGCGTTTTGCTGCCTTGATATCTCCGTGTATCGTAGCTATCACATTTTCCCGGAGGCTTCTGTATATAAGATCACACTGCTTTTCAAACTCGATGCGGTATTTCGGCTCAAAATCCGTCCGGTACTGCTCCAACAGCCGCTCGTAGGCTTCATTGCTCTTTTCCGTACCTGAAAAACCACTGGACGGAAACTGCACGATATAGGCGCTGCGCGCCCGTCCCAGCGCTTCTGCCTGCTCTTCCTCCCTCTTTAAAAGAGCATCTATCCCCGCATTTTTCTGCATTTTTAAGGATTGGGCTGAGCGCTTTTTCAGAGACTCCTTTATTTCCGCTTCTATGCTCTTATCCGGCGTATAACCGAGCTTCATTTCCTCAAGAGACTGTCTCTTAACATCTATTTCGCCCCGGATACGCTCCTTTGTCCCTACCTGACGGGTCATCTCATTTTGTATGAGCATTGCTTCATTTTTCAGGCTGTCCCGCCGGCTGCGGAGCTCTTTTTCCCGTTCCTCCAGTTCTTTAAAGCGTCCTTCCCTAAGACGCGCTATCTCCTGCTCAAGCGCATCCTTTTCTGTGAGCACCTCTTCCAGCTCCCGTGCTGATGAGGACAAACGCTCAAGATACTCGGGATCGTCCTTTAGGCTCTCCATTTCACGGGCAGTCTTTAAGCCGCAGCTTACACGCTCGCTTTCCTCCAGCTCTTTGGAAAGCTTTGCCACGTCTTCCTCATATTCTGCAAGACGTGCGCGGGAAACCTTGCCGCCGATGCATGCGCCGAGCGTATAATCCTTCTTTTTCAAATGTCTGAAAATAAAATTGCTGTAGGAATAGCAATCCGGCGTCACGCCGTCCCTTACCTGCTCCAGCTCCTCTACAGAACGGCATTTCACGATGCGCCCCAGATAACGCTTCAGGCAGCTGTCCACCCATTCCTCCGAAGCGTGTACGGCTTCATATAAAGAGTCTTCCAGTACGACAGGCTCATTTTTTATGACCGCCGCCGAATCGATAAGCTCTGCATCCTCAAACTGCTTCATCTCCCGGAAAAGCTTTGCGGCGTCTGCCGATACGTTCGGCTCTGTGACAAGGGAGAGCTTGAGCCTCCCCAGCCGCCCCTCTACCGCATTTTTCCACTCTTCGTCCTCAACGTCAAACAGGTCTGCGAAGATAAATACCTTCACCGTCCTGCCGTATACCGCGGAAAGCCGCTTTTCCAGCGCATTTCTCGCCTTGATGAGCTGCTCGGGATAGGATTTTCTGTTATGCTTCATATCGTCGATGAGCCGCTGCTTTTCCTTTAACTCTCTGGCGATAGCTCTCTGCTCCTCGCGATATGTTTCATATTCCTCTTCAATATTCTGCCGCGCCTCTTCGATACGCTCATGCAGCAAAATACACTGCTGCGCCGTTACCGGACCCGTCCGGAACGTCTCCACCATCTGAAGGAGCCGATTGCTCACATAATCTGTAACAATCTCGTCCGTCTCCCATGCCGAAAGCCCCTGCACGATCCTGCGCCAATGCTCCGCATTGTCCGCCAGCATCCTGCTCCGTTTTTTCAACTCTTCCAGATGCTCCTTTTTGCTTCCCAGGTCACTGCTCTTTAAATCGGCGCTCACAACGATAAGCTCGTTTTCCGCCTCCTGCGCAGCCCTGTCCAGCTCCGCTTTTTTGACGCGTTTCTCCTCAATTTCTTTTTCAATACGACTGCCGTCTTCCTTCAGGCTCTCTATCCGTTTTTTTGCATCTTCAATATCAATGCAGCGTACTGCCAGACGGCTTCCCACAATATCTGCACGAGTCAGCGTAAGCCTGTGCCCGGCCTCCCGGATATCGGTCAGCATATCGATCTTTTTTTCCAGAACATCTATCTTTTCCTTGATATCACGATATGCGCCCAGCTGCTCACTGATGGTCTCTATCGTAGAGCTCTCGCTCTTGGGGAACATATAATCTCTTATGAACTGCCCCGTCCCGTTGGACATTTTCAGGGCTATTGCGCTCTTTTCCATCGTAATAAAACGATTCCCGTCGATGTAGCCCAAAATTGCATCATACAGTGTGCTCAGATATGCTTCCTTGGAAGGATAGATGCGGTTCAGCTCAGCCCGTGCGCCCGTTTCCTTTGCCCGCTCTGCGACCAGCCTGCGGATATCCTGATTGGAATAGGGATATCCTTCATCTGTCAGATAGCCTCCCTCCGGCATCCTTCCGGAATGGCTGAAATATAAAAATTTCCGTATCTCGGAATCGGTACTCCTTACCTCAAAGGCGATTCCTATACACATCGTCTGCTTCGTTCCCGTATCCAGAATCTCAAGCGCCAGTTCCGAACAAAAATCCTGCCCTTCCCGGTTTGCGGAGCCGTCCTTTTGCTCTCCTCTCAAATAGCTCAAAACGCTTCTTCTGTTTTTGGCGTCATCCGCCGCCTTATTCAAAAAACTTGGAGAAAAGCTTCCGTACAAAACGACCTGTATCGCGTCCATCACCGTAGATTTTCCCGATCCGCTCTTTCCGGAAAAAAGATTTACATATTCATTAAACTCGAGTATCTTATGATCGATTCCTCCCCAGTTATTCAGACACATCCGCGTAAATATCTTCTTCGCCTGCTTCACTGTCGTCCTCTCCTTCCTCCAGCATTTCTTCCGTCTCACTGCGGTAACGCTCCACAAGTGCGCTGATATCTGCCGATGAGCAGAAAATATTGACTGTGCTGTAAATATAGATTGGAGTTTCATCCTCCACATTCAGTATCGCACCCGGCAGGTCTATCATTTGATGAGTTTTCATCAGATTTAAAGCCGCCTGCCATTCCTGCCCGGTCAGCTTTCCGGGGATCAGGTTCGTATTTCTGCCGTATTCCCGGATTTCCGAAAGATTTGTGACAGTCGCATGCAGCCCCTCTCCCATTATCTTATCCCGGTATATCATTTTCATCAAAAGCAGAAGGCGCGTTGTTGTAAGGCTCATTTTTTCAACGGGCACGCCCTCCCCCGCGATACGGAATATCCTGTCCTGCGGGTCGTGTATCAGGTCGCATCCCAACACCGCAAAATAATCGGAAATAAATTCCCGATGCCTTGCACATACCTGATAACGGGCATTGTCCTTTGCAGTCAGCGTTACCGGGTCATATTTTACCTGAAGGATACAGGTCTGCCGGAACAGATCCTGTATCGTCTTTTTTACATTTTCCGCCTCTGCCGGCGATAATCCTTCCAAATATGAAAACATCTTCTCTCCTTATCCGTTCAGGGTAAATCCCGTATAGGTAAAGCCGTCCTTCTGACGTATCTCATCCTTTAACTCTATCCGGTCCTCCTCCAGTCTGTCCTTGGTCGCCTCCTGCCATACAAATAGAAGCTTTTCCAGGTCTTCTACAGAAGAAACCGTTTCCTCCGATACACAGAATGCTCCTCCAAGGCTGTTTTTTTCTCTGAATTCCTCCAGCTCATATCCTGTATACAGCGGTCTTGGCACAAAATCATCCATCTCCAGCGGCTCTGCCTTCGTCGGCTTTACAGGACAAAAGCTGCTTTCCTGCCGCGTCCTCCTGCTGTAGAGGCTGGAATCCGACAAAACGGTAAACGGAGCTGTAACGTGCATACCTTCCCTCAGTTTTTCCAGAATCTCGTCTTTTTTCCGGCTCCGTGTCAAAAGGTTTATGAGCACCAGCGTCTGGTCCTCCTGCGCAGAGCCTTCCTGCAGAATATAATGAATACGTGCCAGCGCCCGTCTTGCAAACACCGTTTTCAATTCTATCAGACGGTTATATTTTTTCTCAATAAGGTCAAATTCTCTTTCAGCCTGTACCACAAGCTGCGCCGCCTCCTCGCAGAAGGCAATGCCCCGGCGGAGGCGTTTTACCTGAGGGGATTCCGTGCCCGGCTGTCCTGATTCCATCGGCTGCTCTGCTGCCGTTGGCTGCTCTGCTGTTGTTGGCTGCTCTGCTGCTGTCAGCTGCCTTTCCAGCGTCCGGCAAAGCTCCTCCCGGCGCTGCTCATTTTCATTCAAAATATCGCTTATCAGCTCCTTTACCGCCTCTTTGTAGCGGTAAAAGCTGTCCGTTGTCGTCAGTATCGCATATTTTTTACTATCGCTGTTATTTAACTCGCTGACAAGCACTTCCTGTATCCCGATAAAATCCTTCCGGGCGGAAAGCTCATCAAACCATGCACGCATCCCGTCCTGCATATCGGAAAGCATCTGCCCGAGATTTTTGGACGTCTGCACCGCGCTTTTTAAGATGCTGTTATTTTTCTCCGGGTCGGAATGATAAGTATACAGCGCGCTGTATACCGACAGGATGCTCTCCCGCTCCCGGCTCTCGTCCTCCTGTCCCAGCCGTTCAAACAGCTCCACATACATACGGCTGTACTCCGGAAAGGAAATGATGTAACAGTTTAATCTTTCATCGAAATCACTCGACAGCCATCCCCACTTCACAAGCCTGTCCAGCACCGCCGACGGCGTAAGCCCTAAAAACCCGCTCTCATCCGCCCGCTCCGTTTCATCCTCCCACCAGACCAGATTCACCTTTGCTATCGTCTCCGCCAGAATGCTTTTGCATTCTGCATCCGTCAGCTGCGAAAGGGCATACGCTTCCCGGCTCGTGCGGTACAGGTCTGTCAAAAGCTGCATATAGTAATCCATGTTCTGGGTCCGGAATAATTTATAAAAATCCTTTGGTATCTTTTTTTTGAGAATCATGTATTTGCCTGTGTCCTTCTCGTTATCACTTTATGATGTCTATTTTCGCGGTAAAAATTTATTATATCATAAGATTCGGGGATTTGACAAACCGGATTTTATTTGTTGTTATTTTCTATCAATCCCCAAGACATCATAGTATTCATCACCATACTCAATGCCACTATTGTCAAAGCGAGATTGCAGTTCTTTTACATAGTCATAAGGGTTATCAATAGGGGAAATTTCTAACTCTGTTTCAAGATAACTTAATGTCGCTTTCTGTTCTTCTGTGCGGATTGCTTCTTCCTCTTTGAGGTGTTTTGCAAATTTGCCTTTGTCCATCCAAATAATCTGCTCAATAGGATTAGTAGAACCACAAGCAAGAATAAGTCTCATAAAATCCTCAAAGGTTCTTGCCAGCGGATAAACAAAAACATCTGCACAAGTATCAGGATTGCAGGCAAAAACCATTTCCCCATACGGCTCAATAAAGCAATACATAATACTTCCTTCAAACCCTATTGCCTTTGCATTGGCCGGATAGCAGAAGTAAGAATAAATATCTTCAACTTGTTCAAGACAAATCAAAGAGCCATTTATATTCAGTTCTTTGTATTGGTCAAAAAGTGTTTCCATTTTATCACACTCCTTTATCAAATTAGACTTTATCATGCTTTCACAGTAATACTATCTCTATAACTCTCTGCAATGTTACGGCAATACTCCGATATCCATCCTTGATTTTCTGAAATCCTCTGTTTTAGCTGTTCTGAAACTGAAATGACCTTTTGATACTGCTTACTGTTGATTATTCCATCAGAATATGCTTTTTCAAGTTCATCTCTATCATCCTCGACCACCTGACCGCTATCAGAAACGAGCAAATCTAAAAACATATCATTATAAAAGGGAATTCCGTCCGCATCAACACCTATACCATCTATCAAATCTATATACCACAATAGCGGAACATCATTTCTATCCATATACATCGTTATAGCATAATCTCTGTAAACTTTCCTGTCCGGATGTCCTTAAATCCTGCCACCTTTTCTCCCGTTTTAAAAAATCCAGTCCTTTTTATTTCCTCTTCTCTATCCATAAACAGATAAGAGCTGCCGTCATCAGATAAATAACAAGTATCACACACTCTAAAGCCAGCGTGTAATAAGGACGCGGATAAAAATTTGCCAGCGATGTAACGACAAATCTGACCGGGAAATACGTCCCTAACCATGCTGAAATTTTATAAAACTTTTTACGAAATCCCCTCGTGGTTTCATCTGCTTCGCTTTTTTTCTTTTGATATCCATATTCAAATCCGCCTATAACCGCAACAAACGGCAGGAAGCTGAGGACGCCAAAAAATTCACTTTGCAAAATGAACGTTGTCATGAACTGAACGAGCGCTGTCATAACCTCAAGCGTTACCATAAATATCATAATCTGGTGAATGCCGTCTTTTTTTGTTTCCTTTACCTTTGGCAGGTCGTTATCACTTTCATATTCATCATTCAAAAGATAATCTGTTGTAACTCCAAACAGCTTGCTAAGCTGAAGGACATTCGTAACATCCGGCAGTGCCGCTGCTCCTTCCCACCGCGAAATCGCCTGTCTGGATACATTCATTTTTTCAGCTAAATCCTCCTGGGTCCATCCATTTGATTTTCTAAGTTGGATTATCTTATCTGACAGCTTCATAATAATCTCCTTTCTCTTCTCCATAAGGGCTGTTTGTGACGCTCCGGCACAAATAGCCGTGTGAAAACCAAGCCCCTTTGCTCTGATGATTCCATTATATCCAAAACCCCTGTTTAACGCTATCACACCGGCTTTACATTTCCGCAACATGACTTTACATCGCTGTAAACCTCCGGTCTTATCAACGCAATAAGGTCAGGAGCTGTCTATTTTCCGACATCCCCTGACCTTACCTGTTTCACTATAACTAACTCACTTATGATTTACGACAGTACCCTTTTTACCACATGGGGCGTACGATAAGTCGCATTGGATATCCTGATACCCGTTCTCGGATTGCTCGCATGGATGACCTGCCCGTTCCCGATATAAATCGCCACATGATTTATCGTGCCGTTCTTTGCATAAAAGACAAGGTCGCCCGGCAGCGCTTCGGAAAGGCTGACCTTTGTGCCCTGCTGCGCCTGACTGCCCGAATAATGCGGGAGGTTCACGCCGTATTTTTTCATGATGCTCATAACAAACCCGGAACAGTCCGCCCCGTTCGTCAGGCTCGTTCCGCCCCAGACATAAGGATTTCCCAAAAACTGCTTCGCATAATTGACCAGATCAACACGCACATCGGAAACGCCCTGCCCGTATTTCAGTTCCGTCATGCTCACCGCCTTTTCCAGCTTCTTGGCGATATCTACATATTCTTTGGAAACAAACGCCTCCTCATCGTCCAGCATGATCTTGACCCACTCGTCCTGTACTTCCACGACTTCCAGCTCCTCGCCTTCCGCCACCTGTGTGATCACCGGCGCGTCGAGACTGGCTTCCTCGCGCACGCGCAGACCGCCGGAATTGCATACTGCCATGTCAGCAGCTTCCCGATCTGCAAGCTTCGTTGCCTCAGCCCCCGTCAGCATATAATCGGCGCGCACATAGCCTGTCACCTTGCCGGACTTTATCTGATACCAGCCCTCTTTCTCAGAAATCACTTCTGCTCCGGCGTTTTTAGGAAGCTTCCCTACAAGCTCTCCTGTTTCCGAAGGCTCCTTACGGATATTTAAGTAGTCATTCACCTTCGCCACGCCCAGATTTTCATATCCATATATTTTCCTGCGTTCTTCCTTTGCTACCTCGGCTGCCGCCAGACATTCCCCGGCATCCACTGTACTGTCCAGAAGCTTGCCCACACCCGCCGACTGCACTGCTGTACGGACTGTTTTCCCGGCTGAACCTGCATTCACTGTCATCCCTGCGAGCATAACGCAGACCACAACAGTCAGTCCAAGTTTTCCGATTTTTCGCATTCTTACTCTCCTTTTTCTTCGGCGGCCGGCATCCCAGCCGCCGTTACATTCTGTAATACTTTTGTAACAATTTCATTATAAATATAAAGCAATGAAAATGTCAAGCAAAACCATTTCTCAATTTAAGTCAGGATGCAGACAGAAAACAGGAGCGAAATGCGGCGGCCGGAATTTATCCCTCCGCGCACGCCGCAATGTCCTTCTGAAGCTGCTCCTGCAGCCTGGAAAGCCCCTCAAACTTCTGCTCCGGGCGCACGAACGACTCTAGACGCACCGTAATAAAAGTGTCATAAATATCTCCTTCAAAATCATAGAGATACGTTTCCACACCCATCGGCGGGTTTTTTCCCTGATCCACCGTTGGCTTGACCCCTACGTTGGTCAGCCCTCTGTAAATTCCCTTACAGCATTCCACCTCTGAGCGGTACACACCGTTTGGCGGCAGCAGCTTGTCCTCCGGAGGCATCAGATTTACCGTTGGAAACCCTATCGTGCGTCCAATCTGATTGCCGTGTACGACAGTCCCCATCACCGCATAAGGCGCACCCAAAAGCTGCGCAGCTTCCTCCATCCGCCCCGCTTCCACGCTGTCCCTGACGCGTGTGGAGCTTATCTCTTTTCCGCCTTCCTGCACTTTTTCAATGATTTTTACCCGGTATCCGCCTTCCTCAGAAAGCGACTCTAAAAGCCGGTAATCTCCTCTGCCCTTATCCCCGAAGGAAATATCCGTTCCCGCCGCGATAAACGCCGCCTTCATTCTGTGACACAGGATTTCCCGTATAAAATCCTCCGGCAGCATCCCTGCTGTCTCTCCGTTCAAAGGAAATTCCACGAGCACATCAATCCCGAGCTGCCGGAACAAACGGCGCTTCTCCTCCTTTGTCGTCAGCCCCTTTACCGATTTCCCCGAAAAAAATGCCGCAGGAGAAGGGTCGAATGTAAATACTGCCGCCAAAAGGCCTTCCTTTTTTGCCTGAAGGATTTCTTTCAAAAGCGCCTTGTGTCCTCTATGCATCCCGTCAAATTTTCCGATCGCCACCGCCGAAGCGCCCTGCAATTCAAAATCAATCGTTCCGGAAATGATCTGCATTCTTTCGTTTCCTTTCCTTACTTTTCCAAAAACATCTTTACCGGCTTCAAGCGTTCTTCCGCCTTCCGCCATGCATATACGCCCGTAAAATGTCCGTTTTCATCATAAACGCGGACCTGCGTCCCGTCCTCCGGCGCACAATCCAAAGGCGTTTCGCCGCTCAAAAGCTTCACATGCCTGCATTCCAGAGGATTTCCGTTTTCCAGAAGCTTCTGCCCGATTCCGATGGCCTGCACCGCCAAAAGGCCTTCGAATACGTTCTCCACAGGCATCAGTATTTCCTCAAGCCTTCCTTCGTCAGAGAGCTTCTGTATCTCCGAGAGTTTATACGCCTCCTCCAGTCCGAACCGTCCCGACCTCGTGCGGACAAGCTTTTCCATCGCTCCGCCGCAGCCAAGCTTTTGTCCGATATCATGACAAAGAGTTCTGATATAAGTTCCCCTTGAACAAAATACCTTCATTGTCACGCGCGGCAGGCATATCTCCTCTATCTCGATAGAGTGTATCGTGATACGGCGGCTCTTTCTTTCCACCACTTTTCCCGCACGCGCAAGGTCACACAGCTTTTGCCCGTTTACTTTTAACGCCGAATACATCGGAGGTATCTGGTCATAAGGACCTGTAAAAGAAAGGATGGCATCCCGCACCTCTTCCTCCGAAGCTGTCACCTCATGCTCCGAAATCACTGTTCCTGTCGTATCCTGCGTATCCGTCTCACAGCCCAAAAGCATTACCGCTCGATATTCCTTATCCTTTTCCGTCAAAAGATCACATAGCTTTGTGGCGCTGCCCAGACAGACGGGCAATACCCCGGACGCTTCCGGGTCCAGGGTACCTGTGTGGCCGATTTTTTTCTGTTTGCAGATTCCCCGAAGCTTCGCCACCACATCGTGGGACGTAAAGCCCGGTTCTTTATAGACATTAAGAATGCCGTTCATACAGCCTCCTCGCTCATCCTTCCAACTGTTTTTCGATATGTGCCGACAGATTGTTCACGCAATCGTGGAACGTCCCGCGCATCGTGCATCCTGCGGCCCGCACATGTCCGCCTCCGCCGAAAAATCCCGCGACCTCCGCCACATTTACCGCGCCCTTTGAGCGCAGGCTCACTTTGTATTCCAGTGTACCCGTCTCATACATAAAAATAGCGCACTCCACACCTTTGACTGACCTCAGCTGGCTGACGATACCCTCCAGATCTTTCGAAGTCACACCATAAAAATCCATCGTCTTTGCATCTATCACGCTGACGATACACCTGCCGTCCATAAATACGATACTTTCCAGGAGCGCCCTGCCCATCACCTGTATCTGACGATATGTTTTTTCAAAAAAGGTCTCATCGATGAGCTTGGAGTGGTCAAACCCATACGACAAAAGCTTTGCACCGATCTCCATCGTGTGCGGAGTCGTGCTGCTGTACTGGAACACACCTGTGTCGTGCACGATTCCCATATAGATCGCCTTTGCGATATCTGCATCGATAAGGCTCTCATCCAGAAGCTCATATACAAGCTCCGATGCAGAGCTTGCGTCAGACCGACAGTAATTGATCTGTCCGCTGCCGGAAGCATTGCTGATATGATGATCGATATTTATGGTCTTTTTTGCCGTTTTAAAATATTTCTCCGCTCCGCCCAGACGGCTGCTCTCCGTATCGAGTGCGATACATACGTCATAAATGATATCCTCGCTGCAGTCCGTTTTTATCTCGTTTATCCCTTTGATGCAGGAAAATACCGGCGCCGGGCTTTCCAGATAAACGTCTATCTTCGCCTCCGGCAGAGCTTTTTTCAAATAAAGGTACATCCCCATGCACGCGCCGATACAATCCCCGTCCGGGCGCACATGTCCGCTGATTGCGATGAGGCTGTTATTCTTCACTTCCTCCAGAATTTTCTGCATCCTCATCCTCCCCTTTCTTCGCTCGCTGGTCTGCCATTACCAGGTCTATCTTATGCGACATATCCACGCCATAGGCGATGGACTGATCCATAATGAAGTGTATCTCCGGCGTATTCCGCAGATTTATCTCCTTTGCCAGACGGCTCCGGATAAATTTCTCCGCACTCTTTAAGCCTTCGAGCGTATTTGCCGCTTCCTCCGGCGTGCCCAGTACGCTGATATAAGCACGGCACGTTTTTAAATCCGGCGCGACCTCCACGGAAACCACGCTCGTCATAGGCGCTATTCTCGGGTCCTTGATATCCCCGCGGATGACCTCGGCCAGCACGCGCTGCACTTCACCGTTGACCCTGCTGTTTTTTACACTGTTCTTTCTCATTCCAACCTCTATTTCTGAAGCGCCCTTCTTCCATCGGAAAAAGGACGCTTCCTTACAAATGCCGTTTATGAAACTTTATCGGGGCACTTCCACCATCGTGTAGGCCTCCACGATATCAAACTCCTGCATTTTATCAAAACCTTCAAATACAAGACCGCACTCGAAGCCCGCTTTTACTTCCTTTACGTCGTCCTTAAACCGCTTTAAGGAAGCCAGATTGCCCTCGAATATCTGCTCGCCCTCTCTGGAGATGCGGACCTTGCAACCTCTTGTAAATACGCCGTCCAGCACATAGGAGCCGGCGATATTGCCGATTGCGGACGCCTTGAATATCTGGCGCACCTCCGCATGACCGATGACCTTTTCCTCGAATACAGGATCCAGCATACCCTTCATGGCAGCTTCCACATCTTCAATCGCCTGATAAATAACCTTGTACAGGCGGATATCAACGCCTTCTGTCTCCGCTATCGCCTTTGCCGTCGCATCAGGACGCACATTGAAGCCGATAATAATAGCATTGGATGCGCCCGCCAGCGTTACGTCGGACTCGTTGATAGCACCTACGCCGCCGTGGATACATTTTACAACGACTTCCTCGTTGGAGAGCTTTGTCAGACTCTGCTTTACCGCCTCTACGCTTCCCTGTACGTCCGCTTTTATGATCAGGTTCAGCTCCTTTAAGTTGCCTTCCTTTATCTGATTGAACAGGTCGTCAAGAGACATACGGGACTTGGTCTCTTCCAGCTTCTTCTCCTTGTTCTGCTCGATGAACGCAGCCGCATAGGACTTCGCTTCCTTATCGCTCTCATGGGCAAGGAATACGTCGCCGGCCTCGGGAACATCTGACAGACCGAGTATCTCTACCGGAACGGAAGGACCCGCCTGTTTTACACGACGTCCCTTGTCATCTATCATCGCACGGACCTTACCGCTGCAGGAACCTGCGGAAACAAAATCACCCACATGCAGAGTACCCTTCTGAACAAGCACACTCGCCACAGGACCACGGCCCTTGTCAAGCTGCGCCTCCAACACGATACCTCTCGCATTTCTGTTGGGATTCGCCTTCAGCTCCTGAACCTCTGCCGTCAGCAGTATCATCTCCAACAGCTGCTGGATGCCTTCGCCGGTCTTTGCGGAAACAGGCACGAATATCGTGCTGCCGCCCCAGTCTTCCGCTATGAGCTCGTACTCTGTCAGCTCCTGCTTTACGCGGTCGATATTTGCACTCGGCTTATCCACCTTGTTGACTGCAACGATGATCTCGATGCCGGCAGCCTTCGCATGGTTGATAGCCTCTACCGTCTGAGGCATTACGCCGTCATCGGCAGCAACGACCAATACCGCGATATCCGTCGCATTTGCACCGCGCATACGCATTGCTGTAAATGCTTCGTGTCCGGGCGTATCCAAAAAGGTGATGGGCTGACCGTTTATCTGTACGGTGTACGCACCGATATGCTGCGTAATGCCGCCCGCTTCACGGTCAGTAACATTCGTTTTTCTGATAGCATCCAGAAGGGAAGTCTTACCGTGGTCAACGTGACCCATGACACAGATGACCGGAGCTCTGGAAATCATATCCTTCTCGTCCTCTTCCTCTTCCTTTAACAGCTCTTCTATGACATCGACCTTTACTTCTTTTTCACAGATGATATCGTACTCTATTGCGATATTCTCTGCATCCTCATAGGAAATCTCCTGATTCACGGTCACAATCTTGCCTTCCAGGAACAGCTTCTTGATGATAGCTGCCGCCTGTATCTTCATCTTTTCAGCAAGCTCTTTTATCGTGATAGTCTCCGGTACGGTTATCACCTTTATCGTTTCTTCCGGCTCTACCGGCTTGGGCTCAGGCTTGATAAAGCGTCCTGCTCTCTTATTGTTTTTGAGTTTCGCTGCGTTGTCCTCTTCGTACATCGCATCTCTTCTGGACTTCTTATCGCGCTCCTGCTGATTTAAGCTTCTGTTGTCACGGCGCTTATCCGTATCTTTTGCCGGAGCTTCCGGTGCAAAACCTTTAGACGCCGCCGGCTTTCTGAATCTATTGTCCTGCCGGCCATCGCTGTTCTGAGGGCGTCCGCCATTTGTACCAGGACGGTTATTGCCCGCACCGCTCCTGCCAACGCCTGCAGAACGATTAAAGCCCTGACCATCCCTTGCAGCGCCGTTATTGCCCGGACGGCCATCCCGTCTCTGGGTCCCCAGCTGTCCCTGACCGTCTCTGCGGCCCTGTCCGTTTCTCTCGCCGCCTCTGTTGTCACGGTTCTGATAACCGCCTCTTTCGCTGCGGTTTGCGCCGTTTCTGTCATTGTTTCTGTCACCGCCTCTGTTATCGCGGTTCTGATAACCGCCTCTCTCACTGCGGTTGAAACCGTTCCGGTCGTTATTCCTGTCGCCGCTCCGGTCATTGCCGCGGTCATTTCTCTCACTGCGGGCTGCCTTTTCAGACTTTTCAAGACGCTCTCTTGCAGCTGCTTCCGCTTTCTTCTGCGCTTCTATCTCCGCAGCCTTTGCAGCACGCTCTGCCTCCGCGGCCGCCTTCGCAGCTGCCTCCTTTGCGGCGCGTTCGATGCTCAAAAGCTTTTCATCCGGCATCACCGGCTGGGAAGGCTTTGTCAGAGGCTTTATCAGCGGACGGCTCTCCATCCGCATTCCGTTCCCGCCTTTGCCGTTCTGACGCTTGCCGCCGTTTTTATTCTGTTCGTTTCTGCGTCCGTTATTCCCGTTTCCGCTGTTTCCGCCGCCTTTTCTCTCATTTCCGCCGTTCCCGCCGTTTTTCATACGGCTGTTCTGGGGATTATTCACCACGATAATGGTCTTTGCCTTTTTATGGGATTTTGCATCCTTCTCTGTTGTCTGTATATCTTTTGCCGCCTGCGTATCCACAGTCTGCTTTTCTGCTGTTTCCGTCTTCTCCACCTGCGCCATCCTTTCCTCCTTGACTGCTTTTTCCTCCGGCTGACTGACCTTCGTATCCAAAGCAGTCCCGAATTTCTTTTTCACCAGTTCTGCCGCATCGCCTTCGACCGTGCTCTGGGCAGCTTTCACATCAACGCCCTTCTCCTGAAGAAAACCGATGATGTCTTTACTTTTTATATTCAGCTCTTTTGCAAGCTCATGCACCTTTATTTTTGACATTCCGTTACCTCCGCTTCACTCACCGCTGTTTCCAGCTGCTTTTTCAGAGTCCCGGCAAAGCCATCGTCTATCACTGCCAGCGAAGCCCGCATTTCCTTTCCTGTCGCATGCCCCAGCTCTTCCTTTGTCCCGTATTCATAATACGGCACTTTGTAAAAGCTGCACATATCGCGGAAATTCTTCTTCGTGTTCGCTGAAGCATCCGTTCCTACGATCACCAGGCGCGCGCTGCCGTCCTTAACGGATTTCTCCGTCATAAACTCGCCGCTCACGCAGCGTCCCGCTCTCGTAGAAAGTCCCAACAGGGAAAATACCTTATTCGGTCTCACTCTCACCAAACTCCTTTTCCAGACTGTCATAGACCTCATCCGGAATACTCATTCGGAAAGAACGTTCAAGCCCCTTGTTCTTTCTCGCCATTTTCAGGCAGTCCAGACTTTTGCACACATAAGCGCCTCTCCCGTTTTTCCTGCCTGTCGCATCCAGGATAAAGGTCTGCTCCGGCGTCCTCAAGACACGCATCATATCCCGCTTTGCCTTCATTTCACCGCAGCCCACACATTGCCTCATGGGGATTTTTTTATTCATCGCTGCCCTCGCTGTCATCCTCTGACGCCTCTTTGGTCAGTTCTGCCGCTTCCGGCTCAGCTTCTTCATATTCTTCAGAAGTTTCCGTGTATTCTTCTGTCACATCCTCGTCTTCTGCATATTCTGCATCGTTTCCGTACTCTTCCTCATTTTCATCGTAATCATCTTCAAGATAATCTTCATAACGGAAGCCCGGTGCATCCTTTGCCTGCGTCTCGCTCTTGATATCTATCTTGTATCCGGTCAGGCGCGCCGCAAGGCGGGCATTCTGTCCTTCCTTACCGATGGCCAGCGAAAGCTGATAATCCGGAACGACAACCTTTGCCGTACGCTCGTCGGGGTCTGCAAAAACAGCCACTATCTTGGCAGGGGACAGAGCATTCTGTATCAGATTGCCGGGGTTTTCATCCCAGTTTACGATATCTATCTTCTCGCCGCGCAGCTCGTCTACGATAGCGTTTACGCGGGAACCGTTCATGCCGACACATGCACCTACCGCGTCTACGTTCGGATTATTGGACCAAACAGCGATTTTTGTACGGCTTCCCGCCTCTCTTGCGATGCTCTTGATTTCTACAACGCCGTCGCGTATCTCGGTCACTTCTGCCTCAAACAGACGCTTCACCAGCTCCGGGTGTGTCCGGCTTACGAGAATACGGGGACCCTTGGGCGTATTTTTTACTTCAAGGATATATACTTTGATGCGCTCGGTCGGCTTAAATACTTCACCCTTTACCTGCTCGCTCTCGTTCAGTATCGCATCTGCCTTACCCAGATTGATGCTGATGTTGCGTCCCAGATAACGCTGAACAACGCCTGTCACAACATCCTTTTCCTTTTCAAAATACTGGTTGTAAACAACGCTTCTCTCTTCCTCGCGGATTTTCTGTAAGATAACGTTTTTGGCATTCTGCGTTGCAATACGCCCAAACTCCTTGGACTTTATCTCCACGTGGATGATGCCGCCCACTTCCGCGCGTCTGGAAATCTCCCTTGCTCTGTCCAGGCTGATCTGCATGCAATCATCCTCCACATCCTCTTCCGTAGGAACGATTTCTTTTTCCGCATAGCAAAGGAAATCACAGGTATCGCGGTCGATCTCTACCCTCACGTTGTCCGCTTTGCCAAAATGCTGTTTGCAGGCCGTGATAAGGGAGTTCTCGATAGCTTCAAAAAGAGTCTCCTTACTGATCTCTTTTTCCTTCTCCAGTATATCCAATGCTTCCTTTAATTCCTTGTTCATTTCATCCTCCATTTTGCCTTCAGGCGGGCGGTGTGCCCTTTATCGTTTAAAAATCCAACGCCAGCCGGATCAACGCGATCTCTTTTCTGGCAAATGTCATCTCTTTTTCCGCTGTTTCGACTGTAATGCTGTCTGCATCAAAGCTCTTTAATGTCCCGGTAAACTCCCGGCACTTCTCTACCGGCTTATACAGCCGCACTTCAACCTCTTGCCCAAGACTCTTTTCCAGATGCTTATCTTTTTTAAGCGTCCTGCCAAGCCCCGGCGAGCTGACTTCCAGAATATAGGCATCCTCAATGAAATCCACTTCATCCAGCTTATCCGACAGCGCACGGCTCACCGCTTCACAGTCGCCAATGTTGACGCCCTCCTGCTTGTCGATATAGGCACGCAGATACCAGTCGCTGCCCTCCTTCACATATTCCACGTCGTATATCTCTACGCCGTTTGCCTCTGCGATAGGAATGAGCAGTTCTTCTGTCCTGGCTTCGTATGTCTCTCTTCTTGACATTCTCTCACCTTCCTTATTCAATTGTCCTCTGCCGAAAAAAACGTCCTCTTTTCAGCAAATAAGAGTGGACTCATCGCCCACTCTTACCTTCGTAACATCTATCATCTCTGTAACCATAGCACGAACCCGCATAAAATGCAAGGGAATTTCGTAAATAAATACAAAAATGTCCGAAAACTTCATGTTTCCGGACATCTGTAGCAGCCAGTAGGGGAATCGAACCCCTGTTTCCGCCGTGAGAGGGCGGCGTCTTAACCGCTTGACCAACTGGCCATCTGTTCATTCCGTCATAGCTGTTTGCCTGACGCTTGATTACTATACAACATTCTCCGACAGATTGCAAGTACTTTTTTGAAATTTTTTAAAAAATTTTTTTGAAGCGTTTTTGAAGCGATTCTAAAACGGCTCCCTAAGCGCTGCGCAGCCGCCTGTCCGGCGGGGATTTTCAACGCCCGATCCTGCTGTACTCCATTCCAAACAGGCTTTCCCAGACATGTATTTCTATCATATCCCCTGTTTCTGCCGCGTCATATATCTCCTGCGGCACTAAAAAGCGCTGCCCGGTCTGATCCCGCCAGTCTGCTTCCAGAATATAGTCCCGCCCTCCGGTGCTTCTGCTGACACTGTTTTTTTCGGACACGATCCCGGTTTCTGTCCGCGCTTCTTCAAATGTCAACGCATACTGCACTGGAAACGTGACCAAAAGCGCTGCCGCAATGCCCTCTGCCGCCAAACGCCCCAGACAGGGTAAGGGGCTTGTCTTTTTGATTTTTCTGACCTTTAAAAGCAAGGGAAACTCCACAAGCACTGCCGTTACCAGCGCATAACCAAGAAAATCCGTTGTTTCAAACTCATAGGGGAAAACCAGAAGGATCGCCCACATTGCCGCAAGAAGCACAGAGATTTCCGGCACAAAATAAAACCGTTTTCCGTCTGCCCCCTCTGTGTCCTTCCCGGAAGTCCGAAAATACTGGGCAGGGTATCCGTACACACGAAGCCCCCATGCTGACAGCAGGACGGCAGAAGACAAAAATGCCGCCCCCTTCCTTCCTGCTGCAAAAGCTGCTGCCGCCGCAAAAAGCCAGATCCATCCTGCCGCCCTGTATTTTTTGATATATGCCTCGTAGCGCCTGCGCGCTTCCCCGTAACGATCCTTCATCTCACCTGTTTCCTTTTTGATTTTTCTGCTTCTCCCAATCAGCCTGTCATAAAATCAAACAGGCTTATCTGGTTGGATTCCGGCAGGTCGCCCAGAATGCCAAGGCTGTCTAAAAGCTCCACAATCGTCTTACTCGCCTTGGAACGCTCCCTAAAATCATCCTTACTTAAAAACGGTCCGTTCTTTGCAGCCTCCACGATGGAATCCGCAGCCTTCTCACCCAGACCGTCTATGCTGTTTAAGGAAGGCATTATCTTCCCGTCCATGACCTGAAAATTTCTGGAATGGGCTTTAAAGATATCGATAGGCTCAAATTCAAAGCCTCTCGCATACATTTCCTGCACGACCTTCATGTCTTTTAACGATGCCTGCTCCTTCTGGCTCAGACTGTCCGAACGCTTTTTATAATCCGCCATCACTGCATCCAGATGCTGACGTCCCTGACACATGATTTCATAGGAAAATGCCGAAGCCCGGATTGAGAAGAACGCCGCATAATATGCCAGCGGATAGTTCACCTTACAATAGGCGATACGCCACGCCATCATAACATATGCCGCCGCATGGGCTTTCGGGAACATATACTTTATCTTTTTACAGGACCAGATATACCAGTCCGGCACGCCGGCCTCCGTCATGGCAGATTCCATCTCCGGCTTTAATCCCTTTCCTTTTCGCACGCTCTCCATTGTTGTAAACGAAAGGCTCGGATCCATTCCTTTGTTTATCAGATATATCATAATATCGTCACGACAGCATATCGCGTTGGAAATCGTCGCCTTTCCTTCCTGAATGAGCGTCTGGGCATTTCCCAGCCATACGTCCGTTCCGTGTCCCAGACCGGATATTCTTATCAGATCCGAAAAGCACTGGGGTTTCGTATCCAAAAGCATCTGGATGACAAACTCTGTTCCAAACTCCGGGATACCCAAAGACCCCAGCGGGCAGCCGTCTATCTGATCCGGCGTGATGCCCAGCGCCGACGTATTCTGAAACAGGCTCATGACCTGCGGATCATCCAACGGTATTTTTGTCGCATCAATGCCCGTCAGGTCTTCCAGCATCCTTATCATCGTCGGGTCATCGTGTCCCAGGATGTCCAGCTTTAACAGGTTGTGGTCGATGGAGTGATAGTCAAAATGCGTCGTTACCGTGTCCGTCGTCATATCGTTTGCCGGATGCTGCACCGGCGTAAAGGAATTGATATCCTCTCCCACCGGAAGCACCACGATACCTCCCGGATGCTGTCCCGTGCTGCGGCGCACACCCGTACACCCCTGCACTATCCTGTTTATCTCACAGTTGCGCTTCTTGCTGCCGCGCTCCTCGAAATAATTTTTCACATAACCAAATGCCGTCTTGTCTGCCAGCGTGCCTATCGTCCCTGCCCGGAACGTCTGTCCCGCCCCAAATATGACCTCCGTATATTTGTGCGCCTTACTCTGATATTCACCGGAAAAGTTCAAGTCGATATCCGGCTCCTTATCGCCCTTAAATCCCAAAAACGTCTCAAAAGGGATATCAAATCCGTCCTTGACCAGAGGCTCACCGCATACCGGGCATGCCTTATCGGGCATATCGCAGCCCGCATTTCCCGAAAATGCCTTTACCTCAGGCGAATCAAAATCATAATAATGGCACTTCGGGCAGCGATAGTGCGCACTCAGGGAATTTACCTCCGTGATGCCCGCCATAAACGCCACAAGCGATGAACCGACAGATCCTCTGGAACCGACCAGATAGCCGTCCTCCACCGATTTCCACACGAGCTTCTGCGCAATGATATACATCACGGCAAAACCGTTGCTGATGATAGAATGCAGCTCCTTTTCCAAACGTTCCACCACAATCCGGGGAAGTTCTTCTCCATAAAGCTCGTGGGCCTTGCGGTAACAGATATCCGTCAGCGTCTTATCACTGTCCGGAATGACGGGCGGGCACTTATCCGGGCGCACCGGTGATATCGTTTCTATCTGGTCTGCTATCAGATTCGTATTCGTAATAACGACCTCTTCCGCCTTTTCGCTTCCCAGATACTGAAATTCCTCCAGCATCTCCTCTGTTGTCCGCAAAAACAGCGGTGCCTGCTCATCCGCATCTTTAAAGCCCTTGCCTGCCATGATAATGCGGCGATACACTTCGTCGGCAGGATCCAGAAAATGAACATCACAGGTCGCAACTACCGGCTTGTTAAACTGCTCTCCCAGCTTTACGATCCGACGGTTCATCTCCTGGATATCCTCCACCGAATTGATATTTTCCATTTTTTCGGAATGTATCATGAACATATTATTGCCCGTCGGCTGAATCTCCAGATAATCGTAAAAATTCACTATCCTCGCGATATCTGCATCGGACTTTTCATCCAGAAGGGCACGGTATAATTCGCCCGCCTCGCACGCGCTCCCCAGTATCAGCCCTTCTCTATACTTCATCAGAAGGCTCTTGGGTATCCTTGGCGTCTTATGAAAATAAGTAAGGTGCGATTCCGATACAAGCCGGTAAAGGTTCACGCGCCCCACATCATTTTTCGCCAGAATGATGGCATGATAAGGGAACAGACGCTTCACGATATCCGGGCTGGAATCGCCCAGATGATTAACATCCGACAGCGTATGACAGTCTCTCTGTTCCAGCATCGGGATAAATTTCACAAAAATCTCCGCCGTTGCCCCTGCATCATCCACTGCCCTGTGATGATTTTCCAGAGAAACGCCCAGCGTCTTTGCCACCGCGTCCAGCGTATGCTTCGCCTGATGGGGCAGGAGCACGCGTGCGATGCCGACGGTATCCACATAGGTCGGATCCAGAGGGATGTTCTGGCGCGCCGCATTTTCCATGATAAAACTCATATCAAAGCTCGCATTGTGTGCCACAAATATCGTTCCCTCACAGAACTTCAAAAATTCCGGCAGAACCTCCTCTATTACCGGCGCATCCATGACCATCTCGTCGCTTATGCCCGTCAGCTGTTCTATCCTGAACGGAATGGGCGTTTTGGGATTAACGAAGGTGGAAAATTTGTCAACTATCCTTCCATCTTCCACTTTGACCGCGCCTATCTCTATAATCCTGTTCTTTACCGGAGAAAAGCCCGTTGTCTCAATATCAAACACCACATAGGAATCCCGCAGCGGCTGCCCCTTGTCTCCCGTCACGATTTCCTTTAAATCGTCCACAAGATATGCTTCACAGCCGTATATCACCTTAAAAAAATCGTTTCTGTCAGGATTTTCCTCCCCGGCTTCCTTACGGCGGTTTTTTTCCGCCTTCCACAAATCGTCCAGCAGATGATTGGCATCCGGAAACGACTGCACCACGCCGTGATCCGTGATTGCTATCGCAGGATGTCCCCACTGATACGCACGCTTTACCAAATCCTTCGCCTCGGAAACGCCGTCCATATCGCTCATCTTCGTATGACAGTGAAGCTCTACGCGCTTTCGCACAGACATGTCCACGCGGGCGCTCGTAAAGTCGGAAATCTTCTTAACGCCAACGATGGAACCCACGGTAAGCTCCCCGTCAAATTTATCCACCATCGTCAAGCCCTTTATCTTTACAAACGCGCCCGGCTTTATCCCCGCCTTGACCTCATCAAGCTGTTCGTTCAGCGTAAAAATCTTTATCGTCATCGTATCGGTAAAATCCGTCACGTCAAATATCAATATCGTCCGCTCGTTACGTATCTCCCGCTGATCCATGGCAATTATCTTGCCGCGTATCACGACTTCTCCCATTTCTCCGATTATCTCTTCGATGGGTATCGCCTCTTCGTCAAAATCTCTGCCGTACAGCACATCCGGATTATCGCTCTTTTTAACGCCGCGTCTGAAATCGCCCCTGCCTTCCCGGTTGAGCTTTCCTTTTCCGTATTTTCCACCGGCACCGGAAGCTGCGTTTCTGCCATCGCCCCGCACGTTTCCCGCCGGACCAGATACCGCGCCGCCTCCTGCTGCCAAAACGTCTCCTTCCTGACCGTGTCCCATCGCTGCTGCCGCCGCCATCGCATCCGCAGGAATGACCGTTCCACCCTCAAAGGGCGTTTCCTGTGCCATCGCCCCGGCTTCCGCCAGATAAGCCTCGTATCCGGCGTCCATCCCTGCACTGCCTGCGGACGAAGCGCCCCGGTTTTCGGCCGCACGTTCCATTCCGCCTGCATCGCCTGCCGCATAGCCTCCCGCACTGTAGCCGCCGCTCATCACACTGTTTAACTGTTCCGGACTCATACCGTAATCAGAGGCTGCCGGACGTGCGCCCGCCTTTGCCGCAATGACCGCCACCTTGCGTGCCATCGCTATCTCCTCCTCTGCCTTCCGCGGATTTTCCTTCGGCAGGACAAAGCAGGGAGTCACTCCCATCGGCACGCCGCAGCGTTCGCAGCATATCTTTTCCAGTATCCGTACAAGCTCCGGGCATCTTTCGTGAGCTATCACTGTATCCGGCACTTCCATCTGAAGATTTCCTTCCCCTTCAAAAGAAAGCTTCGCAGACCGAAACAGGCTGTATTCTACCGGACTGCATTCCTTTAATTCCAGCAGGATACTCTCATGATAGGCTTCCAGAAGCGTCTTCGGGTCATACTGGGCGGACAGATGAAACTTCTCCTGTATCTTGACCGTAATATTGCAGTCCGGGAAAAGCTGCTTTTTTATTTCCTCCTCCATTGCAAAGACAGTCTGCTTCGGTATCAGCCTGTCACAACTGATATAGATTCTGATAAAATCTTTCTGCCGGGTCGCTGTAACCCGTTCCACCGTCACTTTTTCAAATAATCCCCGAATACTTCCCTCCAGCTTCAGCCCCGGGAAAACCTCCATGAAACCTTTTGCCATGTTACTCCTGTTCCTTCCAATGCTCCAGCTCATACCGCAAAGTGGAGACAAACTCTGCCTCAGGCACTTTGCGGATGATCTGACCCTTCTTTATCAAAAGCCCTTCTCCTATCCCTCCGGCTATCCCCAGATCGGCCTCCTTTGCCTCTCCCGGGCCGTTTACCACGCACCCCATTACCGCCACCTTGATGTTTAAGTCCGGGAACTGTGCAGCCATCGTTTCCACTTCGTTCGCCAGTTTTATCTGGTCTATCTTCGTACGTCCGCATGTCGGACAGCTTACAATCTCGATGCCGCCTTTTCTGAGTCCAAGAGTACGAAGAATGAGCTTCGCGGACTTTATCTCTTCCACAACGTCCCCTGTCAGGGAGACGCGTATTGTATCACCAATGCCCTGATTCAGGATAAGTCCCAGACCTATCGCGGATTTGATGTTGCCGGACAGTACAGTTCCCGCTTCCGTTATCCCCACATGCAGCGGATATTCTGTTTTGCCCGCCAAAAGCTCATGCGCTTTCACGCACATCATCACATCTGAAGATTTGATGCTGATAACCAGTTCGTGATAATCCAGATCTTCTATCATCCGCACCTTATCCAGCGCGCTCTCCACAATGCCTTCTGCCGTCACGCCGCCGTATTTCTCCACAAGATCCTTCTCGAGGGAACCGCTGTTTACGCCGACCCGGATAGGCACCATACGCTCCTTCGCCGCCTTTACAACCTCCGCCACGCGCTCCGGCCCGCCGATATTGCCGGGGTTGATACGTATCTTATCCGCACCGTTTTCAATCGCCGCGATCGCCATTTTATGATCAAAATGAATATCCGCCACAACCGGGATGGATATTTGCTTTTTAATCTCGGAAAGCGCCTTTGCCGCCTCCATGGTCGGCACAGTACAGCGTACTATCTCACATCCTACCTCTTCCAGACGATGTATCTGCGCCACAGTTGCCGCCACATCTTCCGTAGGCGTATTCGTCATGGACTGTATCAATATCGGATTTCCTCCGCCTATCACTCTGTTCCCTATCTTTATGACTCTCGTATGCTCTCTGTACATAAATGCTTCCTCCCTTTTTCCGTTTCTATTTCCGGCAGCCAAAGCTGCAAATCGTCTATTGCCATTTTAGCACTTCGCCTATGACTGTGCAATCATTTCAAGGCAGCATCCACCTTCCCGGACTTTTTTCCGTCCGCAAAACGCTCTGGAGCGGCTCGCACACCGCACAGCCCGGGCTCCGCATTTTTTTCCGGAAAAAATCTGCCAGATATCCTAACAGCACTGTCCAAAAAAGCAGGACAATCCTGCCATATACATTCCCTTTTTTTCCGGATGCCTCCCGCAAAAACAATGCTCCTGCAGTAAGCGTTGCCAAGGGAAGGAGCACTGTATACAGCCTGTGCCCCAGGAGCTTCCCTTTTCCAAACGCTCTGCTCTTTCTCCCGTCTAAAAGCCCCTCCAGCGCTGCCTTAAGACCGTCCATCGTCTGAAACCTTTCCTCCGGCACGGAGGCCGTACATTTTTCCACTATCTCTTCCATTTCACGGCTCACATATACACACCTTTCCCGCAGCCGGCATGCGGCATAAGGCGGCCGCGCCATATCTGCTCCGGTCAGCAGGGCATATAGAGTGCGCCCTGCTCCGAACACATCCGTTCTTACGTCGACTCGTCTTTCCTCCCGATTTCTCCTCATCTGCTCCGGTGCGGCAAAACCCGGACTTGCCGAAAACCCTTCCGCTTCCGGAGACTCCATCATCGCCGCACTCCCAAAATCGATCAGCTTCAGCTTTCCTGCGCTGTCTATCATGATATTGGATGGCTTACAGTCCAGATAAAGCACCGGCGGCTGCATCTTGTGCAGACTGCCGACCGCACGGCACAGCGCGATACCTATCCGCGCTGCCTCCTCTTCTCCAAACGCCCCGTCCCGCTGCATCTTTTTTTCCAGCGTTTCCCCATCTATCCAGTCCATGATAAGATAACGGCTCTCTCCCTGCTCCACAACATCCACTATCCGCGGAAAAAAATCACATCCAAGCCGCCCCAGCATCAGCTCTTCCGTTGTAGCGCCATCTTTTTTCAAGCACTTTGCCGCCCACACCTTCTGCAGACGCAGGTCATATACCCTGAAAACGCTCGCCGTCCCTCCCTGTCCGAGCCGTTCCAAAATCTCATATTTTTCTCCTATCAGCTGCTCTTGCATCCCCGCTCTTCCTCCCCTCATAACGCACAAAGACCGCCGTCATATTGTCCTTTTCTCCCTGTGCTGCCACAAAGCCGCCTATCCCCTTCAACCGTCGATAGCAGTCCCTGCTCCCGCTGCAGTCCGCAAAACAACTTTCAAAAAGTCCCTCCGGCACAAGCCGGCAAAAACCATCCGTACACAAAAGCAGTCCCTCCCCCTTTTTCAGAAAACCGGTCATAAACTCTGCCTCGTCCATCCCGAATGCCCCCAGACATTTTCTGAGCACACCGCCTTCCCGATGATCCTTCGTCAGACACACCTCCCCTGCGCCGATACGGTATGCGCGGCTGTCACCCATGTGGGCAAGCAAAAATCTGCCGTTTTTAACAAGCGCCATCGTGCAGGTCGTTCCGCAGCAGATATCTTCTTCCCTTTCACACCTCTCCAGCCCGCCCTGAATATCAAAAAACGCCTTTCTTACAAGCTTTTTCATCCTTCTGCGCCAGAATATTCCTTCCATACAGACGCCCGCCTCCCTGTAAAACCACTCTGTCAGCCGCTCTGCCGCAAAACCGCTGGCACACTCGCCCTCCGGAAGTCCGCCAATCCCGTCACATACCGCTAAAAAGACGAGCTCTGTTCCGTTCCTCATCACCCTCTGCAACGAAAAAGAATCCTCGTTTTTTTCACGGAAACGCCCTTTATCCCAATACCAGGACGCAATATATGCCATTCTCCCTCTCTTTCTGCCGCGCACGGCATTTTCAAAAATCCTTTAAATAACTGTAAACCGGCACGGACAGAACCTCCGCGCCCCCGGCACGACTGCCGGATGCGAACCGCATGAATCTCCTCTGAAAATGAGGTTATTATGATTATAACTCCGCACTGTACAAAGGTCAATACAACACAATACGGGAGCACGCCGTCGAAGGGCTGAACTGTTGTCTGCCCCGGACGACCGTGCTCCCGCTGTTTTAATTTCCGCACTCCACGCTGATACGGTTAAATATCCCCATGATATCTTCCACATCCAGCATCTTTTTTTCTTCCCCTGTCTTATCCAGAACGATTTTCCCCTGATGCATCATCAGAAGTCTGTCTCCGTACTCTAACGCATAACGAAGGTTGTGCGTGACCATGACCGTTGTCATCTTTTTTTCACGCACTATCCTGTCCGTCAGCTGCATGACAATTTCTGCCGTTCTCGGATCCAGCGCCGCCGTATGCTCATCCAAAATAAGAAAATCTATCGGCGTCATCGTTGCCATCAAAAGTGCGAGCACCTGACGCTGTCCGCCCGACAGGACACCTACCCGCGTTTCCAGCTTATCTTCAAGTCCAAGACCGAGGTCTGCCAGCATTTCACGGTACTCCTGGCGTCGCTCTTTTCTGACACAACGTCCCAGACCGTACCCCGTTTTCTTTTTATCCGCTATCGACAGATTCTCCAGCACCGTCATTCCGGGACAGGTCCCTGCTGCCGGATTTTGATAAACGCGCCCTATCTTTTTGTGACGCATATATTCTTTCTGAGAAGCGATATCAGAATCGTTGACGCATATCTTTCCCGCGTCTGCCCCGATGCTCCCGCAGATAAGGTTCAACATGGAAGTTTTTCCGGATCCGTTGCTGCCTACTACGGACACGAACTGCCCCTCAGGAATACTCAGGTTAAAATCCTGAAACAGACACATTTCATTGACCGACCCCGGATTATAATATTTATCGATATGTGAAAGCTCAAGCATCTTTCTTTCCCTTCCTTTCCCGGCTTACCATGAGTGCAACCAGCAAAAGTGCCGCAGTTATCAGCTTTAAGTCCCTCGGGTCGCTGAATCGGAGCGCCAGCGAAATACATCCCTTATATAAGATCGAACCCAACAGCACGCTCAGCGTCAGCATCCCTATCCGGATACGGTATAAAAACTTTGACATCTGACCAATGCTTTCCAGCTTCTGATACAGGCTCGTGCCGATGATAACACTGGCAAGCCCTATCACTACCGCTCCTGTTCCTGTGGAAATTTCAAAAAACTTCTGCTGCTGCGCAAACAGACTGCCCGACAGGGCCACAAGACCGTTTGCCGCCGAAAGTCCGAGTATCTTGATCCTGCCCCGATCCTGTCCCATCGCCGTCACGATGGAAGGATTGTCGCCTACCGCACGGAGCAAAAAGCCCGATCCCGTCTGCAGGTACCAGTCCAGTATGAGCTTTACAAGCAATACGATGACTATCATTACGATGACCGTCTGCCACCTGCCCGTCTGTCCCAGAATACCATTGACCGCATCATTATCAAATATAGTCGGCTCTTTGTAAAAAGGAAGGTTTGCCCGCCCTGCTGTCCGCAGGTTTACCGTATAAAGCACCGTCATCATAATGATACCGCTCAAAAGATCTTTGACCTTCAGCTTCACATGGATAAATCCTGTCAACGCACCCGCAAGGGCTCCTGCCAGAAAGCTGACCGGCAGGGCAAATCCCGCCGGAATCCCTTTTGTTACCATTACGGCTGTGACCGCCGCTCCCAAAGGGAAGCTCCCGTCCACAGTCAGGTCAGGAAAATCAAGTATTTTATAAGTAATATATACGCCAAGTGCCATGATACCATATATCATTCCCTGCTCCAGCGTGCTGATCAGCAATTCCATTTTCTCTTATTCTCCAATCGTCTCAAATACTTTTTCCGCCTTTTCTTCATAGCCCTCCGGAAATCCAATTCCCAGATCTGAAGCTGCCTTTGTGTTGAGGTATAATTTTGCACCCTCACACGTTTCATAAGGCATCTCGGAAGCCTTTGCCTCACCTTTCAGAACCTTTGCCGCCATTGCGCCGGTCTGCTTTCCAAGCTCTACATAATCAATGCCCTGCGCCGCCAGGCAGCCGTTTTTTACCTGTTCTATTTCCGAACCAAACACCGGTATGTTTTCCGCCTCTGCTTTTGCAAGGACGGTCTGGAGTCCCTGCACCACCGTGTTATCCGTCAGATTGGAAATACAGTCGACCTTTCCGGCCAGCTCTGCAGCTGCCAGATCCACATCCGCCACCGTATTTATGCCGGACGCCATGATTTCAAAGCCATATCCGCCCGCCAGTTCCTTATAGGTTTCTATCGTGCTGAGCGAATTTTCCTCGCTGGTCGTATATAAAATTCCTATTGTCTTCGCATCCGGCAAAATTTCCCTTATCATTTCCAGCTGTTCTTTCACAGGAAGGGTATCTGCCGTTCCTGTGATATTGCCTTCGGGCATTCCGTCTGCACTCGCTATCCCTGCGCTCACCGGATTGGATATTGCCGTATAGATGACAGGAATCTCCGTTGCCATCGCTGCATTATATGCGCTCATCGCAGAAGGCGTTGCTATCGCACATATCATATCTACCTTCTGAGACACATAATCATCTGCAATGAGTCCCGCCGTAGCCGTATCCGCCTGAGCGTTATCAAACATCACTGTCAGATTTACCCCTTCTTCAATGCCTGCCTCCGCAAGCCCTTTCAAAAAACCTTCTCGGCAGTTGTCCAGTGAACCATGCTCTGCGAACTGTGTGATCCCGACTACATAGGAATCATTTCCTCCTGTTTCCGCATTCTGCCCGCAGCCCGTCATCAAAGCTGCCGCCATCATCGCTGCCATCGCGAATCCCATTGTTTTCTTCTTCATATTTCTGTTCTCCTTTTCTGAAAAAATTTTGATGAAAACAAAGAAGAAAAGGAAGGGGCATGTGAGCAGCTGCAAGGTAAGGCAATTTCTTACGGAGAAACACAGTTTCTTCATTGGGCAATCGCATATAAATGTGTATTTTATTTGAATCAGGAAAGAATCTTTCCTGTCAAACAAAAAACCGCCTCAAGCTATATAATGCTTGAGGCGGTAATGTTCATTATCGCGGTGCCACTCAAATTGACTTAAAAGTCCACTCATTTCATGTACTATCATACACGCCGGATTGATAACGGGTCCGGTTCCCGCCGACGCCTACTGTCAGTTCGGAGTCAGCCTCGAAAGTCCATTCCCCAAATGCTCCCATGCTGCGCTCACACCACCCGCAGCTCTCTGAAATGTTCGCTGTCTGAGTACTCCTCTTTCTCATCGGTTTCTCTTTGTTTTCTATACTGTACTACAATAAAGCAAAAAAATCAACCCTTTTTTTACAATTCATCCACGTAACTTTCCGGACCTCCGGCAACGTCCGATGCTATGCCGTTTCCGTCCTGTACGTTATCTTCCAGTCGCCCTGTCCGCAGCATCGGAAACCGCATTTCCTGCACCCTTTACCGCGTCCGCTACGCCGTTTGTCAGACCTTTTACCGCATCTGCCGCTCCGTCTGCAGCATCCTCAACCATATTCCCTGCTCCGTCTATTATATCTTTTCCGGCATCCATGATATCGTCCGCTGCATTGTCTGTTCCGTCATGAACTCCAGCAGCATCCGTACCGTCCGGATCTGTCACAGAGTTATTCCTGTCGTTTGTCTTGTCCCCGTCAAAAGCCTCCGTATCTTCCCTGTTTGTCTCCTTCTGCGGGAAGCTCTCCGCAGCAGAGCTTCCCGCCATATCCGCCTCATTTCTATCCTTTTTGGATGTGCCGCAGGCGGCGGTAAATGTCAGCATTCCCAAAAGAAGCATTACGGCAAGCCGTTTCCCCATTTTTTTCATTCTCTGATTCCTCCTTTCAACACATAACCGTGCCTGTATTAGTATGGTTTTTTCATTGCATAAAATACATTCATCAGAAAAATGAAAAAAGTAACAATCCTAAAAAAGAAACAAAAACACAGCGTCCAAAACAGCCATATCCACATCACTATCGCAAGCGCACTCGCCCTGTACGGTTGAAAGCATTCCTTAGAAGAAACTCTGCGATACGTAAACAGACGATCATATGCCTTTTTCTATCAGCACGCCGTCTCTGTAAGCGTCCAGAAGCTTTTCCAGATGTCCGATACTCTCCCGAAGCTCCCTTCCGATATCCGTATCCGCAACCAATATTCTGCGCGATGCCGTTTCCACCAATATCGAATCCGAAACCATATCCGTCTCATCCCTTATCGCCGCCTCCGCAGATTCAAACGGGCGGTGCGCCACCAGATTCATACCATGGGAATTCGCCACCAGCGTATAACCTGCGATACCTGTTTTCCCCTGATATGCCTTCGAAAATCCGCCGTCAATGATCAGCAGCTTTCCGCCGCACTTAATGGGCGTCTCCCCCTTTTTTATCTCTACCGGAACATGTCCGTTGATGATATGGGAACGCTTCTCATCCAGATCGAATTCCCGGAGTATCCTGTTTAACATCTCCTCATTATCACATAGACGATAATATGCATTTTTTACTTCTTTATGAGTTTCTTTATCCTCTATAAAATACCGTTCAAACGTCGCCATCTTGTCTTTTCCGAATACCGGCGACTTCGGCCCCGCCCAGATATACCAGATGATATCGCGCCCTTTGCGGCGTTCCTCCCTGCCCTGAGAATAATAGCCTTTCCTCGCATACGTTTCCAGCACATCATAAAGCTTCTTACCGCAATATGTTTTGCCGTACACATTTACCTGTTCAAAATTTCCGTCCGCATCCATCGGCACACAGCCATGATAAAGCAGATTGGAGTTAAATACTTTATAAAGGCTTCCCTTTGCAAAAAGAAAACGTACATGACGCTGCAGCTTTTCGCAGTGTACAAACGCATGGCGCAGCCGCTCCACGACAGCCTCTTCCTCCGGTGTAAGGCGATAGGGATCTTTCGGGTCGATGGTCGGAAAATCCATATCCTTCATGATATAGTCTTTATCTCCGATACGGACTGTTCCCTTTTCAAAATCTATCTTATCCAAAAGCATCCTGTCTTCCATTTCAAATTCCGGGTGCTTTTGGATCAGCTGTCCCTCCAGTTTGAACTGGATAACCGCGATGGCTTTGTGCATCCGCATGTCCAGCGGGAGGTCGCGTATATCATAATCTTCCCCATATTTGATGGAAAAAGCACTGCAGTCGGCATTCTCATAAGCGTTCATGGCAAATGTCGCAAGAGGTATCAGATTGATACCGTAGCCTTCCTCCAACGCATCGAGATTTCCATAACGCGCAGAAATCCGAAGCACAGTCGCAATGCACGCAGTCTGCCCGCTGGCAGCTCCCATCCATACAATATCATGATTTCCCCACTGGATATCCACAGAATGATACTCGCTCAGCGTATCCATAATGATGTGAGGGCCTCTTCCCCTGTCATAAATATCCCCTACAATGTGAAGATGATCGATAACAAGCCTCTGTATCAGATTACAGAGCGCCGTAATGCACTCCGGTGCGCGTCCAATACGTATTATCGTATTGATTATCTCGTTATAATACAGTTCCTTATCCTGAATCTCTTCCTTCTCTGTTATCAGCTCTTCAATAACGTAGGAAAAATCCTTCGGGAGGGCTTTTCGTACTTTTGACCGGGTATATTTTGACGATACGCGCTTTGTCATCTGCACAAGCCTGTGTATCGTTATCTTATACCAGTCCTCCATCGTCTCCTGATCTTCTTCCTCCTGCGCAACCATCTCAAGCTTTTCCTCAGGATAATAGATGAGCGTAGCAAGACTCCGCTTGTCCTTCGCACTCAGCGTATTCCCGAATTCCTCGTCTATCTTGCGCTTTACAGAGCCGGAACCGTTTTTGAGCACATGATTGAACTGCTCGTACTCCCCGTGGATATCTGTCAAAAAATGCTCTGTTCCTTTCGGCAGGCTCAAGATTGCCTGCAGATTGATTATCTCTGTTGCCGCATCCGCGATAGTCGGAAATTGCTTTGATAAACTTTTCAGATAAATTTTGTACTCAAAATCCTCCATGAAATACCCCTCCATTTCAGGCTGTTCTGTACCTTTTATTGCTTTATCAAACACACTCTCTACGCTTCTGCGTCTATCACATCGCTCATATCATACAGCCCGGCTTCTTTTCCCGCCAGGAACTTGGCTGCCTGAACCGCCCCCTTGGCAAATACGTTTCTCGAATAAGCCCGATGCGATATCGTTATCACCTCATCCGTCCCCGCAAATATAACATCATGGTCTCCCACAATAGTCCCCCCGCGCACTGCAGAAATTCCTATCTCTTTTTCGGGACGTCTTTCCCTGCGCGCAGATCTGTCATACACATATTCATAATCTCCCCCAGCCGCTTCATTTACAGCATCCGCAAGCATCAGGGCAGTCCCGCTCGGAGCGTCCACCTTCTGATTATGGTGCTTTTCCACTATCTCCACGTCAAATCCCGCTTCCGCAAGAACGGGTGCCGCCTGATGCAAAAGCTTCAGTAAAAGATTGATACCAACGGACATATTCCCCGAACGCAGTATCGCTGTCTTTTTGGACGCCTCCTGTACATGGGAAAGCTGCTCTGCCGAAAGTCCTGTCGTACACAGCACACAAGGAAGCTTTTTGGACACGCACGCATCCAAAAGGGCATCCGTCCCCTTTGCATTGGAAAAATCTATCACCACATCGGCATCAGTGCTGCACTCCTCCAGACTTTTAAATACCGGATAAGCATCTTCCACGCAGTCAGACACATCTATCCCTGCCACTATCTCCATCTCTTTTTCATCTGCAACGAGACTGCTTATTACCTTTCCCATCTTCCCGCCGCATCCGCTCATAATCACTCTGATCATATTATCCTCTATTCCGCCGCTTCTGCGGCATATTTGCTATATTGTGCCCTATTCCTATCGCATAACAAAAACAGGCCGGGGCATCCTTTTTGTCCCAGCCTGAACCTGTGCCCTAAAACCGTGTGCGCGATGCGCATCCCCGAAGGGTCTTATTTTTATAAAACACCGAACTTTTTCATTTCGCGTTCCAGACGCTGTGCGTTCTCCGTTTCCATCTCTGTCAGCGGAAGCCGCAGCGTACCGCCGCAAACGCCCTTTAATTCCATTGCCTTTTTGACAGGTATCGGATTTACCTCGCAAAACAGCGCTTCAACAAGAGGAACTGCCTTTAACTGTAAAGCGCAGCTCTCCTGTACCTTTCCTTCAAAATACAGGCTGCATATATCATGCGTCTGCTGCGGCGCCACATTGGAAAGCACCGATATCACACCTTTGCCCCCCATGGAAAGGATAGGGACTATCAATGCGTCCTCGCCGGAATACAGGTCTACACAACCGTCTGCAATGCTCATAAGATGTGCGGTCTGGCTCATATTGCCGGTTGCATCTTTTACACCAACGATATTTTCCACTTCCCTGCACAGGCGCACAACTGTCTCCGGCTGGATAGTTGTTCCCGTTCTCGACGGCACATTGTATAACAGCACCGGAAGCTTCACTGCATCCGCTACCGTCTTAAAATGCACATACAGACCATTCTGTGTCGCCTTGTTATAATAAGGCGTCACTACGAGCAGCGCATCAGCGCCCATCTTCTCCGCCTCTTTGGACAGATACACCGCCGTCTCCGTACAGTTGGATCCGGTTCCTGCGATAACCGGAATACGGTGATCCACCTTCTCTACGCAGTAACGTATCACATCCAAATGCTCCTCATGCGTCATCGTCGCAGATTCGCCTGTCGTTCCGCATACGATGATAGCATCCGTGTGATTCTGTATCTGCTCCTCGATAATCTCCCCGAACCGCTCGTAATCTACTGAACCGTCTTCATGAAAAGGCGTAATAATAGCTACGCCTGCACCTTCAAATATTGCCATATCAACCTCCTGATACCCTAGTCCAAACTATATGCACCGCCACTTTTACAGGATGCAAAAAGCCTTAAAAATATCATAGCACCCAAGGCGTTTGCTGTCAACGAAACACACTCTGACTGTTTCACTTAAATTTTTCGATACGGGATATCCTGTCAGCTACCGTCTTCAGCCGGTTTCCCAAATGCCTTCCTGTCAGCGTCACAGCCGTATCTTCCCCTCTTGCCTCCAGAACATTCTCAAGCTCTTCCTCTTCGATGATGTCCTTTCTGACAAGCTCCAGCACCTCATCCAGAATAAGCAGATCGCACTCTCCCGTCGTCAGCACTTTTTTTGCAAAATTCAAACCGTTGCGGATATTACGTACTTCCTCCTGCTGCTTTTCCTTCGGAAGGGAAAAATAATCGCTGTCCGATTTTTCAAAGCGGAAGATTTTAATTTCCGGCTCCAGCTTTCGCTCAAATCCATTATCATCCAGTCCTCTTCCCTTTAAAAACTGGATTATTACAACCCGCTGCCCTTTTGATGCTGCAAGCAGCGCCTCTCCCAGCGCAGCCGGCGTCTTACCGTAGCCGTCTCCGGTAAAAATCTGAATCCTGCCCATATGAATGTTTTCCTTCCCCCGTTTTTTCTGGTTGCGGCATGTATCCCTTAGGTCCATATATGATAAAAACCGGGCTATGGTACTTCTATGCTGCCGCATGTGGGTATATTTTACCATAGATGCGGCACCGGAACAAGGGTGGAAATCAGGATGCCCTTGCTCCCGCGTAGGGAGCGACAACAATGGCAGTTTCTCTTTCATCCTTCAGAAAAACGCCATCAAATCCACATCCGATCTCACATATACTTCGTTCAAATAATATGAATTGTATACACGTATCTTCTTTCTTGAAAGATTGTATATCTGAATTTCAGAATCATCTGCGTCCTGCAGCCGCTTCTCTTTTTTCAAACCAGGAATATTTTTTTCCAATGCAGCGCATTGCTTCTCAAATACCTCTTTATCTGCCATATTGCAGATCGCATATTCAAACATCGCATTCACTCCAATCCAGGCATTCGATTCACGGATTTTCTGGTTTTCTGATCCTTCATCAGCTCCCTTGCAGCCGTGAGGTTATGATTTCTCATTTCACATGCCTGTCTTGCCCGCTGTTCCAACGAAAGGGATTGATCAATCAATTCAGAAACCTGCTCATCATGCACTTTATAGCAAATCCGTACCTCCCGGTTTCCAAGTTTTTGCTTTAAATCTCCCATTTTCAAAAAGTCCATCTGGTTCAGCCGTTCCTGCTTCTGTACTTTTAACTGCGCCCATCTCTCAGGTTCATTATACTTCATATCCTATTTTCAATCCACACTCCCGCGTAGTTTGTGTTGTAGTGCTACAATATCGGTTTTTCCTCTACAATAGTTTTCATCATACAGTTTCCTTTACTTGTTTTTCTTAGCAGTTAACATCATAAAGAAAAACTGTGTGATTGGGAAGCAGGGATTTTCTCTACTTCCCTTTTTGTGTTAGGAATAGTTCCTGTATTTGCCAATGATAATTATACACTAACAAAAGTGTCTTAATTTATGAGACCATTATACTAGTGTGGTCCAGCTTTGCCGGACACACCGCACCAAAAAAACAGCCCCGGGAATTATTCCCGAGGCTGCCCTCTTCTGATTCTTATGCTACGTGAACGTTAACCGCTCTGAGCTTTCTGGAATCCTTAGGATCGCTTTCTACGTCGAAAGTTACCTTCTGGCCTTCTTCCAGAGTCTTGAAGCCATCAACCTGGATAGCGGAGAAGTGTACGAAAACATCTTCGCCGTTTGCATCGTTGGTGATGAAGCCATAGCCCTTGCTGGAATTGAACCACTTAACTACACCTGTGTTCATTGTCAGATACCTCCTGAATTATTGGATCAATTGGAAACCCCGCTGCATGCCGTCTTACGAACATATATCCGTAAAAAAAGACTGCACACAAGCCATCAAAAGAAAAGGATGACTTCTCAGTACAGCCAGTTCTAAGCTCAAATTGATTCTGAAAACATCATAGCATCATTCCCTTGTTTTGTCAAAAGGATTTTTGCATAATTTATGCTTCAATTTCCTCTTATATAGAAAGCCCTGCCGTCCCGAACCCTTCCGGAACAGCAGAGCCTTTCTTCTCTGTTACTGTTTCTTTCCTCTCAAAAAGAAACCCGTTTTATTTGCGTACTTTTACTCTCAGTGTCTTTATCTCAAATGCACCGAATGTCAGCTCTGCGCTGTCACCATTTACTTCGACAGCTTCCTGTACATTCTCCAGCATATCACACAGATAAGCCTCCTCCATCCCCAGGCTGCAGTTCACTTTAGAAGTGACCGCAGCTTTTTTGGATTCGTACAGGCGCAGGATGAGGTCACCGCTACCATCTTCAGCAGATTTTACGGATTCGAGGATTATGTTATCCTTCTCTACATTAAAGGCGCTGAACGCATCCGTCACACCGGAGAGTACAAGGGGCTTCACATTCAGCTCATAGCCCTGACGTACCACGTCGCAGTCCGCAAAGCTGCCTTCCCATGCAGTAAACGCATAGGTAAAATGATGCTCTCTGTTATCCGCACGCATCTCCGGCGCGCTGGAAGCACGCAGAAGCGTCAGCTCCAGTGCATTTTCGTTCATGCTGATGCCGTACTTATTTTCGTTCAGTACCGCTGCACCATGCGCATAGTCGCAGAGAGCGCTATAACGATGATTGCATACCTCAAAACGGTCTTTGTCATAATCTCTGGAACGGCGTGTCGGACGCTCCACATAACCGAACTGCATCTCGTTGATACCGTTTTCCGCATGGACGTTCACAGGGAATCCTACCTTCAGCAGACGATGGAGCTCTTTCCAGTCGATATCTGTTTCAAACTCCAGTCTTCTGCTGCCAGCATCCAGACGGATAATCTGCGTAAATGCAGAATTGCTGATGCGTCCCGTCACTTTCAGTGCCGCGCGCAGTCCGCCTTCCAGAACGATTTCCGTCTTCACATCCTCTGCAGCCGTAATTTCCTGCTCGATATAATTGGAATCGATATCCCACGCATCGAAGAAGCGGGGCACATCCTTATAAAGATGAAAACGGTTCATCGGCTCTGCCGCAAACTCGCGTCCGCTATCTTTCAGCACGAAGGATACCACTTCGCCGCAGCTGTTCACAACGGCCTTTACCTGCCCGTTTTCCAGCACAAAGCTGTCCTTAGCGCAAACCGCCGAAGCTTCATCGGCGCCCTTAACGTTTTCGGGAGCAGGCAGCACGGAAACCATACCGTAAGAAGGCATTTTCACAAGACCGTATACCTTTCCGTCCATCGTCTGGACCGGAACGGCTTCGCCTTCCTTCGTCTTTGCACCGCAGGCAAAGCTTTCAGGCAGCTCTGTCAGCGCTTCATACTCAAACCCAAGGGAGTTTGCAACTGTCACTCCCGCTCCTTCTTCCACAAGGGCAGACGCAGCGTCCTTTGTCAGCTCTGCGCTCTCTGCGAGCAGCCTTCCGTATGCCTCTTCCGCTTCCACATAAACTCTTGCGATGGAAGAACCGGGCAGGATGTCATGGAACTGGTGCAGGAGCACTTCCTTCCAGAGACGCTCTGCTGCTTCTGCCGGATAAGCATGTCCTTTCCGCGAAGCCAGCGCGCCCCAGAGCTCCAGCTCGCGCATCGCCAGCTCGCTCCTTCTGTTGTTGTGCTTAACCATTGCCTGAGAAGTATAGGTTCCGCGGTGCGCGCTGAAATACAGCTCACCCGTATAAGTATGCTTCGGGCCTCCCTCTTTTTCCATCTCTTTAAAAAATTCGACCGGCCCTTCCATTTTCACCTTCGGGCAGCCTTCCAAATCCTGCTCGCGCCTTGCATATTCCAGATAATCCCTTGCCGGGCCGCCGCCGCCGTCGCCATAGCCAAAGGGCAGGAGGAACGCATCCAGGTCGCGCTTCTGGCTGCGGTTTTTCCATACGTTCATCACTTCCTTCGGGTCAGTGCGGTACGTGTAGCTTGTGGGCAGGAACGATGTTATCTTGCTGCCGTCCATCCCTTCCCAGTAAAAATAATGATACGGGAACTGCTCGCCGTCATTATAAGACCAGAAAATCTTCTGGGTCACCAGATATTTTACGCCGCAGCTCTTTAAGATCTGAGGCAGCGCAGCCGTATAACCAAACGTATCCGGCAGCCACAGCATCTGGCTGTCCACGCCGAACTCTTCCTTATAATATTTTTTACCGTACAAAATCTGACGGATAAGTGCTTCACCGGAAGCCATATTCGTATCCGGCTCCACCCACATCGCGCCTTCCGCTATCCACTGTCCGTTCTTTACCGCTTCTTTGATACGCTCAAACAGCTCCGGATAATATTTCCGGCACATTTCATATCCCGCCGGCTGGCTCTGGATATACTTGTACTCGGGATATTCCTCCAAAAGCCGGAGCTGTGCCGCAAACGTCCTCTCCGTCTTTCTGTGTGTCTCCGCCATCGGCCACAGCCATGCAAGGTCGATATGCGCATTTCCGACCGCATAAAAAACAGGGGCGGAAGAACCGTTCTTTGCCTCCAATGCCGGGCGCAGCGCCTCTCTGCCCGCACGGTAAGAAGCATTCCTTCCTTCCTCATCCTGCTCAAAATCCACGGCCAGCGTGAACTTCTCCAGCGCCTCCGCTATCTTTGCCGCACGCAGGGACGTTTCGTCCAATCCTTCCAGCACCTGGGCGAGCGTATCCACATCCATCCAGAGCTGATAAGCATCCTCATTCCATACGCCAAACGTACACGTTCCGAGCGTTCTTCTCTTTCCTTCTGTCAGAGGATCCGTATACGAGCCCGGCAATACCGGCCCTGTCGCACAACAGCCGTCATCGGGATAGTAGTGTCCCGCATAGGTCTCCATCAATATTTCATATTCTGCCCCGGCCTCGCCTTCCTTTGCCAGAACATTATCTTCTATAAAATGATGAGGCTGCGTCACCCACGACGCACGGTAGGTTCCGAATTCCTGTCCGTTTACAAACAGCGTAGATTCGCCGTCCGGCTTCAGATCCATAACGATACGTCTGCCCTGCGCTTCCTTTGGAAGAACTATCTTCCCACGGAACCAGCAGTATTCCCATGTCTTACCCCATGTAAATCCCGGCTCTACCGGCTGGAAGGGACCTGCCATTGCCTCCTCTTTGGAAAGATGCTCCATCGTACAGAACGCCTCCCACGAAATCTCTCCAAGCGGTCTGTAAAAATCCTGTTTGAGCGTGCGCCTCCAATGATTTAATCTGCTGCACCACTCAGCGCTCATGATACCCATCTGATATCCTCCGTTTCCCCTGCCCTTTGCATACAGGTTTTCTCTGCTACTTTCTTTATACCGTCTAAATAACGGTTCGTCAATCCCTATTGTTTCAAATTTAACCTATAAAAAATCACACACTTTTTCAGGAATCGTGCTCGGGCACGCAAACATACCGGAAAATCGGACATTCCGTCTGCAAATATTATATTGTACTTTTTTTCATACAATCTTCCGACATGGAATATTCGTCCTGTTCCTGCTGCTTTCCTTTACATCCACGCCTTTTCCAGACGTTTTATGCCATCCTCTATCTCTTCTTCCGTCAGCCCGCCAAATCCCAAGAGCACCGTTGCAGCTAAATCGCATCCATCCGGCTCTGTCATCGCCTCCGACAGCCCGTACACCCTGACGCCGTTTTGCCGCGCCTGCTCTTTCAGCCACGCCTCGCTGCGCCCCTTCCGATCCGTTACGAGCACATGCAGGCCCGCATTCTCCCCGCTGACCGCAAAATCCTTGCCGAACGCCTTCAGCCCATCCAGAAGCGCCTCATGCTTCTTGCTGTATACTTTTCTCATCCTGTTTAAATGTCTCTCAAACGCCCCGCTTCTCACAAACTCTTCCAGTACCGCCTGATCGATACGAGATACCGTCGAAGAAAAACACCCGCACCGTTCTTCATACCGTTCCATCAGATGCCTCGGAAGCACAAGAAAGCTCACGCGTATCGCCGGTGCAATCGACTTGGAAAAAGTACCGATGTAAATGACCTTTTCCGCCGTATCAGAAGCCTGAAGAGACGGAATAGGCTTCCCTCTGTAGCGGAATTCACTGTCATAATCGTCCTCTATCACATACCTGCCTCTGTCCTTTGCCGCCCAGTTCAACAGCTCCGCCCGGCGTCCTATCGGCATGACTCTCCCCGTCGGATACTGATGAGACGGCATCACATACACGACATTTGCCCCTCTTTGCTCCAGTTTTTCCACAAGGATACCGTTTTCATCCGACGGCACCGATATCACCTCTTTTGAAAAAAGCCCGAATATCCTGCGCGCCCTCGGATATGTCGGGTTTTCAAACGCAACGCAGCAATCCTCCCCGAGAATATAGCGCAAAAGCAGAAGCAGATAATCGTTTCCGGCTCCTACAATAATCTGTTCCGGGCTACAGCTGACACCGCGCGAAGCATGGAGATAACGTGCTATCGTTTCACGAAGCGCCGGCTCTCCTTTCGGGTCTCCCGGCAAAAACAGCTCCTGATTGTCCTGATTGAGTACATTTTTGTTAATACGCCGCCATATACCGAAAGGAAAGCTCCTCATATCCACAGCGTTCGGGGAAAAATCCACGTTCCCACTGTCCGAAGCTTTACAGGTATCCGCATCCGCACTCCCTTTTTCCGCATCTTCTGCGTCCGCCGAAGATGCAGTGCTTCCCTGCAAAGATTTCCCGCTTCCCGAAGACAACATCCCGTCCAGCCGGTAAAGCTCCTCCACCTTCGCCGCAAAATATCCTTTATAGGGAACCGATTCGATATATCCTTCGGATAAAAGCTGTTCATAGGCAAGCTCCACCGTACTTCTGGACACCTGGAGATATTGCGCCAGAGAACGCGTTGAGGGAATCTTCTCCTGATAGAGAAGCTTCCCCTTTCTGATTTCGTCTTTTATGTAGCTGTAAATCTGTTCATACAGATGACTCCCGTCATCCTTCCATTCTATCATCAGATCCTGCATACTGACGCCCCAACGCTTTTTATCATCAATACCGCTCAGCCTTTTTTCGGAAGCTTGAAAGAGCTCTTTAACGATACGATACGGTTGAATACCGGTTCGCCCGGCTTGGAATCCTTATAATCCACACAGAAGAAGCCCTGTCTTACAAACTGGAAGCTCTCATAAGGCTTTGCATCCTTTAAGGAAGGCTCTATCCACGCTTCCTTTACAGTCAGGGAATTGGGATTTAAGTTCAGGGAGCCATCCTCGTTGTAAACACCCTTTTCCTCATCGATGATGTTTTCATAAAGACGGACAGTCGCTTTCTCAGCGGTCTCGCATGCAACCCAGTGGATAGTCCCCTTGACTTTTCTTCCTTCAAAACCGCTGCCGGATTTTGTCTCAGGATCATATGTGCAGTGAACCACCGTCACGTTTCCGTTTTCATCCTTTTCAAATCCGGTGCACTTTACAAAGTACGCATTCATCAGGCGCACTTCATTGCCCGGGAACAGGCGGAAATATTTCTTCGGAGGCTCTTCCATAAAGTCCTCGCGCTCGATGTAAAGCTCTCTGCCGAAAGGTATCTGACGGCTTCCAAGCGCTTCATTCTCAAGATTGTTGGGAGCATCCAGATATTCTATCTGCCCCTCCGGGTAGTTGTCTATCACAAGCTTCACCGGATCGATGACCGCCATCACACGGGCACGCTTTAATTTCAGGTCTTCACGGATACAATACTCAAGCATCGCATAATCCACAGAGGAATTACTCTTGGAAACACCGCACAGCTCCACAAAAAGCTTGATAGATTCCGGGGTAAATCCTCTTCTTCTGAGCGCCGCGATGGAAACCAGACGGGGATCGTCCCAGCCATCTACGATGCCCTCCTCTACCAGTCTCTTGATATAACGCTTACCTGTTACCACATTCGTCAGATACAGCTTTGCAAACTCTATCTGGCGGGGCGGGAAAGGCTTGTAATCCAGCTCCCGTACTACCCAGTCATACAGCGGACGATGGTCTTCAAACTCCAGCGTACAGATGGAATGCGTTATCCCTTCTATCGCATCTTCGATGGGGTGAGCGAAATCGTACATCGGATAGATGCACCATTTATCGCCCGTATTGTGATGCGTCATATGAGCCACGCGGTAGATGACGGGGTCGCGCATATTCATATTGGGACTTGCCATGTCTATCCGTGCGCGCAGTACCTTTGTACCATCCTCATAAACGCCGTCCTTCATCTCTTCAAACAGCTTCAGATTCTCTTCCACGCTCCGTTCCCTGCCGGGGTCTTCCTTGCCCGCCTCAGTCAGCGTGCCGCGGTATTCCCGGATCTGATCTGCGGAAAGGTCGGATACGTATGCCTTGCCCTTTTTGATAAGCCTGACCGCGCCTTCATACATCTGGTCAAAATAATCGGAGGCAAAAAACAGCCTGTCCTCCCAGTCTGCTCCCAGCCACTTTACGTCCGCTTTGATAGATTCCACAAACTCTATCTTTTCCTTCGTAGGGTTCGTATCATCAAAACGCAGGTTAAACTTTCCATGATACTGCTGAGCCAGGCCATAGTTTAACAGAATGCTCTTGGCATGGCCGATATGCAGATAGCCGTTGGGTTCCGGCGGGAATCTGGTGTGTACCGTTTCATAAACGCCCTCTGCCAGGTCTTTGTCGATCATCTGCTCGATAAAGTTTCTGGAAACAGGCTCTTTGTTCTCTTCCATAACAGGATTCTCGTTGCTCATAATCTCCTGTCCCGCCGCAAAAATGGCGGGCAGCCTCCTCTCGCTTGCTATTTCTCTTGTCTTTCTATATTAACAAACTGCACGGCAAAATACAATACGAAATCTTTATGTCATAATACAGAAAAAATAATGGCGATATCGGCTTTTTTATGATAAAATCAGCATAAAACCAAACATCTCTTATTTCAGGAGGACTTACTTATGAACCGTGCACTACTCAAACAGGATGCCAAAAATGCTATGAGCATGGCCAATCCCCATCCCGTGCTCACCACTCTCGCCTTTATGGCGGTCCAGATAGCCGCTCAGGTGGTTCTTTATCTCGTATCCACCGTTTTCGGCGTTACAAGCTCCCTCACAATGGGAATAATGATGGAGTCCGGAGGCTATTATTCCGATTACTCCTCTACGGCAGGCACTGTCAGTACCGTGGGGATGCTCATCTATATCCTCGTTGCGGTACTGCTCTCCCTCGTTCTCGGCGTTGTACAGTTCGGCTATACCTCTTACAGCCTGAAAGTCTTCAAAGGCGAAGAGACCGGCGTAAATGAGCTGTTCTCCCATTTTTCGCTCATGTTCAAGGTATTTGGTCTGTCCCTGTGGATGAGCCTGTTCATTTTCCTCTGGGCATGTCTCTGCTATATCCCCGGCATCATCGCAGCGCTCCGCTACTCACAGGCATTTTATATCCTCGCGGAAAATCCTGAAAAGGGCATCCGCCAGTGTGTCAACGAAAGTAAGATGATGATGAGCGGACGGATTTGGGAATATTTTGTCCTGCAGCTTTCCTTTGTCCTCTGGACACTTCTGGGGGCGGTAACCTGCGGCATCGCAAACCTGTATGTAACCCCTTACATGACCATTACAAACGCAGGCTATTACCTGAGCTTAAAACCGGAAGATATATATACAAACGCTTCTTATACGCAGACCGGCGGATTTGACAACAATCAGAACACTTTCTGATATTTAAAACCGGTCTCTCTACACCGCGATCCATCAGGCGCACTTAAAACCAAAATATGTATATAAAGAGAGGACCGCAGCAACATTCGCTGCGACCCTCTCTTTTTTATCTGTCTTTCAACCTTCATCCTGCCACGAAAAGCTTACACCCGTTTCTCCGCTCAGGCAGCTTTTTCCAAATGCATCACGCATCATGGCTATCGCATGTATCCCCGTGCAGTGCAGAGGCACAAGCTGTTCTATCCCATAGTCTCTGATACGCTCTATCGTATCCTCGATTTCTTTTTTCCCGCTCCCTTTCAGATGCATTCCCGCCAGCAAAAACCGGATATGCTCTCCCTGAAAATGTGATTCCACAAAGGAAAGGCAATTTAATATCCCGGCATGGGCGCAGCCGGCAAATACCGAAAGCCCCGACTTTTCCCGAATGACAAGAAGCTGTTCATCCTCCATCCGGTCCGGCACAAGCCCGCTGCCGGTCTGCTTCCAGAATAAGGGCAGATCACCGTCTGCCGGAATGTTACCCAGCACGAATATGTCCGGAAAAATCTCTTCTTTTTCTTCCGTAAAACGCAGGCTTTCTTTTATCTCATCCGGTATCCGGGTATTCCCGTCTTCATGGACCACCCATGGAATACCTATCCTGCGAAACGTAACCTGATCTGCATTTTTGCACAGTTTATCTTCCAGCGCCGCCCGGCGCACATACACAGGCGGCAGCTTCCCCGGAAACTCCTCCAGACCTCCCGTATGATCGTAATGTCCGTGGCTCAGCACGACCGCATCTGCATCGTCCAGCCGCATTCCCAGCCTCTCGGCATTGCGGACATAAACGCTGCTCTGCCCCGTATCAAACAAAAGCTTCTTTCCTCGCACCTCTATCAGGACAGACAGGCCGTGCTCTCCCAGCAGCCCCCTTTTGTTTGCCGTATTTTCCGTCAAAACCGTAATCTTCATCTTTCTTCACCCGATTCCGCCGTATAAAAATCCTAAAACCAATACGAGCACCGCTACCGGAACATAAATGTACTTTGCAGCAAATCCAAACGCCCGGTTCAATTTTTTCCCATGTCCTTTTTCCAGCTCCTCCCGAATCTTTGGATAGCCCAGCACATAGTAGACAGAAACCGCGCCCAGCACCGCTCCTACGGGCACAATGCCAATCGATACCATATCCAGCCATGCACCCGCGCTGCTTTCCTTTTCCAGAAACAGACCTATCAAAAACGTTATCCCGCCGCACAAAAGCGCCGCTTTTTTCCGGGATGTTCCAAACTGCGTCTGCCAGCTCTCTATTACCGCCTCAAACATATTGATCAGAGATGTCAAACCTGCAAAGATTACGGATATGAAGAAAAATACCGCTATCAGCCGTCCTCCCGGCATTTGTCCGAATACCTCCGGCAGCGTCACGAAGATGAGGGAGGGGCCGCTCCCCGCATCTATCCCGAACGCAAATACTGCGGGCATGATAGCAAGCCCTGCAAGCAGAGCCGCAAGCGTGTCAAAAACAGCGGTTCGTACGGACGCTTTCGGGATATCCGCATCTTCTCCAAGATATGCTCCGTATACTATCATTCCGGATCCTGTAATAGACAACGAGAAAAATGCCTGTCCCATTGCCATTACCCATGTATCCGCCTGCAAAAGCTTTTCCCACTTCGGAACAAATAAAAACTCATATCCTTCCGAAGCTCCCGGCAAAAATGCCACGCGCACCGCCACGACTACGAACAGTACAAAAAACAGAGGCATCATTACCTTACTGGCTTTTTCGATTCCTTTCGTCACTCCCGTGACCAGGATGACCGTCACGCCCGCTACAATGAGAAAGTGCCACGGCACACTCCCGTATTCTCCTGCAGCCTCTGCAAAAAACGCCGCAGAATCCGTTTCAAATAAACTTCCCGTCGCCGCCCCGAACAATGTTCTGAGCACCCAGCCAAGCACGATAGAATAACCGATCGCTATCCCAAGAGATCCCATAAGCGGAAACCACCCCAAAAGCTTTCCCGCCTTTTCTTTTCCTCTCGATGCAAAACAGTACCGGTACGCACCGACCGTTCCTGTCCCTGCCCTTCTTCCAATCGCAAATTCCGCCGACAGCCCGACCCATCCAAACAAAAAGATAAAGAACAGATACGGAATCAAAAATGCCGCACCTCCGTACTGACCAAGCCGGTAAGGAAACATCCATATATTTCCCAGCCCGACTGCCGATCCCACACATGCGATGATAAATCCCACAGTGGAAGAAAAATTTCCGTTCTTATGACTTTTACCGCTCATAACTCCTCCCATTTTTTAACTTTCTGTAAAATAGAAACCCGACACAGTCCTATAAAAAACCATGCCGGGTTCTGCTGGGATTTATTATACGCTTTTACACTTCAACTCGTCAATCACTTTAAAGCAAAAAAGTAAATCTCAGTGATGGAACAGTCTGATGCCCGTAAATACCATCGCCATTCCATATTTATCACAGCAGTCTATCACTGCATCATCACGCACGGAACCGCCGGGCTGCGCGATATAAGCGACGCCGCTCTTATGTGCTCTCTCAATATTGTCCGAGAACGGGAAAAATGCGTCGGAGCCGAGTGTCACACCGGAAAGTTTATCTAACCACGCGCGTTTTTCTTCTCTTGTAAATACAGGAGGCTTTACTTTAAAGCGGGTCTGCCATACTCCCTCCGCCAAAACATCCTCATACTCGTCACCCATATAAACGTCTATTGCATTATCACGGTCCGCTCTTCCAAGCCCGTCCACAAACTGCAGTCCGAGCACCTGAGGAGACTGACGAAGCCACCAGTTATCCGCCTTCTGTCCTGCCAGTCTCGTGCAATGGATGCGGGACTGCTGACCTGCACCGATTCCGATCGCCTGACCGTCTTTTACATAACATACAGAATTGGACTGGGTATACTTCAATGTTATCAGCGCTATCTTCATGTCTATCAGCGCTTCTTCAGGCACTTCCGTATTCTTTGTCACAAAATTGGACAGAAGCTTCTCATCGATATCGAGCTCGTTGCGCCCCTGCTCGAATGTGATACCAAATACCTGCTTTCTCTCAAGCTCGGCAGGCTTGTAGGACGGATCTATCTGAATGACATTGTATCCGCCCTTCTTTTTTGCCTTTAAGATTTCCAGCGCCTCCTCGGTATATCCGGGCGCTATCACGCCGTCAGAAACCTCTCTTTTAATGAGATTTGCAGTATCCGCGTCACACACATCCGATAATGCAATAAAATCACCGAAAGAAGACATTCTGTCCGCTCCCCTCGCTCTTGCATAGGCGCATGCCAGCGGGGAAAGCTCTCCCAGGTCATCTACCCAGTATATCTTTGCAAGAGTGTCTGTCAGCGGAAGGCCTACAGCCGCACCTGCCGGGGAAACATGCTTGAAGGATGTTGCCGCGGGAAGGCCCGTCGCTTTTTTCAGCTCGGAAACAAGCTGCCAGCCGTTAAACGCATCCAGGAAGTTGATATATCCGGGCTTTCCGTTTAATACAGTTACAGGAAGCTCGCTGCCATCCTCCATAAAAATCCGGGAAGGCTTCTGATTCGGGTTACAGCCGTATTTTAATTGAATTTCGTTCATGTGATTCCTTTCCGCAGGCTGTCCGGCCTGCCTGCACATTTATTTGTTTTTATTTACAATCCTTGTTTCATACTTTCCGGTCTCGATATCAATATAGCGTACGAACAGAGATACCTTGTTCTCTTCATTCAGGCTCTCCCACAGCATCTGTGTGAACTCATCGATATCCCCTGCTATTTCCACCTTTTTCGGTTCTCCGAAAAAGCTCGGCAGCGGGTTTCCGTCATGCATGTATGTGTGAATAAAACGTCCCTCACCTGCCTTCGGCTTCTCATATGCATAGGTAAAACGCTGGCAGGAGGACGGGTCACCGTCGTCGCTTTTTAAAATAGACATTGCGTAATTATATGTCCCGTTTTCAATGTGCATGATACCGGAGATACGAGGTGTATAATTAGGACCGTCCGGCTCGAATTCACGGCTTCTGAGGCTCTGCTCAAAGGTAAGCTGTCTGTCCATTCCTTCATAAATCGTGTCAGTCTGGTCGCCGTTGGTCACGATTGTTTTATTGCCGAGCACACGCACGGGCGCATAGATGATAAGGCTCGGGTCCTCCAGCTTTGACGGGTCAAACGCCTGCGTACGGATACCTTCACCTTCCTCTGCAAAAATACGGTTACGGGAGTTGGAGCTCCTTCCCATAATAAAATATGCCGTTACCGCCTTTTTCCCATCAGCTGTTCTGCCGATCACTATCCCTCTGCCGGGATATTCGTTGTTTTTTAATTCTTCTGCAAGATTACGTGTTTCCATCTTTTCCTCTCTTTCTCCTTAAAAGGTGTTCGGATGCAAAAAAGCCGCCCGGGAACCCACTTTTTTCATTCTGTCAGTACCCAGGCGGCCGATGTCCATACAAAGCGCGCTCCCCGTGGTGAACTCCACTAATCCGCCAGTCGCACGCTTTGCTATTTAATTATATGCTCAGTCTGCAGAGCTATAGTTCGGAGCTTCCTTCGTGATATGGATATCATGAGGATGGCTCTCGCGCAGCGCTGCTGCAGAAATCTTCACAAATTTGCCGTTCTCCTTCAGCTCGTCGATTGTCTGGGAACCACAGTAACCCATACCTGCGCGCAGACCGCCCATCAACTGGAATACGGTATCTTCCAAAAGACCCTTGTATGCCACACGACCTTCTACGCCTTCCGGAACAAGCTTCTTTGCATCTGTCTGGAAGTAACGATCCTTGCTGCCGTTCTCCATCGCTGCAATAGATCCCATGCCGCGGTAAACCTTATACTTACGTCCCTGATACAGCTCGAAATCCCCAGGGCTCTCATCACAGCCTGCAAACATCGAACCAAGCATGCACACATTGCCGCCTGCCGCAATAGCTTTGGTTATCTCGCCGGAATATTTGATACCGCCATCTGCGATAACGGGAATACCATACTCTCTTGCCACCGCATAGCAATCCATGATAGCTGTAACCTGCGGAACACCGATACCAGCCACCACACGGGTTGTACAGATAGAACCGGGACCAATGCCAACCTTAACTGCATCCGCACCCGCCTCGATAAGCGCTCTCGTTGCTTCTCCAGTTGCCACATTACCCGCGATAACCTGAAGCTCAGGATATGCCTCTTTTATCATGCGGAGGCACTTCAGAACGTTCTCAGAATGTCCATGTGCGGAATCCAGAACAATAACATCCACCTTCGCCTCAACCAGAGCCGCAACACGATCCAGAACGTTAGCCGTGATACCTACGCCTGCGCCGCACAGCAGACGTCCCTGATCATCTTTTGCCGCAAGCGGATATTTGATAGTTTTTTCAATATCCTTGATCGTAATAAGACCCTTTAAATTAAAATCCTTATCGACAAGGGGAAGCTTCTCTTTTCTTGCTTTTGCCAGAATCTTCTTAGCTTCCTCCAGCGTAATACCTTCCGGAGCGGTGATAAGGCCTTCGCTGGTCATAGACTCTTTAATCTTCTTGGAAAAATCTGTTTCGAACTTTAAATCACGGTTTGTGATAATGCCTACCAGCTTCTTCCCCTCCGTAATCGGGACGCCGGAGATACGGAATTTTGCCATCAGCTCATTTGCATCGGCAAGTGTATGCTCCGGAGATAAAGAAAAAGGATCTGTGATGACGCCGTTCTCTGAACGCTTAACCTTGTCCACCTCGTCTGCCTGTGCTTCAATGGACATGTTTTTGTGGATAATACCGATACCACCCTGTCTGGCCATCGCAATTGCCATTCTGTGTTCAGTTACCGTATCCATTCCGGCGCTCATCAACGGAATGTTCAGCTTAATCTTCTTTGTCAACCATGTAGTCACGTCTACCTGATTGGGAATCACCTTGGAATATGCCGGAACCAGCAGGACATCATCAAAGGTAATACCATCGCCAATAATCTGACCCATCTTCTCTCCTCCTGTGTATTTTAAAAAAAGTAATGTAAAACTGCCAGTAAAAAATATACTGACAGTCCTTATTTGAAGAAAGTGTAACAGAATTCAGTCCTTGTGTCAATCCGAAAATACTTTTCTCGGAGCAACCGACTGCATTGCCTTTACCATCGCCGGGTTCGGCTCCATGATTACCTTTCTGTCTCCGTTATAAATCATAAGATAGCGTTTGTCCGGCTGTCCTGCAACACCGCTGGAATAATCCGTCGTCTTTAAGTCGCGGTTCTTAACGCCATCTAAATGCCATGAATTAATCGGCGCAAAAATCTCGATGCGGTCCAGTTCAAATTTCTCCGCTTTCTTGCGTCTTGTCTTGTTAAAAATCTTGTCCACGGAAATCTCTCTGTCCACATACAGATACTCGAATTCCATGTTTGCACGCTGTCCCACAAAGTAAGCTCCCAGGCCTGCCGCAAGTCCCACAAACAGGAGCGGGAAGAATATCATCCCTCCGGCCACGCCGATACCCGTTATCCCCCACAAAAGTATCTTGAGAGCGTTCAGCATTCCCGACGGCTTCTTTGCCACCAGACATTCCACGTAACTTTCGTTCATGTCACATACCACCTTCATCATTATTACCGCAGGAAAATCCCTGCCGGCACTTTTTGCGCCGTTCTTTTATTATCATATTACACATTCCCCCCTTTTTCAAGGCTTTCCGCCTCTCTTTGGCACTGTTTAGAAAATTTTCATTTTTCTCTTCCATTGACTTTATGCCGTGAAAAGTTTATCATAAACAACAGACCATTTTATTTTTTACCAAGGAGGCACATACAGCATGGCAGCAGGCAATTCCGTCAATGACGAAATAAGGGAACAGCATCAGAAAATGAAAGGCAAAAGCCGCAAGGAAAAATTCGCCTATTTCTGGGAATACTATAAGGTTCATACGCTCGTTGCCATTCTGGTTCTTATTCTGGGCGGCAGCATGATATACTCTATCGCAACACAAAAGGATATTATAATGGAAGCGGCATTCGTTAACACCTATCTGTCGAACGCACTGGAGATGGACACCGGTACAGAAGAGATGGCTTCTGAATTTATCGCTTTTTCCGGCGCTGATGCAAAAAAAGAAGCTGCGGTCATCAGCACTATGTCCATCAGCTATGAAAGCGCTGATGAAATGTCCTTTGCCAATATTCAGAAGCTCATGGCGATGGTAGCAGCACGCACAATCGATGCTATCGTTGCAAACGAAGACTATATCGACCACGCCCTGGAAACCGGGATATTTACCGACCTTCGGACCTGTCTGTCTGAAGAACAATTCGAGGAATTAGACAGCAAAGGCATGCTCCTTTACAAAGATTTGGGCGATGATGATACAGATGAGAAAATTCCCGTTGCGATCGATGTCCGCAGTTCCAAATATATGCTGTCCGATGAAGTCCCCGCATGGCTCATTGTCGTCAGCAATTCAAAGCATCCTGACAAAGCGCTGGAATTTCTGGAATTTATGCTTACGGAATAATATAAAGCGAGCATGAAAAAACCAGTCCGGGACTTCATACCATGGAATCCCGGACTGGTTTTTATAATACTTCACTATTTGTAATACATCTTACATTCTATCTGGCGCTTCAAAGCCCAGCACATCAATACATGCCTCCAGCACACGCTTTGTCAAAAGCAGCAGCGCTATCCATCCCGCCTGCTTCTTTTTATCCTCTTCTGCAAGAATTCTCGTCTCATGATAAAACTTGTTGAACGCATTTGCCAGATCATAAATATACGCACATACCTTATGAGGCGCAGTCTCTTCGCACGCGCTGTCCATCATTGCGTTAAAACCGCACAACTGACGCATCAGATCCTTCTCTGAAACGCCTGCCGGCTCACAGAACATCAAATCTTCAAGACTTCCTCCCTGTTCCTGATATTTTGCCAGAATAGATTTGATACGCACAATCGTATACAGAATATACGGACCGGTATCTCCTTCAAAGGAGGTAAAGCGATCGATATCAAAAATATAGTCCTTCGCTGCCTGATTGGAAAGATCGCCGTACTTGATTGCAGAAAGTCCGATTACCTGAGCAATCTGTCTTGCTTCTTCCTCTGAAAGTTCCTGTCTGCTCTCGCGCACCTTACGGTACATTTCCTCATTGATGTCGCGTATCAGGTATTCCAGACGCATCACGCCGCCTTCTCTTGTCTTGAACGGCTTTCCGTCCTTTCCGTTCATCGTGCCAAAGCCGATATGCTTTAATTCCGTCTCCGGCTTTACAAGCCCGGCTTTCTTTGCCACACGGAATACCTGCACAAAATGCATCTCCTGACGCTTGTCCGTAAGATATATCAGGCTGTCCGCATGAAGATTCTCCATACGGTCTTCTATCGTTGCAAGGTCAGTGGTCGCATACAGCGCCGCCCCGTCCGATTTCAAGATAATACAGGGAGGGATTTCCTTCGTATCCGTCTCTTCCTTTACGTCTACCACAAGAGCCCCCTGACTTTCATGGGCAAGACCGGACTCCTTCAGCTTCTGAACCAGTCCCGGAATAAACGGGTCTGCATCGGATTCTCCCTTCCACAGGTCAAATTCCACATTCAGATTACTGTAATTTTTCTTCAAGTCTGTAACTGAAACCGCAATAATGTGATTCCACAGCGCCCGATATCCCCTGTCGCCGCTCTGTAAACGAAGGGTCGCTTCCAGAGCCGCTTCCTTATAAGCCGCGTCCTCCTTCGACTTCCCGCTGGCAGTCGGGTAAATCTCTTCCAGTTCCGCCACTGTAAAGGGAGCTTCCTCCGGATATTCTCCGGTAAAGTTCTCATCGAAATAGGGAAGCTCAGGTTTGCGCTCCTTTAACTCCGTGATGATGAGTCCCATCTGCAGACCCCAATCGCCCAGATGCACATCACCTATCACATGATGACCCTTATAACGGCAGATACGCTTAATGCTCTCTCCGATGACTGCAGAGCGCAGATGCCCTACGTGCAGGGGCTTCGCCACATTCGGTCCGCCATAATCCAGTACAATAGTCTTTACCTTCTCCGGCGCTTCCAGACCGAATCTCTCGGCTTTATCCATCTCCTCCACATAACTGCGGACAAAGCTGTCTTTTAATTTCAGATTCAAAAATCCCGGTGCAACTGCAGCCACCTCGGCAAATACCTCACTGTCTGCCAGCTTCTCCGCCACATCGTTCGCAATCATCAGCGGAGCCTTATGATATTTCTTTGCGCCCGCCATCGCGCCGTTACACTGATATTCACACAGGTCCGGGCGGTTTGACACCGTTACCCGTCCCAGTTCCTCTTCATAGCCCGCTTCTGCGAAGCCTTTTCCCATCTCCTCGGAGATCAGTTCCAAAAATTTCTTCATTTCGTACCTCCAGCCGTCCAAATGTATTCAAATTATACCGCATCTTTTCTGCTAAGGCAAGGGGATGCAAAGCCCTTTATGCCAAACCTCCCTCCATCTCTGCTGACCTCTATGGTTAATGCTCCCTCCTGCGCCGTTACATACCATGCGATTTTCCTTTCCTGCACACGGGAGAGCATTTCCCCAGCCGGATGTCCATAGGAATTGTCTTTTCCGCAGGATATCAGGACTGCCTTTGGTTTTACCGCATCCAGAAAACTCTCCTGCGTCGCGTTTTTACTCCCGTGATGCCCGGCGTCCAAAAGTGTGCTTCTCAGCGCGCTCCCGTAACGCCTTACCATCCATTCCTCGCCATCCTGTTCCAGATCTCCTGTAAACATCATGGAAAATCCCCTGTATTCCATTCTTAGCGCCATCGAAAGTGCATTCCTATCCTCTTCTTTTTTCCCTATCGGCGGATGAAAACATGTCCATACTATCTCTCCCGATTCCATCCTGTTTCCCGCAGCCACATATTCCACCGGAACACCATATTTTTTGGCAAGCAAAAGCAATGCCTCCAGCGCCTTATCTTTCAGCTGCGTATCCGGTAAAAACATCCGTTTTACCGGTACATTCCCCATTTCCGCCCACTCTAATACCGCCTGTATCCCGTTAATATGGTCTGCATCCCAGTGGCTTACAAAAATTCCATCCACTCTTCGGACTCCCCTGTATTTCAGATAAGGGACAATCTGATATTTCCCGGTATCATTCTTGGACGTACTGCCGGCATCCAGTAAATATACTTCCCCGGAAGGCGCCTCCACACAGACGGATGCCCCCTGGCCCACGTCCAGCATCGTAATACGCATTCCTTCCGGAAGCCGTATCAAAAATATGCCCGTCAAAAAAACGGCACACAGAAGTCTCCATACGGGTTTCAGCTTTTTCCCCTTCCATAGCAAAACAGCTGCCCCTGCACCATACACGATCAGAGCTGCGGGCTGCGGCGCTCCGGTATGCAGCGTTGAAAACGGCAGTTTAAGCGCTGCATTGCATATCCCTTCATAGCATCCCAAAATTCCTTTTACAGTCATGCCGATTACTGTCTCCGCAGCCGAAAGCAGTGTCAAAAGCAACCGTACCGCCACTCCGTTCCCCAAAAACAGCGCCCCCCTCCCCAGCACTCCTGCCGCAAGAAGCCCGAACAGGCACGGAAGCAAAATCCCCATCAACGGAATGACTGCCAGATTTACCAAAACCGACCACGGACTCCACTCGTAATAATGTGCCAAAAGAAAGGGCAGCATAAAAAATGTTATCCCAAAGCTCGTAACCGCATTTTTCCAAAGCGCTGCCCCAAAACCGCATAGCCTTCCTTTGAAATCCTTTTTTCCCCTCCTCTGTCTCTTCCCCCTGTCGTCCCAAAAGACAGGCGCAGCAGCCGCAACGCCCGCCACTGCGGCAAAGGAGAGCTGAAAACCTGCATCCATGATATTCTGTGGATTTCCCAGCAGAATGAATGTTCCCGCTATCGCCAATGACGTCGCCATATCTGTTGTCCTGCCCGCAGACCGTGCCGCCGCGAGCAAACAAAACATCACAAGCGCACGGCTGGTCGATACACTCATCCCGGTCATTTTTGCATAAACATACAAAAAGAGGGCAGAAACCGACGCAGCGCTCCATAGGGCGGCATCTTCCCGCCGAATACTGCGTTTCCTCAGCTTCCCGTTTTGTTTCCGATGGTATATCCATATCTTTCTGCACCGTCTCAATATCCGATACAAAATCCCGAAAATCCCCATCCCTATCAAAGACAGATGCAGTCCTGAAATACTCAGCAGATGGCTGATGCCCGCCCCCGCATACAATGACTTTACTTCTTCGTCCATTTCCCTTTTAATGCCCAACACCATTGCGGACGCCGTCGCCCCGTCTTTCCTGTCGAGAATATGCAAAAAATAAGCGTCCGCCCAGCGTCGAAACTGCGCTGCCGCTTCCTGAATTCTACTGTAAGACCGGCTTTCCTTCACAACCGTTACCTTCTGCATCGAAAACACAAAGCCTTTTCTGCCATAATATGCCGCTGCATCAAACTCGCCCGGATTTGACGCCTTACGAAATGGCTTCAATACGCCTTCCACACATACCCGGCTGCCCGCCTTCGGCAACGTCTTTTCATTTTTTCCCGGATAACAAATGACTGTTTTTGAATCTTCTGAAAATTGTTCGATTTGAGATAAGTAAAAACAGGCCCCCTCCATCGAACCGTCAGGCGGTCCGTATGGCATGGAGACCGTTCCTGCCAGACGCATCCATTCTCCTTCCCGATTTCCGTAATCCGGAAGGGGTCTTCCCGCCAGCCCTGCCATCGCCGTATGAACTGTCAGGAAGACCAGGAGCGCCGCACACAATGGTCTTCTGAATGAAACCTTTATTTTTCCTCCGTTCCGTACACCAGATCCAGATTCCGGTCAAATGCCGTAGAAAGCTGAACCTTCTCACGAAATACCACGTCTGTCTTGCCTCCCACCGCTATCTGCACACGGTTTATGTTCGGCAGCTCTGCCAAAGAATTGACAATTGCATAAATTTCTGTCTCAGCCGTCACATTTCCTATCTGAGTCAGCGCATTCTCATCAAGGTTGACATAACACACTCCGTCCTTGACAGTCACGCCAAGCACCTTCGCAGCAGAACTGATAACCGGATATGCTTCCCCATCCTCTTCGGAAGGACCCGCTATAAGCTGCTCCAGCACCAGTTTTTCCATGGAGATATTGCTGCTGTAAACGATGGGCTGAGAAGTCACCTCCACGAGCCGTTCTCCCGTCTCATCTGCAAAATAGAGCTTCAGCCGCGTCTTTTCATAAGCGTTTATCTCCCTGCCTGCATTGTCAATGAACATCTCCGGCGTCATGGGGCCCACGACACCGCCCAGGCTGTCCGTCAGAGTCTCTCCGCCTACCGTGAACAAAACGTTGTCTATCCCGTTAATCTGGGTCAGTGTCCGCACGATCGCCGCACGGGTAAGCACCTCCGTTGATGCCGGAAGTTTTTTGTATTCCGTACTCAGATCCAGCACAAGCTGGGCATCCTTTATCTCCCAGCTTTTAACCGAAAAGCCTTTTACCGTCGTCCGCAGAGAAAGTTCCACCGGATTTTCCCCAAGGTTCTCCAGTGTATTTTCAGTCTGTTCCTCCAGCGTATCCCCTTCCAGCGGCTTTTCCACCGCCGTTATCTTGGTTTCCTCTTTGTTGATATAATAAACAGAAACCGTCTCCCCTGTTTCCTCCGGCTCCTGTCCGCAGCCCGTCAGGATGGACAGGCACAGTGCTACACAAAAGACTGCCGCACGGCAGGCACGCAGACAACAGCGTCCTATTCTTTTACGCTTCATGTCCTCTCCTCCTATTTGATGTAGGTCAATGGTATCTTTACGGTAAAGCAGGTTCCCTGTCCTTCCATGCTGCTGACCTTGATAGAGCCCCGATGCAGCAGCACCGCATTCCTCGTTATCGCAAGTCCAAGACCTGTCCCTCCTATTTCTCTCGAACGGGACTTGTCCACCCGGAAAAATCTTTCATAGATATGTTCATAATCCTCCTCCGGGATACCAATACCGGAATCCGAAATCTCCACGGTAAAAAATTGATGATCTGCGTCCAAAAGTACCTTGACCCAGCCGTGCTCCCTATTGTATTTTATCGCGTTCTCCACCAGATTCGTAAATATCTGCGACATCTTTACTTCATCCACCTCGGCTGTCACCGGACGGATGCTTTCCAGCACGACCTCGATGTCCCTCTTGCGCGCGATCGGACGGAGCCGCTTTAACATCGTCTCCAGAAGACTGTTGATATCCACCGTGGAAATGTTCATAACGCCCTCGGTCTTATCCATTTTAACAAGTGAAAGAAGGTCGTTTATTATCTTATTCTCCCGTTCGATCTCCTCCGTGATATCCGCCATGAATTCGCGATACAGCTCCACCGGCGCATCCGGCTGCTGGTTTAAGGAATCCGCAAGCACTTTCACGGATGTCATGGGAGTCTTTAATTCATGGGAGACATTGGATACAAACTCCTGACGGGAATCGTTGATCACCTTCATACGCCCCAAAAGCTGGTTGAACGCATCCACAATATGCTCTGTTTCCAGATAATCAGGCACTGAAACAGGCTCGTCCGTAAATCCGTCCTTAACCTCGCTTATCGCCTGCGTCACCCTTTTGAACGGCTTTAATAAAATATGAGAGAAGAAAAATACAATTCCCACGATGACAATTGCCATCACGATTTCCAAAATAAGCGCCTTGCGGCTTAAAATATCCATCGTTGATAAAATGCTGTCGGTAGAGGCGCTCGCCAATATCACACCGCGCACTCTTGAAATCTCATTGCCGTCGCCGTCTGTCTTTTCCACGATAGGAACCGTTGTCTCTATATACCCGTTCTTTTTATCATAGCGTACCGCGCTCTCTCCTTTGAAGCATTTTATCACTTCTTCGGATATTATTGTCTTTCCTTCGCTTATGCCGTAGGTATCTTTGACAATGCGGAAATTCCCGTTGATGATGAGCACCCGTCCGTCATACAGATTAGACATCTGCTCCAACTCCGCGTTCACGATCTCTGACGTATTATCCTGAAGATAATTATAGTTAAGCAGATGATCTGCTATTATCCTGTACTGGGAAGTAACGTCGGATGCCCGAAGTCCTACCGCACGCTCTTCATAGTTTTCCAGGATACCCACCCGCATGATATTGCTCGGTACAATACCGATTATCAGCATCAGCACAAAAATATATGCCTTCATGCTGCGCAGTATCGGAATCTTATAAAGAATTTTTTTGAAAAAACCGTCACGCATGGAAAAAATACCCCACGCCCCATTTTGTATGGACGTATCTGGGCTCGCTGGGATTAGTCTCTATTTTTTCGCGCAGCCGGCGGATATGAACATCCACCGTTCTCGCATCTCCCGGGTAATCCTCTCCCCAGATAATATTCAAAAGCTTTTCACGACTATAGACTTTATTGGGATTCCGAACGAGCAGCTCCAGAACGTCAAACTCCTTTGCCGTCAGATTCACCTCGCGTCCCGCGATGCTGACGCGGCGGCTGTCACAGTCCATCCGCATATCCCCGTTTTCCAGCACATTTTCCTGTGCCTTCGGCGTTTCTCTCGCTGTTGTCCGGCGCATGATAGCCTTTATCCTCGCCTTTACCTCCAGAATATTAAACGGCTTTGTGATATAATCATCCGCGCCGTACTCCAGGCCCATTATCTTGTCCATATCATCGCTCTTGGCTGTGAGCATGACGATCGGAACATTGGAAAATTCGCGTATCTGCTGACAGACCTCTGTCCCGCTCAGCTTAGGCAGCATAATATCCAGCAAAATAATATCAAACTGCTGTTCCTTTGCATAATTAAGCGCTTCTTCCCCGTCATAGGCACAGGTCACTTCCATACCGTCCTGTTCCAGACTGAATCTGATTCCTTTCACTATCAGCTTCTCGTCATCCACAACCAAAACTTTTCTTCCCATTTCTTCTCCCATTCCGCCTTCCGGCATCCCTTATACTGTTATCTTATCTTTTATCTTTTCAAAAGCGCCTTTCTTGATACCGCTTATCTTCATGATGTCCTCTATCCTCTGAAAACCGCCGTTTTTACTGCGCCATTCCAGGATATCGTCCGCGCGGCTCTCCCCTATGCCCGGCAGCGTCATCAGCGCCGCCTTATCCGCGGTATTCAGGTCAACAAGCCCCTCGCCCGTCCCCGACACTGCCGCAGAAGCGCCGTCAATCCGTCCTGTCTGCCGGATTCCCGATGCTTTTTCCGCCTCAAGGCTTTCCTGTTTTGTCATGATATATATCTGACAGCCATCTGTCACCGGCTCCGCCAGATTACAGCTGTCCTGAGCCGCCTCCGGCAAAAAACCGCCTCCGGCATTTACCGCATCCATCACCCGGCTGCCCTGCTCCAGCTCATATACGCCCGGAGCCTTTACCGCGCCGCAGATGTGGACAATGACCGGCTGCACTTTATCTTCCGATGACTCCTCTGCCGTCAATGTTCCCTCTGCTCCCGGCAGCTTCTCTCCCCCGGTATCCTCTGGTACAAAAGCTTCCGTATCTTCAAAACCTCCTGCGCCCCCGGACGCTTCTGTGCTCTCCATACTGCCTGCTGCCGACGTAAACAGAGTTTCCCCGTCCTTTCCGCAGCCCTGCAAAAAAACAGTAACAAACAAAAGCACCAAAAACAGGGCTGTTCCGGGCGCTTTTCTTATTAAATGAAATATCGGCATTTTTTATCTCCTTTTCAGTTGTTTTTGAAAAGGACCCCATATCACACCGCATAGGATTATTGTATGCTACAACCGGGACTTTGACAAGCGGAAATATTAAACGGTCAGGGAAACACTCACCCTGACCGTTATCTTAAAACCATCATATCCAAATCCACTCCGGCAGATTCCATCTCAAAACCCGCCGGGCTGTCTCACTTTTCATACAGCCGACGTACCTCTTCCCTCGTCACATGTGCATAAACAGGGTTTTTCACGACCGCCTCATACAATTTTTCAAAACCATAAACAGGTTTCAGCGTCTGTACCAATGCCTCCAGCCCCTGCTCAATACCGCGTTCCAGCCCCTGCTCGATGCCGCGCTCGATTCCACGCTCTATCCCTTTCTTTTCAACATATCCGGACAGATTGCACATAAGGTCTACCTCCTTCCCTAATCCGTCTTCCATTTTCATATCATACTTTTCCGCCAGCTGTTTTTTCTTATCCTGTGCCGGAATATCCGGTGACAGCAATACATTCAGCATTCCCATCAGCTCATTCGAAGGTTTCTCCCTGTCACACAGACCTATCACGATAACGGAAAGCTTGTCATATGCGCTCTTTATATCCGGGAAACCCGGTATGATGTCCCGTTTTTCCATCCTGTATTCCGCAATGGCATTTCCGATTTTCTTCGGGACATTCATACATATCCAGATAGAATACACCTTCTTGATATCGTCATATTCCGCATTGACAAATTCCGTCCCCATCTGTGACGAAATCATTCTGGCACAATAAAATACTCCTCTCGTCGGTATCTGATAGCCCGGATAATAATCCTTCTGCGCCTCCACGTTTATGATAAGCCGTATCCTCTCTCCCTTTCCCGGCATGCAGAAAGCCCGCGGGAAAAACAACAGCATTTTCCCCGCAGGCTTTTTACTAGCATCTTTATACTATCTCGTCACATTCTTCAGCCACTTTTTCTGCTTATATCTCCACAGGCAGATAGGCAGCTTGATTATCTCATCCGACAGCAAAATCACATATACCACGACCACGGGCCATTTGAATACGAACGCCGCCAGCCAGCCGATAAGGATAGATCCGCCCCACATGGAGGCGATGTCCAGTATCATGCCAAAGCGCGTGTCGCCTCCCGCCCGGAACACTCCTACCACCAGATCGGTATTGAGCGCCTGCGCTATCACATAATAAGACATCACGCCCAAAAATGCGTTCATATAGACAGCCGTCTGACCTTCAAAGGCAAGGCCTGAAATGACCAGAGGACGGATAAGCAAAAGCAGCGCCCCGCCTATCACGCCGCCTATCAGGGAAAGCCGTACAAATCTCCTGCCGTATTCTTCCGCAAGCGCCGTCCTTCCCTCCCCGATGACCTTTCCTATCATGATAGCGGTCGCATTTCCCAGACCAAACACAACGACCTGAGCCAGCTGTCTGCATACATGGGCAACGGAATTCGCCGCCACCGCGCTGCTTCCCAGATGTCCGACAATCGCGGCGTTAGCAGAATAGCCAAGCCCCCAGAACAGCTCGTTTAAAATGACCGGTCCGGAATAATGTATGAAATCCTTAAACAGCACCGGATCCATATGCAGCACATATTTGAGCCGCACCTTTACATCGTGATTGCAGCGCTTCGCATAAATAAGCACGATGCCCAGCTCCAGCATGCGGGCGCAGAACGTACCGATTGCCGCGCCCACGATGCCCAGCTTCGGAGCCCCCAAAAGACCGAATATCAAAACCGCATTTATCACAAAGTTCAGCGCAAGGGAGCTTCCGTACACGATTGTGGAGATGACGACCTTTTCCACGGACTTCATCACATTCAGATAGCCCATCGTGTACACTGTCACGGGATAGGTCAGTGCCACGATACGAAGATATTTGCATCCCTCCGCTATCACCTCCGGATCGTTCGTAAAAATTTTCATGATAGAGCCCGGAATGAGCAGCGTCACCAGCATAAATGCGATTCCCGCCGTCTCCGCAAGCCTTATCACGATACCGAGAATCTTTTCGATTGCATCCCTGTCACCTTTTCCCCAATACTGGGCAGTGAGCACGCACGCTCCCGACGTCATGCCGAAAAGAAAGAGGTTAAGGACAAAAAGTACCTGCCCCGCCAGCGAGCAGCCTGACAGAGCCTTTTCCCCGACCCTGCCCAGCATTATCACATCCGTCGCATTTACGCCGACATTTATCAGATTCTGCAGAGCCATCGGCACCACGAGCGCGATGACCCTGCTCCTGAAATTATCATCATCCACTATCGATGACCTTTTGTTTCTCAAAAATTCCATATTCTCCTCATATTTTATGCGCTGCCAAAATGTAACAGCGCATAATATCTTTCCATTGTTCTGTTATTTTTTCTTCCGGCTGATGAGCTCGCCGATAAGATAGCATACCGCGGCAGCCGCCATACCGTTGATGGAAGCAATACCGACATGCACCAGATTTGCCACAGCCGCACCGATCACCACGCCGGCTATCGCAAACCAGTTTACCTGTTTCTTTATCACATCCCACTGCTCATACTCTTTTTTATGGAAAAAGTAATCGATAACGATTATCATGCCGACCGGAGGCAGCGTGCAGTTCAAAATATTCAGCCAGCCCACAAAATTGTTATAGAGCCAGATAGCGCTTACCGTACCCAAAACGCCGGATATCATGACCATCGGACGCTTGCGTATCTTCGTGATGTTCGCCAGTCCGAGTCCTGCCGTATAAAGGGCGTTGTCGTTGGTCGTCCAGATATTCAGCCCCAGAACAACGATCGCAAAAAATGTCAGGTTCAACGCCACCATAACTTCAAAAATATCATTTCCGCCGACATAGACGCCGCTGAATGCCCCGAAACAGAACATCAGGCTGTTTCCTATCAAAAAGGCAACGACCGTCACGATGACCGACTGCACCGCATTTCTCGCAAAGCGGGCAAAGTTCGGCGTCGCCGTACCGCCGCTGACAAAGGAACCTATCACCAGACCGGCTCCCGTAATAACGCTCATCCCCTGGCTTTCCGCAAATTTCTCCGCTAACGGCACATCTCCCGTGCGTACCGCCATCACCATCGCCGTGATTCCGAGGATGGCGATAAGCGGAACGGAAACGTAGCTTACGATAGTCATCGCTTTAATCCCGAAAAACGCGGAAGCCATCATGCACGCCCCTGCGACCAGCACGAGTACATAAGGAAGCCACACATTTTCAGGGTCGATAAGCTTTGCGACCGGGATAGCGAACATCGCCACGCCTACCCCGAACCAGCCTATCTGCGTAAAGCTGATGAGGATAGACGGCAGATACGACCCCTTTGCCCCAAAGGAATGCTGCGCTAAAAGGTCAAGCGAAAGACCGGTCTTGGCGCCCACATAGGCAAGCGATCCGGTATAGACTGCCAAAATCACGCCGCCAAGCACCAGTGCCCCGATAAATCCCGACAAATCCATGCTGTCGCCAAGCTGCTGCCCCGTCCACATGCTCGCAGAAAAAAATGTAAATCCGAGCATTATCATGAACATCGTCAGGAAACGCCGCCGTGCAAATTTCGGCACGGGCATCAGCGAATAGTCGTGGTCTACCACTTTTGTTTCTTTTGAATCACTCATAATCTCCTCCGTCGTGTGTTTGTATTTATTTATTCATTTTGTAAACAGGATCGGCAGGATAGCCGCCGCGCAGCTTCTGCATCCCCCGCTGTACCGCATCTTTGGAATTTTTCCAGTCCGCATCCTTGTTCAGATAGTCAAACTTCTCGATGAGCCAGTCCACATCCGCGCTCATACGCTCCATATTGCGCTTCATCACCTCGAATATCTCCGGGAAAAACGTCACTTTTTCCTTATCCGACAGCTTTGTGTCCGCATGGCTGCACAGCTCTCCGAAATGATGCAGGCAGAAGCCTTTGCCTTTTTTTATCTTTTCTGCAAAGGCAGGATCATTTTCATACAAATAAAAGAACGTATCCAGATAACGCGGATATTCCTTTTTAAAGCGGTCGCAGATATAGCAGCTCTCTTCTTTTTTAGCAGTCCAGACCCCTATTGCATTCTGGCTTGTCACCCTGCGCAGTTTATCTGCCATCGACTGCTTCCCGGGCTTGAAATGAGCGAACTCACTTTCCATTTCCTTTAAAAGCTTTTTATAATACGTCTTTAAAATCCAGCCGTTTCCGAGCGTATTGCCGTAATCGAACATTTTTTTCATATGTACCCGGCAAAAGCCTTCTTTGTCAGTATCCTCGCGCACGTCACTCTCCATATAGGAAGCGCAGGAGCCGAGCACAAAATCCATCAGGTCCTGCTCCACATTCCGCTCAATATAGCAGAACGGGCATTCGTCATCCGCGTTCACCGCATCGTTTAACGGAATCGTATACAGCTTCTCTTTCATGATAACCTCCTTACCTTGCCGTCATCTTTTCCAGCATATCCACATAGACACAGATTTCATGATACAGCCGCTCCGGCGTAAAATCATAACGGCACGTCATATCCTCCGTGATACCGTCTATCGTATAACGCACCAGTCTTACCATATGGTCGGCATCCCCGTACGGGGCAAACATACTGTAATCCGCCTGCATATTATAAGCACGCATCTTCTCCATGTAGTCGTTGCGCTTGTCCGCTATCTGCGTCACAGCCTCCAGACATTCCTCACGCATCGCCCCGTTTAAAAATTTCTGCATGTACGGGTACAGCTTCATTACCTGCATCCTCGCCCGCTCCATCTGCTTTACCAGCGCAAAATAATTCGTCTCGGAACGCTTTATCTCCCTTGACAGCTCCAGCAGCATAAAGCGCGCACTGTAATCGAATAGAAAATTGTACAGTCCTATCTTGCTCCCAAAATAATGAAAAAGCAGCCCCTTGCTGATACCCGCCTCCTTTACGATATCGTCCGTACTGGCATGCTTGTAGCCTTTACGGGAAAATATCTTGAGAGCCGCGTTTATCATCCGGTCCTGCTTTTCCTGTTTCAAATCAAAAAACTTATCATTCATCTGTGTCTCATCCCCGCGTATGTTGACCTTTCCGGTCGGTATCTTTCTGCATTGTACCATACCGACCGGTTCTGTTCAACCGGGAACTTCTGAAATTTGCGCTGCTGCGATGGTCTGCGGCAAACGCCGATACAAAGCTATTTTACGGAAGCAGCTCACCTATCCCCTGTTCCTTATTGTCACGCACCGATATCCACATATAGTTGTTGTCATCATCCACGTCACGGCAGACAGGCACCTCTTTTGCATTCGTAGCCGCCCCGTAAGGGCTCCATATACCGCTGTCCGCCACGCCGTTCCATTCTTCCTGATTGCCGTCCCAGTTCAATGTAGTCAGATACATCTCCCCGCTGTAAAGCCCATTCCGGAACGTTCCTATCACATTCTGGATGTAACGCTCTTTTCTGGAAGCCTTTGCCATATCCAGCTCATAGTGCTCCTGTCCCTCACCGTTTGGCATATCATTTGCCCATTCTCCCATATACATATGCAGTCTGTATGCCCTGTCAGAATCAGTATCGTCATCATAATAAACATAATAACGGACCCACTCGCCCTGTCCGGAACGTCTTCCGCCTTCCCATTCCCCATAATAATAGGCATTGTCCGTATAGCACGCGATTCCTTTTCCCTGCGGCTGTCCCTGATCGTTACGTTCTCCATAATAATAGAATGTATCCTCGTCAGCAATGCTCGCTGACATCTTCATATACCATGCCAGCATCGCCAGATCCTCCACTGCCGCCATGTTGTCCTGCTCCCAGTATGCAGCCATCTCCAGAAGCATCTGTTCATTGCTTTTATTAGCGCTGTCTGCTCCTGCCAGCGGGTCGTTTCCGCTGATAGTCCGCACGGCCATCCCCGGCTTCTTCTCAGTTTTGGGCTTTCCTGACGGTATCTGGGATTCCTTTTTTCCGGTCTCTGTCTCCGCTGCGCTCTCCAAAGCTGCGCTCTGCTCAGTTCCTGCCTGCGTTTCCCGGGCTGCGGCCTCTTCTCTGCTCTCCGTTTCCAAAGTCTGCGTCACAGTCTCTGTACTCCGGGTCGCCTCTACTCCGCCATTTACGTCCGCACGCCTCTCCTGCAGGCGCACCACGCATAAAATAATGATGATGACTAAAAACAGTGCGATGGCCGCGACCGGTATCAGGTCTTTCTTTTTATCCTCCATGTACTCATCTCCTCCAGTTTTTTTATTGTATCACAGGCTCCCGTCTTTTCCCATATAAACTTTATTAAGAAAAACGAAAGGCTGATTCCTTTTTTCATATATATGCGGAATCCTCCCTTGACATCCCTTAAAGTCATGACTATTATTAGGAAACAAGGTTTCCCTCACAAAACAGAGGGAAAAATACCTGAAAAGTGAAAGAAAGAAGGTTTTTTATGCAAAAATGGACCGACAGGGCAAAAAAATGCGTGCCCTATCTCTTCCTTATTATCATTCCAGCACTCAATTTCTGGCTTCTGGAGTGGTTTTCTCATAATCCTTTTCAAACCATGAAGCCCTATGTGCAGTGGATGAACGTAGCGCTGTTCTGGTTTTCGGCGCTTTTTTTATTTGGACTCACAGGACGGGTCAGCCGCGCGCTCGGTATCCAGACCGCATTCTGTGCCGTTTACGGCCTTGCGAACTATTTCGTGCTAGAGTTCAGGGGCGCGCCCATCCAGCCATGGGACATTCTCTCCATCGGCACGGCTGCGAGCGTGGCAGACAATTATGAATACAGGCTGGACAAAGACGCGCTCACCGCGTTCATCGGGCTGCTCGTGCTGCTCGCCGCAGAATTTTTCCTGCGCGCGGACTTTTACGGTCCGTTCAAAAGCCGCCGTGCCCTGAAAAAAGAAGCCGCTGCCGGATCAGCCCCGAAAGCCGACACCCCGGAACGCACCCCCGCAAAGCGCCGCCGCGTTATAATCGCCCGGACAGCGCTCTGCCTCGTAACAGGGCTTTTATTCTTTGGCTATACGAAAATGCTGCATAACGAAGATTTCGTCCAGAAAAAGCTGCGCCTTTATGACAAGCTTTTCACACCGACCACCATCCAGTTCAAAAACGGGACCGTCACGGCATTTTTGATGGAGCTTCAGTATATGTCCGTTGAAAAGCCTTCCGGCTACAATGAAAAGGATGCCCGGGAAGCGCTCGCTTCCTATGAGACTGCCGGGACTCCCGCAAATGCGCCGAACATCATTGTTGTCATGAACGAGGCGTTTTCCGACCCTGCCGTCCTCGGAGAATTCACAACAAACGAGGATTATATGCCCTTTGTCCACAGCCTTCTTAGAGGGGCAGAGGATACCGTTTCCGGTCTTTTGAACGTATCCGTCAAGGGCGGCAACACGGCAAATACCGAATTTGAATACCTTACGGGGAATTCCATGGCATTTCTGCCCTACGGGAGCATCCCCTATCAGCAGTATATCAAAAATGAAACGCCCTCCATGGCGTCATGGCTGTCAGGCTTCGGCTACAGGACCGTAGCGATGCATCCCTACCGCGCCGCCGGATGGGACCGCAACAAGGTCTATCCCCTGATGGGCTTTGACGAAATGTATTTTCAGGAATTTTATAAGGATTCCGGGGTCATCCGCAAATATGTGAGCGATGAAGCGGATTACGAAAAAATCATCCAGATATATGAGCAGAAGGAGCCCGGTGAGCCGCTGTTTTTATTCAACGTCACGATGCAGAACCACTCCTCCTATAACGACTGGGCAGATTACGACAACTTTTCTCCCGACATCACGGTGGACGGCTCCGATTCCGAAGTCCTCTCCGCCTACCTGTCTCTCATGAAGCTGTCCGACCAGGCGACCGAAAGGCTCGTAGATTATTTTGCAAAGGAAGAAGAGGAGACGGTCATCGTCTTTTTCGGAGACCATCAGCCCACCGATTCCGTTGTGAATCCGGTATTAAAGTTAAACGGCACTTCCTCCTCTTCCCTTTCTGCAGAGGAAGAAGCGCTTCGGTATCAGGTTCCTTTCTTCATCTGGGCCAACTATGATATCGAGGAGGAAAGCGGTCTGAATATTAGTGCGAATTATCTTGCCTCCAGAACGCTGGATGCCGCCGGGCTTCCCAAGCCGGGATATTTCAGCTTTCTTTCAGAGCTGGAAAAGCAGGCGCCCGTTATCTCTACAAACCATGTTTCCTTATCCGACGGAACTTTTTCCTCTGCCGACGACCAGGATGAACTTTTGCGCGAGTACAAGACATTCCAGTATCATCAGCTTTTTGACTGAACTCTTAAAGGAGTATCCACCCTATGAAAAAATTTTTTGCAGATAAAAAAGTGTGCGCCAAGGCGCACACCTGCGCCGAGCGCGATTGCCGTCAGGCAATACCTGCCTTTCGCGTGAGTGCGCATAAACGTATTTTATTATCCGATAGAAAAGGAACTTTTCTATCGGATAATAAAATCTGCTTTTATTCCTTCCTGCTGCCTTTCTTCGCCATGCTCGCCATCTTTATCGGCAACGGTATCTATCCCTTTGGCGACGGCAGCTTTATGCACTCTGACATGTATCATCAGTACGTCCCTTTTCTTGAGGAATTTCTCCGGAAAGTCAAGGACGGTGAGCCGCTCTACCATTCGTGGCGCATCGGCATGGGCTCCAACTATCTTGCCCTCTACGGCTATTACAGCGCCAGCCCCTTTAACTGGCTGATGCTCCTTGTCCCCCAGCAGTTCCTCATCGAGTTCATGAGCTATATGGTCGTGTTCAAGATAGGTCTGTGCGGTTTTACCTTTGCCTGGTATCTGAAAGAAAAATTCCAGACAAAGCAGCTTTCCATCCTCTTTTTTGCGACCTTCTACGCGATGAGCGGCTTTGTTGCCGCCTACAACTGGAACGTGATGTGGATGGATACGCTCGTGCTCGCGCCGCTCATCGTGCTCGGATTAGAACGCCTTGTCCGCGAAAAAAAGAGCGGGCTTTACTGCGTCACCCTCGGGCTGTGCATCCTGTCCAACTACTATCTTTCCATCATGGTATGCCTCTTTTTGTGCCTGTACGCCCTTGTCCTCGTGCCGGAGCTGTACGGGGAGGACGGATGGAAATCCTTCTTTAAAAGGCTCGGTGGCGCGGTGGGACGCTTCGCCTTCTATTCGCTGCTCGCCGCAGGCATGGCTTCCGTAATCCTTATCCCCGAAGCCGCCGCGCTGACTGCGACCGAATTTTCCGATGTGAACTTTCCCAAAAAAGTCACCTGGTACTTCTCCTTCTTCGATGTGATAGCGCGGCATGCCGCCGGCGTCCAGAGAGAGACCGGACTCGACCACTGGCCCAATATCTTCTGCTCCAGCGCTGTCTTCTTCCTTATCCCGCTCTATGCGGCAAACCGGAATATCCGGTTAAAGGAGAAAGTCGGAAAACTTTTGCTGTGCGCCTTTTTCATCATCAGCTTTTCGGTGAACAACTTAAATTTCATCTGGCACGGCTTAAATTACCCGGATTCGCTTCCGGCGCGTCAGTCCTTTTTGTACATCCTGCTCGTGCTGACCATGTGCTTTGAAGCGGTATACCGCCATAACGGCTTTTCAGCAAAAGAACTTCTTGCCTGCACGGGTCTCGGGCTTGCCTATCTGCTCCTGGCTCAGAAGCTCATAGACAACGATGCCTTTTCCACCGGCATTTTCCTGCTCACAGGCGCGCTCGTCGCCCTCTATGCTCTGCTTTTGTACTGCCGGGAAAAATATCGCTCAAACGCTTTGGCAATGAGGCTGGTCTCCATTTTCACGCTGGCATGCGTCGCCTTTGAGGCTACCTTCAATATGGCGTATACGAGCGTTTCCACCACGAGCCGGTCAAGCTACTTGGACCCGCTTCCCGCCTATCAGACGTTGGCGGAGCGCACGATGCAGGAGGACACGGACTTTTACCGTTTTGAAAAGTTCAGCCGCGTTACCAAAAACGACGGCGCGCTGGCAGGCTATCCCACCGCATCCCTGTTTTCTTCCACTGCAAATGCTGCCGTAGAAAGCTGGTATGACCGGATGGGAATGAGCGAGAGCAAGGTCTTTTACTGCTTTGACGGGCAGACGCCCTTCACCTCCGCCCTTCTGAATGTCCGCTATATGTTTTCCAGAGCGGACAATGAGGACCCTAATCTGTACACACTGATCGGTCAGCAGGACGACGTATATTTATACAAATGCAACTACACCCTGCCCGCAGGATTTTTGCTGAAGGACGGCTGGAACCTTTCCTCCTCCGAGCTGGAAGCCTCTTCTTCCGACCCGCTCGACCTTCAGAACCAGATGGCATATTCCCTCGGCGCCTCTTCGCCTCTGTTTAAACCGGTCGTTTCCGATACATCGGATCAGAAGACCTCTTTTACTGCAAAAGAAGAGGGACATTATTACGCCTACACCAAAAACCGCAAGGCAGATACAATTTCCCTTGATTCCGCAAGCCTGACCAAAACCTTTAAAAAGGTCAAATATGACTACATCCTCGACCTTGGACGGCATCCTGCCGGAGAGACCGTCACCCTTTCTGACAAAGAAGAACAGGCTCTGGACGCCACGGTCATGATGCTGGATGAAGCAGTACTCGCTCAGGTTCTGGACACGCTTTCCCAACAGCCGTTTGCCGTGGATTCCTGGGATTCCGCTCATGTAAACGGCCATATCGATGTGACACAGCCCGGGCAGCTCGTGCTTTCCATTCCGGATGAACCGGGCTGGACGCTCAAAGTGAATGGTCAGGTCACCGAGCATGAAGCCTATGACGATACGTTCCTTTCCGTCTGTCTGACAGAAGGCAGCCATACGATAGAATTGAGCTACCGCCCTGCAGGGCTTACCGCAGGCATCATCGTCAGCCTGATGAGTATCGCCGTCTTTTTTGCCGTATGTTTCCTGCACCGGCGAAAAAGGCGCAGGTCTGCGCCGGACACAAATGCCGCCAGGCAATGACCGCCTTTCGTGCAAGCGTGCATGACCATGTTTTTCCGCAACCCGTCAACCCCTAAAAAGCGGAGCGCACAAGGCGCTCCCGAACGGAGGAATCTATGGAACACTTATTCATCCCGGACGGATATGCTTCCGCCCTGAACCTGCATGATACCCAGATCGGTATCAAAACAGTAAAGGACTTTTTTCAAAGTCTCCTTATCAAACACCTGAACCTTCTGCGCGTCTCCGCGCCGCTGTTCGTCGACCCTGCTTCCGGCATGAACGATAACTTAAACGGCTATGAGCGCCCGGTATCCTTTGGCATCAAGGAACAGGAAGACTACCGTGTTGAAGTCGTCCAGTCACTCGCAAAATGGAAGCGCTATGCCTTAAAAGAATACGGCTTTTCAGTCGGCGAAGGACTTTATACGGACATGAATGCGATACGCCGGGATGAGACTACCGACAACATCCATTCCATCTTCGTAGACCAGTGGGACTGGGAAAAGGTCATCGACAAAAAAGACCGCAACCTGGAAACACTCAAGGAGACCGTCCGCGATGTGTATAAGGCGCTCCGCAAAACTGAAATGTACATGGCTATCCAGTACGATTACATTGAGGAAATACTTCCCCGCGAAATCTTTTTTATCACCACGCAGGAGCTTGCCGATCGTTTCCCGGATAAGACGCCCAAGGAACGCGAATATCTGATAACCAGGGAAATGGGTGCAGTCTGCCTCATGCAGATAGGCGATAAGCTCTCAAACGGCGAGCCCCATGACGGACGTGCCCCCGACTATGATGACTGGGCATTAAACGCCGATATCCTCGTATATTATCCTATTCTGGATATCGCACTGGAATTGTCCTCCATGGGTATCCGCGTAGACCGTGAGGCGCTTTTGTCCCAGCTTGAAAAGGCAGGCTGTCCCGAACGCGCCACCCTGCCCTTCCAGAAAGCCATCCTGAACGAAGAACTGCCCTATACCATCGGAGGCGGTATCGGACAGTCCCGTATCTGTATGTTTTTCCTGCGCAAAGCCCACATCGGCGAGGTTCAGTGTTCCATCTGGCCTGACGAGACCCGCAGAGCGGCGCTGGAACGCGGCGTGCAGATGCTGTAATCAGCTTTTCAGGGAACTCTTTTAAATATCCGGTCCAGATTCCCGTATCTGGCGGCGGTTTCAATACGCGCCGCCAGATTTTTTATATCCCCGGAAAGATACTCATATATCTCCCTGTCTCCGCCATATATCCTGTCTGTTATTTCCCGCAACATCTCCCGCAGCAGCTTTTCTGTCTTTTCTTCCTCATCCGACCCGAATACCGCTTCCAGCTTCCTGTAATCCTCCTGTGAAAATCTCCCGTTTCCCGGGGACTTTCCCGCCCCGATATACCCGAGCAGATTCATAAGAACCATACTGCATATATTTTCCATCATATTTTCATATCCGGGCACGGACGTTTTTAAGACCGATATGACATACTCTCTGTCCAGCCGTCCGAGAAAACGCTGCTCTGTCTCAATATCACGGATAAACTCATATACGGCATCCGCCCCGCACAGCCTGCCACAGTCTTTTAAAACAGGATAATCCAGCATGACGACCGTGTTCTGCGGAAAATATTTCGGGTCATACCATCGCAGGAATTCCGGTATCCCCTTTTTTACCGTATCGTGCAGACATCTGACATTATAATCATCAAAGTCTTCCACGAGCCTGTTGTAAATCTGCAGAATCCTTTCTGTTTTTTCAAAGACCATCCGGCTGCCTTCCCTGTACTGCTCCGAAACAGACATCTTCTTTCCCGTCAGGCCGTTTTCACAAAAGCTCCCGCATTCCTCCAGACAATAAATCACTCCCTCCATCAGCTCCTGCATCTTTTCATAACCAAGCGACGTACTGTCGCAGCCCGCGTATTTTTTTGCCAGCTCAAAAACGACCGGCATCAGCTCTTCCAGCCCGTATCTCATGTTTACCTCCATGCCCGCCCCTTCCTCTGCTCACCCGAAAAATTCCTGCAGCGCCTGTATATATAATTCCCTGTCCCACCTCTGTACGATATCCATCTTTTCAAACTCCCCCTTTCCCCGCGCCGGCTGATAGCCCCTGTAGCCTGCCCGTATCGCCTCCCCGAAAATTTCCAGACAGGTGCCCTCCAGATAATCCAGATCGCCGAAGCAGCTCCCCTCGAACTGTTCCTTCATGAAATTTAACAGCTCCTCGTCTGTGATCTCGTCCTGCATTTCATTTTTATATTCAAAAAAAATTTCCTGCAGCCGCGTCAGCACAGCGGTATAATTATCCTGGGAAATAAAAGAAGAATCACAAAAGGTATAAATGAGCCGCGGCAGGATGCTCTCCCCGAGCTCAACCCTCCCCTCATTTTTCAGGATGCGCTTCTTTTCCGCAAGTAGCATTTCCGCATCTGCTTCCGACAGCCTCAGACCATATTTCTGCGCATATCGGTTCGTCTCCTGAAGCGCCTCCATCCACATCCGCTCATTCATCCTATCAAGCCAGTTCTGCTCCCCCATCTCTTTGCCTCCGTTCATTTTTAATAAAAGCTAGTATAGTATCGCTTTGAATCCAATACAAGACTTGACTTTTTACCAATTTTATGGTAATATAAATACGAATTAAAGAATTATTTGCAAAATTTCAGGAGCAGACGCGCCTCCCCTTCTGGCACATCTGCTCCTTTCCTTATTCCCCGCTCATATCTTCCCTCTTTCGCGTTCCTTCCGGAACACCGCCGGCGTTACCCCATACCGCTCCTTAAAGCACCGTATAAAATAGTTCGCATCAGAATATCCGCACTGCTCTCCCACCTCTGCGATGTTGCCCCCTCCTGTCGCCAACAGCATACATGACATTTCCAGCCGCAGTATCCTGATATATTCCACAACGGACAGCCCCAGCCTCTTTCTGAATTTCCGACAGAAATACGATTCCTCATAAGAAAATCTCTGTGCGACCTGACGGGTGGATATTTCCTCCGTATAATGACTGTTCAGATAGTCCAGTGCCTGCTCAAAACGGTCGTCTACCGCCTCCGGCACAAACGAAGTATCCTGCTGCCACCGGAGCATTCCTCCCAGAAATTCATAAACCATCCCTTTTAATATCAGCCCCTTACCCGCTCCCCTCCCGTCGTATTCTTTGCAGATGCGGCGCAAAAGTCCGGTCAGTTCTCTTTTTACAATACGATTCTGAAAGCGGATATTTCCAGAAAGAAGAAGGGCTGCCACATCCTCTCCCTCTCCCCTCTGCTCTGCCCAGCCGGCCAGCTCAAACATCACTGCCCGGTATATGACGCCCTGCTCTCCTGCAGTCGCCGCATGGGGCTGCCGGGGATGGACAAAAAATGCCTCTCCCTGCTCTATCCTTGCCTTTTTGTTGGCGCAGACTACCTCAAGGCTGCCCTTTTCCACATATAAGATTTCAACCCTGTCATGCCAGTGCGGACACACGCATGCCTCATACGCCCTGCACATCGTCTTTAAAATCTTGACCGGCAGATGCTCGTATTCCACAGCGGTCGTTTCAAATAATCCGTTCATGTCAGCCTCCCCCTCCAAAAGTCAAAATCGTGCGATTTTGAAGCAAATTTGCATGATGTCTTTTCCATCCTTTTCTCTTATGATAAAGGTAACAGAAAAACTTTTCAACAGGAGGTTATTATGCAGATAGGAATATGTGTCGGACATATCGAAAAGGAAAAAATGCCGGAACAGTTTGCCCGGCTCGCTTCGGAAAACATCCACGCCTGCCAGCTCGTATCGTGGAATCCAGCTCTCTGGACTACCGAAGATGCAGAGGTGATACGCAGCGCGGCCCAAAAATATGACGTCGTTATCAGCGCCTTCTGGTGCGGCTGGACCGGCCCTCGCGTGTGGGATTTTTACGATGGTCAGGAAACGCTCGGGCTCGTTCCCGTCACCTACCGCTTCGAGCGGATGAAAAACCTGATGGACGGCGCCGATTTTGCAAAGCTCCTCGGCGTGACGGACGTTGTCAGCCACATGGGCTTCATCCCGGAAAATCCGCACGATCCCAACTATCCCGGCTTTATCTCCGCACTCCGCACAGTCGCAGAACACTTAAAGGAAAACAGTCAATACCTGCTTTTTGAAACCGGTCAGGAAACCCCCGTTGCCATGTTGCGTGCCTTTGAGGACATCGGCACCGACAATCTCGGCGTCAATCTTGACACCGCCAATCTCATCCTATACGGCAAAGCCAACCCCGTAGACGCTCTTGATGTCTTCGGACACTTTGTGAGAAATATCCACGCAAAAGACGGCTTTTATCCTACAAACGGTCACGATCTCGGCCGGGAAGTCAGGCTCGGCACCGGAAAAGTAGATTTTCCCGCCTTTTTCAAAAAACTTAAAAAGCTCGGTTATGACGGCCCTGTCACCATAGAACGTGAGATTACCGGAGAACAGCAGATGATAGATATTCGTGAATCCATCGTCTACCTGAACGGCATTATTTCCAATTTATAAGGAGGTCAAAATCATGCTTAAAATCGGAATCCTCGGCGTCGGCGGCATAAGCGGCGCACACATAAACGGCTGGCTCAACATCCCGGAGGCAAAGATTACCGCGCTCTGCGATATCCGCCCCGAACAGATGACAGATCCCGCCGAAAAAACAGGAGCTGCCTGCTACACTGATTTTGATGAAATGCTCTCCAGCGAGGAGCTGGACATCGTCGATATCTGCCTGCCCACCTTCCTCCATGCCTCCCATGCGATCAAGGCGCTGGAGCGCGGCATCAACGTACTCGTAGAAAAACCCATTTCCCTCTGCAAAGACGATGTGGATCTCATTTATGAAACCGCTCAAAAGCACCATGCAAAGTTCATGGTAGCCCACGTGATACGTTTCTGGGATCAGTATACATATCTGCGAAAGCTGTATCAGGAGCAGACATACGGGCGGCTGCTGAGCGGCTCCATGTCCCGTCTTGGCAGCACGCCGAAATGGAGCTGGGACAACTGGATGACAGACATTAACAGAAGCGGTCTTGTCCCCTATGACCTGCATATCCACGACCTTGATTTTCTCATTTATACCTTTTGTGCGCCCAAAAATGTCATCCGACACGAAGGACGCTCGGAAGGTCAGGACTACATTCATGCCGTCTATGAATACGACGATTTCTTCATTTCCGCAGAAGCGGCATGGTTCAAAGGTTCCTCGCCTTTTGCCGCCGGCTACCGTTTCCAGTTCGAGCACGCCCTTGTAACCTATGAAAATAATATTTTAAAAGTATATGAAGAAAACGGAAATGTTCTTGAGTCTTCCCCTCAGACCGGTCTGGAAAACGGCATCAACCTTCCGTCCAGCGATGCTTATTACAATGAGATACGCTATTTCGCAGACTGCGTTTTAAATGATGAACCCGTTTCCATTCTTTCCAAAGAGGAATTAAAAACGGTTATCGACATTCTGGATAGCTTTTATGCCTGAAAAAGTGTACCTTCCGGCATACATTAACCTAAAAAAGTGTGCGCCAAGGCGCACATTTTTTACTTTATTCCTGTTTTTTCTGCAATTTGCACATCAGAACAACGCTGACTACCGAAAGTGCAAGGAAAATAATGCACGCTGCGGGCGTCAGGAATGCTCCTCCGAAGCTCGTCAGATCAAGCATGATATATACGAACAAATTCGCTATCCCATGGAATACCATCGGTGCGATCAGCGTTCCGTAAAGCTCATATACAAGAGCCAGCAGGATACCGATGACCGTTGCATACACCGCCTGCACAAGGTTGCCGTGAAACAGCCCGAATGCCAGACCGGAAAGAACAATAGCAAGCGGAACCTTCATTACTTTCTTAAACTGACCATATACAACACCTCTGAATACGACCTCTTCCCCCAGCGGAGCCAAAATACCGTAAGAAATGATTCCAAGCCAGACCGGTGTATCAAACTGGATTTCTGAAATCTCCTGAAAAGTAGGAGAAAAGCGGTACAGCTCTATCAGATTCAGCAGCCCGTTCATCCCGACCGCCGACGCTGCGGCAAGAATTGCCATCGGCACGAGAGACAGCCCGTCGATGCTTCTTTTTGCTTTAAAATTCATCTGTTTATGCCAAATCCCAAAGCATGCTGCAAAGGCTCCTGCCGTCGCCAGCGCATTCGCCAGATTCATCCACAGATTATAGGTGTTCTCCCTGGCTCCAATCCCAAACACATCCAGTACAGGCGTCATCAGCATTGACATCACCAATACTCCTGTGCTGATAGCGATACTCACCAGATAATAAGTCCCCATCGCCAGAGCGCTCACGCCGATTGCTTTCCAGAAATCCCGCATTTTATCATACCTTGGATTGCTCCCGGACATTCCGCTATACTGCCCTGCGTTTTGCCCGGCTTCCCGCTCGGCATTCTGCCATGTTCCCGCTGCACTGCTCTGCCCGGCAGAGTGCCATGCATTACTGCGATACCGGCTGCTGCTCCCGACCGGCGGGATCTGTCCCCGCTCTCCTGTCCGCGTATTCTGTCCTGCGTTCTGCCAGCTGTTTTGACCTGCGCCTCCCATCAGCACCTGTCTGAGGCCTTCCACATCACGCACGATAATATCTGCCCCTGCCTGCTCCAGCTCTCCCGGCTGCGCGTATCCATATGTTACCGCAACGCTGCGCGTCCCTGCTGCCTTCGCCCCCTCAACATCAAAGCATCTGTCCCCGACCATCACGACCTCACACGGCTTTGCACCATATTTTTCATCCAACTGCCTGAGGGCTTCATCAACCACCTCTTCCTTTCGGTCCCGCGTCCCGTCCAGCTCACTTCCTACCACAATATCAAAATACTGTCGTATCCCAAAATGAACGAGAATATCCTCCACATAAACTGTCGGCTTGCTGGACGCTATCGCAAGCTTCGCTCCCGCCCGCACAAGATCATGCAAAAGCGGCGCAATGCCCGGATAAAGTGTATTTTCATATTTTCCGGTCACTGAAAAACGCTCCCGATACTTTGCAACAGCCTCTTCCGCCTGTTCCGGCGTAAATCCGTAATATTTCATAAAGCTGTCGCGCAGCGGCGGCCCGATAAAAGGCTCAATCCGGTCAATATCCGGCTCCTCTATCCCAAAACTCTTTAACGCATACTGTACGCTTCCGCATATTCCCTGCTTTGGGTCGCTGAGCGTTCCGTCCAGATCAAATAAAATATAGGAAAACATTGTCTTTCGTCTCCTTTGTCTCTCTTTCCCTTTTCCAGGTTACTATCATCTTATCAGAAAATCGCCCGGACAATCATGAAAATTTTGTGAAAACCTTAAAAGCATGTTTTTTCTCCTGTCCGCATAAGCTTCAATAATAACACTGTCGGGTATTTCCATGATAAAAGATTTTTTCAGACTCGTCCAGAACAAAATGAAACATTACGCCATCCTGCCGTCACTCCAGTCGCTCCTAAAAGCTTCTGCATTTCAGAACGCTCTGTTCCTGCTCGGTATCCTGGCCTTTTTGCACGCATGCATGATTCTCTCCCCGAAGGCGGTCACCGCCTCATCCTCCAATGCGGTTAACGGACTTGAGCTTCCCATATACAGCGTGCAGACAACACAGAAAAAAGTAGCTTTAAGCTTCGACTGTGCTTTCGGGAATTCCGATACGCAAAAGATTTTAGATATCCTTCGTGAAAAAAACGTGCACGCCACCTTTTTTGTGACCGGAAGCTGGGTAAAATCCTACCCTGATTCTGTCAAATCCATCCTCAGTGCAGGACACGACCTGGGCAGCTACGGCGAAAACTATGTTTCCATGAAATCCCTTTCTGTCCCACAAAAAAAGGCGGAGCTGGAAAACCTGCACCGCCGCGTCAAAAACCTGACCGAATATGAAATGAACCTCTTTCGCCTCCCATACGGCGATTATGATAACGAAACGATACGAACGATAAAGGGATACGGTTATTTTCCCATACAATGGACCGTCAATTCCATGGACTGGAAGGACTACAGCCCCGACGATATCGTTAAACGCGTGCTCGACAGCGACCGCCTCAAAAACGGCGCCATTATCCTCTGTCACAACGGCGCGCGCTGTACTCCGGACGCCCTTCCGAAAATGATAGACGGTCTTTCCCAAAAAGGCTATCAGGTCGTCCCTGTATCCGAGCTCATCCTGAAAGACGGCTATCGCATGGATGCCGAGGGAACCCAGATTCCGGAGGACAGCTTCCACTGAACTCCGTTTTTTTCGACTCCGGTCCCGCCGCATATTTTTATGCGCGGTCTCACTCAGCGCAGGCGTCCATTTATTCTTCTTCCAAAATCGAGGTGCAATGAGGGCAGCGTAGCGCATCCGCCGCTATCTCGCTTTTGCAGTACGGACATTTTTTTACCGCCGGAGCCTGCGCAGCCTCCTCCGTTTCCTTCTTTTTCCCGATATTCGCCAGCGTATTCATTCCCTTTACAAGCAAGAAAATAATAGCAGCCATAATCACAAAGTTGATCACAGCCGTCAAAAAGGCGCCGTAGCGGATTTCCACTTCTCCAACCGTCAGCACAAGATAACTTAAATCCGTATTTGCAAACAGACCGATGACCGGCGATATCACATCGTCAACAAGAGACTTTAAATTCCCTTATCATTTTTTTCATTTGTTCCTCCTTCTGGCGCTATTTTCTTCCGTATGATATACTCATCTTTATGAAAAAGAAAAATCATACTTCCAATGCGCCAAACTTTATATTTTATTTTCTGATACTGACACTCCTCTGCATTACAATGTGCTCTTTCGGGATATCCGGATGCCGCAGCCGGTCCGTGCTCGTCTTTTCCGAATCAACGGACGCCGCTCCTGCCCCTCTTTCCAAAAATGCACAGCCCACGCTGAGCGTTCCGACACAGCTTACCAAGATAGGCGAGGACTATTTTCTGGTAGACTGCTATCACAACCAGATACTCACCTCCGGTGATCTGCACGCTCCCCTGTCCGATTGGTATGTTCTCACATCCCAGATAAACCGCGGACACACTATCGCCGGCGACGGCGTTGTCTATCTGGCGGATGATACGGAAAACAACCGCATCCTTATTTTTGAAAAAAAGGACGGTCTCTTTGTAATGTCTCAGATATTTTCCGATATCGGCATCCGTCCCCACTATGTGAGCTATGATGAAGACAGCAAACGCTTTTATGCGCTCAGCTCAATGACCGGGCAGCTCTATGTCTTTTTCCGCCCCGATTCATCCAGTACACAGGTCGCCCTTGAAAAAATCCTCTCCATCCCGGAACTGGACGGCGTCTATGTGCGCTCCTTTACGATAGACGGGGACGATATCTATTTCGTATCCGGCAACAGCGCCATCATCCGCGCGCGCAAAAAGGATCTAAAGGTACTCGAACGATTTCCCGTCCCGCCTGAAATTGCCGGAATGATACAGCTTACCCGGATTCAGGACTGGTTTTATATCACTGTTTCCACCGATGCTGCCGGCGACCAGGCGTACGCTACAATACTGCGCGTCAAAAATCTGTCCGACCTTTCCTCCAAAAACTACGAGGATATCTACAGCAGCTTTATCGGCGGAGGCACTCCCTATTATATCACCGGCTTTGACGGACATTTTTACATGACTGAGCACCGCATTCCGGGGCACAGCATATGGCAGTTCGATGTAAAAGATAATGAACCCGTCGATATCATCACCCTGTTCCCTTAACAGATACCGCGTCTTCTGAAAAAGTGTGCGCATAAAAAAGTCAGAGATTCTTTATCCTGCAGACTGCGGCGAGCACGCCTGCTGCCGCAGCTGCCGCGCAGCCAAGCGCCCAGTATTTTGTCGTCAGCAAAAATACCGCTGCCACAAAAACGGCGGCTACTGCCACACGCATGTAAGAAACCGGTGTTTCACCCCCTGCCTTTCCGCTCTGCCCGTTCACCATGAAATGATATATCTTTCCCTGATAGCGATAGCTGGAAAGCCACACCGGCAAAAGCAGGTATTTAAACGTTACGTCCCGATAAGAAACATCCATATGCCGGATACGCACATGGTCTGCGCCGCGCTTTTGACGTATCTCTTCCTCCGCTTCCGCAAAAAGCCGTCTTTCTATCTCGGTCTTTGCCTGTTCCCATCCCTCTTCCAGAGAAACCGAATACCGCTCCGCCCCGAATCCCGCCATATATTCCGGGCGGTACGTCCTGTTTTCCCGTGTCAAAAACGGCTCCACCTTACGCATCAGCGACCGTTCATAGCGGGATGACGCGAGCACCGCCTGGTCGTCTATCTTTTCCCGGCGCGTCCCGCGCACAGGATACCATCGGGTCTCTGTGCGCTCCCCATCCCGTGTCCGCACCTTCCTGTCTATCCCGTACTCCCCCGAATAATCGCTCCGCGTGCCTGCATCAAATGTCCAGTATGGCAGATATACGCCCTTAAAGGCGTCCGGCTTTGCCCCGAGCTTTGCCGCGCGCGGACAGAACAGCTTCTTTTTTATCCATGAGGAAAAACGACCCGACGCCTCCTTTGCCGTAAGCTTAAACGGGACCACGCCTCCGGGCGCCAGCGTCTTTTCCCCCTTCTCCTCCATCACCTGATTTGAACCGCAATACGGACATTCATTTGCGATCTCAAGCTCATCGTATATCGTCTGAGCGCCGCACGAGCTGCAGGTCACAAGCTTTTTTGCAGCCCCCCATTCACAGCTTTCCGTTTCCAGAGCCTGCTCAAAATCCAACTCCTGCGCAGGCTCTTCTGCCTCCGCCTGCCCTATCTGCTCCGTCTGACCGCAATACGGGCAGTAAAGACCGCCCGTCTTTGGGTCAAAATCCATCACTCCACCGCAGCCCGGGCACTTTTTATCCGTTTCCTGCCTTGTCTGCTCCTGCTTCATCCAGCCTCTCTCCCTATTCTCTTTCGGTTCCTTTTATCAGCCTCTGTCCTGCCTGGGGTTCCCGCACTCACTGCAAAACTTTCCGGTATTGCGCGCGCCGCAGCTGCACGTCCATTCGTCCTGTGCCTGAGAAGGTCTGGGACTTCCGCATTCGCTGCAGAATTTTCCGGTATTATGCGCGCCGCAGCCGCACATCCAGCCCGCGCTCGGCGCAAAAGGCTGCTGCACAGCGCCGTATCCCGATTGTCCGTACACAGGCTGTGCTCCCGCATTTCCATAGCCATACCCCGGCTGTGCCTCTCCATTCCCGTAGCCCGGCTGTGCCCCAGCCATCCGGTACAGCTCCTGTGCGTTTATTCCGCCTGCTGCGGATGCCATATTTATTCCGGCAAACGCCATCATCGGGCCTGCCGCAGTATTGGATGCCGCCGCCTTCATCGCCTCCGCCTGCGCTCCGGTCAGGGTAGCCGCCGCCATCGCAGGACTGCGCAGCACAGCCGTCATCTGAAGCTCCTTGATGCGTTTTTCATCCTCTTCCGGTACTTTTACTCCATTTATCCCAAAAGAAACGATGCGCATCCCGCGTATCTTTTCCCATTTTTCAGACAGCTCCCCATTGAGCGCGTCTGCTACCTGCACCGTATACCCCGGCAGCTCCGAGTAACGTATCCCCTGAGCCGAAATGCGTGCGAACGCAGCCTGCATCGCCGTCAAAAGCTCTGAACGCATCTGACTTTCCAGCTCTTCCCTGTAAAATACGTCCTCTACATTTCCGCACACATTTGCATAAAACAGGATAGGGTCTACTATCCGGAATGAATATTCCCCATGACATCTGACTCCGGTCTCCATATCCAGACCGATATTACGGTCCACTACCCGATAAGGGATAGGACCCGGCGTACCGTACTTATTTCCGGTAATCTCTCTCAGATTGATAAAATATACCCGCTGGTCTCTGCCTGCGCTGCCCCCGAAGGAAATCCTGCGTCCCAGCTCCTCAAAGGAGCGCACCACGCTCTCTTCCAGGTCCCCGTGAAAAAACGACGGCTCTGCCGAAGCATCGTACACAAATTCTCCCGGCTCGTCGCACACCTCTACCACGCGCCCCTGGTCTACGATGAGCATGCACTGCCCTTCATTGACCGCGATAACGGAGCCGTCAGAAATAATATTATCGGAAGCCTTCTTATTCGAGCCGAACCTTCCGCTGCGTTTGACTCCCCTTGCCGCCAGCACGTCCGTCTCCATCGCGTCACAGTAAAAATATTCCTTCCACTGGTCTGCGAACAGTCCTTTTATACTGTCCGCACCTGCCCTTATCAATCCCATCTCCGATACCTCCTCTTCCTTTATCGTCTGTTTCCAGTATAGCTTTTCCTTCTGTTTTCCACAATTCCTTTTTTGATCCACAATACAAAAAGGGCTGTGAAAAAATAAAGTCCATTTTTTCACAGCCCTCCGGCGCGGTTCATGCCTCCCGCTTCAGCTCTTTTCTCACGCGGCTGAGCGTTTCCGGCGTCATATTCAGGAAAGACGCTATATACCGCAGATTCACTTTTTCAAGAATATTGGGGAATGTTTTTTCAAACCATTCATAACGCTGTTTACCGTCATACTGATAAAATATCCGTTTTATCCTGTAATGGAGCTCCATCGACTCGATCATAAGACGATGATATGTTTCCATCAGCTCCTCATTATGATGAAGCAGCCCGAAAAGCGGCTCTATCGGAATCGCATACAACGTGCACTCCGTCAGCGCTTCCATCGTCAGAGGCGACGGAGAGCCAAGATCGCCGCTCGGCATTGCCGGAAGGTCATACTGCCATGTAAAGCATTCCGTATGATCCCTTCCGTCCTCATCCACAAAAAAGCCCCTGATGATCCCATCTATCTGAAAGAAAACCTTTTTCGGGATTTCTCCCTGAGCCATCAAAATATCTCCCCGCTTCATCTCAACAAATTCGGTAAGCTTCTCCATCTCAGATAAAGCTTCCTCTCCGGTTATCTTATATCTTTCTCTGAAAAACTCTCTTACTTTTGTATCCATCACAACATTTCTCCTCACACAGATGCTGTAATATTATACTCTTTTTTACCGGATAAGTCATTGACATAAATCAATTTCGCTTCTCAAACTTGATTTATGTTAATTCCGCGATGTTTTCTGCCCTTCGCCCTCCTGACGCTCCCTTTCTTTTTTGGAAAAAACGCAGCCGCAGTAATCCTGCCGGTACAGGTCATGTTCCCTGCTCAGTTCTATTGACCTCTGATATCCTCCCTTTTTCTTAAAATCCGAAGGCAGGCATGCCACTCCGTATTCCTCTCCCAGCCTCTGCCCTATCTCGTTCAGCTTCTGCGCATTTTTTAACGGGCTGATTGTAAGCGTCGTTGTAAAAAAATCATATCCGCCTTCCGCAGCGCGCTTTGCCGCCTCCCTCAACCGCAGCTCATAGCAGACAAAACACCTCTCGCCGCCTTCCGGACAGTCCTCCATCCCTTTTACAGCCTCAAAAAATCTTTCCGGCTCATATGGTCCTTCTTCCAGCTCAATAGGGTTGCCGCCGGCTGCATCTTCATTCAGTTCCTCTACCAGCCTTTTCAGCTCTTCTACCCGATGCCGGTACTCCTCCCCGAAGCTGATGTTCGGATTATAATAAAAAACCGTCACGTCAAAATACTTTCTCAGGTATTCCAGACAATAGCTGGAACATGGTGCACAGCAGCTGTGCAGAAACAGCCTCCGATGCCTGTCCGGAAGCTGTTTGATCAGCTTTTCCAGCTCTGCTTGATAATTTACTTTATTCATATCCCTCCGCCGGCGGACTTTTTCAGCTCCGCCCGAAATACAAGAGGGCTGCGCAATTACAAGCGCAGCCCCCGGTTTTATTTGAAATAAGAAACGCCGGACTCGAATATCTTTAAATCCTGCTCTCCGTAAATGTTTACCGCAACACTTCTGTCACGACGCTCGGAATGAGCCATCTTGCCAAGGATACGACCGTCCGGAGACGTGATACCCTCTATCGCGGCAAAGGAACCGTTTACATTCCACTCTTCGTCCATGGAAATGTTTCCTTCCGGATCGGAATACTGGGTTGCGACCTGACCGTTTTCAAACAGCCTGTCTATCCATTCCTTCGGCGCTACAAAACGTCCTTCGCCATGGGATGCCGGATTTACATATACCTTTCCGACTTCCGCGCCCTGCAGCCACGGGGATTTATTGGAAACAACCTTGGTATATACCATCTTGGAAATATGACGGTTGATCGTATTAAATGTCAGCGTCGGGGAATCCTGCTTCTGTCCGACAATCTCGCCGTAAGGCACAAGTCCTAATTTGATCAGCGCCTGGAAACCGTTGCAGACACCGAGGCACAGACCGTCTCTTTCCTGTAACAGCTTTGTTACAGCTTCCTTTATCTTCTCGTTCTGGAATGCTGTCGCAAAGAATTTTGCGGAGCCGTCCGGCTCATCGCCTGCGGAAAATCCGCCGGGGAACATGATGATCTGAGCCTTGCCTATCTCTTTTTCAAAAGCGTCTACAGAAGAACGAATATCCTCTGCGCTCAGATTTTTGAAGACGCGCGTCACAACATTTGCTCCTGCACGTTCAAACGCCTTCGTGCTGTCGTATTCACAGTTCGTGCCGGGGAATACCGGAATAAATACGGTCGGCTTTGCCACCTTATTTTTGCATACATAAATGCTGTCTGCATGATACAGCCCGGTCTCCACCTTATCTGTCCCCTTTACAGCCTTTGTCGGGAATACTTTTTCCAGAGGCTTCTTCCATGTCTCCAGCGCTTCCTCTTCAGAAATCTCCGTATCACCCCATACGAACGCAGGCTTTTCAGTAACTGTTCCAAGGAGCGTATAAGGAACGTTTATCTGATCCAGCTTATCCGCTGCCACTTCTGCAACCAGATCACCCAGACCGTTGGCAAACAGAGTCTCTGCAGTCACATCCTTTTCCAGCTCAAAGCCCATGCCGTTACCAAACGCCATACGGGAAAGAGCAGCTGCCGCTCCATAGCTGTCCAGTGCGTATGCAGAAAGTATCACGCCGTCCGCCATGAGCTTTGTGATGCCGGCATAGAGCGCCATTACCTTCTCATACTCAGGCATGTCATATCCGTCCTTCTCGATAGAGAAGCGTACCAGTCTGCTGCCCGCCTTTTTCAGCTCAGGCGTTACAATATTTTTCTCCTTTGCCACATCGACCGCAAAAGAAACGAGCGTCGGCGGAACATCAATATCATTGAACGTCCCGGACATGGAATCTTTACCGCCGATAGAAGGAAGACCAAAGCCCATCTGAGCGTCATATGCGCCCAACAGCGCCGCAAAGGGCTGGCTCCAGCGCTCCGGATCGGATGTCATACGACGGAAGTACTCCTGGAAGGTAAAGCGTATCTTAGAGAAATCGCCGCCCGCCGCAACTATCCTTGCCATGGATTCCACTACTGCGTAAACTGCGCCGTGATAGGGACTCCAGGAAGAGAGATACGGGTCGAAACCGTAAGCCATCATCGTTACAGTGTCAGTCTTTCCTTTCAGGACAGGAAGCTTGGCCACCATCGCCTGCGTTTCGGTCAGCTGATACTTACCGCCGTAAGGCATCAGCACACTGCCCGCACCGATAGAGGAATCAAACATCTCCACAAGACCTTTCTGGGAGCAGACATTTAAATCTGCCAGCAGGGCAGTCCATGCTTTTTTGTAGTCGCCCGCCTTTACAGCCTCCTCTACAGCAGGAACTGCATACTGACGGAAATAATTGTCTTCTTCGGAAGGAATGTCCACGAAAACATCTGTTTCCTGATGTGCACCGTTCGTATCCAGGAAAGCGCGTGCAATATCCACGATTTTCTTACCGCGCCACTTTAATACAAGACGGGGTTCCTCTGTCACGACCGCCACTGCGACCGCCTCCAGATTCTCTTCTTCCGCATAGCCAAGGAATTTGTCCACATCTGCCGGGGAGACTACGACTGCCATACGCTCCTGAGATTCAGAAATTGCCAGCTCCGTACCATCCAGACCTGCATATTTCTTAGGAACCTTATCCAAATCCACTTCCAGACCGTCTGCCAGCTCACCGATTGCAACGGAAACGCCGCCGGCTCCGAAGTCATTACACTTTTTGATAAGCCTGGATACCTCTTCCCTTCGGAACAGGCGCTGAATCTTTCTCTCTGTAGGCGCATTACCCTTCTGTACCTCTGCGCCGCATGTTTCAATACTCTTTTCCGTATGCACCTTGGAGGATCCTGTCGCACCGCCGCAGCCATCACGTCCTGTACGTCCGCCCAGCAGAATGATGATATCGTCCGGATCGGAATTTTCACGAATGACATTACTCCTCGGAGCTGCGCCCATTACTGCACCTATCTCCATACGCTTTGCCACATAGTTCGGATGATAAATCTCTTTGACATAGCCTGTTGCCAGTCCGATCTGATTACCGTAGGAGGAGTATCCCGAAGCGGCGCCGCGCACGAGCTTCTTCTGAGAAAGCTTGCCTTTTAAGGTATCCGCTACCGGAACTGTCGGATCGGCCGCGCCGGTCACGCGCATTGCCTGATATACATATCCGCGTCCGGAAAGCGGATCGCGGATTGCGCCGCCAAGACAGGTTGCCGCACCGCCGAACGGTTCGATTTCTGTCGGATGGTTATGTGTCTCATTTTTGAAAAATACGAGCCATTCCTCTGTTACCGGGCCATCGCCATAATCCATTTCCACCGGCACGATGACTGAGCATGCGTTTATCTCGTCCGACTGCTCCATATCTTCCAGCTTGCCGTCTTTTCTCAGCTTCTTCATCGCTGCAAGTGCCAGATCCATCAGGCAGACGAACTTGTCAGGGCGATCCTGATACAGCTCTTTGCGTGTATCTAAGTAATCCTGATATGTCTTTTCCATGGGTGCGCGGTAATAACCCTCGCCGAATTCCACATTTTTCAATTCTGTAGAAAACGTAGTGTGACGGCAGTGGTCGGACCAGTAAGTATCCAGTACTCTTATCTCCGTCATGGAAGGATCGCGCTTTTCCTCATTTACAAAATAGTTCTGGATATGCTTAAAATCCTGAAGAGTCATTGCAAGCCCCAAAGAGTCATACAACTCTGTCAGCGCTGCCTCATCAAGCTCCCGGAAGCCTTCCAGTACCTTCACATCCGCAGGCTCTGCAAACTCTGTTACCAGCGTCTCAGGCTTTGCCATATCCGTCTCTCTGGAATCCACCGGATTGATGCAGTAAGCCTTTATCCTGTCAAATTCCTCATCTGTCAGATCTCCTGTGATCAGGTATGTCACTGCCGTGCGGATGACAGGAGTTTCCTCCGCCTTTAAAAACTGCACACACTGTACTGCGGAATCCGCACGCTGGTCAAACTGCCCCGGCAGAAATTCCACGCTGAATACACGCCCGTTTGCAGGTACCTCAATGCTTTCCCGATATAAAATATCAACCGGCGGTTCGGAAAATACGGTGCTGCATGCCTGTTCAAAAACATCATCACTGATATTCTCCACATCGTAACGAATAAACATCCGCACATCATCGATCTTAGTCATATTCAGATATCCGACAAGATCCTCTTTCAGTTCCTGCGCCTTGACCGCATATCCGGCCTTTTTTTCCACATAAATCCGTTTTACGTTTCCCATGATTCCTCTCATTCTGCCATCCCGGCGGCATTTTAGTAAAAGTAAAATAGAAGTTTTGCACCGCATTAAAATTATTTTGCGGTCTCTCGTTTTATCATAACATAAAATTCCGCTGTGGGGTAGGGGGTTTTTTGTGCATACATTCAAATAGGAACATTTCACAACTGTCATCCTCTGCAGCATGCTTTGAATAATCCGAATATACAGCCTCCACTTTAAAGCCGGCCTCCTCCAGATACGCTTCCATCTCCCCGAAACTGTACAGATGCGTCTGAAAATCCATAAACTCTTCCTGTAAAAGCGTTTCGCCGTCATACAGCTCATAAATCCCGGGAGAAAACTGCGTCCTGCTCTCTTCATCATAATGATTTCTGGTTCTAAGACAAAGCCGCAGTCCCTCCTCTGTCCTTACGGAAACATCCTCTCTGTACTCCCCGTCTTCCGCACACCGGTCCGCAATCGTCTCCACTGCAAAAACAAATTTTCCTCCCGGCATCAACAGCTCTTTCATCCTTTTTAACACAGCTTTGCACAAATCCATGTCTGTAAACAAAGAAACCGATCCGGAAGAAATAAAAATATAATCAAACCGTTGTTCTGGAGCATACTGTACGATATCTTTACATACCACATTTGCATCAGGCGCTTTTTCCAGCAGCTTTTCCAGCATTTCCGCCGACAGGTCGACCCCGTGGATATCAAAGCCCCTTTCATAAAACGGTACGAAAAAACGCCCGCTCCCGCACAGCGCCTCTAATATCCGTTTCCCTTTTTTCGCATAGGAAAGATAAAAATCCAGCTCGTCCTGCGGCGCTTTTTCGTGCAGTATCTCGTACATCCGGGTACACAGGCTGCCGTAATAATTTTTTGCCGCTCCATCTTTTTTCATGTAAAAACCTCCGCATTTATCCGGCATATCTCCTCCGCCGTTTCCCATGCCGTTTTTCCGTCCGTATATATCCTGACCGTATCCAGCCCTTCATACAGGGGGATTCTGGCAACGCTCCTCTCTATCACATCCGCCTGCCGCATCCCAGCACCAGTCTCCGTCAAGAAATACATTTTTCGGAAGCTTCTTTTTTAAGAGCTGGCATACGGTTGTTTTTCCAACGCCCATCGTGCCGCCTATCAGATATCATGTTTTCAGGCCGCTCCTTTTGTCCTTTCTAAAAAGGAGAAATCATGACTGTAATCTCTCCCAAAACCGTTTTATCTCTTTTCCCAGGATGACAGGCGCATCGCGGTTTACCTCATGCCCGGAATCCTGCATCAGGACAAGCTCCGCCCGCGGCAAAGATCCCGCCAGCTTTGCAGACGCCGCCTTATTTGCAAAATCCTTTTCCCCGCATATCACGAGCGTCCGCGCCGTAATCTGCCTTAGCCTGTTTTCAATATCCAGCTCTGCCATCGAACGGCACAGGCTGATAAAATCCGTCTTTTGAAACCCCATTTTCCCAAACGCCCTCCCCGGCATGAAACGGAAAATGATATCCTGCAGCTTTAACAGCTTTCGGGGCATTTTATATTGTGCGCCTATCAGCACAAGGCTCTGCACCCGCTCCGCATGACCTGCTGCAAAATCCATTGCGAGGATAGCTCCCAGTGAAAGCCCGCACAGGCACAAGGGCTCTGCAAACTGCCCGCAGAAGTGCTCCAGCTCCCGGTATAAAGTATCATAACAGGGCTCTTTTCCAATCATCCACTCTACCATATCCGGACATAAAATATCCCATTCGGGATTCAGCTCCTTTATCACTTCCGACCAGCTTTCGGAAGACTGCCCCAGACCATGAAGTAAAATATATTTCATATCTTCTCTCATCTTTTCTCATATATCAGGTCCGTCATCCCATTGTAGGACCTGCTCCCGACCAGCCGCAGCAAAATCTCATGCTAATCTTCTCAGTCATTCTCACAATTTGCAGCGTCTATCGCGACCACCAACAGCAGACATGCCAGCTCATCCTCTCCGTCCGCGCATTCTATCACATAAGTATCTCCCCAGTGGAGCGGCTTCTGGCTGATGTGCGCTGCCACGCTGCAGCCGTCGTACACATCATAATCCCAGCCCAGATAATCGCCTTCCACGCGCCAGCCCTTATAATCCACCTCATAGCGCGGCTTAAAAAAAGAAAACTGCTTCTGGACCATACCGACAGTCACGCCGTTTTGCTCCACCTCAAATGCAGGGAGAAACGACAGAAGCTTTTCTTTGATACATCCTACCTCCCGGTCATTTCTATCGTATACGCGGATTTGATGCCCCAATGAGAAAAAATCCGCTTTTATAAAATATTTCGGCTGTTCCCATTCGTCGTACACATCATAAGTATCCGTCCATGAAAATACGCGCTGTTTTATCAGTAATTTCATCCTTTATCCCTCCTTCTTCTCCTTCGGCAGCGGTCTCGGCAGATCCCAGCAGAACTTTGTCGCCAGCACCCTGATCACAATGATGATCGCAGTGCCCGTGGCCAGCGAAAGATACAGATTCCTGTCAATGAGATTGACACATGCGAGCGCCCCTGCCAGCGCCGCTACCGCATATACGTGCTTGCGCAGGATAAAAGGCATCGTATCTGCCAGGACATCCCGTATCATGCCGCCTCCCACTCCGGTCAGCATGCCCAGAAAAATCAGGAAAAATTTATTGCGATAGCCAAGGCTGTGCGCCGTATATACACCGATAACCGTAAAAATCCCCAGCCCCACCGCGTCACAGTAATTCATCACCTGTTCATACCGGGTCAAATATCTGCTGTTCAAAATTTCCTTTTTTAAATATACCACAATAAACAGAAAAACCGAGGTTCCCATCGCCACCATTGCATAGACCGGATCGCGGAATGCTCCCGGCGGCGTCTGTCCCAGAATAATATCCCTCAGGATACCTCCGCCGACGGCAACACATAAGCCCAGCACCAAAACGCCGAACAGGTCCATGTTTTTCCGTATCGCAAGCATCGCCCCGGAAGATGCAAACGCCACCGTTCCGATTATCTCTGCCACAAGTATAATAGGGTTATCCATTGCTTCCTCTTTCCCCGCGCCTTACTGCAGACGGCGCGCTCCCGTATTTTTTCTTAAAAAGTTTGCTGAAATAATAGGCATCGTCATAGCCAACCTTCGCCGCCACTTCCTGAATACTCAGCTCCGGCTCCTCCTCCAAAAGCCTGTACGCCTTTGCGAGCCGCACGTCTATCAGGTAATGTATCGGCGTATTTCCTGTCTCCGCCTTAAATATCCTCGAAACATAAAACGGACTCAGATACATATTGCTTGCTATCTGGTCCAGGGAAATCTTTTCCTCATAGTGGTCCTCGAAATAATCCATTATCTTTTCAACCAGATATTTCCGGCTGACCGATTCAAAGGAATATTGCCGCTGCTTTTCCTGTTCGTTTGACTCCTCCATCTCCCGTGCGAGCAAAATAAGCATCTGCATCGCATACGTCTTCATCATATAATATCTTCCGCTGCTGCAGCGCTCCTGCTCTGCCTCCATCGCAACGCACAGCTTGCTCAGCTTCAGCTTCAGCTCCCCTTCCGTATGAAAAACAGGAAAATCATCCCGCAGAGGAAACCTGTTTTTTTCTGTTCCGCCAAGCTTTAAATCCGTCAAACCCACATAAAACTCCACCATCGGGCATTTCTCCGGTCCCATCAGCGCCTGATGATAAGTCCCGGAATTTATCACCAAAAGATCTCCCTCTCGCACATCATAAACTGCTCCGTCGATCCTGTGCCTGCCATTTCCGGACTGGATATAACACAATTCCAGATGCTCGTGGCTGTGATAGCTGCCTTCGTCCTCTGTGCGTATTCCTTTCCATGTAAATAAAAACGTCGGATTGAATCCTTCCTCAAATACTGCGCCTCTGCGCTCCATAACACATCTCCCTCTCATTCCGGCCCCAACGGCTCAGTCCATTATCATTCTTTCATCGCTTGACAACATTTTACATGAAACCTGCAAGAAAGTACATTCAAATCATGTGGAAAATTGAGTATTTTTTAATAATAGGACTGCCGCGATATGCGGTATAAAAGGAGGAAAAAGAATTGTTATGACACCAATGAAATGGTTCTGGGGCTTTTTGCGCAAATACCGTTTCAAGCTGCTGCTCGGCCTGCTCATGACCACTGTCATCTCTATTCTGGCTATCGTAAACCCTTACGTTTCCGGGCTTATCGTAGATGACGTCATTCAGGGAGGACAGCTCGAACTTTTGACAAAGCTCGTAGTCATCCTGCTTCTTGTCACGGCTGTGCGAGGCATACTGCGCTTCTTTTATCAGGTCATTTTCGAGACCTGCTCTCAGGGCGTGCTTTACGACATGCGCGACAGCGTTTACAGACGGCTCCTGACAGAGGATTTTTCTTTTTACAGCAAGAAAAAGACCGGCGATCTGATGAGCCGTCAGACAGGTGACATGGATGCAATACGACATTTTGTCGCCTACATCATCTATGCAGTCTACGAAAACCTGCTGCTGTTTGGCTTTGCGCTGTTCATGATATTTACCGTCAACGTAAAGCTCGCACTGTGCATGCTCGTCGTACTGCCCTTTACAGCACTGACAACCTACCGCCAGTCAAAGGCAGTACGTCCCACCTTCCAGCGTATCCGCGACCGCTTCTCTTCCCTGAATGCTTTTGTTCAGGAAAATGTCAGCGGCAACCGGGTCGTAAAGGCCTTCGCCAAAGAGGATTTTGAGCTTGAAAAATTTAATAAGGAAAACGACGCCTACATGGAAGCACAGCTTTCATCCTCCGATGTCTGGATGAAATATCTTCCCATCTTTGAAGTGCTCTCCTATGTATTGAATGTTGTTCTGCTTTTGTACGGCGGCTGGATGGTCATCCGCGGAGAAATGACAATCGGTAACCTCGTTACTGTCAACGGCTACTTATGGATGTTAAATGCCCCTCTTCGTATGGCAGGCTGGTGGGTAAACGATATCCATCGCTTCATCACTTCTGTGGAAAAAATATATACGACTTATGTGGAGGAGCCCCTTGTCAAAATGCCTCCGGTTCCCAAAAACCGCAGGCATATGGATGGTGACGTAACATTCAAAGATGTTTCCTATACCGCTGACGATGAAGATATCGTAAAAAATATCTCCTTCTCCGTCAAAAAAGGGCAGACCGTCGGCATTTTAGGCTCTACCGGTGCCGGAAAATCCACCATCATGAACCTTCTCTGCCGCTTTGTAGATGCAACGTCCGGAGAAGTCCTGGTAGACGGCATCAATGTAAAGGACTGGAACCTTTACGACCTGCGCGACAATATCGGAATGGCAATGCAAGATATATTTCTTTTTTCTGACACAATTGAAGGAAATATTGCATACGGGCGTCCGGACTGCTCCTTCGAAGAAATCCGGCAGGCTGCCATTATGGCAGATGCAAACCACTTTATCAAAAAAATGCCCGACGGCTATGACACCATTGTGGGCGAACGCGGCGTCGGTTTATCCGGCGGTCAGAAACAGCGTATCTCCCTTGCCCGGGCTCTGTTAAAAAAACCTTCGATCCTGATTCTCGATGATACGACCTCCGCTGTAGATATGGAGACCGAAAGCTACATCCAGGACCAGCTCAAAAAGCTCGACGGTCAGTGTACCATCTTCGTCATTGCGTACCGCATCTCCTCCATTAAAGATGCCGACCTTATCCTTGTCATGGATAACGGAAGGATTATAGAGCACGGAACGCACCAGGAGCTTCTTGCACAAAAAGGTTATTACGCCAGCGCTTTTTACCATCAATACGGTGAACTGCCCTCCGAAGAAGAGCAGGCAGAATACTTGAAACGCGCGGCAGAGAGGAGGGACTGACCTGAAATGGCACGCAATAAATACGATGTAGACGAAGTTTTAGAGGACAGCTTTGACATCGGACAGCTCAAGCGGCTTCTCAGCTATTTAAAACCTTACCGGAAACGCTTTTTCAGCGTTGCCTTCATGATGCTTTCAGCTTCTGCTTTTACGATGCTGATCCCGCAGTTTTTTCAGAAAGTAATGGATATCTGCATTCCGCAGAAAGATATGAAGGGGATCATTTTTTACAGCCTTTTGACGCTTCTTGCGGCGCTCTACTCTGCCGTCAGCCTGCGTTATAAAATCAAACACACCAACCTGATCGGTCAGCAGATAATCCACGATATCCGCTACGATATTTTTGAACATCTGCAGGAGCTTCCTTTTTCCTATTATGACGATCGCCCTCACGGTAAGATTCAGGTACGCGTTGTAAACTATGTCAACAGCATCAGCGACCTGCTTTCCAACGGTATCCTAAACACGATTACAGACCTTTGCAACCTCGTGTTCATCATCCTGTTCATGTTGATGCTAAATGCCCAGCTTACTCTGGTATGTCTCTGCGGACTGCCCATCCTTGCCGCCGTCATTATTTTTATCAAGCGCAAACAGCGTAAGGCATGGCAGATCCAGAGCAATAAACAGTCCAACCTAAACGCCTATATCGCAGAAAGCATCAACGGAATCCGCGTGACCCAGTCGTTTGTACGCGAAGAAGTCAACAGCGGCATTTTCAATAAGCTCAGCTCCGGCTACCGCCAGTCCTGGATGCGCGCTGTGATGTACAATTTCACGATGGGACCCAGCGTGGATATCATTTCCGCCCTTACGACCGCAGCCATTTATGTACTCGGCGTTAACTGGATGCTCACCGGAAAGGCAGATATCACTGTCGGCGTCCTGATTGCCTTTACCGCATATATCGGCCGTTTCTGGGCTCCCATCAACACGCTCGCAGGATTTTATAATTCCCTGCTGACAGCCATTTCCTATCTGGAGCGTATTTTTGAAACAATAGACGAGCCTGTACTCGTAAAAGACGCGGAAGGCGCGACCGAGATGCCCCCTATCCACGGCGACGTTGCCTTTGAGCATGTAACGTTCAGCTATGAACCCGGCCAGCCCATTCTAAAAGATGTGAGCTTTACCGCAAAACAGGGCGAATCCTTTGCTGTGGTCGGTCCCACCGGAGCCGGAAAAACAACGCTCGTCAATCTGTTAAGCCGCTTTTACAATGTTGATTCCGGACGTATCCTCATAGACGGAACGGATATTTCCGGCGTAACGATCCATTCCCTCCGGAAACAGATGGGCGTCATGATGCAGGACAGCTTCATTTTCTCCGGCACGATCATGGACAATATCCGTTACGGCAATTTTACCGCCACAGATGAAGAAGTCATCCGCGCTGCCAAAACAGTCTGCGCCCATGACTTCATTATGGAAATGGAAAACGGCTACCAGACACAGGTAAACGAACGCGGCAGCCGCCTGTCCGCAGGTCAGAGGCAGCTCATCTCCTTTGCCCGCGCGCTGCTCGCCGATCCGAAGATACTGATCCTTGACGAGGCGACGTCCAGCATCGATACCGAAACGGAAATCGTACTGCAAAAGGGACTGAACGAGCTTCTGAAAGGAAGAACTTCCTTTATCATCGCCCACCGCCTCTCCACGATAAAAAATGCCTCCTGCATCATGTATGTAGACAAAGGCACTATCCTCGAGCGAGGCACCCACGACGAGCTGATGGCTCAGAAGGGCGAATATTATCACCTGTATATGTCGCAGTATGCTTCGCTGATGTAAAGATCAAAAGCTATACTGTTCCGGACCGGAAGTAAATTCTTTCTGCTTCCGGTCCATTTTTCCGACAAACTTTTGCGAACAAGAGGAATTTTTTCATGACTATACTGCTCATCGTCATTTATATCGCTTTTATCGGACTTGGTATCCCTGATTCCCTATTCGGTACCGCATGGCCCGCCATCTATATGGAGCTTGGACTCCCGTTCTCCTTCGGCAGCGTCGTCACAGTGCTTATTTCTGCCGGAACCGTTCTTTCCAGTCTCCTGAGCCCTCTGCTCATCCGGCGTTTTTCAACGGGACGTCTGACCGCATTCAGTACGGCTCTGACCGCAGCTTCCCTGATAGGCTTTTCCTTTTCCGACAGCCTGATTTTTTTCTGTCTCCTCGCCCTTCCTCTCGGTATTGGTGCCGGAGCAGTCGATACGGCGCTCAATAATTATATTTCTCTTCACTATTCCGCGTCCCATATGAGTTTTCTCCACTGCTTCTACGGCATCGGCGTATCACTGAGCCCATACCTTATGTCTCTTATCATAAGCAGTCCTTCCGGCTGGCGCGGCGGCTATCAGGCGGCGTTTATGATCCAAATTTTCATTACTCTCCTCCTGTTTGCAGCCCTGCCGCTCTGGAAAAAGGCAGATTCCGTTCACCCTCACCCTTCCGAAGAAAACGTTGACTCCCTTTCTCTCCGTCGTATTCTGAATATTCCCGGAGTCATCTCCATCTGCTGTGTTTTTATCACTTCCTGCGGCATTGAATATACCTGCGGAAGCTGGGGCAGCACCTTTTTGGTAGAATACAGGAACCTTCCGTTCGATACAGCAGCCCGCATTATCATGTTTTATTACATCGGTATGACGCTGGGACGTTTTATTTCCGGTCTGCTCTCCTGCGTACTCCACAGCTGGCAGATCATCCGAATCGGACAATGCCTGCTTGGAATTTCCATCCTCTTTCTCATAATCCCTGCCCCTCCCTTTTTTGCGGCTGTCGGGTTGTTTTTAATCGGGCTTGGAAACGGACCGCTTTTTCCAAATCTCAACTATCTTACTCCACAAAACTTCGGTGAAAGTGTTTCTCCTTCCGTCATGGGCATCCAGATGGCCGCTTCTTATATCGGAATCATGCTCGTTCCAGCCCTGTTCGGTTTTTTAGGACAAACGTTCAGTCCCGGCATATTTCCGTTTTATCTGCTCCTTTTTTATGTCGGTATGATAGTCTTTTCCAAAAAGGGCAGAAAATCCATAAATAAATCGAAAAACCCTTGACCTTATACCTGCTCCAACCCTTATGATGACACCATAAGCAGCCGGGACTACCCGGAAACCCATACCGAAAGGAGCACATCTCTATGAAAAATATTAAAGAAGCGGAACAGCTTACCGGAATCTCCAGCCAGAACATCCGCTACTATGAAAAGCAGGGTCTGATCTGTCCTGCAAGAAATGAAGACAATTCCTACCGGGAATACTCCGACAATGACATCGAACGCCTGAAGCTCATCCGCCTTTTCCGCAAGCTCGGGATGCCCATCGAAGAGCTCCGCCGCCTGCTGAATGGTGAAATCGACCTTAGGAGCGCTGTAGAAATGCAAGAAAAGCGTCTTGAATCTCAGAGAAATGAATTAAATAATGCATTGGATTTCTGTAAAAAAATCCACGAAGCCCAGCTCGCCGATTTTGGAGTGGACCGGTATTTGCAGCAAATGGAGGAAGACGAACGCAGCGGCTCTGTATTCATGCAGTTTATCAACGATTATAAGGAAATCGTCCGCTCGGAGGCTGTCCGGGAATTTTCCTTTATGCCGGACACCCGCTGCGATACACCTGATGAATTTGAAGAGGCTCTCTTAAAATACGCCGCCGAGAACAAAGCCCGCATATCCTTCTCCAGAAAAGGAATGTCCCCAGACTTCTTTATGGACGGCATCGAATATCACGCCTACCGCACCTCAGGGCGTTACGGCATCGTCGTCCACTGTGAGATGAAGCATCCCGAGGATTACATCCCCAAAGGAATGTCCTCCAAAAAGTACAGGCTTTACCGTATCCTCTCCGTTGCCGCCCTGCCGCTGCTCCTCTTTCTTATATCCAACCTGTATCTTTTCCGGGAACTGGATTTTGGTGAGCCGTTCACATGGCTCATGATTCTTTTCATCGGCGTTTTATTTGTCAGCGACCTGTCCTTTATCTATTACTGCTACGGGAAAAATTTCCGGGGCTGATAGCCTGACACCTCATTCACAAAATTTTATCTATTTAAGGAGGTCTTCTTATGTTTCAAAAATCATTCTGGACTTCCTATGATAACAGCGCTGTCTATCCCTCTCTTCCCGCGGCCATGGCAATTACGGAATCAAATGCAGGGAAAAGTGACACCAAATCTTTACTGCAATGAAGCCGAAGGGAGCAATATCACTCCTTTCGGCTTCCATTTTATCTTTCACACTGCTTTCAGCTCTCCTGCGCCTGTTTCATATCCGCATATACGCGTTCCAGATCCGCCCGGATGGAAATCTTCTGCGGGCACAGCCCTTCACATCTGCCACAGTGAACACAGTTCTGTGCCTTCTCGCTCTCTTTCATTTCATTCTCCCATGCCTGTTTCACATGGTCATATGTGCCATAGATATGATATTTATTCCAGAGCGCAAAGTTTTTGGGAATGTCGATCCCTACCGGACAGGGCATACAATAACGACAGCCTGTACATCCGTTCTGCACACGGCCTTTAAGTTCTTTTACAATATCTTCAATTACCGCCTGCTCCTTTTCATTCAACGGTACAAACTGCCGGAAGGTATGAAGATTATCCTCCACCTGTTCCTCTGTTGACATTCCACTTAAAATAACCTTTACATTCGGATGAGTCCCTACCCATCTGAGCGCCCAGGATGCGATGCTCGCGTCAGCATCCAGCGCACGGAACTTCGCATTGATATCCTCCGAAAAGTTTGCAAGGCTTCCGCCCTTTACAGGCTCCATGATGACGAGCGGCACGCCCAGCTCTTCTGCCAGCGCATAGCCCTTATCGCCCGCCTGCTCCTGCGTATCCATATAGTTGTACTGAATCTGGCAGAAATCCCACTCGCGGTAGCGCAGAATCTCCTCAAACACTTCATAGCTGTCATGGAAGGAAAAGCCGTAATAGCGTATCTTTCCCTCTGCCTTTAACTGCGCGCAGTAATCCACAACGCCCAGCTCCTTCATCTTATCCCATTTTTCTTTATTGACTGCATGAAGCAGGTAAAAATCAATATGATCCGTCCGCAGCCTTTCCAGCTGCTCTGCAAAAATCCGCTTCGCATCATCCAGCGTTTCCACTGCCCAAAGAGGCAGCTTGGAGGCCAGATAAAAGGAATCTCTGTCATATTTGGAAAGCGCCTTTCCGACAAACGGTTCACTCTCTCCATTGTGATAAGGATAAGCCGTATCAATATAATTGACGCCCTCTGCGATCGCCCGATCCAGCATCTCCTCTGCTCTCGGTTCATCAATTTTTCCATCCGGAGTCATCGGAAAACGCATGCAGCCAAACCCCAGCAGCGAAACGTCAATTCCCAGTTTATCCATTCTTCTTTTTTCCATGATTCTTCTTTCTCCCTTCTCACTTTTCCAGTTTTCCAATCTCATTGTGCCGTCCAAAACTTTTCTCAATCTCGACCAGCACATTCGCATACCCTCTCAGCTCTTCTGTCAGCGCCTCCTTATCCTCGCGTTCCTTTTTATAAGAAATGCGATGTTCCATGCTCGCCCAGAAATCCATTGAAAGGGTTCGAAGCTGCACTTCCACGGGAAAATACTCCATCCCATCCATGCAATAGACCGGAACTCCTACGATCAGATGATAGCTGCGATAACCGTTTGGCTTTGGATTTTTAATATAATCCTGCTCCCGTACTACAATCAGATCTGTCTGTCGCTTCAGACTTTTTACCAGATTATAAATATCATCCACAAAATAACAGATTACCCGCACACCGGCAATATCCTGAAGATAATCTTTTGCATTATCCACCGTCGGCTCATGTCCTCTGCGGATCAATTTTTCCTCCAGACTTTTCTTCTGCTTGATCCTGTCCTGTATATAATGAATCGGCTGGCTGTCCGATGTGCCATACAGATTATGATTGAGCACATCCAGACGGGTCAGCATCATCTGCATTGCATCCTCATATGGGCGCACAAATGCATAGTATTGTTCGTCGTTCATAAAAATCCCTTTAAAACTCCCCTGAAATCAGATCTTTTTTGACAGATCAGCATCTGATCCGCTTTGTTCTTTTCCAGTATAATACAAAAGTATGAGAAAATCATGAACTTCGTAAAATTTATTTATGAAAAATCTATAAATGTCCGTTTCCGCGGTTAATATGCTGCCGTGAAACGGAATTTAGACATGCTTTATTTATACTTTATAATTTTTATGTCTTTTTAAGGAAGCGTACATACTATGGACACATTTTTCGGGTATTCTATTTTACGGATAGATGAATTACTCACTATCTCCCCCCTCATATAACGAAAAGCGGCGGCAGGATTTCCTGTCAGCCGCTTTTTGTTTTATAGCCCGCACCACCGGATGCGATGCCCCTTTTCCCCTGTCTTCTACAGTTCCAGACGATCCATTTCTTCCCCGTCCAGATTTTTCCAGACGACCGTTTTTTCATCCAGAATCAGATAACCATGCCAGCTTTCCTGTTTCGGAATCGAAACTGATCCCGGATTAAGGCAGAGCACTCCATCTTTTTCCCAATGTCCCGGAATATGGGTATGTCCCTGCAGGAACAGATCTCCCTTCTTAAGCGGCGGCAGATTATCCACACTGTAATGATGTCCGTGTGTCGCAAATACAATCCTGCCACCCAAATCCAGAATGCAGTAATCTGCCATGATCGGAAACTCCAAAACCATCTGATCCACCTCTGTGTCACAGTTTCCTCTGACACAGAGAATTTCTTCCTTTAATGGATTCAGTGCTGCGATCACTGCCTTCGGATCGTATCCTTTTGGCAGATCGTTCCGGGGGCCATGGTACAAAAGATCCCCCAGAAGCAATATGCGTCCGGGGTTCTCCTTTCTTTTTGCCTCCAGAAGCTTTTCACAATAATATGCCGATCCATGAAGATCGGAAGCAATCATCCACTTCATGCTCACAGCTCCAGAGCGCGGAAATAGCGAATCGTATAATCCAGTCCCTTTTCACCAAGCTCTCCCTGCCAGTTTGCAGAATGAGGCTCGATGCTCAGACGCCCGTCATAGCCCTGCGCATGAAGGATTGCCAGAAATGCGCCCCAGTTGGTCTGGTCCAGACCTGCCGGCGGATCGTCATAGCGTTCGCCGCCGACCACAAGAGAGCCTTTTAAGTGTACATGTGCAAACCGTTTGCCCCAATCTCTTGTCTCCTGCAGATAATCGCCGCCGTCATAAATGCAGTGGGACGGATCATATTTGATATAAAGGTCTTTCAGATAACCGTGTATCATCGTAAATGCCATGGGCGTACATACAAAATTGTTCCACCGGCAGTTGTAGGTCGCGATCTTTACGCCCTTTTCTTTCCCGTATGCGATAAGTTTTTCAAAATAGGCGATGGCATAAGTACAGTTTTCATAATAGGAAAGACTGTCCACATAGTTGCAGCCTGTAATATAAATGTCGCAGCCAAGAAACGCCGTTGCATCTATCAGACGATATTCCAGCTCCAGCTCTTCCTTCCTGACTCCATTTTCATCTATCCGGTCACTGCCCCAACGCCCGACTGCGCCTACCGGCACGCCATAACGGCGGCTACGCTCTGCGATCAGCTCCAGCTGGTCCAGAAATTCCTGTGCCCGGTCATTGACATCCAGCTCGACAAAGGAAAGTCCTTTTTCCTTTACCTTTGCAAAATCCTCTTCTCTGATCCAGTTGATCATTCCAAGTTCCATCATAACCTCCGTTCCGTCAGCGGCGGATACTGCAAATACCCGCCGCTTTCCCTGTTAATCAAAATAAACTGTTTTTCCTGTTTTGGCAGATTCGTATATCGCTTCCAGAATCCGGGTCACAGTCAGCGCCTGCTCCGGGCGCACAGTCAGAGGTGCACCGTCTGCTACCGCATGATAAAATACGCGCTGCTCCACATCGTCAGGCTTTTCCTCCACGCCGTCAAAAAACGCTACGCCGCCCGCATTCAGATCAGGCTTTTCCACACACTGTCTGCCGTACTGTACACGATTGATACGAAGACCATCTTTCATATCCGCACCTGCCTTTGTTCCGCACAGACTTGTTTTTGCCTCATCCACTTCCAGCGTATTCAGTGCCCAGGAAGCCTCCAGCTCAATCGTTGCACCGTTTTTCATTTTGATAAAGCCAAATGCCGAATCCTCTACCGTAAACTCCTCCGGATCCCAGTCTCCCCATGCGTTTCCTGTATCCTTTTGGTCTGCCAGCTTGCGGAACACCGAACCGGTCACGCTCTCCGGCTCATAATTATCCATCATCCACAGCGTCAGGTCAAGTGCATGTGTTCCAATATCGATGAGCGGACCGCCGCCCTGCTTTTCCGCATCCAGAAATACTCCCCATGTAGGAACGGCACGTCTGCGCAGCGCATGAGCTTTTGCAAAATAAACTTCACCCAGATCCCCGTTCTCACATGCCTTTTTTAAATACTGGGAATCCGCACGATAACGGTTCTGATAACCGATTGTCAGGATTTTTCCGGTTTTCTGCGCTGTTTCCAGCATTGCCTTTGCTTCCTCATATGTCTTTGCCATCGGTTTTTCACACATTACATGCTTTCCAGCTTCCATAGCCGCAATGCTCACAGGCGCATGGGCACTATTAGGCGTCAGCACATAAACCGCATCCAGCTCTTCCTTTACCAGCTCCTTATAATCTGTATATACGCGCGCATCCGGCGTACCGTATTCTTCTTTTGCCTTCTCCGCTCTCTCAGGAATCAGGTCGCAAAAAGCCACCAGTTCAAAATTTCCGTTCCGTTTGATTGCCGGCAGATGCTTCCCGTTTGCAATGCCCCCACAGCCTACAATTCCTGCTCTTAATTTTCGTCCCATAATTTTCTTCTCCCTTTCATCTTTCCATACATTTTTTTAAAAAGCTCAGTCCCTGCTGCATATTTTCCATCGGTGTTCCTGACGGATGATCATCCTGCTCGATCACAAACCACTCAGCGCCGCATTCTGTACCTGTCCGGGCAACATCCTTTACTGCAACTTCCCCCTGTCCAAGAACCGTCAGCTCCGCTTCTTTGTTTTTCCATATAAAATCCTTCATATGCAGTACCGGACAACGTCCGCTATATCTGTTTAAAAAGGTACAGGGATCTTCGCCTCCGACCTGAACCCAGCACAGATCCGGCTCTGCATCCAGAACACCGGCAGGAAGATCCCGGTAGAGCTGATCCAGATGATATATGCCCTCCGGAGTTTTTACAAATTCAAACGCATGATTATGGTATAAAAGCTGCATTCCTCTGCTGCCGCAGCCCTCGGATATCTTCCGCATCAGCTGCAGTGTTTCCTCATACCGCTCTCCGTTAAAACGTCTTTCCTCTGGAAGCCACGGAATCGCAATCCAGCGACAGCCCAACGCCTCATACTGATCCAGCGTCTTATCCATATCCTTTTCAAATTCATCAATCGGCACATGTGCGCTTACCGCCGGAATCCCTGCCTCCTTCAGCGCCTGCAGCACCTCCTGCGTGCTCAGGCCGTAGAGCCCTGCCAGCTCCACGCCGTCATATCCCATTTCTGCAATTTTTTTCACGGTGCCCGCAAAATCCTTCTCCGCCTCATCCCGGACAGAATAAAGCTGTACTGCGACAGGTATCTGTTTCATACATTTTCTCCTTCAAACTGCACGACCTGACCGGTCTTTGCAGATTCAAATATCGCCTCCATCAGGCGCATTACTCTCGCCACCTCGTCCAGACGTATCCTGGGTTCCTCTTTTCCTTCTATCACAGCCATCACGTTTTTATAAAAGTCACGGATATCGCTGTCCGCCCACGGAAGCTCCTCCGTCCGTATCGTATCGTCTCTTCGGGGAGCCATCGTTTTGGTCAGTCCTGCTGCAGTAATGACCGGAACCACATCTCCTTCATCAATACCGGTAGCACATACCATTTTGCCGTTTCTGCCAAAATCCTCGATCACAGCACTGCCGTCTGCTCCCAGAACATACCAGCGCGGCAAGGAAATGAAATTGCTCGTTCCAACTTCAACAAGCATATGTATCCCATTTTCAAATCCCAGCTCCGCGTAAAAGCCATCATCCACAAGCTGATTGGTCACATTTGTCAATGTTGCATACACGGTTTTGAGTTTTACTCCGGGAAAAAGCAGCAGTGCCTGATCCAAAAGGTGTACCCCCCAGTCCAGTACCATTCCGCCGCCATGCTCCGGTTCCTGTCTCCAATCGCCGGGAATGCCTCTGGAACCGTGTACCCGGGACTCAATCCGGAATATCTCTCCCAGCTTTCCCTGTTCCATAATATTTTTAACGGTAAGAAAATCTTCATCCCAGCGTCTGTTCTGATGGACGGTAAATAATTTTCCGGTCCGCTCCGCCGCTTCTATCATCACTGCCAGATCCGCAGAGCACAGCGTTACAGGCTTTTCGGAAACCACATTTTTTCCCGCTTCCATTGCTTTGACCGCAATCTCTTTGTGCACATCATTTGGCGTGGCAGCCAATACCAGATCCACGCTTTTATCTGCCAGCAGCTCCTCCATACTCTCATAAACATGTATGCCCTTTTCCCGCGCATACTGCCTGCGTTCCTCTTTGATATCCCAGATTCCCGCAACCTCCAAATCCTCAATCGTCTGGATCAGATCATAATGCCAGTTCGCCATACCGCCGAAGCCGACCATCGCAAGTCTGTGTTTCATCTCTTTCCTCCCTGTCGTTTATGCCCAGAACATACTGCCTCTGTCTTCAAAGATCAGAGAATCCTTCAGACACCCGATTGCCTTTAACAATCCTTCTCTGCCGGACATCAGGCTGTCCTCATGCTCGATGCTGATCGCATAATCGTACCCTGCAAGACGCAGCTCCGAAGCGATCGCTTTCCAGTATTCCTCGCCATGTCCGTATCCAACAGAGCGGAATATCCAGGAACGCTCCAGCTCTTTACCGTAATGTACGGTATCCAGAACACCATTTAATGCCGTATTCGCAGGATCTACCTTCGTGTCCTTCGCATGGAAATGGAACAGCGCTCCTGCCTTTCCCAGCTCACGGATACAAGTCACCGGGTCCATGCCCTGCCAAATCAGATGGCTGGGGTCAAAATTTGCACCGATTTCCGGTCCGACTGCCTCTCGAAGACGAAGCAGTGTTTTTGTATTGTATACGCAAAATCCCGGGTGCAGCTCCAGCGCTATTTTATGAACGCCGTGCGCCTTTGCAAACGCCACTTTTTCTTTCCAGTACGGAATGAGCACCTCGTTCCACTGATAGTCCAGGATATGTGAAAAATCATCAGGCCACGGGCAGGTTACCCAGTTCGGCGTCTTATCCTCCGGGCTTCCGCCGGGACAGCCTGAAAATGTATTGACAACGGGAACGCCCAGCTTTTCTGCCAGCAGTATCGCATTTGTCAGGTCATCGTCAAACGCTTTCGCGATTTTTTTATCTGGATGCACCATATTGCCATGGCTGCTCAGGGCGCTGATCTCCAGACCATGTTTGTGAATCGTATCCATAAACTCTTTGCATTTTACATCATCCGCCAGAAGTTCTGCCGCATCGCAGTGTGCTTTTCCCGGAAATCCTCCACATCCGATTTCCACCATCTGTACACCGTTTTCCGCCAGAAATCCACATGCTTCATCGAGCGGTAAATCTCCCAAAACCACTGTAAATACGCCTAATTTCATCCCTGAATCCTCCTATTTTCTTTGTGATATTTTCTGTTTTTTAATATTATTGCCAAATTTATCCTGCAATAATCTGACAGTTTTTTTCTGTCTTCATTTTATTTTTCATCCAATTTTACCTTTTCTTCTGTTCGCCTTTAATATAAACAAAACAGCAGGGAAAAGATAGCCTTTCCCTGCTGTATCCTCATACGATTCTGCTATTTTTACTCTTCCTGCCTGCTGTATTTCTGTCAAAATCCCTCTGTCTGTCCGAAGTCTGCCGCAATATGCTCCCGGACCGGGCCGGTCTGGCTCCGGCAGCTTCCAGCGGTGTACATCCATAATATCGCCGAAACAGCCGTCCAAAATTATTATAATCTGAAAATCCAACTGCGTCCGCCACCTGAGCTGCCGTATAACCGCCGTTTTTCAACAGATTCATCGCCTTTTTCAGGCGCACCTCATTGATATAATGCAGCGGCGCTACTCCCACGCTCTCACGAAACAGATGATTAAAGCGGTCGCTGCTTAAATGAACCAGCTCCGCCAGTTCTCCGTTGCTGATGTTCTGCGGATAATTTGCCTCGATAAACTGGAGCACAGTATTCAGGCGTTCCAGATTTTTACGCCGTCTTGTACTTTCCCTGTCTGACAGCTCCTCCTCCGCATAGTGGCGCGCCAGATAACAGATCAGAGACAAAAGTGCGCCTTTACAGGCCAGCTTCCACCCTCTCTCCTGCTTTTCCTGTTCCTCATAAATCTGATGCATCAGCTCGTCAATCCGCGGATCCTCCCGGATAATCTGCTGAAAAATAATATTTTTTTCCGCCAGTTCTCCCGACAGCGCCGCCATTTCAAAAATCATCACAAGCATGGATCCGCCCGCTTCCTCAGAAAATCCGGCATGAAGCACATTGCTGTTGGCAATCACAAGACTTCCCTTTCTGGCCGAAACAATTTCCTGGTTCAGCTGAATCTTCGTTTCCCCTTCCAGTACATAATGAAGCTCAATATGCTCATGCCAGTGCATATCAAAATATTGGCACTTTCCCTGCGGACGATTCATAAAAACCTGTACCGGAAATTCCCGGTCACTTAATATTTTCTGCTCATAAAGACTCAGCTCATGGGCGATCATGGCTCATTCCTCCGTCAGACAGTTTTCTATCCACGTATGAACCAGATCCAACCATCTCTGACAGGCCGGATTAAGCCCGTAACCGCTCTGATTGCAGGTCAGTCTGCTGCCCAGCGACAAACCGTGCCCTCCCTTTTCAAAAATATGAAGCTCTACCGGGATTTTCTGTTCTGCAAGGGCCGATGCATACATCAGAGAATTCTGAACCGGAACACAGTCATCTTCTGCCGTATGCCATAAAAAAGTACGGGGCACATCTGCATTCACATGTTTTTCCAGCGATACAGAATCTTTTTTCTTCTCATAGTCATCCCCCAGAAGATTCTTGAAAGAATCCACATGGGCATAGTTTCCCGATGTGATCACCGGATAACACAAAATCATACCGTTTGGACGCAGCTCTTCCGAAGCTGCCTCAAGCGCCTGCCCAACCCAGTCCTCTGACCAGAATGTGCCATAACTCCCCGCCATATGGCCGCCTGCAGAAAATCCGCAGATTACAATCCGTTCTGTATCCACATGCCATTTTGCCGCGTTTTGACGCATCGTCCGCACCGCTTTTCCAAGCTCCAGAAGTGCCGCCGGAAACCTTGCCGGAGCCACCGAATACCGCAGCACTGCCGCATGATATCCCATTGCACAAAACTGCATCGCCACGATCTCCGCTTCGCGGTCCGATGTCATTCCGTAACCGCCGCCCGGACAGATGATTACAACAGGCCTGTTCTCAATTCCAATCTCCGGTGAATTGTCCAGAAGATACGTATACAGGGCAGCATATTCCATAGAGCCCTCATTTCTCATATCAATTTTTTCGTGTATCATGTGAATCCCCGTCTTTCTGCTGTGTAAACAGCAAATATCTTTCCTGTTTCTGAACGATTCCCGACGTACATCTTCTTTTCCGGCGTCCGAAACAGTTCTAAAATTTATTATATTTTACTGCCATGCAGATGTCCATATCTGTTTTCCCTTTTCACAAAAGCTGCGGTCTCCCGGATCATCCCTTTCTGTGTCATCGCGCATCTGTTCTGGAATTTGTTTCTTGCATTTCAGTCTGATTTTCTTTAAACTATCTATAAAGATACTGAATCGTTATGAAATGAGGTTTTTATGAATACAGGATTTTTACCTATCTGCCGGCAGGATATGGAAGACCGGCACATTGAACAGTTTGATTTCGTCTATGTAATCGGGGACGCCTATGTGGACCATCCCTCCTTTGGACATGCTATTATCAGCCGTGTGCTGACTGCCAACGGCTTCTCTGTCGGCATTATTTCACAGCCCGACTGGAAAAATTCCGACAGCATAAAAATTTACGGAGCGCCCCGCCTTGGCTTTTTAGTCACCGGCGGAAATATGGATTCCATGGTAAACCACTATTCCGTTTCCAAACGGCGCAGGGAGAAGGATGCCTTTACCCCGGGCGGCGTGATGGGGAAACGTCCGGATTACGCTACCACCGTCTACTGTAAGCTTATCCGAAAAGCATACCCCAACGTTCCCATTATGATCGGCGGTATCGAAGCAAGTCTGCGTCGGCTTGCCCATTATGACTACTGGTCGGATAAGCTAAAGCCTTCTATTTTAATTGAATCCGGCGCAGACCTTCTGATGTACGGCATGGGCGAACGAAGTATTGTGGAAATTGCGGAAGCCTTAAACAGCGGACTGGATATCAAAGATGTCACCTTTATTCCAGGAACCGTTTACAAAACCGATAAAAAGGAGGACGTGTACGATGCGCTGACTCTGCCCTCCTACCGTGACCTTTTATCAGATAAGCTAAATTATGCCAGAAGCTTTTATATCCAGTACCAGAATACCGACCCTTTCCGCGGAAAACGTCTGACAGAGGAATACGATAACGGCATGCTGGTCGTACAGAATCCTGCCGCAAAGCCTTTGAGCACAAATGAAATGGACAATGTTTACGCACTGCCCTATATGCGCACTTACCATCCTTCTTATGAAGCGCTGGGCGGTGTTCCTGCCATTGAAGAGGTCAAATACAGCCTGGTCAGCAACCGCGGCTGTTACGGCGGCTGCAGCTTCTGCGCCCTTACCTTCCATCAGGGACGGATCATCCAGACAAGAAGCCACGAGTCCATCGTAGAAGAAGCAGAGAATTTCATCAAAGAGCCTGATTTTAAGGGCTATATCCACGACGTAGGAGGTCCTACCGCCAATTTCCGTGCTCCCGCCTGTGATAAACAGTTAAAGGCCGGCGTCTGCCCTGACCGTCAGTGCCTGTTCCCGACCCCCTGCAAAAACTTGAAAATAGATCATTCTGACTATCTTGCCCTTCTCCGGAAGCTGCGGGCGCTTCCCGGCGTAAAAAAAGTCTTTATCCGCTCCGGTCTTCGGTTTGACTATCTTGTCAATGATCCGGACAAAACCTTTTTACAGGAGCTGTGCGAGCACCATGTCAGCGGACAGCTCAAAGTCGCTCCGGAACACATCTCCGACGCAGTGCTTGAAAAAATGGGTAAGCCCCGTGTGGCAGTATACAAACGCTTTGTTAAAGAATATGAGGACATGAACGCCAGACTGCAGAAAAAACAGTATCTGGTTCCCTACCTCATGTCCTCCCATCCGGGCTCTACCTTAAAGGAAGCTGTAGAGCTTTCTGAATTTCTGCGGGATCTGGGCTATATGCCCCAGCAGGTACAGGATTTTTATCCTACGCCGTCTACCATCTCCACCTGTATGTACTATACCGGCGTAGATCCCCGCACAATGCAGCCTGTATATGTGGCAAAAAATCCTCATGAAAAAGCAATGCAGCGCGCGCTCATCCAGTACCGTAATCCGAAAAATTACGAGCTGGTAGTGGAAGCGCTGACGCTCGCAAAACGGACAGATCTCATAGGCTATGGCGAAAAGTGCCTCATCCGTCCGCGCCTGAGCGATAAAAAAACATTAAGCCTTGTGTCAAAACAGCAGCAGGAGCAGAAAAAGAATGCTCCCCGCAAGAAAAAGACCATCCGCAACGTGCATAAAAAGAAGAAATAAAACTCACATCACATTCTGCGGCTTCCCGTCCAGATATGCCGCGATGTTTTCAAAAACAATGATCGCCCTCTTATAAAGCGCCTCCTTTGTGGCAAACGCCACATGAGGCGTTGCGATCAGATTCGGACAGGTAAACAACGGATGGGATGCTGACACCGGAGGTTCGGTTTCGAATACATCCACCGCAGCTCCCGCAATCCTGCCCTCTCTCAGCGCTTCTGCCAGTGCCTGGCTGTCCACAACCGGACCGCGGGCCGTATTGATCAAAATTGCGCTTTGCTTCATCCGGGATAGCTCCCTGCTGCCGATCATTCCTCTCGTCTCCTCCGTAAGCGGAACGTGCAGGGAAACGATATCACATTCGGATAAGAGTGTATCCATATCCGTCATCTTCACTCCATCTATCCGTCTTTCACTTCTGTTAAACCCGTACACCTCGCAGCCAAACGCCTGTGCCAGCTTCGCCGTGCGCGTCCCGATGGCGCCCAGACCGATGACGCCGAATTTTTTACCCTCCAGCTCCAGGCCTATCAGCCCGGTCTTGTCCTTCTCCCGGCGTACCGCCTCATTACATTCCATGAGCTTTCGATACAGGGACAGCGCCATTCCAAATACCAGTTCCGACACCGCCGTGTTGGAATATCCGGCACAGTTGCTTACAAGCACATTATTTTTACGACATACAGCCATATCCACATGGTCTACACCCGTAAACGCCACTGATATCATTTTCAGCTTCGGACATGCTTCCAATACCTCCCCCGGAAAAGGAAGGTTGGAAAACGCCAGCATCTCCGCATCCTTTGCACGCCTGATCAGCGTGTCCGTATCCGTTACCCGCGTATCGTAATATTCAATTTCCACACGTCCGCCAAGCTTTTCTTTTGCCAGCGCAAAAAGCGCCTCTTTTTCTACGCCCAAAGGCTCCATGATCACAAGCTTCATCCCCAGAATCCTCCTATCTGCTTTTTCCATATAAAAATTCTTTTGACAAATCCTCTGAAAACCTGTACTCTCATCCAAATCTGTTCAGCAGTAATGTTATTATACTCCACACGAGACTCCGCAACAAGCAATAAACAGAAGGCAGAAACATCATATCGGGCGTTTGAGGAATTCTTACAAAACCGACGTGTAGCGCACCTTTCATCGTGCACTCCTGCAACATCCGGACAAAAGCCCCGGAAATACCGGGTACAACTGAAATAAATAAAAAACTGTTGCCCCGGAAGTTTTTTTCCGAAGCAACAGTCTTCTTGATCTTCTTTTTCCCTTATCATACAAGGGAATCTTTATTTTTTCCGTGCAATAAGCGCACCATCCTCCACATCGATCAGGATTGTATCTCCCATTCCCACCTCATCCGCTAAAATAAGTTTCGCAGAAAGGGTTTCGACATATTTCTGAACATATCGTTTTAGCGGCCGTGCGCCGTAAACAGGGTCATAAGCATTCTCCACCACGAACCGCTCCGCCTCAGGCGTCAGCTCCACCAAAAGCTGTTTATCCTCAAGTCTGCGGTTTAAATCCGCGATGATAAGCCTGATGATACCGCCGATATTATCCTTTGTCAAAGGCTTGAACATGATGATTTCATCCAGACGATTCAAAAACTCCGGTCTGAAATGAGCGCGCAAATCGTTGGTCACGAGTTCCTCTGCCTCAGGCTTTATTGTACCGTCCTCCTGAATTCCTTCCAACAGATAATTCGCACCGATATTCGATGTCATGATCAGAATCGTATTTTTAAAATCTACTGTCCTGCCCTGGGAATCAGTGATACGCCCATCATCCAGCACCTGCAGCAGTACATTGAATACATCCGGATGCGCTTTTTCAATCTCATCAAACAATACGACGGAATAAGGCTTTCTGCGTACCGCCTCTGTCAGCTGTCCACCCTCTTCATATCCTACGTATCCGGGAGGCGCTCCTATCAGACGGGACACGGAATATTTCTCCATGTATTCGCTCATATCTATCCGCACCATATTATTCTCATCATCGAACAGCGACGCTGCCAGCGCTTTTGCAAGCTCTGTTTTGCCGACACCCGTAGGTCCTAAGAACAGGAAGGAGCCAATGGGTTTTGTCGGATCCTTGATTCCTGCTTTGGAACGGATGATCGCTTCCGTTACCTTCGTCACTGCTTCATCCTGTCCTACGACACGGCGGTGCAGCTCATCATCCAGATGCAGGGTCTTGTTTCTCTCGCTTTCCGTCAGCTTCGTCACAGGAATCCCTGTCCAGCGCGATATGATCCGGGCGATCTCATCCTCTGTTACCGCTTCATGCACAAGCGAAAGATCTTCTTTTTTCACACGTTCCTCTTCCTGTTCCAGCTTCTTTTTTAAATCAGGAAGCTTTGCATAGGAAAGTTCCGCAGCCTTTTCCAGATTACCTTCACGCTGTGCAATCTGAATCTCATTGCTGACCGCCTCGATCTCCTCACGCAGCTTTGACAGCATCTCCACACTCTTTTTTTCATTATCCCACTGGGCTTTGCGATTATTAAATTCAGATTTGAGTTCTGCCAACTCCTTTTGCAGAGCTTCCAGACGCTCGCGGCTCAAATTATCCGTTTCTTTCTTAAGGGCGGTTTCCTCTATTTCCATCTGCATCACCTTGCGGCGCAGCTCGTCTAATTCCGCAGGCATGGAATCCATCTCGGTCTTGATGAGCGCGCACGCCTCATCTACAAGATCGATCGCCTTGTCCGGCAAAAAACGGTCTGAAATATAACGGTTCGACAGCACAGCCGCGCTCACCAGTGCATTATCCAGAATCTTCACGCCATGATATACTTCATAGCGTTCTTTTAAGCCTCTCAAAATGGAAATAGTATCCTCTACTGTTGGCTCATCCACCATTACCGGCTGAAAACGACGTTCCAATGCCGCGTCCTTTTCAATATATTTGCGGTACTCATCCAGCGTGGTCGCACCGATACAGTGAAGCTCACCTCTTGCCAGCATCGGCTTTAACATATTTCCCGCATCCATTGCGCCATCCGTCTTGCCAGCACCCACGATTGTATGCAGCTCATCTATGAACAGAATAATCTGCCCCTCGCTCTTTTTCACATCCTCCAGAACCGCTTTCAGACGCTCCTCAAACTCACCGCGGTACTTTGCCCCCGCAACAAGCGCTCCCATATCCAGAGAAAAAATCTTCTTATCTTTCAGTCCCTGCGGCACATCGCCCTGCACGATCCTCTGTGCAAGCCCTTCCACAACTGCAGTTTTTCCGACGCCCGGTTCACCGATCAGCACCGGATTATTCTTTGTCTTCCGGGACAAAATGCGAACCACATTTCGGATCTCATTATCCCTGCCGATGACCGGATCGAGCTTCTGCTCCCGTGCCTTTTCTACCAGATCCTGACCATATTTTGCCAGCGTGTCATACGTTGCTTCCGGATTGTCACTTGTCACCCTCTGATTGCCCCGAACTGTAGACAGCGCCTGTAAAAAACGTTCTCTCGTAATACCATATTCCTTACAGATCTGCTTCATTTCCGGGTTTGGATACTGCAGCATCGCCAAAAACAGATGCTCAACGGATACATATTCGTCCCCCATCTGTTTTGCCTCATCCTCCGCATGGATCAGCGCCTGATTTAAATCCTTTCCGATATAAATCTGTCCGCCCTGAACCTTCACCCGCTTCATCAGAGCCTGTTTGCTGCGTTCTACAAAATGCTCCTTCTGAATCTCCATTTTCTCGATCAGCTTCAAAATGAGGCTGTCCTCTATGGTCAGAAGGCTGTACAGCAAATGTTCCTGTTCGATTTCCTGATTTCCGTATTCATATGCAAGCTTTTCGCAGTTCTGCACCGCTTCTACGGATTTCTGTGTAAATCTGGAAATATTCATACAAATCCCTCCTGTTGTTTTTTTGTTATAGAGAAGCTATAACACTTCATCTGAAATTCAATATAGCACGGGTTGTTAGCACTGTCAATAGGTGAGTGCTAATTATTTTGTGTAAATTTTGTGAAAAATATGCTCCCATCAGCGGGCAGGAAAACCTGCCTTTATCCACTGAAGGGAGCATTCCAATCCACTCTATTTCTTTCACACTTCAAAATCCAGACAGATCCGTGCCTTCACATTCGGCCGGACTGCCCCGTCCGCCACCGCTACATGAGCCGGATGTACGGAATATCCCTTCAGCGCCGCTGCATCCGCAAAGCAGGAATCCAGCATCATATCCGCATTTGAAGAAGGCAGTCCTTCTGTGTACACCTGAATGGAAATCAATCCGGGGATCTGTCCTGCAAGCCCCTCCAGCCCGGCCTTGACCGCAGCCTTTTTCTCCTGTTTTTCCGCCTCGGAAAATTCATCTTTCAACTGCCATAAAATCACATGTCTTACCATTGTCTTTCCTTTCTGTATGCCGCCATCCTGCCCTTCTTTTTTACGGCATTTCTTATCCACAGCATATCCTGTATCCTGACGGATGTCAACTTCCATTCCGCTCTGTTCCTGCTGCCTGACACCTGTGTATTACTGTTCACCAGCCTGCTGGCAAACATTAACATCTGTACGATATATTTTTTTATTGCACATTTTCCCTATTCCTTTTATAATGATGTTGGGTTCAAAAAAACCCCTGATTATGATATCTTATAGTTTCTATAGCAGTAAATTTATTTACAGGAGGTACCAATATATGAAAACCAAATTTTATATCTGTCGTCACTGCGGCAATCTGATCGAGATGGTTCATGATGTCGGCGTTCCGGTTTTCTGCTGCGGCCAGAAAATGGAGGCTCTCGTTCCCAATACTGTGGAAGCAAGCGGCGAAAAGCATCTTCCGGTCGTTACCGTTGCTGATGGCGTTGTAACTGTGAATGTCGGCAGCGTAGATCATCCGATGCTTCCGGAACACTTCATTGAGTGGGTTTATCTGGAAACCGAAAACGGCGGTCAGCGCAAGGCTCTCAAGCCCGGGGACGCTCCTCACGTTTCCTTCTGTCTTGGCGATGATAAGCCCGTTGCAGTCTATGCATACTGCAATCTTCACGGTTTATGGATGACAGAAGTATAATCATAACTTTCCCGATTGCCAAATCTGAATAGACAAACGGTCTGAATTGCGTGTTCGCCTTCAGACCGTTTTTTTTGATATCCTGTTATTTTTTTATCTCTCTGTTTGTTCCGAATCCCTTTTCCTTCACATACTGCATTCCCAGCACCAGTGCCAGCCCTGCAATACATGCGATCCAGTTAAAGCTTGAAAAAGCAAGCGGAGCCTGAGGCTCTTCCAGCGTTGTCGGTCCCTGAATGATTGCATAAAAAGAACCGATCATCATCCCCAGAATCAGATACAAAGTCTGAGGCCGGAATTTTTCCAGCGCAATCTTAATGATTTTCACGACCGTACATGCTCCCGCAATAATTCCCAGTCCGAAAAACACAAGATTCGGTATATAGGACAGCTCCAAAGACAATACCGCGCGTACTGCGGAGATTACAGGAATATAAGCTCCAAAGATCAAAAGCAGCGTAGAACCTGAAATTCCCGGAAGAAACATCGCCGAAATCGCGATCATTCCAATGAAAAACAGTTTTACGGAAATGCCCAGAGAAAAATGGGAAAGATCCATACTTGATGTCCCTACCTGACCATTCAGCCACGCGATTCCTGCCACCAGCACAATTCCGATGAGCAAAAATGCAATTCCCTTTCCAAACTGCCGAAAGCCATCTTTTTCCTCCATAATAATAAGTGGAATCGCACCGGCAATAAAGCCCATAAACAGGGAGCTTACCACATAAATATGGCTCTCAAACAATGCCGATAACACGATGACTGCCAAAAGCATGCCGACTGCCCAGCCGATACCGAGTTTGAGCAGATAACCGAGAGCTTTTTTCTTCTCCGGCATCTTTCCAAATGCCAGATCATGCGTTGCTCCGATAAACTGATCGTAAAATCCCATAATAAATGCCACGGTTCCACCGGACACTCCCGGAACGCTGTCTGCCAGCGCCATACAGAACCCGCTGATCGCTTCTTTGATCATATTCTCCTCCTGTGTATTGTTCCCGCTTAAAGCGGTTTCTTCTGCCTACCCAGAATACTCTGTCCTGCCGGTTCTGTCAACCGCTGCTTTCCCATCGCTTTTACCTTTTATTTTTTTGCACACAAAATTTTTACCTCATATTTTTTCATGCGCTCGCCGCTTACTGCCTTTTTGTCTGTAAGAAGATCTTCCAACCCGCTCAGACACTCCGGAAGAACAATTTCCTCATCCTTAAAGTTGATCACAAAATACAGATACTTTTCCTCATCTTCCCGACAGGTTATCTCCAGTTCCGTTTCTTCCTCAATAACAGGAGCTGCACCTGCATCCTTCACCACCTTTTCCAGTACTTTTTCCATACCGTCTTCTTCCAGGCGGCTGCCGATATAATAAACGGCTCCTTTTCCGAAGGTATGTCTTGTCACAGCAGGCATTCCTGCATAAAAATCATTTCCATATACAGCCAGCGCCTCTGCCCCCTCAAGATGCATCAAATCGCATACCAGACTGCATTTTGAAACTGTCCCGTCTGCAAAAACAGCCTCATTACACTGTTCCGGCGCCAGCGCATCGATTTCTTCTACCCATACGCCTGCCATTTCCCGCAGAGGTCCCGGATATCCTCCCAGATACACATTATCCGACTGATCCACAATACCGCTCATATAAGTTGTGAGCAGAATTCCTCCCTGCCTCACATATGCTTCCAGCGCTTCTTTCATCCCGTCTTTTATCATATACAATACCGGAGCTGCTACAATCTTATATTTGGAAAAGTCCGCATCAACAGGAATCATGTCGATGCTGTAATTATGTCTGTAAAAATAATCGTAATATTGCTGGATCTGCGGCAGATACTTTATATCTTCAGACGGTCCGCTTGTATATTCCAGCGCCCAGAAATTATCCCAGTCAAAAATGATCCCTACTTCCGCTTTATTTACTGTGCCCAAAGTCGCTGCTCCAAGCCTCTCAAGTTCTGCTCCAAGCTGTGACACCTCACGAAAAACCCGTGTCTGATCGGTTCCGGCATGAGCAATTACCGCTCCATGGAATTTTTCACATCCACCCACGCTCCTTCTAAGCTGGAAAAACTGAATAGTATCCGCTCCGTGCGCAATCGTCTGGTAGCTCTGTGCCCGCATCTGTCCCGGCTTTTTCAGCGAATTATACGGCTGCCAGTTCTGCTGGCTCGGCGTCTGCTCCATCAGCATAAACGGTGCATCCTTTAATCCTCTCATCAGGTCGTGACGCATCGCCACATCGCTCCACGGGGTATTATAACTCGGATAATTGTCCCAGGAAACGATGTCCATTTCCTTTGCCCACTTAAAATAATCCAGCCCTTTATACGTTCCCATCAGATTCGTCGTTATCGGAGTATTCCTGTCATACCTGCGTATCGCTTCTTTTTCCGCCTTAAAATTGGCAAGCATGCTGTCCGACATAAATCTGCGATAATCAACAGAAAGCCCTGCAAATGCAGTTTTTCCCGGCGCGATAGCATCTCCAAGGATATTGGGGGGTACGATTTCATCCCAGTCATAAACGAGGTGCCCCCAAAATTCCATATTCCATGCTCTATTCAGCGCTTCCAGCGTCTTATATTTTTTGCGGAGCCACACTCTGAACGCCTTGGCACAATTTTCGCAATAACACTCTCCCCCGTATTCATTGTTTACATGCCAGCAAACGATATGGGGATCGGAACCATAACGCTCTGCCAGACGTCCTGCCAGACGAGCCATATACTTCTGATAGACCGGCGAATTCGGGCAGGCATTGTGACGATGCCCGAACACATGACGGCGTCCCTCGAAATCTGTTCTCGCCACCTCAGGATACCGCTTTACCATCCATGCCGGCATCGCCGCCGTGGAAGTTGCCAGCACGATCCGGCTGTCCTCTTTTCCCAGCATCTCCACAATCTCATCCAGCTCTGAAAAATCATAAGTTTCCTCGGACGGCTGCAGCTTTGCCCAGGAAAATACATTGATTGTCGCGCTGTTGATGTGCGCCCTGCGGAAATATTCCATGTCCTCTTTCCAGATTTCTTTTTCCCACTGGTTGGGATTGTAATCTCCACCATATAAAATCTTATCAAACATATGCTTCATAGCCCCTGCCTTCCCTTCCTCGTTTTGATGTCTCTATTTTACTGTATAAAAACACGAAACGGTATAACTTACGAAGCCTTAAAATATAAGATTTTAAAACCCATCACAGCTTTTTTCTTCCCGAAAACAAAAACTTTCCTGTCAGCCCTGCTGCCGAACTGCCCTCCCTTTTCACGAACACGTCTATCTTATGCACATCTCCGCTCCTGTCGGAAAATGCCGGGAACAAAAAACCCCACTCCGGCTCTCCGGGTTCATATTCCCCCACAAGCGGAGAAACCGTACAGATCAAATGCTCATAAACCTCCTCCGACTCCCACAGGCTCTCTTTATCCGATGCTTTCAATGGCACATCATACGTTCCATGGAATAAAAATACCGCATAGTCTCCGTCCGCCTGGAACTTTTCTCCAAGCAGCTCATAAAACGTCTCGTTTAGAGCATCATTTTTCAATCCGCACTCGCGCATCGCCATCAAAAGCTGCCATACACTGCCCGGTCTTTCATCCTGCGCCGAAAAATCATATTCTTTCAGCTGCTCATTCGTCCTCGAAAACGGTACCGTCTTTGCGATTGCAAGATTTCTTTCTTTTTCTTTTGCAGAAAGCTTCAAGAAATGCACATTGAAACTGCCGTCTATCTCCCCGTCCCGGTCCATATAGCCCCCTGCTATCCTGTCCATACATGTTCTGCCGGGCGTCATCCTGCGCGTCAGTTCCAGCATATCCTCCCTATCTATCATAACCCTCTCCCGTCCCGCGCTGCCGCGCGCCTGTTTCTTCCTTTCCCGGACAAACAGGAAATTTTCTTATATTTTATCAGATTATCTTCTCCCTGCACAGATGGAAATCATTTTTCCCGCATGGTATAATCGGTTCATGAGCCTTTTCTTTTCTCTGAAACAAAGGCGCACTTCTTCTGTAAAAAAATTATTTCCTGTATCCTCAAGGTATATGATTCCAGCAGCAAATTGCCCCCCTGAACTGCCTGTAACAATCGCATTTTTTATAAAATAATAAGAATTTGAAACCGCTTACGTCCCTATACTTTTATTTCGTTCTATGATATGCTGAAAGTAAATTCACAATGACCCGGCGCATTTTTTCATCCGCGCTGTCAAAAGGAGTAAACTGCATATGAAAAAATTTGACAAAAAGGAACTGTTTTCCATCCCGAATCTGATGAGCTACTTTCGTATCCTCCTCATCCCGGTATTCTGCTATCTCTACATCACCGCAGAGTCTGACCGCGACTATCTGATGGCGGCTCTGATCGTTCTCGTTTCCAGCCTTACCGATCTGTTCGACGGCAAGATAGCCCGCCGTTTCAACATGGTAACCCAGTGGGGCAAAATCCTTGATCCTGTAGCGGACAAGCTTTCTCATGCCGCGCTCGCCATCTGCCTTGCAACCCGCTATCCCCTTATGTGGGCGCTGATAGCACTTATGGCTGTAAAAGAGGGATTTATGGGCATCATGGGGCTGATATTCCTCAAAAAGGGACAGATGCTTGATGGCGCGATGTGGTTCGGTAAAGTATGCACTGCCGTGCTGTTCGTCGGTCTGATGGCGCTGTTTTTATTGATTCACATTCCCGCCGCGGCTGCTAATATCATTATCATCGTTATGATGGCCGTTATGCTCGTGACCCTTTGTATGTATATTCCTGTTTTCCGCAAAATGGGACGGTCAGAGTCTCTGGGAGACTGATGAAAGGAGGACATTTTTTTGATAAAACTCATTCTGCTGCTCATCTATATCCTGCTTATCCTGACCGTTATCTTTCTGGAGCGTAAAAGCCCTACGGAGGCGCTTTTGTGGGTGCTCGTAATGGTCTGTCTGCCTTACGCCGGAGCTGTCCTCTATCTCGTCTTTGGCAGCACGATGGCGATAAAGCTGACCGCCTTTTTCCGAAAAAAGCGTCTTGCACCAATCCCCGAAAGCACTCCTGCTCCCGGCAGACAGGCAGATGCTCCTGCCCTGCCCTTTCTTTCCGAAGAGGATATGCAGGTCATGCATTTTAACGCCGTATATAATGAAAGCGAAGTGACCCATTACCGGAATGCCTCCCTTTTCACTTCCGGGAAGAGCCATTATGAAAGCCTTTTTCAGGATATCCGCGCTGCAAAGCAATGCATTTATGTCGAATTTTATACGATACACCACGACCCTGTCGGCGAAGCATTTGTCAGCGAGCTTGCCGCCAAAGCGCGCGAGGGCGTCGAAGTCCTTGTCATGTGCGACTTTATCGCCAACCTTTCTACCCCCCGCAAAATGTTTGCTCCGCTGACATCTGCCGGCGGAAGGGTCATCCGCGTAAAACCGTATCTCACGCACTATCGCAGCCACCGCAAGATTGTCGTGATAGACCATGAAATTTCCTATATCGGCGGAATGAATATCGGCAAACAGTACGCCAATATGGCAAAGGTTAAAAATCCCTGGCGCGATACACAGGTCCGTCTCGAAGGTGTCTGCAGCCTTGTCCTTGAAAAATATTTTCTCACAGACTGGCTCTGCAGCGTAAAGCGCTGCAACCGTTCCGATGCTGTCGCCCGCCTGAATGCAGTGGCAGAGCACGGCGTCAGCCCGTCGGCATTTTCCCCTGCCCCTTCTTCCTCGCCGGAAGGTCTGTGCCAGTTCATCGTCGGCGGTGTGGATAATGACCGTGAAGCCGTGAAAATGTGCTATCTGAGCATGATACGCAGCGCCCGCCGTTCTATCCGCATCCAGACTCCGTACTTTATTCCGGACGCCTCCGTTCTCGACGCCCTAAAGACCGCAGCCGCCTCCGGCGTGCAGATAGAACTGATGATTCCCGGTATCAAAGCCAGCTTTTTCCTTGACCCCGTAACCACCTGGTACTGCGGACAGCTTTTGGAATATGGCGCAAAAGTATATAAATATAACGGTTATATCCATGCCAAAACAATGGTGATCGATGAAGAACTCTGCTGTATCGGCTCCGTCAATCTGGATATGCGAAGCCTCATGGTCGATGACGAGGTGTGCGGCGTCTTTTACAGCAATGAGCTCGTTCGCCGCTATACATCCCTCTTTAAAGAAGATATCGGAAGCTGCGTCCCTTATACAAAGGAACAGTTTGCTGACCGCGGCCGCAAAGAACGTTTTCAGGAAAGTATCTTCCTGATGTTTGCCCCTCTGATGTAAAACCTCATCCCGTTCAAAGCTGTAGTTTTTTCTTGCTTTTCGGGTCGCAATCAGCTATGATTGCATTATCCGCAGGGAGCATATGCCCTGCCCGATCAACACGCATTTCCCGCTTCGGCAGGATTACATCTTTTTTGATACAGGAGGCCTTTTATTATGATAAAAAAGAAAAAGTTTACGCAGGCTCTTACCGCATTTTGTCTCGCAGGTACGCTCGCCTTTGCTCCATTCTTTCAAATGAGCGCTTCGGCGGCTGAAGTCATTGCTACCGTACAGGGTACCGTAAAATCAGGCACGACTTCCGAGATGCTTCTTCTTGATACCCCGCAGGGCAAAATGGAGATTAAGATAGAAAATGCCACCGATACCACTGCGGGAAAGCTACTGCTCCCCGGTCAGGCTGTTACCGTTGATGTAACAGGCGGCTCCGACGGATATCTTCATGCTGCTAAAATCGTCAGCGGCACCCAGATAGGAAATGTTACTGTCGATACAAAAAACACTGCGACCATCACCGGCAAGCTGACAGGCGACACAAAAGACAACAAGCTGCATTTTGACACTCCTCAAGGCCGAATGGTCATCATTCTCGATTCCACAACGAGCATGGGCGGCTGTGCGTTCCTCGTTCTCGGCAATACCTACAGCGTCGTTTGCGGCCGCGGCTCCGATGCATATATGCATGCCATCAGTATTTCCGATACCACAGCATCTTCTTCATCCGTCAACAACGGAGACAATTCCGCTTATCTTTCCGTAAACGGCAAGGTGGAAAAGATAAAGGAAGGGCGCCTTTATTTGAGCACAAATGAGGGGACAATGCAGTTTATCATCGATAACACAGCCAATACCTTAAAAGGCATGATGTTCCTGCCCGGACGTAAGCTCCGCGTTTCCTTCTATAACGGTTCCGACGCATATCTGCATGCAGTAGCCGTTACAGGGGAAAGAAGCTCTTCCTCTGCCAGCGTCAACAGCTCTGCTCCGCTGACCGCAGTCGGCACCGTAAATAAAAAATCCACCGAAGATATGCTTTATCTCGACACCCCTCAGGGTCAGATGGAGATTAAACTGGATTCTATCAGCAGCCTGAATAACTGCAAGTTCCTGACCCAAGACATGAAGGTTTCCGTTTCCTGCGGCTCCGGCTCCGATGCATATCTGCATGCGCTCAGCATCACTGCCGTATAAATTTCCTTAAATTAAAAAAATATGTGCGAACGCGCATCAAAAAGACCGGAAAGCGATGTAAGAAGCAAACGCTTTCCGGTCTTTTTTGTATCTGTCATATTTTTTTCAGGATTTCTTTGAATTCCCTTTCCCATATCTGCCCGGAATCAATCCTGCGCGCATCAATGCCGCCGTCAACACAGGTACCAATATCAACTGCAATACGATTCCCGGGAGTGCTGTCACAAAATAGCTCATCGCCCAGGCTTTGATTGAAAAGCTTCCCGCCGCAAAAATAAATGCACTCACAACCGCTGCTGCGATACGCCCTCCCAGCATAGCACAGAGCAGACTGATATACAGATCGGCATACAGCTTTCCGGTATGGATGACCTTCATTAAAAGCCCTGCCAGAAAACCATAAACTGCAAGCTCTATCATCATAGACGGAAGCATAGCTGCCGCCGGCATCCCCGTCATCATGGACGAAAGAAGTGGACCAATCAGACCGCATAACAGCCCGTAGGGCCATCCCGCCGCCAGGCCGCATAAAAGCACCGGAAGGTGCATAGGGCTAAGGATCCTCCCTGCATTCGGGATAGAATGAACTGCCATCGGCAGCACAACACACAACGCGGCACATACTCCTGTTAAAATGAGCCGCTTGACAGATGACATATTTGACATCGCTTTTTCTCCTTTATCTGTTTGGTATTTATGATAAAAAATGCCACGAAAGCCGGTTTTCTTCTGAAAATCCATCGCCTTCGTGGCAGATATTGCTTTTATTGAAATTTCTAAAACCATCGCATCATCCCGGTTGTTACCACCGCCAAAACGTTCTTTCCATAGCACTCTTCTGAGCGCATCCCAGCTCCTTCTGAAACCGGGTGGATATTGGGGCAGATTTTGAACTTACACCTTAGGACGATACCTCATATCAGATACATTATATACGGTAATAAAGGCATCCGGGTCCTCTCTGTTGATGAAATTCATCAACTTCTGATATTCCCGCTTATCCACGATTGTAATGATCTCCCGATGCTTTTCCATCTTGTATGCACCGATAGCCTCATAAATGGTCGCTCCGCTATGCAGGTCGTGGATGATGAACCTGGAAAGCTCCTGTTCCTTTTTTGTAATAATACATACCCGCCGTTTGATATTCTGTCCGAAAATGAAATGATCCAGTACCATTCCGTTAAAGTAGGTTCCCAGAATACTCAGAACGACTGTTTTCTTATCATACACCAAAGCAGAGGATAATGCAACACACATTCCTGCCAGCGACATCGCCTTTCCAAGTTCCATATGTAAATATTTATTCAGGATTTTTGCTACGATGTCCAGACCGCCTGACGATGCATTCCTGTTAAACAGAACACTCAGCCCCATACTTACAACAAGAATGTAGCAGAGCACGTCGAGCTCCTGACTTCCCGTCATAGATGTGTATGAAGGGAATATTTTTTCAAAAATCCCCAGAAACACAGGAAGCATCACGCTCGTATAAACAGTTTTTACTCCGAATTCCTTCCCGCAGGTAAAAAATCCGATTATCAGAAGCACGACGTTTAATATCATCGTAATCGCAGACAGCGGCAATGGGATGAAATTAGTTAAAATCATACCAAGTCCGGATATACTGCTGACTGATGCCTTACTCGGAACCAGAAAAAAATATACTCCCGCCGCGATGACCGCCACCGCTCCTGTCAGGATGAGCGTTTCTGCCGCTATCCCCTTCCAGTCTTTCTTATCTGTTTTCATTGCTATCCTCCAATGTACAACATTTATTAAAAATGTGTGCCTTGGCACAATCGTCTTTCGCTAGTAACTCTTTCACTTGAATATGTATAAAAAAAGAACCCTACAAATATAGGATTCCAAACTGCTGGTGACCGGACTTGAACCGGTACGGTGTTGCCACCGAGGGATTTTAAGTCCCTTGCGTCTGCCTATTCCGCCACACCAGCTTATAAAATTATCACTGTTTCTTTTTTCAAAGAAACGACCCAGACGGGACTCGAACCCGTGACCTCCGCCGTGACAGGGCGGCGCTCTAACCAACTGAGCCACTGGGCCATAGTGCTTATGAAAAAATGGACCTTCGGGGACTCGAACCCAGGACCGACCGGTTATGAGCCGGTTGCTCTAACCAACTGAGCTAAAGGTCCAAATAACCCTTGCGGGCATATATTCCTGATGCTTGACTTTCCTACGATATAAGTACTCATCTGATCAGAAGTGACTCCGACGGGAATCGAACCCGTGTTACCGCCGTGAAAGGGCGATGTCTTAACCGCTTGACCACGGAGCCGAGTGATTGAAAAGCGGACATGCCTCCCACTTTCTTTTTCCAAAAAACCCACAGTCGATTTGCTGCGGGCTTCAATTTCACATTGTAATAAATGTCCAATGTGTAGCTCCCCCTGTTGGACTCGAACCAACGACACTGCGGTTAACAGCCGCATGCT
>Mummy_p2__coassemble_844_pt1 | contig 87383 bp, 75 predicted proteins | sample Mummy_p2__metabat2_high_PE_032 | metagenome-assembled genome bin Mummy_p2
TAAGACAATTTCTCCTTTGCTTTTGGAATTTTATAATAATATTTTATCGTAAATTCTTTATAATTTCAATTTATTTTTAACGTAAATACAATTTTTCCGGATATACTCTTCATGATATTCTTTTTTGTATTATTCCTGAAACCATCTGACCACTTACGCCAAACATTATCCAAACCCTCTCCTGTTTACTGTGCAACCTCATCTGTATGATAAAATGCAGTTTAATTTTTATTGACACATCAACATTTTCATGCTATATTTGACCAGTCAACAAACACCTGCGGCACAGACCAGCCTCTGTCCGACTTTTAAAAGGAGAATTGTTCATACTATGAATCAAATACACATCATCACCGATGCCGGTTCTGATATCATAAACTCAGGCCGCACTGACCTGACCGTTCTGCCCATGACCATCCGCTTCGGCGAAGAGGAATTTCAGGACGGCGTCAATCTGACTCACCGCGAATTTTATGAAAAACTGATTGAAAGCGATACGCTCCCGACCACAAGCCAGCCCTCCCCTTTCCTTTTTGAGAACGCAATACGCAGCATTCTGGAGCAGGGCGATATCCCGCTTGTCATTACCATTTCCTCAAAACTTTCCGGCACATGGCAAAGCGCCTGCATTGCTGCCGGTGAATTTGATGAAAAGATCCACATCGTGGACAGCGAGAGCGTCGCTGTCGGCGAAAAAGCTCTCGTAGAATATGCGCTGCGTTTAAAGGACCAGGGCGCCAACATCGATACAATCGTTGAAATTCTGGAACATGAAAAAAAGCAGCTCTGTGTGCTCGGACTTCTTGACACGCTGGAATATCTGCAAAAAGGCGGGCGCATCTCCAAAACCGTTGCTATCGCCGGAAGCCTGCTTTCCATTAAGCCCGTTGTCACTGTAACAGACGGCGAAGTACAGCTTCTCGGAAAAGCGCGCGGCTCAAAGCAGGGCAACAATTTCCTGATACAGAAAATTCAGGAACACGGCGTCGATTTTTCCCGTCCTATCGCTCTTGGTTATACCGGATTGAGCGATGTCCTCCTGCAGAAATATATCGAAGACAGCCGCTCCCTCTGGGAAGGTCATGCTGACAGCCTGAGCATCGGCACGATTGGCGGCGCTATCGGAACTCATGTAGGCCCCGGAGCAATAGCCGTTGCGTTTTTTGCAAATCATATCTGACCAGCCGTATACAAAAAGACCGGAACACGTTAAATATTTCCGTCGTTTCCGGTCTTTTTTCTTTGTATTTATACTGTCAGCTTTTTCTTTCCTGATTCTACCTGATCTCACGCTGAAACAGCATAACCATAGATATTTAGAATATTATCCAATAAAAATAATCCGTAAAATCCCTAAAATGAGCAACTGTACTGGATAAAAAAGATAGAAAAACCATTTTGAAAACGCTGTTTTTTTGTTTGCCTGCTTATGATTATAGAAAAAAACAATGCAAATCACTGCGAGTCCCATTCCCAAAATACTCAATAGTGCATATGCCAAATTGAGCCCAATCGGCATTAAATTGTATCCAGCAGCAAAATTGACCGCAGCAAAAGCGACGATTTCAGAGGTTCTCCCCTTGACCTTTACATCGTTTTCTTTCAGATAATTCCCCATCATTTTCCAACGCCAGCCTTTTGTGGAGTATCTTTTTTCTTGCCATAAAATAAACCTCCAAACCGGTAAGTTTATCTTACATCAGTTTGAAGGTTTACACAAACTTTGGGATGCTCCCTTTTTTACGGCATTTTTCTATTTCTGTCTGCCATCTTCTTCGATGTGCTCAAGCCCCTGATTGATAATGGCGCGAACATGCCCGTCTGCCAAAGAATAAAAAACAGACTTTCCTTCTCTCCGGCTCTTCACCAGTTTGCTCTGTTTCAATATACGAAGCTGATGCGATATCGCCGACTGCGTCATATTGAGCGCCTCCGCCAGATCGCAGACACACACCTCTGCCTCAAACAAAACGAACAATATCCGGATTCGGGTGGAATCCCCGAATACCTTGAACAGCTCCGCCAGGTCATACAGCTCTTCCTCCTCCGGCATCTGATCAGCCACTGTTTTAAGCAGCTCCTCATGCAGTTCTTTTACTTCACAGCATTCCATCTCTTCCATCCCGTTTCCTCCATACTCAGCTGCCTGCCGCTTTTCTCACAGCTTCTTCACATACAGCGCCCGTATCGCATTCAACACTGCGATGACCATAACGCCCACATCCGCAAAAATGGCAAGCCACATATTTGCAATTCCTACTGCGCCTAGCAACAGACATAAAAGCTTGATACCGATCGCAAAATAAATATTTTCATAAACTATCCTCATACATTTACGTGCGATGCGGATAGCCTTCGCTATCTTCACCGGGTCATCATCCATCAAGACCACATCCGCCGCCTCTATTGCCGCATCAGATCCAAGCGCCCCCATCGCAATACCGATGTCTGCTCTTGATAAGACCGGCGCATCGTTGATACCGTCTCCCACAAAGGCGAGTACTTCCTTTTCGCCCTTCTGTCCCAGAAGCACTTCTACCTGCTCTACCTTATCCCCCGGCAAAAGCTCGCTGTGAACCTCGTCGATACCCAGTTCCTCCGCCACCTGATATGCAGTCTGGCGTCTGTCCCCGGTCAGCATTACCGTCTTTTTCACTCCGCATTTTTTCAGGGAGGCGATTGCTTCCTGAGCGTGCGGCTTTATCCGGTCAGAGATAAGGATATGTCCTGCATATTTTCCGTCCACCGCCATATGGACTACCGTCCCTGCGCTGTGACACTCCATACATTCAATACCGAGCCGGTCCATCAGCCGGGTATTGCCCGCTGCAACCGCGATGCCGTCCACCTTTGCCGTCACGCCGTTTCCGCCTATTTCCTCTACCTCAGTCACTCTGGAAGCGTCCAGCGGCTTTCCGTATGCCGCCTTCAGACTTTTGCTGATAGGATGAGAGGAGTGATATTCAACGAGAGCCGCATATTCCAACAGCTTTTCCGCATCCATCGGGGAATGATGTACGCCGCTGACCTCAAAAACGCCCTGTGTCATCGTTCCGGTCTTGTCAAATACAACATATTTTGTACGAGCCAGCGCTTCCAGATAGTTCGATCCTTTTACAAGGACTCCTGCGTTTCCTGCTCCGCCGATTCCCGCAAAAAAGCTTAACGGTATGCTGATGACAAGTGCACAGGGACAGCTTATTACAAGAAAGGTGAGAGCGCGCATCACCCAGTCGCCCCATTCCGGCGTCATTCCGAGAAACAGCATCCGTATAAGCGGCGGCAGCACTGCCAGTGCCAGCGCACTGTAACAGACTGCAGGCGTATAAATCTTTGCAAATCTGGAAATAAACTGCTCCGACCTTGATTTTTTGGAACTGGCATTTTCTACCAAATCCAGGATTTTGGAGACCGTAGATTCGCCAAATTCCTTTGTTGTCCGAATTTTTAACACGCCTGACATATTGATGCAGCCACTGATGACTTCATCACCCTCTACCGCCTCCCGCGGCAGACTCTCGCCTGTTAAAGCACTCGTATTCAAACTCGACCTGCCCTCTACGACTATACCGTCTATCGGAACCTTTTCCCCCGGTCCTACCACGATTACCGTACCTATCTCTACCTCATCCGGATCAGCTTTTTCCAAACTTCCATCCGCCTTCTCTACATTCGCGTAATCCGGACGGATATCCATAAGTTCGCTGATACTGCGACGGCTTTTGCCCACTGCATAGCTCTGAAACAGCTCTCCTATCTGGTAAAACAGCATAACCGCCACGCCCTCACTGTATTCACCAAGAACGATAGCTCCAACAGTCGCTACTGCCATCAGGAAGTTTTCATCAAAAACCTGCCTGTTTAAAATCCCCTTTACCGCCTTAACCAGAATATCATAACCGATCAGACCATACGGAATCATAAAAAGGATAAAACGCAGCCATCCTTCAACAGGAAGCAGGCTGAACATGACCATGAGCGCCGCTGATGCTATAATACGTATGAGCATTTTTTTCTGTTTCTTATTCATCGGTTTCCATCTCCCTCAAACGGGACCTGTTCCCAAAATTCCTGTCCAAAATATCTTACAGGAAAATCTCGCAGTCGTCCTCTACCTTTTTGCAGTTTTTGTAAACATCCTGCATAACCGCCTTCACATCCGCACCGTCCTCAAATTCCACTGACATCTTTAATGTCATAAAGTTCACGACTGCATCCTTTACCCCGGCAGTATTCTTTGCTGCATCCTCCATCTTATTTGCACAGTTTGCGCAGTCAACATCAATTTTGTAAGTTTTCTTCATCCCGAAATCCTCTCTTTCTTTTATCATATGAACATTTATTCATATATTGTTTTAATTATAACGCTTCCGCCTGAAATGTCAACCCCCGCAGGGGCATTTTTTAAAAAAAGACCTATATCCTCGCGAATATAAGCCTTTCTTTATCTGCTCACACTAACGTGCAGTCCCACACGTCCACGTCTGTATCCTGGAATACACTTCTGAGCCTCTCATGTACCTGCCGGCGCGTTACCCCCTTTTTCAGGATAACCTGCAAAAATCCTCCGCCTCCGGCTCCGCACACCATCTGACCGTCCGTCAGCTGCTCCACCGATTTCAATATCTGATTGATGAGCGTATTTGTGCTGCCTGCATCCACCATCTGGGACAGCTCCCAGTGACGGCTCATCAGCTCCGCAAAATCATCTATATGCCCTCTTTCCAGCTCAAACCGCATCAACGCAGCGACTTTCTGGATTTCGTTAAGCGCATACAGTGCATCCGGATTCGCCCCTACATAGCGTCCTACCACATCGCGCAGAAGGTTTCGAGCAAGCCTGCGCTGTCCGGTATATATCAGACAGAACCTCTCCTGAAGCTCCTTCATTGCCTCCTCCGGCAGCTCCACCTGCTTTACACAAATCTCCTGCTCCAGTCCCGGCATTGTCGTAATATATTTGATTCCCGGACAGAGGCCGCCAACCTGGTCCTGCCAGCCGCCGCCTGTAGACATTATCTGTTCCATACAAAGTACACGTCCATACAGGTCGCTTTCCTTGTGCGCGATACCCATAAATTCAAACAGCGCTCTCACGCATGCCGCCGCCAGAATACTGCTCGTTCCGAGCCCGCTTCCTTTCGGCACTCCCGTAACTTCCGTCTGCATCTTAAAACCGCCGCCCAGACGCGTCAGGATTTCCGTAAGGCTCCCGCCCTCCGGCGGAAGTATCCCACATGCCAAAAGAGCCGCCTTCTGCAATGCAAACGGATCATATGGATCTCCGGTTTTCTGCAGCTCCTTCAAATCATCAAATTCTCCGTAGACTCCCATATCCCGGCTTTCAAAAATAATCTTTAACTCTTCTAGTCTTGTCAGCGTCACCTCTACCGGCATTTCTCCCTGCAAAAGTATCGCCGCATTGAGCACCGTTCCGCCCTGTTCATTACAGTAAGGAGGTGTATCACTCCAGCCACCGCCCCAGTTGACGCGCAGAGGAAGCCTGACGCGATGGTATTCCCCCTGCATCCGACAGTTCTCATTCATTTTCAGGACACTCATTGCGCCTTCCATGACCGTCTGCTGGATACGTTTAAAACACTGCGAGATATAACGTTCCCCTTCCGCCTTTCCAAGAGCGCATCCCACATAATAAACAAGCCTCATTGCTCTGCCCGGCTCAGCCGTTTTCAGCCTGTTTTCCAGCCACTCCTCCTGAATTCCTGTCAGCTTTCCGGCATGAAGCACCAGCCCCGCCTCTGAAGCCGGTCTTCCACTTTCTATCATCTGCTCCAGACGTTCCATCCGGACCAGCTCCTGCATCCTGCGCTCCCATGCGATCAGCGCCTCCGGGTCAGCCTCCGCAAAGCCGGATTTCAGGCTTCTGCGTTCACATTTTCTCCATGCTTCCACATCGCCCTCGCCCTGAGCAATCTTGTAAAGATTGCGTGCGGCGTCCACCGCCTGATTTATCGTTTCACAGGAAGGATACAGACATGCGTCCCAGATGCTGTGCGTTTTGACATCTTTTTCCCAAAGCTCACCTATTTCTATCCCGCTCTTTTCAAGAAACTCTCCCAGAGTCCCTCCCAAAAAGCTGCAGTCATCCTCCAGCGTTCCCTTCGGGTTATCATCCACTCCGTAAATACGAGCCACAAATCTGCCGTCTCTCTGCTTTAATCCATGCAGCACCACGTTCGGCGGCACATCTCCTGAATGAATATCTACATAGGAAAGAAGGGAATTTTCCCCTACCGTCACTCCGTTATGGACATAGCTCACTTCCAGATAGCTGTTTTTGCCGCATACGGCACCATTCTCCAAAACGCTGTTGCAGCCTGCCACACTCTCCCTGCCGATACTGCTGTTCACATGCCTGCTCCACCCCAGAGCCGCATATGCGTCGATTTTTTCGGACATCAGATGGAGTATCTCCGCCGTTGTCCCGAAATGGATGAACTGTGCCGGAGCCAGACGAAGCAGCTTCATTCTGAAAGGATGCAGAATCTCCCATACATTCCTGCGTGCTTCAGACAATGCCTCACTGTACTCACCTTCCGGCTTTTCCCCGTAAAATGCCTCCAGCGTGGACTCCTCTGCCAGCGGATACAAAAAATCACCATATAAAGACAGGCGGACTGTTTCATTGATATATCTGCCGCATGCTTTCTCATCTACCCGTCCGTCTTTTGATATGAGACCGAACAGTGCCTTTAATATCTTCGCCGAAAAAAGCACTGCTCCCGTATCGATGTCCACGCAATCCTGCTCATTGACCGCACCTGCGCTGCGCAGTGCCTCTATCGACTGCTTGTGTAAAAACCTTGACACATAGCCGTTTTCCCCGCGTAAAAATACGCCATGATCCTTTCCTGTCTCCACCTTTTCTTTGAAGGATATGGCGGCAGCCCCATCTCCAAAATCATCTATCTGGAGCGCATTGAACAGCAAAAGCACATCTCCCGATAAAAGAAGCATTCCTTCCCTGATTCTGGACGGTACCCCTGCCGCCGCTATCATAAATTCATCAAAAAGTGTGGATACACGTCCATTCTCCAATTCATGCGGGACGGGAGAAAATAATTTTCCAAGCGCCGAATACTGCGGGACTCTTTTGCTATCCCCTCCCGAATGGATAACAAGAATACGCAATCCGTCAAATTCACTGCGCCCCGTCTGTTCTGCGATATAGCGAAGCACTCCCAGCGTTGCTCCACCGCTGCCTACACGCTTGCCATCCGGATCTGATACGACTGCAAACTTCGTCCCCTCAGGTAAAAAATGATCTCTCCGGCGCTGATTCAGCTGTGCCCGGAAGCCTTCCGCCTGATGCTCATTGGAAGCCGTCAATATGATATAATCCCAGCGCGCAAAATCTTCCCGGTTCCGCGCCCGCTCGTAGTCCGCCTGTGCATCCTGATAAGACTGTGCCAGAAAAAGTGGTGCTATCAATTCAGACATTTTTCAATCCTTTCCATCATTGCTGCAAAAAATGTATTAACAACCTTGTCCCTGTTTATCTAAATATCTTAACATAAACCCATATTAAATTGTAGGAATTTTTAATGTATTTTTTTATTTTAAATAAGAAAGAGATTTTTCCGGACCAAAAAATCGTTCATCCTGACAGACACACCCGAACCTGGCACATAATCATGTTTTTCATTCGACATTAAATGAACTTTCCTATCGAATAAAAAAATACCACCTCCGAAGAGATGGTATTTGATGCTCCGTCTGTGCTGACTGATAAAATGCCGCGCGGAGCTGCGCTTATAGGAGCTGTATGACTGATTACTCAGCTACAGTCTCAGTTGCCTCTGTAGATGCAGTCTCTGTAGCTGCTTCTGTTGTAGCTTCCTCAGTGGTCTCAGCCTCTGTTGTAGCTTCTGTAGACTCAGCCTCTGTAGCTGTCTCAGTTGTTGTCTCTGTAGCTGTCTCAGTTGTTGTCTCTGTCTCAGTTGCTGTCTCTGCTACAGTCTCAGTTGCTTCTACAGTAGACTCAACTGCTGTAGATGTTGCTGTGGTCTCCTCAGCGTTGCCGCCGCAAGCTACCATAGATGCTGTCATAACTACTGCTGCTAATACTGCTACTAAATTTTTCTTCATAATAATTCTCCTCCTGATATTGCGGAGCCATTTGAAACACATCGCTCCTGAATACGTTTGAGAGAATATCACGTTTTTTTTCATTTGTAAATAGCTTTTATATAAATTTAAAACTTTTTATGAATTTTCATATGTTTTTGTTCACACTTTAGACACAATTCGATATTTTCCAGCAATTCTGCGAAAGCTTCCTTTTTTTCAGGATATCGGTTATACTCAAAAATAGGTACAGTTTCCATAAAACATCCTATTTTAAGAGATGGTATGAGAAATAATTCTGATAGCTTATTTTTCATACGGCCGTTTGTGCCGGAGCGTCGCAAACAGCCCTTATATCAGAAACGAAATTGCCTTCGCGATTTTCTTTCTGCGATGTCTCCCACGCTCCAGAACGGAGATTATTATGAATAAACAGTATTTATTAGAATGCTGCGTCGATTCCGCTGCATCCGCACGCTGCGCCAAAGAAGGCGGTGCAGACCGTCTGGAGCTGTGCGCCAACCTTGTTATCGGCGGCACAACCCCTTCCTTGTCACTTTACGAGCTCATCCGCGAGCAGACTGATATCCGTATCCATGCACTGATACGCCCGCGCTTCGGCGATTTTCTCTATTCGGACGATGAAGCCGAGATCATCTGCCGCGAGATTACAGCCTTTCAAAAGGCCGGTGCAGACGGCGTTGTCATCGGCAGCCTCAAGCCGGACGGCTCCCTCGATCTTGAGCAGATGAAACGCTTTCTGGAGTGCGCCAAAGACATGTCCGTTACCCTTCACCGGGCTTTTGACATGTGCAGCGACCCCTTCCTCGCCCTCGAACAGGCAAAAGAACTTCACATCGATACTATCCTGACATCCGCGCAGGCGCCTTCCTGCGTAGAAGGTATCCCTCTCCTGAAAAAGCTGAAAAAAGCTGCCGGTTCGGACATTAATCTTCTTGCCGGAGCAGGCATCAATGCCTCTGCCGTCCGCACGCTCCTTGCCTCCACTGACATTACCCAGTACCATATGTCCGGAAAGCTCATCAGAAACAGTGAAATGAAGTACCGTAATCCGAATGTCTCCATGGGACTTCCCGGTATGAGCGAATATGATATCTGGCAGACCGACCCGGATGCCGTCCGCAGCGTGCGTTCTCTTCTCGATAACGCCGCAAAACTCTGATCAGCGTTCACATTTCCAGAAAAAGGCACTGTGACCGGGAAGCGTGCTGCCTCCTCCAAAGTCATGCTCCTTCCCGGTTATAAGGTCCACCGCCCGTCCGCAGCCCGCATCAAGGTGTGCTGTAAACGCCTGTTCATCCGCATTTATTGCAACTAAAACCCGTTCTCCCTCTGCCGCTCTTTCAAAAATGCACTGTCTGTTTGTCAGGAGCACTGACCGGAACGCTCCGTAATTCAACGCTTTTGATTTCTTTTTTGCCTCGGAGAGCATGGCAATCCACTCCGTCAGACCATTTTCTTCCGGTGCATCAAAGCTTGCCCGCAGCGCAGGATCTCCCTGCCTCTTATCCGCCTTTGCACCCCATTCGCTCCCATAATAAACGCACGGGATTCCCGGCATTCCGAACATCAGCGCATAAATAAGCGGCAGATGCGCCTCATTCGTCAAAATACTTGCCACGCGCGTCACATCATGATTATCTACAAAACTCAGCAAATGCTTTCCCTTGTAAAGTGTCCAGTTCTCCGGACCGAACTGCCGAAGCAGGGAATGTACTATCTCGAACATATTCATGCTGTTAAAACTCGAATAAAGTCCCTTGTAGCATTCATAATTCGTCACTGAATGCAGCATGGAATCGTTCATCAGCCTGTTATAATCTCCGTGAAGCATTTCCCCTACCAAAAAAAAATCTTTTTTCAGGCTGTCGCAGAAGCTGCGCAGACGACGCACAAAATTCTCATCCAGACAATATGCCACATCCAGCCTGAGTCCATCAATATTAAATTCCTCTATCCAGCCCCGTACGCTCTCCAAAAGGTAATCTACGACCTCTTCATTCTGAAGGTTCAGCTTTACAAGGTCATAATTTCCTTCCCATCCCTCATACCACAGGCCGTCATTATAGTTAGAATTTCCTCCCAGATTGATATAAAACCAGTTCAGATAACGGGAGTTCTCTCTGTTTTGCAAAACATCCTGAAATGCCCAAAATCCCCTTCCAGCATGATTAAACACACCGTCCAGCACCACCCGTATCCCTTCTTTATGAAGGTTATCACATACCTGTGCAAAATCCTCATTTGTTCCAAGACGGCAGTCTACCTTCCTGTAATCCCTTGCATTATATCCGTGCGTATCCGATTCAAACAACGGTGAAAAATAAACCGCGTTCGCCCCGAGCCTTTTAATATGCCCTATCCAGTCGTTAACCTTTAAAATACGATGCTCCAAAATACCGTCATTTTCATATGGCGCCCCTGCAAAGCCCAATGGATAAATCTGATAAAACACACTTTCATAAGCCCACATTTTCTGCTTCCTCCTACCTTTCGCCTATTGGCGGAATTCAGTTTATTTTACCATTTTTCTCCTGCTTTGTATCCGTTTTTTCCGGAATATTCTGCAACATTTTTGTAAACACGGACAAATGATACGATATTTTTCATTCACATCCCTTTGCCGCCGTGTTATGATACCATCATCAAACAAAAAACATACAAGGAGTGACCTTATGAATACAAATCCCATCCTTATCGGCTCCCATGTGAGCATGAGCGGAAAAGAAATGATGGCCGGCTCCGTCCGGGAAGCGCTGTCCTACGGTGCGAATACATTCATGCTCTATACCGGAGCCCCCCAGAACACACGCCGTAAATCCGTGGAGGAGCTCTGCATCCCGCAGGCCCGCGCGCTGATGGAACAAAACGGCATCCGGCGCTTCATCGTCCATGCGCCCTATATTATCAATCTCGGCAATTCCGTCAAGCCTGAAACCTATTCCCTCGCCGTGGATTTCCTGGCTCAGGAGCTGACCCGCACACAGGCAATGGGCAGTGACACCCTGATACTTCACCCCGGCTCCCATGTGGGCGCGGGTACACAGGCCGGCTTAAAATTCATCATCGACGGCTTGAACGAAGTGCTCTCACAGCCCTCACCGGTCTGCATCGCACTGGAAACAATGGCCGGAAAGGGCTCTGAAATCGGCAAAAGCTTTGAAGAGCTCGCCGCTATCTATGACGGAGTCCGCTTCCCTGAACGTCTCCGCGTATGCTTTGATACCTGCCACGTCCACGATGCGGGCTACGACATCGTAAACGACTTAGACGGCGTGCTCGAGCAGTTTGACCGGGTCATCGGAAAAGAGCAGATAGCTGCTTTTCATATCAATGACAGTAAAAACGAGCGAGGAGCTGCCAAGGATCGCCATTCCGATATCGGGGAAGGCTTCATCGGCTTTTCTCCCATCTTCCGCATCGTACACCACCCGGATTTCCTGAATGTCCCCAAAATTCTGGAAACGCCCTGGTATCCCGACCCGGAAAATCCCGGCAAAGTACTCCCCCCTTACCGCAGAGAGATACAATGGCTCCTTTCAGGTGCCGACCCTGCTGCCGGCAGAGTATAATGCCATGTATAAACAAATACCGTTCGCCGTTTCTCAGGCGCAGCATTCCTGCTGCGCCTGTTTTTTCCTTCACAGGGCTTCCTACAGCCATTCATTCCAGAACCGCTCTACCCGGCGCGATACACTGTCCCGGTTCACGACCTCATAGTCCACCCACTCCCTCGGAAACAGCTTTTGATACGAATACTGTAAAAATCGGTCATCCAGAAGCGCAACAATCCCCACATCCTGTGATGTCCTTATCACTCTTCCCGCCGCCTGCAATACCTTGTTCATCCCCGGATATCGATACGCATAGTCAAAGCCGTCCGCCCCATGTCCGTCAAAATATCCTTTTATGAGTTCTCTCTCCGTACACACCTGAGGCAGCCCTGTTCCCACAATAAGTGCCCCTATCAGTCTGTCCTCCTTTAAATCTATTCCCTCGGAAAAAATACCTCCCAAAACGCAAAAACCGACAAGACTGGTCTCTTCCTCTATCTCAATCTCCATATGGATCACTTCCGAAAACCTGCAGTCCCCGTTTCCCTCAAATTTTTTCAGGAATACCTCCCGTTCCTGCTCATCCATGCGCTCCGTCTGCACGATGCACTCCGCCTTGTCCCCTTCCGCATAAAGCGCCTCATACCGCTCATATACCTGCTGCAGGAAAACATGGGACGGAAAAAACACCATGTAGTTGCCATGCCGTTCTCCGACTACCTGATGAATATATGCCGCTATCCTGTCATACTCCTGCTCCGATCTCCGGGAATATCTGCTCGTCACGTCCTCTGCAATGAACAGCCCCTTTTTCTGCGGCAAAAAAACCGATCGGGCATAGACCTCATAATCTGTCTCTTCCCCGCCCAAAAGCTTTTTATAGTACTGTATCGGCAGCATCGTTGCCGAAAACATTATGCTGCTGACCGCCCTTGCCAGACATTCCTTTAAATTCGCCGATGGATCCACATTGAACAGCTTCAGGAAAAACCGCCCCTCCCCGTCTATCTGAGTATATGTCACATATTTATCATCCACCAGCTCATACATCTGCAAAAAATGGCTGACCTCGAAATAAAAATCCAGTATTTCCCTCCGCACCGGACTGTCATCATGATTCTCAAGATAATCTTCCATACATGATGCCAGCCTCAGGAGTGCTTCCACAAAACCGTCTATCGTATCCGGAATACACCAGTCCTCACACTCCCTCTTGAGTAAAAGCAATTCCCGGTTGCACTTTTCAAGGCGCTTCTCCATCTTGATATCATATGCCTTTACCGTCTTTTTCAGAGCCAAAAAGTCCTCTTTATACAAAACGGCGCTGTACATCTCCCTGCCCCGTTCCAAAAGATTGTGCGCCTCATCCACCAGAAACAGATGCCTTCCCCGTACGCTCCCCTCTCCGAAAAATCTCCTCAGATATACATGCGGGTCAAATACATAATTATAATCGCACAAAATTCCGTCTGAAAACAAACTGATATCCAGCCCCAGCTCAAACGGACATACCCTGTGTCTGCCGGCGCATTCTTCCAGCTCCTCTCTTCCATAATGCTCCCCGGAGGTCATCAGCTCATAAAGCGCCCCGTTTATCCTGTCATAATGCCCCTTCGCATAAGGACAGTGCTCCGGATTGCACTCCGCCTCTTCCATAAAGCATATCTTATCACGCGCCGTCAGCACGACCGTCTTAAAATGCAGTCCGTTCTCCCTCAATATCCCGAACGTATCATCCGCCACTGTCCTGGCTATCGTTTTTGCCGTCAGATAAAAAATCCGGTCCGCCTTTTCCTCCCCTACTGCCTTGACTGCCGGAAATATGGTAGAAATCGTCTTTCCCGCCCCGGTAGGCGCTTCAATGAACAGCTTCTTCTTATGGCATATCGTGTGATATACATGGGTCACAAGCTCTCTTTGCCCCTCCCGGTACGGAAACGGAAATTGAATGGTATGAATAGATTCCTGACGCTTCTTCTTCCATGCTATCTCTGCATCCGACCACTTCCGATACTCATCCAAAAGTCCGCCGAACCATTCCCCCAGCTCCCTTATGGAATATATATATTCAAAGTAACGTATCTCCTCCGTATCCATGTTGCAGTAGGTCATCCGTACCTTCATCTGTTCCATATCATGCTGATGTCCGTATATCCACGCATAACACTTTGCCTGCGCCAGATGGACCGGCTCCGGCCCCCTCATACGTTCAAGATCACGGTATGTACCCTTTATCTCATCCACTGTCACCGGATCCGTATCGATTATCCCGTCAGCACGTCCTTCCACAACCAATTCATAGCCGTCATATTCCTGTATCCAGCGCAGCGATACCTCCGCATGATAATCCGCCCCCATCCGTCTCTGTATCATCCGGTGTATCCTGCCGCCTTCCTGCATCGCGTCCTCAGGCGCAGTCTTTCTTCGATTATCGATATCCCCTGTCCTTAGTAAAAACTCCACCAGCCCTCTGACCGAAATCCTTATCTCCACATTTCCACACTTTCTCCTCTGTCACCCTGTCCCTTAAATACCGGTCAAAACTGCTGTCATATCCGTGACATACAACCGACATCGGATACCGCAGGTCCAGCCCCATCACACCTACGATAGATTTGGCATCCACGACAAAACTGTTATACGCGATATCCACATCAAAATCACACCTGGATGCCGCTTCCACAAAACGGCTTATCTCTTCCGGCACAAGCCTTATCTGATACTTCCATAATCCCTCTGCTTCCATGATACTCCATCCTTTCCGGACAGGCAATCCCCGCCTGTCTGTTCCACAGTATTGCCCCCGTACAGGAAGTTATGCATGCCCTTCCTGAAATTCCGGCATAAAACGTCTGAACTTATCCGGAACAAACTGCTTTTGCAGACATATATCCCTTCGCTCTTTGATTTCAATCGTATGACAGAACCCCTTGAAAAGTTCCTCCATCTCCCTCTGGGCATCCGTCCTGTGATTCTGCATCCGCAGAAGGTTCTCTCTTTCTTCATCCGTCAGCCGCACCATAAACCACGCCTGTCCTGCCGGATGAACCCCCGCCTTCTTTCTTCTGCAGTCTGCAATGATAAAATCCTCTCTCGGAAATCTGTCGGCAAAATGAGGCATTATCAGCGCCGTTACATCTGCATCCGGCTCTATCAGCGCATACAGGCCTCCCTTCTCCGACTCCTGAAAACGCAAAAATTCAAGCATCCTGTGCCTGACCCTGTGTACCGTCCTGCTCAGCTCAAATACCCTGTATATCGCGGGCTCAGAAAGTCCCTGCATCAGCGGCCCTCTGATCCTGCCGGAAATCCCTGCCGCGATTGCATGATAAACCGCTGTCGCCTTATCCGTCGCTTCTGCCATCAGCGCATAGGCGATATCTTCCCATGCATCCTCCCCGAACCTTCTCCTCACAGTATTCATCACCTTCTGCGCCAGAGCCTCGTCGTTTTCTACCTCCCGATACTGTGAAAACAATACCAGATCCTCTTCCCCGAGCTGTATCTTCGTCCGTTCCGGGGCAAGTTTCCACTCATATGCACGATAAATCGCTGTCAAAACCGCCTCTATCGAATCCTCACAGACCAAAATCGTCTCTTCCATCCTGCCCCTCCTATTGCCCCGCCATTTTTATCCAGCCGTCCTCCGGCTGTACTCCCTGCTGATCCATCATAAAATTGCGGTCATCAAACAAAGAAAGCTGCCTATAGGTCGCTCCCGATGCATCGAACGGCAGCCTTTTCCCGTCGTCTATGAGCTGCCTCGTGATAAAGTCCTCTTCTATCCGCAGCGGATACATCTGTCTGCCGCTGCATGTAATGAAATAGACCGCTCTCTTTAATACGACCCCCATCTTCTTTAAATGGACATAATCCAACACGCTGCTCCGGCGCGCCTGCACGATCCTGCGGGCGCTTTTGACACCTATCCCCGGGACGCGCAGAAGCATTTCATATGACGCCCTGTTTATCTCAACAGGAAACTGCTCCAGATGGCGCAGGGCCCAGTCCGCCTTCGGATCCAGAAAAAGATTAAAATCCGGCCGCTCCCGGCTCAAAAGCTCCTCTGCGCCAAATCCGTAAAACCTCATCAGCCAGTCAGCCTGATACAGCCTGTGCTCCCGCAAAAGCGGCGGCCCTCCCGCCAGCACAGGAAGCTCCTTATCCTCATTCACATGTACGAACGCCGAATAGAACACCCGCTTTAAATCAAATCTGCGATACAGACTCTCCGCTACCGTCAGGATTTCATAATCGTGTTCCGGCGTTGCCCCGATTATCATCTGCGTGGATTGTCCCGCCGGCACAAATTCCGGAGCATGCCGATACAGTGCCAGCTCCTCCTTATTCGATACGATCCCGTTCTGAATCTGACGCATCGGCGTCAGTATTGTCTTTCTGTGCTTGTTCGGCGCAAGCCGAGAAAGTCCCTCGGCCGTCGGCAGCTCCAGATTCACGCTCATCCTGTCCGCCAGAAAGCCCGTAAGCCTGATAAGCTCCGGATCAGCGCCCGGTATCGCCTTCACATGGATATATCCCTGAAAGTGATATTCCGTACGCAGCCGGTAAACTGTCTGGTACAGCAGCCCCATCGTATAGGAAGGGCTTTGCAAAATACCCGAGCTCAAAAACAGCCCTTCTATATAATTGCGCCGGTAAAACTCTATTGTGAGCCTGCATATCTCCTCCGGCGTAAAGCACGCCCGTTCCACATCATTGGAACACCTGTTGATGCAATACCTGCAGTCATAGATACATTCATTCGTGAGGAGTATCTTCAGCAGGCTGATACAGCGCCCGTCTGCGGAAAAGCTGTGGCATATCCCCGCGCTCACTGTATTGCCGATACCCTTGCCGTCTCCCCTGCGGCTGCTCCCGCTGCTCGTACACGCCACATCGTATTTTGCTGCATCGGATAAGATATTCAGTTTCTCCATCAGGGACCTGCCCGAAGCGATATGAAAAGCCATGCTCTTACTCCAAACGTATGTTCTTTTTATAAGTATAATATAGTACATATGTTCGGTAAGCGCAAGTGTTTTTTATATCAGTCTTTTTGCCTCCTCCAGCCTTTTTTCAAACTGCCCGTAAAAATCCTCCGCTTCCCAGCCTTTAAAAAAGAACTGCTCCAGCACATACAGATTTATCTTCTGCGCCGCTTCCATATCCTTTTTTTCCATCAGCTTCTCCTGAAGCTCTCTCACAAAAAAATGCCAGTCCGCCACGAATTTTTCATATCTGCTAAAATCAGGGATGCCTATCCACTTTTTTATCTTCAGCTTCGTCCGGCTTTCCTTTCTGCACTCCCCTGTCTGCAGAAAATACCGGAAACCTCCGTCCTCATAAATCCTTCCGAGCGGAAAGAGCCTGCATATGCCGGGACGGAATGCGTGTATACTGCAGCGTCCCTTTTCATTCAGATATGTGCAGCACTCCCTCTCCCCCTGCATCTTCAGATTTGGCAGTATCACTCCATCCTGCACATGCAGTTCCAGGCTCTCCTCCAAAAGCTCTTCAAAACGTTTTCCCAGATTCCTGGACAGCTCAAACACATCCCTCGGATCCAGGATGACCGTATCTCCCATCCCGCAACAGCACGCCGAACAGCCTTCACAATCCTGACAGCCAACCTTTACCATGTCGCCCGCATCATATAATTTTCCGTCGGAAATTTCCGACATATCCACATTTCGCAACATCTTCTCCTCATTCCTCCACTTCGTGATATTAAAAAAAATGTACGCTAACGCGTACACCTGCGCTGAGCGCATAAAAATACACCAATCGATATGACTGGTGATATTGACCTGACAAATATATACAGAAAAAGCGCTGTAACCTACAGCGCCTTCATAAGTGAAGCACGGGGGATTCGAACCCCCGACAACCTGATTAAAAGTCAGGTGCTCTACCGACTGAGCTAGTGCTCCATGAAATTAAATGACGGGCGCACTCGTCGTCCGTACCATGTTAGCTGGGCTAGCTGGATTCGAACCAGCGAATGCAGGAGTCAAAGTCCTGTGCCTTACCGCTTGGCGATAGCCCAGGAAGGTGGATAGAGGGATTCGAACCCTCGGCCTCCAGAGCCACAATCTGGCGCGCTAACCAACTGCGCTATACCCACCATATGAAAATGAAAACGTAATGCAAAGCATGTCCAACGCTATCATTTTCCAATGTGCCCAAAGGGATTCGAACCCCCGACCCACGGCTTAGAAGGCCGTTGCTCTATCCAGCTGAGCTATGGACACACGTTGCAGCATATCGCCCTGGTAATTCGTTTACAGGACTTTTTCCTGAGAAAAGACTGTCTTTACACAGTCAAAGCAGGTGATGGGAATCGAACCCACGTATCCAGCTTGGAAGGCTGGTGTTCTACCATTGAACTACACCTGCATGTCATATCGGGGTGACAGGATTCGAACCTGCGACATCCTGGTCCCAAACCAGGCGCTCTAGCCAAGCTGAGCCACACCCCGTCGCTTAACTAAATGCCTTATCCGTGACGCAAGAGTTATTATATATAAAACTCCCGAATATGTCAACGCTTTTTTTTAAATTTTTTAAAAAACTTTTTTCAGATATAATTTATACGATAATGCGTCTTTCCCTTCGCATCCAGCTCCATCAGAATATAAGACGGTCTTCTCCCTTCCTGCCTGGGATAAGAAAGGCTTCCGGGGTTTAATACAGTCACTTTTCCCTGCTCCAGATACGGTCTGTGCGTGTGCCCGAACATCACAATATCCACTCCCCTGCTCTTTGCCTCCTCACGGATAAACTCCGTCCCCATCGAAACATAATAATTATGTCCGTGCGTAAGCCATACCTTATAATCTCCGATATAAAATTCCTCTTCTTTTTTCAGATCCGTAAAAAAATCATTGTTTCCCGCAACCATATGCACCGGGCATCCGGCAATGCTTCTGATAAAGTCCTCGCTGCCTTCCACATCGCCGCAATGAATGAGCATATCAGGAGTCCCCACCATATCAAGGACCCCCGTCAGATTTCCGTCTCTTCTGTGCGTATCGCTGACAATCAGTATTTTCATCGGTATTCCCCGTCATCTTCCTTCCAGAATCTCTTTCATCCGGTTAAGTGCTCTGCCCCTGTGACTGACAGCATTTTTCTCCTCCGGCGAAAGCTCCGCCGTAGAGCGGTCGTTTTCATACAGGTAAAAAATAGGGTCATAGCCAAACCCATTTTCTCCCCGTTCTTCCCAGCCGATATAGCCCTCTATCGTTCCCAGCGCCGTTTCGCTCTTCCCCTCCGGGAAAGCCGCCGCGATCGCGCACACAAACCGCGCCGTCCGCTCCTCTTTGGAAACGCCGTCCAGCCGCCCAATGATGTTGGCATTTTTCTCCCGATAGGAAGTATCGTACCCCAGATAACGCGCAGAATAAATCCCCGGCTCTTTATTCAGGGCATCCACTTCCAGACCGGAATCATCCGCCAGAACGATCACCTTGTCCGCTGAAAGCTCAGGACGGGCAGGAACTCCGTTTTTCCTGCACCAATCCCTGATGCCCTCAGCCTTTAACAGCGCATTTTCTTCAAATGTCCTGCCGTTTTCTTCTATTTCGATATTTATCCCCGCTTCCTTTAAAGAGATGGCTTCAAAATCCGTCCCCTCCAAAATCTCGCGGATTTCCTTCATTTTACCTTCATTCCCTGTTGCAAAAATAATCTGTCTCATCCCTGCCTCTTCTCCTCCTGAGCCGTTTTTTTCGGGGGCTTTGGTCCTGCAAACTGATAAAAATACGTCTTCATCATGCCATTGTATATCTTGCGGTTTTTATCCGCCTTGCGCCCGATATCCTGCTGTGCGTTCTCATAAGAGGTTATCATGTACATTGACCAGCTGTCCAACGCTGCGAAACGCTCGCCCAATGTCCTGTAAAGCTGCGGAAGATCTTTTTTATCCTCCAGCCGCTCGCCGTAAGGCGGGTTCGTGATAAGAAAACCGTACTTTTTCGGATGTGACAGCTCCGACACGGGTCTTCTCTGGAAATGGATCAGATGATCCACGCCCGCAAGCTTTGCGTTCTCCCGTGCGATGCTCACCATATGCTCGTCGATATCGTAGCCCTGGATATCTGTCTCCACATCGTTGACGATAAGATCCAATGCCTCCTCAGACGCACGATACCAGCTTTTTCTGCCTATCAGATGCGCCCAGTCCTCCGCCGTAAATTCCCGGTTCATGCCGGGAGCCATATTCGCCGCCATCATCGCCGCCTCTATCGGAAACGTGCCGCTGCCGCAAAAAGGGTCTACCAGAATGCGGTCAGCGCGCCACGGTGTCAGCATAATAAGCGCAGCCGCCAGATTTTCCGCGATGGGCGCCTTTGCCGTCAGCTTGCGATATCCCCTTTTATGTAAAGATTCCCCGGTGGTATCAAGACCGACTGTTACCTCGTCCTTTTTCAAAAAAACGCGGATGGGAAAGGGCGCCCCATTCTCCTGAAACCAGCCCGTCTTATAAACGCTTTTCAAACGCTCTACCATCGCCTTTTTCATGATAGACTGAATATCCGAAGGACTGAACAGCTTGCTTTTTACGCTGGCAGCCTTTGCCACCCAGAATTTCCCGTCTTCCGGAATATATTCTTCCCACGCGATTGCCTTTGTCCCCTGAAACAGTTCTTCAAACGTCTCCGCATGAAAACTTCCGACCTTTATCAGGACACGCTCTGCCGACCGTAAAAAAATATTTGCGCGGCAGACCGCCTCTTCATCACCCGAAAAGGTAACCCTTCCGTCCTCTACCTCACTTACTTCATATCCTAAATCTATGATTTCGCGTTTCAGCACCGCCTCCAGCCCGAAATGGCAGGGCGCGATCAATTCCATTTTTCTCATATATCTCCTTATCGCCATACTTCTTTGCACTGCAATGCAAATGTTAAACAGTTAAGAATCTCCTTTCATTTTACGGATAAGCCTCTGCTGTGTCAAGGAGAACAGATGCTTTATACAGCTGTTGCGCCGTATAGCAAAAAAGGCCCGGCGCGCTGCCGGGTCTTTCCTGCCATATCCTTTACTGCTTATTGCGATCCTTGCAGTTTCCTGTTTCGGAATCCTTCACACTGTTTTTGGACTGGTTCTTCTGAGCGCTGTCCGCATTGTTTTTGGACTGATTCTGAGTACGTTCATTTTTTGCCATTGTTTTGTTCCTCCTGTCATGTTTTGGTTACACGACTAGTATTGCCTCCGGCATGAAAAATATACGGCTCTTTTTTATTTTTTAATCCCTGCACGCCGTTTCCTAAAACTCCCTCAGCCGCGACAATATCCCGGTCATGACCGCATTTAAAAAGTTCAGCACTCCCACGATACCGATCACCGCACAGAGCGTGCCGCCCATCACTGCGAACATGCCCTGGAACTGTCTGAAATCCGCCCGTACCTTCGCCTTGCTCTCATACATCATTATTCCGTAACGCTCACGCGCACCGAGCCGCTCTCCGTATATTTTATAGCGTTGTCCACCAGATTCCCCAATGCATCCAGCATCCTCTCCATCCGCTCCATCAACTCTTTTCTGCGCCGTCTTTCTGCGGCATCCGTCACGCCCCCAAATACCGCCGCACAAAAACTGTTCCCGCGCCGGACATACAGTTGTGTTTTATTATACGATATGAAATCAAATTTCCCATCAAGCAAAAAAGAGCCTGTGATACTTCACAGACTCTCAACTTAGCGTGCGCGAGAAGATTCGAACTCCCGACCTTCTGATCCGTAGTCAGACGCTCTATCCAGCTGAGCTACGCGCACATCCTTGCTTTGGAACATCTCGTGTCCCTTGCAACGTAGATTATTCTATCGCGTTTCATCTAAAAAGTCAAGCACTATTTTAAAATTTTTTTACAGGTTTTTTCGACACTTGTAACACCCCCTGAAAAGTGCTAGAATGTCTTACGATATCATATCATCTTTACCCCATACAGGAGGGCTTTTTTATGTATCCTAAAACCAAACCGCCCGGCAGCGGTTTTGCGGCTGCCTCGCTGGTTCTTGCGATTGTTGCTATCGCCAGCACACTGACCATGACTGTTGTGATTCCCGTTTTTTTCGGCATCCTTTCTATCTTTCTCGGTCTCTTATCCCGTGGGTGCCAGAAGCTGTCGAACAATGCACTTGCGGGACTTATCATCTCCTCCAGCGCTATTGTCATCAATCTGGCTGTCGGAGTATTTGCCTTTTATGTTGTTTTTTCCTCTCCCGAAACGCTGCAGCAATACTGGGATATGATGAACCAGACATACGAACAGATGACAGGGCTGACTGCCGATGAGATACTTGAAAGCTACGGCATTGACCCCGACAACCTGTTTCCCGAAACGGCATCTCCCCAATAAACTTTAGAAACAAGAGGTAACTGTCATATGAAACGATTCGCTTCCCGCGCTTCCCTAAAGGCGAGCGCACGGCAGGCCCTTCTCGGGCATTATCTGCCCCTTGCCAGCGCATTTTTATCGCTGTCGCTGCTGGAATACATGATCGTCGCCCCCTCGGCGCTGATTCAGATATCCCCGCCCTTCGGCACATTCCTGTATTATGGAATCAACTTTGCCATCGGCGTTTTCTTTGCCGTATTCAAGGTTGGCATCGCATGGATGTTTCTCAGCAATGCCTGCGGACAACCGGTATATGCCGGCGGCATTTTTACCGGTTTCTGGCATGAACCCTGGAAAGCGATACAGATACAGCTTTTTCCTTCCCTGCTCATGCTTCTTCCCGAACTGATTCCTCAGCTTTTATTAAACCGCTATGTCTCGACACTTAAGCTGTCATGGCTGTACGGCTCGCTGGCAGCGCTGCTCCTGCTCTTTCCTGTGGCGCTGTTTGTCAGGATTTTATATTCTCAGGTATTTTTCATCATGCTGGACTTCCCGGAGCTGACCGCAAGGGAATGTCTCGCCCGCTCCAGACGGATGATGAAAGGGCACAAATGGCGCTATTTTGTCTTACTGCTCAGCTTCCTGCCCTGGACATTCGCTGCATTTTTTACCTGCGGCATCGGAATGCTCTATGTTTATCCGTACCGTCAGCAGACGCTCGCCTGCTTCTATCTGGATCTTGTGGGAGGCGGTCAGTCAGATTGATCCGTCTTTCCAGACAAAAAAATATACGCTCCATCAAATAAAAAGGTCTGACCGGACAGCCTCTTATAATAAAAGAGGGCAACCGGCCAGACCTTTTTTTCGACAGGAAAATTCCTTTTCTATTGAATAAAAACCACAATCATGCACACTGTTTTATTAACAGCTTATTCTTCCTGCGCCTTATCCTTTGTATTGATCCATTTCAGATATGCGTTGATGAAAGGGTCGAGCCCGCCGTCCAGCACTCCGTCGGCATTCGCCACTTCCTGATTCGTACGCAGATCCTTAACAAGCTTGTACGGCTGCAGCACATAGGAACGTATCTGGTTGCCCCATGCGATATCCTTAACCTCGCCGCGGATATCGGAAAGCTTCTCCGCATTCTCCTCCTGCTTCATCAGATACAGCTTTGCTTTCAGCATCTGCATCGCCTTATCCTTGTTCTGGAACTGGGAACGCTCATTCTGACACTGTACGACAATACCTGTCGGCAGGTGCGTGATACGGATAGCAGACGACGTCTTATTGATGTGCTGACCGCCTGCGCCGCTGCTTCGATAGGTATCGATGCGCAGGTCGTCGGGGTTTATCTCAACGTCCACATCTTCTTCGATATCCGGCATAACATCCAGAGATACGAAAGAGGTCTGGCGCTTGCCCTGCGCGTTGAACGGCGAAATACGCACGAGACGGTGAACGCCCTTCTCAGATTTTAAGTATCCGTAAGCGTTTTCACCGTTTATCTGGAAAGTAACGGATTTGATTCCCGCTTCTTCACCGTCCAGATAATCCAGTACCTCCACGGAAAATCCCTTTTTCTCCGCCCAGCGCGTATACATGCGATACAGCATGCCGCACCAGTCGCAGCTTTCTGTGCCGCCTGCTCCTGCATTTAATTTTAAAATTGCATTATCTCTGTCATATTCACCGGAAAGCAGCGTGCTCACGCGCAGCTCATCCAGCTCCTCAATAAACTCATCCAGTTCCGCCCGGATTTCTCCTACCATCTCGGGGTCCTCTTCTTCATGTCCCATCTCGATGAGCATCAGGATGTCGGAATACTGCATTTCCAGCTTATCACACAGTTCAGCCGTATCCTTTAAATTTTTGAGTTCCTTCATCTTGCGGTTAGAGCTGTCCGGGTCGTCCCAAAATCCGGGTGCCTCCATTTCCATCTCCAACTCTTCTATCCGCTTTTTCTTACTGTCTAAATCCAGAGAATCCTTCACTTCATGAAGGGTATTTTCATAGCCTGTCAGCTCGAACTTCATCTGGTCTAATTCTACAATCGCCATACTAACCTTCCATTCTTTATCAGTTATTACGTCCGCAGCAGTTTTTGTACTTCTTGCCGCTGCCACACGGACAAGGATCATTAGGATAAACCTTCATGTGTTCACGTTTTACGGGTTTTCTCGGGCCGGTCTCATCTTTGTTTGTTCCGGTCACCTTTGCAACCTGCTCGCGCTCTACTTTCTGCTCAATACGGATATGGCAGAGCACACGGACGGTATCCTCCTTGATGCCCTCCGTCATATTTTCAAACATCTCGTAACCGCTCATCTTGTACTCAACCAGCGGATCTCTCTGACCGTACGCCTGAAGACCGATACCCTGGCGAAGCTGGTCCATATCATCGATATGCGTCATCCACTTGCGGTCAATGACCTTTAACAGTATCACACGCTCTGCTTCACGTATCATCTCCGCTTCAGGGAACTCCGCCTCTTTTGTCTCATAGAACTTCACAGCCTCTTCTTTAAGCTGCTGCTTTAAGCTGTCTTTTTTCGGCTTTGTGATACGCTCTTTTGTAATCGGTGCAAGCGGGATAACAGGAAGCAGAAGGGAATTTAATTCATTCAGATTCCATTCATCCGGATCATTCTCTTCCCCGATTACCATATCCACGGTATTTTCTACGATATCGGTTATCATCTTATATATCACGTCGCGCATGCTCTCGCCGTCCAGCACTCTGCGGCGCTCCGCATAGATGATCTCCCTCTGCTCGTTCATAACCTCGTCATACTCCAGCAGATTCTTACGGATGCCGAAGTTATTGCCCTCGATCTTCTTCTGGGCATTCTCTATCGCCTTGGTCAGCATCTTGTGCTCTATCTCCTGACCTTCCGGGATACCCAGCGCATTGAACATGGTTATCATCTTCTCAGAACCAAACAGACGCATCAGGTCGTCTTCCAGCGAAATATAAAAACGGGATTCACCGGGATCTCCCTGACGTCCTGCACGTCCGCGCAGCTGATTATCAATACGACGGGATTCATGTCTCTCCGTACCGATTATCTTTAAACCGCCCGCCGCTCTGGAAGCCTCGTCCAGCTTGATATCCGTACCGCGACCAGCCATATTCGTTGCTATCGTAACCGCTCCATGGATACCGGCATCCGCAACTATCTCCGCTTCCAGCTCATGGAATTTCGCATTCAGCACCTTGTGCTGGATTCCTTCGCGGCGCAGCATCCCGGAAATCTCCTCTGAAGATTCTATTGTTATCGTGCCGACAAGTACCGGCTGCCCCTTTGCATGAGCTTCCTTTACAGCCTCCACGATTGCATGGAGCTTTTCCTTCTTCGTCTTATAAACCGCATCATGCAGATCCTTACGGATGACAGGACGGTTCGTCGGAATTTCGATAACGTCCATTCCGTAAATATCACGGAATTCCTTTTCCTCTGTCAGTGCAGTACCGGTCATACCGGATTTCTTCTCAAATTTATTAAAGAAGTTCTGGAAGGTGATGGTTGCAAGCGTCTTGCTCTCACGTTTTACCTTCACATGCTCCTTTGCCTCTATCGCCTGATGCAGACCGTCTGAATAACGCCGTCCGGGCATGATACGCCCTGTAAACTCATCTACGATAAGCACCTGATCATCTTTTACGACATAATCCTTATCGCGGTGCATCAGATTATGCGCGCGCAGTGCCAGAATGATGTTGTTCTGTATCTCCAGATTATCCGGATCCGCCAGATTTTCGATATGGAAAAACTTCTCTACCTTGGCGATACCTTCCGCAGTCAGGTTAAGCACCTTGTCCTTCTCATTTACAACAAAGTCGCCGTTCTCCTCCTGCTCGATGCCCATGATAGCATCCATTTTGGAAAACTCTCCCACATCGTCGCCGCGCTTCAACTGTCTTGCCAGAATGTCGCACGCCTCATACAGGCTTGTGGACTTGCCGCTCTGACCGGAAATGATAAGCGGGGTACGCGCCTCATCAATTAAAACGGAATCGACTTCGTCAATGATGGCATAATGCAGGTCGCGCAGCACAAGCTGTTCTTTATAAATAGCCATGTTATCACGCAGATAGTCAAAGCCCAGCTCGTTGTTTGTCACATAGGTGATATCGCAGGCATATGCCGCCTTTCTTTCCTCCGGCTTCATGCTGTTCAATACAATGCCGACCTTGAGGCCTAAAAATTCATGAATCGCTCCCATCCACTCCGCATCACGGGCAGCCAGATAATCGTTGACCGTAACGACATGGACGCCTTTGCCTTCCAGAGCATTTAAGTATGCGGGAAGGGTAGATACGAGCGTCTTTCCTTCGCCCGTTCTCATCTCCGCAATACGTCCCTGATGCAGAATGATACCGCCTATCAGCTGGACGCGGAAATGCTCCATATTCAGCACGCGGCGGCCAGCCTCCCTTACTGTCGCAAAAGCTTCCGGCAAAAGGTCGTCGAGCGTCTCGCCGTTTGCCAGCCTGTTTTTATATTCTTTCGTCTTATCCCGCAGCTGCTCATCGCTGAGCGCCATCATGCCGTCTCTCAAAGACTCTATCTTATCCACGATAGGCATGATGCGTTTCAGTTCTCTTTCACTATGCGTTCCAAAAACTTTCTCAATGACATTCATCTGTTTTTTCTCCATTCAATTGCGCAGACGCGCTCAAAATAAAACCTATCGTTTATTCTATCAGATGGGTGCTAAAATTGCAAGGCAGACGCGGCTTTGGAATGGCGCTTGTTACAATTTTTTTCATACTTTCTTCATATTTGGAGAAAAATCTGAAATAGTGTGAAATGAGGCGCGCCTTCTGCGCAAATATGCGCAAGCCAAAAAGGAACCGCCGAAGCGATTCCTTTCTTATAGTCTGAGTCCTGCGGACAGCCATTAATATTCTTTTGCAGCCTCTTCGCCGTTCATCACACGCAGAGCGCCCTGCGCCAGAGCCAGCAGCTCGTCCTCGCCGGGATATACGGTGAAAGGAGCTATCCAGCCAAGCTTCTCTTCCAGCATCTGCTTTGTCACGGGAGCATATGCGATACCGCCCGTCAGAACGATCTGGTCTACCTTGCCGTTCAATACAGCCGCCATAGCGCCTGCATCCTTCGCAATCTGATAGAAGAATGCATCTCTTACGAGAGCAGCCTTCTCATCGCCTGCCTCTGCTGCATTCTGCATATCGCGGAAATCATTGGTATGCAGATAAGCATTCAGACCGCCGTTACCGCAGATCTTCTTATAAACTTCCTTCTCGGTATACTTACCGGAGTAGCACATTTTGACGAGGTCGCCAACCGGTACAGTGCCCGCTCTCTCGGGAGAGAATGCGCCTTCACCGTCTAAGATGTTGTTGACATCAACTACTCTGCCGTTGCTGTGTGCGCCTACGGAAACGCCGCCGCCCAGATGTATCACGATGAGGTTTAAGTCTTCGTATTTTACGCCGTGCTCTTTGGCATATCTTCTTGCTACAGCCTTCTGGTTGAGCGCATGGAAGATGCTCCTTCTGGGAAGCTCGGGCATACCGGACAGACGTGCCACAGGCTCCAGCTCATCTACAACTACAGGGTCAACGATATAGGAAGGAACGCCGATTTCATCGCCAATCTCGCGTGCCAGAATGCCGCCCAGATTAGAAGCGTGCTGTCCCTGAACACCTGCTTTTAAGTCAGCCAGCAACTCATCGCTGACCGTATATGTGCCGCCCGGAATGGGTTTTAACAGACCACCTCTGCCTACGATCACATCAAAGCTCTTCACATCAAAGCCCTTATCCTGAAGGAAGTTCAAAATGATGTTCTTTCTGAAATCCTTCTGGTCGATGATGGAAGCATAGCTTGCAATCTCCTCTGTGGAGTGGCGCAGTGTTTCGTCAAATAACAGTGTTTCGTCCTCAAACACACCTATCTTGGTAGATGTGGAGCCGGGATTGATAATCAAGCTTTTGATAGCCATGTCAGTTTATCTCCTCTTTCTATATGATACTATCTGTTACTGCTGATTCTTTAAGCCTTCTGCTACAACAGCCGCCAGAGCGATGGAATTTACCTTTGTCTGGAAGTTATCGGAACGGCTCGTCAGGATAGCGGGTACCTTTGTGCCTGTCAGGATACAGCCGTTCTTCACATCTGCCGTATGTACGAGTGTTTTGTAAACAAGGTTGCCCGCATGGATATCAGGGAACAGAAGGATATCCGCATCACCCTGAATCTTTCTGTCAGTTGCTCCCTTATGATGAGCAGCTTCGGGGTCGATAGCCAGGTCCATGGAAAGAGGACCGTCCACGATACAGCCTGTTATCTTTCCTTCTTCATTCATCTTTGTCAGCTCTGCCGCCTCAACGGTAGCGGGCATCTTGGGATTAACAACCTCAACCGCAGCAAGAGGAGCCACCTTCGGGCACTCCACGCCGCAGGCATGAGCCACTTCTACTGTATTCTCAATGATATGTACCTTATCCTCCAGAGTAGGATAGGTCATGAATGCAACGTCGGTTAAAAACAGCAGCTGCTCTATACCTTTTACTTCAAAACAGCATACATGGGACAGGGGCTTTCCGGTACGCAGACCTACCTCTTTGTCCAGAAGGCTCTTTAAGAAAGATTTTGTATCGATAAGACCTTTCATGTACATATCAGCCTCACCGTCATGAGCCAGCTTAACAGCCTTTAAAGCAGCCTGCCAGTTATCAGGCTCATTAATGATTTCGTAAGGAGTCATATCGATGTTTAAATCTGCTGCGATAGCGCGTATCTTTTCCTCATCGCCTACAAGGATAGCATCAGCAACCCCCTGCTTTCTTGCTTCCTCTACCGCTTCAAGGATAGGGGCATCCTGTGCCACTGCGACGGAAACCTTCTTCTTTCCGCATGTCTTTACCTTTGAGATCAGTTCCTCAAAATTTGCACTCATTTCTCTGTACCTCGTACCTTTCATTCTCTCATTCGTATCCCGAATAACGTACTGCGTCCTCCGGAAAACCTTGCGGGATTTTCCGAAAATCCCACAGTCTGTTAAAATAATAACACTTCCCTATTTACGGGTCAAGCCCCGCCGCGTATTTTACAGCGTGCCTTGTTTTTTCTCCCCTCCTGTGATATCTTCAAATAGATTACGACAAAAAGGAGATTTTACACATGGATAAAAAGGAACTTGCAGTTTCCCTTCATAATCGGAAATTTAACTGCTGTCAGTCCGTGATCTGCGCCTTTGCTCAGGAGACAGGCGTAGATGCTCTCACTCTTTTTAAAATGTCCGAAGGCTTCGGACTCGGTATGGGCGGCATGGAATGCACCTGCGGCGCCCTCTCCGGAGCAGTCATGGCCGCCGGTCTGATCAACAGCGACGGAAACCTGGACTCCCCCGCCACCAAAGCGGACACCTATCGCCTCTCCCGGGAGCTCACCACCAGTTTCCGTGAAAAGTGCGGTTCTACCGTCTGCCGCGAATTAAAAGGCATCGATACCGGAAAGGTACTCTGCTCCTGCCAGAACTGCATTCGCAATGCTGTCGAGGCAGCTCAGGAGGTTCTGGGGCTGTAAATACAGCCCCGGCCACCGGCATCCTCACCGCATTCCTGTCATTTTTTATTTCTGTTCGCTTCTTCTTTTTTCTTAAAGATTTCCTGCAATGATTCCGTATACGGCTCTCTCGCAATACCGTATTCCGTTACAATACCCGCTATCAGATCATGGTCTGTCACGTCAAATGCCGGATTGAATACCTTTACCCCTTCAGGAGCCATACGCTCTTTATACCACATTTCTGTCACTTCCTCCGCAGGACGCTGCTCGATATGAATATCCGCTCCTGTCTTAGTATTCAGATCGATCGTGGAAGTCGGTGCGCAGATATAAACCGGCACATTATAACGCTTTGCAACTGTCGCCACAACAGACGTTCCTATTTTATTTGCCGTATCACCGTTTGCCGCCACGCGGTCACAGCCGACAAATACCGCATTGACCCAGCCGTTTTTCATAACCGTCGCAGACATATTGTCGCATATCAGCGTTACGTCTACGCCTGCGGAATGCAGCTCATAGGAGGTCAGGCGCGCCCCCTGCAAAAGCGGTCTTGTCTCGTCTGCAAAAACATGGAAGTTATATCCTTTTTCCTGTCCCAGATAAATGGGCGCAGTCGCAGTACCATACTTACTCGTCGCAAGCTGTCCCGCATTGCAGTGGGTGAGGATACCGTCTCCGGGTTTTACAAGTGTCAATCCGTATTCGCCTATCGTCTTGCACACCCATACATCCTCTTCCTTTATCTCCTTCGCTTCCTTTTTCAGAAGTGCTTTTATCTCTGCAACAGACGCTTCCCTGTTTTCCAGTACGACTTTCTCCATCCGGTTTAATGCCCACGAAAGGTTAACGGCCGTCGGACGCGCTGAATCCAGATATTCCTTCTGCTTTTTAAACTCCGCCAAAAAGCTTTCATAATCCTGCGCTTCCATTTTTTCTGCCAGCACATAAATACCGAATGCCGCGGCTACGCCGATAGCCGGAGCACCACGCACCTGTAAAAGGTATATTGCATCCCATATTTCCTGCGCTGTCTTTAAGGAAATAATTTCAGTCCGCCCCGGGAGCTTCGTCTGGTCGATGATAACGACCGCAAGATTTTCCTCATCCAGAGTCACAGTTTCATATTCCATGATATTTTTCTTTTCGCTCATACGTGTCTCCTTTCTATATGATAAACATACCTAACTTTCTTATCCGATATGCTTCTCCGCTTCCTGTATTGTCACCGGCGCAAACAAAGCCTGTGCGGCCTTTGCCAGATCTTCCGGTGAAAGCTCCAGCTGAGAGCCTATCCTGCCTCCGCTGACCACTATCTTTTCCAGCTTTTGAGCCGTCTGATCAATGACCGTCACAAACTGCTTTTTCATGCCGACCGCCGTACAGCCGCCCCGGACATATCCCGTAACCTGGGTAATATCCTTTACATGTATCATCGACACAGACTTCTGTCCTACCGCCCTTGCAGCCTTTTTCATATCAAGTTCCGCCGCCACAGGTATCACAAACACAAAATATTCCTTCGTATTTCCCTGTGTCACGAGCGTCTTATAAACTTTATCCGGATCGATCCCCAGCTTTTCCACTATCTGCATGCCGTCAATAAATTCATCACATTCATACGTGTAATGTTCATAAGAAATTTTCATACGATCCAAAATGCGCATTGCATTTGTTTTTATTTCTTTACTTTTTGCCATAGCCGCTCCTGTTGTATGAAAAAATGTGCGCCGAGCGCATAATCGTGTTTTTTATCCGGCCGGAAAGAAACTTTCCTATCGGATAAAAAACCGGCAGTGCCTTCCATTTTGGAAAAACACTGCCGGTCTTTCATCTCAAACCGCCGCATGATGCAGTAAACACCATGCGGGACATAATGACGGAAATTTTTATGTCAATCAGTTTTTGGAAGCGCGAGCCTCTTTTATCTTCTCTGTCAGAGCAGGCAGAATCTTGTTCAGATCGCCAACAATACCGTAATCCGCTACATCGAAGATAGGAGCTGTCTCATCTTTGTTGATAGCAACGATGATATCAGACTCTTCCATACCTGCCAGATGCTGGATAGCACCGGAGATACCGATTGCAAAGTATACCTGAGGACGAACAGTTTTACCTGTCTGACCAACCTGCAGGTCCTTAGACTTCCAGCCGGAATCTACAACTGCACGGGAGCAGCTTACTGTTCCGCCGAGAGCATCTGCCAGATCCTCGAGCAGCTTGAAGTTCTCTGCACTGCCTACGCCACGGCCGCCGGATACCAGAATTTTTGCATCCATGATATCTTCAACATCGGATACAGCCTTTACAACCTCAAGAATCTCAACATACTTGTCATTGGGAACAAAACCGGGGTTGAACTCCTCGATCACTGCCTGTGCGCCAACAACACGTTCTGCCTTCTGCATAACGCCGGGACGAACGGTAGCCATCTGAGGACGGAAGTTCGGGCATGCGATTGTTGCGATTGTATTGCCGCCGAATGCAGGACGGGTCATCAGCAGCTGATTGTGAAGCTGCTCTCTGCCGGGAATCGGGTTGATCGGGAAATCGCCGATCTCAAGCAGTGTACAGTCTGCAGTCAGACCTGTGTGTACTCTTGCAGATACGCGGGGACCTAAGTCACGGCCGATAGCGGTTGCACCAACCAGCATTATCTCGGGTTTATATTTGTTGATAACTTCAGACAGAGCATGAGCGTAAGGCTCAGTTCTGTACTCTTTCAGCTCAGGATCATCTACAACGATAACTCTGTCAGCGCCGTACTCAGCCAGCTCTGTGCAGAGCTCTTTCACGTTGCTGCCGACCAGAACAGCTGTTACTTCTGTGTTTAAGTCTTTTGCAAGATCTTTTCCTTTGCCCACCAGCTCCAGTGCGATACTGTTTAATTTGTTGTCTACCTGCTGCGCAAAGACAAATACGCCTTTATATTCTTCTAAGTTCATCTCATTCACCACGCTTTTCTATAATTTATCAGATTACATGCTTTTCTGTTAACTTGTCCATGATGTAGTCTACAGCCTCTGTAGGATCAAGAACAACCTTCTCGCCTGCACCCTTACGAACTTTGTCAGATGCCTTTGCGATCTGAGTCGGTGAACCCTTAAGACCTAAGTTGGAATCCTCTACATCCTTCAGATCAGCTCTGCCCCAAACGGTAATCTCTGCATCATATGCATCGAAGATGCCGCCGGGAGTCATGTAGCGGGGCTCGTTTAACTCTGCCAGAGCGGTAACCAGGCAGGGCATTTTTGCTTTCAGAACGTGATATCTATCATCATACTGACGCTCAACGATAACGGAATCGCCTTCAACCTTTAAATTCTGAGCGTAGCTGATAACCGGGATATCCAGATGCTCGGAAATCTGAGGACCAACCTGTGCGGTATCGCCATCGATAGCCTGACGGCCGGTGATGATCAGGTCATACTCCAGATTGCGCAGTGCGCCTGCGATAGTCTGGGAAGTAGCCCATGTATCAGCGCCGCCCAGCACTCTGTCGGTTACAAGGATACCCTTGTCCGCGCCCATAGCGATAGCCTCACGCAGAACCTCTTCTGCCTTGGGAAGACCCATGGTCAGAACGGTAACTTCTGCGCCGTACTGATCTTTTAAGCGGAGAGCAGCCTCCAGACCAGCCTTGTCATCAGGATTCATAATTGCCAGCATGGCACTTCTGTCCAGAGTGCCGTCGGGATTAAACTTAACGCCACCCTTGGTATCGGGTACCTGTTTGATACAAACAACGATTTTCATTGCATGATTCTCCTTATTTTATTATCTTCATTCCGTATATTCCCCGCAAAATCCGGGGTTCACCGCTTGTCGCGATTATTTCAGCAGAGCGCCGGAGATAACCATTCTCTGAACTTCGCTGGTACCTTCGTAGATCTCTGTGATCTTCGCATCGCGCATCATGCGTTCTACTTCGTACTCTCTTGTATAGCCGTAACCGCCGTGAAGCTGAACAGCCTTTGTAGTAACTTCCATAGCAACCTCTGCTGCATACAGTTTTGCCTTTGCAGCTTCTACAGAATAGTTCTTCTGAGTTGCTTTTGCCATTGCAGCCTTGTATACCAGAAGCTGTGCAGCCTCTACCTTGGTTGCCATGTCAGCCAGCTGGAACTGGGTGTTCTGGAATGCACCGATAGCGCGTCCGAACTGCTTTCTCTCTTTTACATACTCAACTGTTCTCTCCAGAGCGCCTTCTGCAATACCCAGAGCCTGAGAAGCGATACCGATACGGCCGCCATCCAGAGTATGCATAGCGATATTGAAGCCCTTACCCTGCTGACCCAGCAGATTCTCCTTCGGGATACGGCAATCCTGGAAGATAAGCTCATATGTGGAAGAACCGCGGATACCCATCTTCTTCTCCTTTGTACCAAAGGTAAAGCCGGGTGTGCCCTTCTCAACGATGAATGCGGAAATCTCTTTCATCTTGCGGCCGCGCTTCTCAACAACGCCTGTTACAGCAAAAATTACATAGATGTCAGCTTCCTTACCGTTTGTGATAAAGCACTTGGAACCGTTTAAGATCCACTCGTCACCGTCTAAAACAGCCTTTGTCTGCTGACCCTGAGCGTCAGTACCTGCACCGGGCTCTGTTAAGCCGAATGCGCCCAGCTTCTCACCTTTTGCAAGGGGAACCAGGAATTTCTGCTTCTGCTCTTCCGTACCGTATGTCATGATAGGATCGCAGCAAAGAGATGTATGTGCGGAAACGATAACGCCTGTTGTACCGCAAACCTTGGACAGCTCTTCTACGCACATAGCGTATGTCAGAGGATCACAGCCCTGTCCGCCGTACTCCTTCGGAACAGGAATACCCATGAAACCTGCCTTGATCATCTTATCAACAGTCACTCTGGGGAACTCTTCGGTCTCGTCAACCTCGATTGCCAGAGGCTTTACTTCTTTCTCAGCGAACTCTCTGAAGAGCTGTCTCGCCATCTCATGCTTTTTGTCCAACGTAAAATCCATGATTTATAATTCCTCCTAGTGAAGAATGCGGCAGCCGCACTTTTGCGGCCGCCCCGCCATTCTTAGTTTATTATTTTGTGTAATCGTAGAAGCCCTTACCTGTCTTCTGGCCCAGCTGTCCGCCGCGTACCATCTTCTTCAGAAGGGGATGAGGACGATACTTGGTGTCGCCTGTCTCAGTCTGCAATACTTCCATGATAGCCAGAACGATGTCCAGACCGATCATATCGCCCAGAGCCAGAGGTCCCATGGGATGATTAGCGCCCAGCTTCATAGCTGTATCGATATCTTCTACAGATGCAACGCCTTCTGCATAGATGCCGATAGCTTCATTTATCATAGGAACGAGGATTCTGTTTACAACAAAGCCTGCAGCCTCGTTTACCTGTACGGGAGTCTTGCCGATCTCAACAGAGATAGCTTTGATCTTCTCAACAACCTCATCAGGAGTGTTCAGACCTGCAATAACCTCAACCAGCTTCATAACCGGAGCGGGGTTGAAGAAGTGCATGCCGATAACGGGATGATCCAGACCTGCGCCAATCTCTGTGATGGACAGAGAGGATGTGTTGGTAGCGAAGATGCAGTCTGCTTTGCAGATATCCTGCAGCTCTTTGAATGTCTGCTTCTTGATCTGCATGTTCTCCAGAGCAGCCTCTACAACGAGATCGCAGTCTGTGCAGATATCTTTTACGCCTGTTGTGATCTTTGCAAGGATGGAATCAGCAGCTTCCTGAGTCATTTTGCCTTTTGCGATTCTCTTCTCGAAGCCCTTTGCAATCTTCTTCTTGCCGTTTGCAGCGAACTCTTCATTGATGTCGCAAAGAAATACTTCGTAGCCTTCTGTCTGGGCAAATGCCTGTGCGATACCGGAACCCATTGTGCCGGCGCCAATAATACCTACCTTCATGATAGTCTCCTCCTAAAATGATATATGAATATTCTGTTTTTCAGAAAAATCAGCAGTTCTTGAAAGGCTCTTTTACCTTCTCCTTGTTCTTGTCAAGGAAGAAAGCCATGCCGTATCTCTGATCCTCGCTCTCGAAACAGTCGCCGAACAGCTTCTCTTCGATAACGATCGCCTGGTCCATATCTACCTGCATACCGTCATTGATAGCCTTCTTGCAGTTGCGGACTGCGATCGGAGCATTCTTTGCGATGGTGGAAGCCATCTTCTCAGCTGCAGGCATCAGCTCTTCCTGAGCATATACTGCATTTACCAGACCGATGCGGTATGCCTCGTCAGCCTTGATGTTACGTGCTGTGTAGATCATCTGCTTCGCCATACCTTCACCTACCAGACGCGCAAGTCTCTGTGTGCCGCCGAAACCGGGTGTAATGCCCAGACCAACCTCAGGCTGGCCGAATACAGCATTCTCGGAACAGATACGGATATCGCAGCTCATGGATATCTCACAGCCGCCGCCAAGAGCAAAGCCGTTGATTGCTGCGATTACGGGTATCGGGAAAGTCTCCAGCTTGCGGAATACATCGTTGCCCTTCTTGCCGAAAGCTTCGCCTTCCGCTTTTGTCAGGGTGCTCATCTCACCGATATCTGCACCTGCAACGAAGGATTTCTGTCCTGCACCGGTCAGTATCAGGCATCTTACCTCGTCAAGGTTTACATTGTCCAGAGTCTCGTTTAACTCGTCAAGAACGGTGGAATTAAGGGCGTTCAGCGCTCTTTCACGATTGATTGTGATGATCGCATACTGACCTTTCTGTTCATACAATACGAATTCCATTGTCTTCCTCCTGCTTGTTTTTTTACATGACGCGGAGAATGTCCCTGAAAAGGAGGCATTCTCCGAATATAAGGGAGATATCCCTTAGTCTCTTTCTACGATTGTAGCACAGCCCATGCCGCCGCCGATGCACAGAGTAGCCAGACCCTTCTTCAGGTCTTTTGCTTCCATCTCATGCAGCAGGGTTACCAGGATACGGCAGCCTGATGCGCCTACCGGATGACCCAGGGCAACTGCGCCGCCGTTAGGATTCAGCTGCTCATCTGTAAAGCCAAGCTCCTTCTGAACTGCTACGGACTGAGCAGCGAAAGCCTCGTTTGCCTCGATAACATCGAAGTCTTCGATCTTCATGCCGGTTCTGTCCATAACCTTACGGGTTGCAGCAACAGGGCCGATACCCATGATCTCAGGAGCAACACCTGCCAGAGCACCTGCTACCCATGTAGCCATAGGCTTAACGCCCAGCTCTTTTGCCTTCTCTTCACTCATAACAACAACTGCTGCAGCGCCGTCGTTGATACCTGAAGAGTTGCCGGCTGTTACGATGCCGTCTTTCTTGAATGCAGGACGAAGCTTCGCGATGCTCTCAGCTGTCGTGCCGGGGCGGGGACCTTCATCCTTATTGAAAACGATTGTCTCTTTTTTCTTCTTAACTTCTACAGGAACGATTTCCTTGTCGAACGCGCCTGCTTCCTGAGCAGCAACAGCCTTCTGCTGGGACTTTGCAGCAAAAGCATCCAGCTCTTCTCTTGTCAGGCCCCACTTCTCGCAGATGTTCTCTGCTGTGATACCCATATGATAATCATTGAACGCATCCCACAGGGCATCATGAACCATGGTATCTACCAGCTTGCCATCGTTCATTCTGTAGCCGTAACGGCCCTGCATCACTGCGTAAGGAGCCATAGACATGTTTTCCATACCGCCTGCTACAACGATATCAGCGTCGCCTGCTGCGATCATCTCTGCAGCCATGTTTACACAGTTCAGACCGGAACCGCATACAACGTTGATGGTAACTGCAGGAGTCTCGATCGGAAGACCTGCCTTGATGGAAGCCTGACGCGCAACGTTCTGTCCCTGACCTGCCTGGATAACGCAGCCCATGTAAACCTGATCTACCTGATCAGAGGGAACGCCTGCCCTGTTCAGTGCTTCTTTGATAACGATAGCGCCCAGGTCCGTTGCCGGAGTCGTGCTCAGTGTTCCGCCCATTACGCCGATCGCTGTACGGCAAGCGCCTGCTAAAACAATTTTCTTAGCCATGTCTTTTCCTCCATTCAATTGAAAATGCCTTGTATTCGGGCTCTCTTTTTCTAATTGTTAATTTTTTATCATTGCCCGCTGCGAATATTATACCATAGGGAGGTTTTAAGGGCAAGCCCTATTCTTTTTGACTTTCCGCTTTTAACGCGCGTGATTTTGAACAGACGCGTATGGCGGCAACTGCATCCTCCCCCCGCCTTTCTGAAATCCAGCCTTCCATACAGGCAGACAGACGCCGTTTCTTAATTTTAAAATAAGGTACACATCCAGCCGCATCAGCTTTTCTATCTCCCGGCAGGATATGGTATGAGCTCCTTTGCAAATCCTACCGCCCGTTTTATTTTCTAAATTATATCACAGCTTCCGCAGCGCCCGCACCTGCTTACAAAGAAAAAATCCGGGAAAAAACATAAATTTGTTCTTTCCCGGATTTCTCCTCATTTATTCATATTCCTTTTTATCACCTTCAGCCGCGTGAACTCCTCGCGTTCCTTTTCCTCCAGCGCGTTGCTGATGTCGCGCACCAGAACGGTGTAGGTCGGTATCGTGATGTTTTTCAGCGCGTTGGCACGTTTCTGGGTCTTGCGGATATTCATAGCAAGACGGTAAGCAGAATTTTCTACCATGGACAATCGGACGGTAAGCTCTTTTACCTTTAAAAAGCGCTCCCGCGCCAGATCCACTGCCGCGCTGGAATTGTAAAAGCCGTAATAGGGGATGCTCTTATCCTCCTCACAGCTCACCAGCGGGATTTCGGTACCCATGATGCTGCGTGTTTTCACACGGACTGTCTCCTCCGCCGGGATAGCCTGCGCTATCTCCTGAACGTAGTGTATCCCGACTTCGATGTTCGCCTGCTGCAGCGCCTGATACGCCTCCGTAAAAGTCGAATCTATCTCCGACTGTATCGTTTTTGCTTCCTCGATGAGGTTCATCAGCTCGCGCACCAGAATATTCCGCTTTTTGTCCATCAGCTCATAGCCCTGCTTTGCAAGCTCCAGAGAGCTCTTTGCCAGCATCAGGTTTCCCTTTGTCGGAAATGCGTTTGTATTCATGCATATCTCCTTTTCGGAAAATTGAAACTGTTTATTCTAAGCGACGCCCTTCCTGGTCATAATACTCGTCCAGTATCTTCGTATCCACGCGGTCCAGTTCCTCTCTCGGCAGCATCCGAAGAAGGCTCCAGCCTATCTCGAGCGTATCTATGATAGTACGGTTTTCTTCTTCCCTCTGACCGACAAAATATTTCTCGAACATCTTGCCGAACGCCAGATATTTTTTATCCAGCTCGGAAAGCTCGTCCTCGCCGATAACGCTCGCCAGCGCCCTTGCGTCCCCTACCTTTGCATAGGAGGAAAACAGCTGGTTTGCCACCGCCTGATGGTCCGCCCTCGTATAGCCTTCGCCGATACCGTCCTTCATCAGACGGGACAGGCTCGGCAGCACGTTGATAGGCGGATACACTCCCTGTCCGTGCAGCGTTCTGTCCAGAACTATCTGTCCTTCCGTGATGTAGCCTGTCAGGTCGGGGATGGGATGCGTGATATCGTCATTCGGCATCGTCAGTATCGGAATCTGGGTCACAGAGCCGTTGATGCCCTCCACGATACCCGCGCGCTCATAGAGCGTCGCAAGTTCCGAATACAGATAGCCCGGATATCCCTTTCTGGAGGGAATCTCGCCCTTGCTGGAAGAAACCTCGCGCATCGCCTCCGCAAAGGAGGTCATGTCCGTCAGGATGACCAGAATGTGCATATGCTTTTCAAACGCAAGATACTCCGCAACAGTCAGCGCCACCTTCGGGGTGATGAGACGCTCTACCACCGGGTCGTTCGCCAGATTTAAAAACATCGCCACATGGTCGGAAACGCCGCTCTCTGCAAACGTATGGCGGAAATATTCCGCAACATCATACTTTACGCCCATCGCCGCAAATACGATGGCGAATTTTTCGTCAGAGTCTTCGCCCAGAGACGCCTGACGCACGATCTGCGCCGCCAGCTGGTCGTGAGGCAGTCCGTTTCCTGAAAAGATCGGGAGCTTCTGCCCGCGTATCAGTGTTGTCAGACCGTCTATCGCAGAGATACCGGTACGGATATAGTTACGGGGATATTCTCGGGAAACCGGATTTAAAGGTTTTCCGTTTACATCAGCGTACGTTTCCGCCGTCACCTCGCCCAGATTGTCTATCGGCTCGCCGATACCGTTGAACGTCCTGCCGAGCAGCTGGTCCGTCAGACCTATCTCCATCGGATGCCCTGTCAGACGGGTGTGCGTATTTTTCAGGGAAAGGTTGTCCGTCCCTTCAAACACCTGCACGACCGCCTTATCCTCGTTTATCTCCACGATACGGCCCAGCTTCTTTTCTTTGCCGTCCGCCACGATCTCCACGATCTCGTCATAAGCAGCGCCCTTTACGCCCTCCAAAACAACGAAGGGACCGTTGACACTGTTCAAGCCTAAATACTCTATTGCCATTTTTTACCTCCGCCTGTTATGCGTTGCGGGCGATCACGTCGTCATAGAACTTGTCGATCGCCTTTTTGTAATCGTCAAATTTATCCAGCCGGTCATTTTCCACATCATACTTAATGGAAATGACGCGGTCAAATATCTTATCCTCTCTCAGGACAGATACCGGCATGCCGATCGCCACAAGCGCCTTTGATTTCTCATACAGATACAGTATCGTTTCCATCATCTTCTGCTGTTTTGCAAGAGGTACGGATGTATCCTGCGGATGGAAGGCATTCTGCTGTAAAAATCCGAGCCGTATCACTCTCGCTATCTCCAGCGTCAGCTTCTGATCGTCGGGCAGGACATCGCTTCCTATCAGCTTTACTATCTCCATCAGGCTGCTTTCCTGATTTAATATCGCCACAAGCTGGTTTCTGTCGTCGATAAACTCCGCTCCCACATTGTCCGCATACCAGCTTGCCAGATCAGGCAGGTATTCGCTGTAGCTGGTCAGCCAGTTGATTGCCGGGAAATGTCTCGCATAGGCAAGACTCTTGTCCAGTCCCCAGAAGCAGCGCACAAAACGCTTCGTATTCTGAGTAACCGGCTCCGAAAAATCGCCGCCCTGCGGGGATACCGCACCGATGATGGTCACGCTCCCCTCTGTCCCGTTTAAGTTTTCCACCATGCCGGCTCTCTCATAGAATGCGGAAAGGCGGCTCGCCAGATATGCCGGAAAGCCTTCCTCTGCAGGCATTTCCTCCAGACGGCCGGACAACTCGCGCAGCGCCTCCGCCCAGCGGGAGGTAGAATCCGCCATGATAGCCACATGATAACCCATGTCGCGGTAATACTCTGCCAGTGTCAGACCTGTGTAAATGCTCGCCTCACGCGCCGCCACGGGCATGTTGGAGGTATTCGCAATGAGCACTGTCCTGTCCATCATCGGATTGCCTGATTTAGGATCTATCAGCTTGGAGAAATCCTCCAGTACTTCCGTCATCTCATTGCCGCGCTCGCCGCAGCCGATGTAAACGATAAGGTCCGCATCAGACCATTTTGCGATTGCATGCTGCGTCATCGTCTTACCGGTACCAAAGCCTCCGGGAATAGCAGCCGTTCCACCCTTTGCAATAGGGAACAGCGTATCCAGAATACGCTGCCCTGTCACGAGCGGCCGGGATGCCGGATAGCGTTTTGCATTAGGTCTGGGCACGCGGATGGGCCACTTCTGAGTCATCGTCAGGCTGACCACGTTGTCATCGGGTTTCATCAGCGTCACGAGTGTGTCGTTTATCGTGTATTCGCCATCGGGCACGACTGTTTCCACGATACCCTCCATATCGGGCGGTATCATGACCTTATGCGTAATAGCAGGAGTCTCGGGCACTTCCGCGATGATCGTTCCTCCGCTCACCCGTTCGCCCGGCTTTACGCACATTTTAGTCTGCCATTTCTTCTGTGTATCAAGGGAATCCATGGAAAATCCCCTGTCAATATATTTACCGGATTTTTTCTCTATCTCCGCCAGCGGACGCTCGATACCGTCAAAAATGTTCGAAACAATGCCCGGCGCCAGCGTTACCGAAAGAGTTGCACCTGTAGGGTACAAAAGCTCTCCGGGCTTTAAGCCTGACGTCTCTTCGAATACCTGAATGGTCGCAAGTTCGGGAGAAAGACGAATTACCTCGCCTACCAGCTTTTCGCTGCCCACATATACCATTTCGCTCATTTTCAGATCAGTCCTGCCCTTTACGGTTACGAGCGGGCCGTTAATGCCGTATATTTTTAAAGACTTTTCCATCTCTGGCTCGCCTCCTTTCCTTCAAAGGCTTCTTTTAACCTGGTGTCAAAGGACTGGTCTATCAGGATACCGCGCTTTTCAATGACCGCGCGCACACCGCCGCCGAAGCTGTATTCACTCACAGTCAGCGCCGTATTCGCTCCTGCAGAAACCGCCCCTTTACGGGCGATGTCTTCAGGGTCGATATATATCACCACATCGTCACCGTCTGCAAACTCAAGGATTTTTTTCACCTGTGCGACCAGATATCTTTCATAATCTCCTGTCGCCATAAAACGTTCCAGCTTTCCCTTTACCTCGGAGTAAAGCTTTTCATCCAGCTCGCGCAGGAGCTTTCCGGTCTTTTCCCGTATCTCCATCTGCTTTTCTGCAAGGTCGGCATTCTTTTGCTTTTCCAGGCTCTCCTCTTTCAGTTTTAAGGAAAGCTCAGACTTGCGGCGGGCTGTCTCGCAGTAGCTTTCATATACCTTGTCCAGCCCTTTTTTATAATCTTCTATCTGTTTTGCATTTTCCGCGTTAACCCTCTGTGTGGTCACGTCCATAAAATGCTGCAGCTTTTCGTCTATCGTCATATAAATCCTCCGGAAATTCCAACCGCCGGCAGCCCCGTCGGTCAGATGTTTATCCCTATCGCCTCATTCACATAAGATGTAATAAAATCCGGGGCACGGCCTGTGCCGTGCCGGTCGGGAATTTCTACGATGAGTGGTAATTTCCGCTCCAACCTGATGTGGTCGATGATGTCCGGGAATTCCTTCCCGAATTTTTCCGTCAAAAGCAGGATACCGATCTCCTTATCGGCAAGCACCTTGTCGATTTCTGCCTTCAGCTCCTCTTTCTCGTGGACCACCGCGCCCTCCACGCCTGCCAGCCGCATGCCGGTCAGCGTGTCAATGTTGTCGCTGATGAGATACATTTTCATCAAAGCTTACCCAGGATCATGAATGCAATGATAAGACCGTACAGGCAGACACCTTCGGCAAGACCTACGAAGATCAGGGACTTACCAAGGATGGAAGAATCCTCGCTGATAGCGCCCAACGCCGCGCTGGCTGCACTGGCTACGGCGATACCGCCGCCCACGCAGGAAAGACCGATGGACAGACCTGCTGCCAGATAGCCAAGACCTGTGGACAATCCGGTTGCTGCCGCAGCAGTTGCCTCTGCGGTCTCTGCTGCGGACGCATTACCTGAAAACATCATGAAGCCTGTAAATAACATCAGCCCGAAAAACATCACGCCGTTTAACGCCAGCGTGGATTTATATCTCTTCTTTGTCTGCTCCCCTTTTACGAATACACGGAACGGAACGATGATGCAGGCAGCAAATGCTGCGAATAATAAAATTTTTGCCATGATAAATGACCTCCTTAAATGTTTTCTTCCTTTGTAAAATAAGGTTTAAATTCTCTTCCGTCCCCTTTGTAGAAACGGCTGAAAAATTCATAATACTGAAGACGAAGCACCTGAATACCGACTATCAGGCCTTCCATGCCCATGACCACAAGGTTGCCGATGACCACGATAGCCCAGTTCGGGGATGCCCCGTTTTCCGCGCCCGCAAGCATCATCACCACCTGCATCATCGCAGCGTGGCTGACTGCAAACGCACCGATACGCACAAATGAAAGCGTATTGGAAAAATAACTCAGACACACTTCAAAAAGTTCGAAAAACGCCTGCACAATGAACATCCCGACGCCCGATTCCTCCGTGTGCTTCTTCTTTTCCAGAAGTGCGGTTAAAGGCTCCTTGCATGCAATGACAAGCAGGGGCAGCACAAACAGGATGATGAGTGCCACCGCAGCCGGAAGGGTGTTGCCCGTCATAAACAGCACAACGACCAAAACGACCGCTCCGTAAAACACCATGCCCGCTACTCCGTTCGTATCAAACAGCGCCTCGCCCATCTTTTTTGCCTTGACCGCATTTATAATATGGAATACCATCGTCAAAAGTATCAGGCCCATGCCGAGCGCGATCGTTACGATGAATACCGTATTAAGCGTACCGATAAACGGCAGGTTCGTCATCGCCTCAGCCGGATGCAGCCACAGCGCCGGAAGGATATGCTCGAAGCCGAATATACTTCCGTATAAAAATCCGAATATCGTCGAGAAAAATCCGCAGCTCGCGATAATTGCTGCCAGATCCATCTTTTTTAAGAAGTATAAAAGCAGGCCTCCGATAAACAGCACCAGTCCCTGTCCCACATCTCCGAACATCGCTCCGAATATGACCGAATAGGTGATCGCCACAAACAGCGTCGGATCAAACTCCTGATAGTTCGGCAGTCCGTACATCCTGATGAACATCTCGAAGGGACGGATGAGCGCCGGGTTTTTCAAGCGGGTCGGAGGAACCATCACGCGCCTGTCCGGGTTTTCCTCCAATGTACAGAAAATCGACGGATCGTTTTCCAGCTCTTTTTTCAGACTGTTCGCCTCGTTTCCGGCCATCCATCCGCACAGGATGAAAAACGTTTCGTTCTTAGCTTTTGTAAATGCTGCCAGCTTTCTGACGTCGAACATCTTCGCCGCATAAGCCAGAGATTTCGCCGCACAGGACAGCTCTGCGCCTTTTGACGCAAGCTCACTTTTTAAAACAGCCTCTTCACCGGCGACCGCATCTTCCAGCTCACGAATCTCTTTTCTCAGCCTCTCGCACGCCTCGTCCACTGTTCCTTCATAAGCATCCTCCACAAAAATCCGCTCAAAATGCAGAGAGGAATAGATGGCATCCACCTTTTTTGCTTCCGCTGCCGGAACAAAATAAATGCCCCAGACATAATTTTCATCCTGACGACACTTTTCGAATATCGTACACATGTCGTCGTAGGCATAGGTCTTTAACCTTTCATAATAAGCCACAGGCAGCCGTCCGAACCGGAAACGCACCTCCTTGAAATGCAGTATTCTGGAAATATCGAAGTGAAGCTCCTGATACGGAGCTATCCCCGCAAGAAGCTCCATTTTCTTTTTCAGCTCATTCTGCAGGCCGTCCGTCTTTTTGTCCGACTCCTGTATCTTCTCCTGCGCCCATGCTGCTAAATCTGCGGCTTTTTCCGCATCCATGCGGGTCAGTCCCGACGCGTCGCTTCCGTAATGTGCCGCAATCTCTGCAGCCTTCGCCGCAGGCTCCCGATAGGGGTTTACCTCCACGCCGGGCGTGAGGTTATTGAGGTTTTTCAGCACCCCTACTGCGTTCTCCAACTGTATCTCATACCGGCCAAGATACTTTTCCGTCACGGTATCAAGCTGTTCCTTACGCCCGATAACGCTTACAAATTTCATTTTTTCAATCAATTACCACACCTTCCTTTACGCCAGATATTCTCTGATTTTTTCAGCCGGCAGACCGTATCTGACACACTCCATCGCGGTGATTATGCGGTGTACTTCCTGTTCCTTCTTATATAAGTACACCTCCAGGCATGCCGCCGAATAAGGGTTATGCCCCATCAGTGCCCTGTGCACCGCCTCCTGGATGTTTGTCCCCACTCGTTCAAGATCGATCGATCCTATATCCTGAAAATATTTTCCGTACTTTGTCGTCCCTACGCAGGCAAGCATTTCTTCTATGCTCTCAGCTTCCGCCATCCGTTTGACTTCCTCCAGCTTCAGGCGGTAATGCACCGGGATGATGAGCGCATACACCTGCGCCGCATCCATCCGGTAATAGCGTTTTGCACGGTATATCCATTCCAGATTAAGCGTATCTATCTGCGTCCCTACAGACTGGATGACCGCCTCCCTGTCTTCCTTTTTCAGTTCTCTGCGGACACGTTTCCACAGATTTTTAAAGTAAAACATGTCCAGCGCGAACTCATAGTCAAACAATGTCGCCCTGCCGCTTCCGCCTACATTCCGCAGCACGTCCGCATATACCGTTCCCGTCAGCGCCGCCGTCAGGGCGTCCATCGTCTCAGCCGCGGCTGTCTGCTGCAAAGAAAAAGATGAATGTCTGTCAAACACCTCCAGATCGGAAGTATCCGCCTCCTTTTCTTCCTTTCCCATGATGGCGCGGACAATGTTTTTCAGACAGATAATCTCATAACGCTGAAAGTAGGCATCCAGAAACGCCCTCTGTTCCAGATTGGAAAATCTGTACAGCTTGGAAAAATCCGCATAGAAGGAACGCCGTATTATTCCTTCCGCCTGCCCCCGGTGCAGGTCGTTCTCATTTTCATTTCCCAGAACTGCCGCGTAGGACGGTTTCTTTTTCAGCCAGCCGATCACCTCAGGCACGCTTTGCAGATTGCTTATCTGGTCAAAGTCCCCCTTTGTCAAAAGCTTCCCGCTCATTGCCCTTACCTTGGTCGTCAGGCCGCTGTAACGAAATAAACTCATCTGCTCACGTCCTTATCATGGATTGCAAAATTTCATCCGAGATTTTATCATGCTCGGTGTCATACTTATGCTGAATCTGCAAAAGCTGTTTTTCCGTCTGCTCACGCAGCGCCTCCAGCTCCCGCGCCTTTTCCTGCTCCATGCGCTCCCTGAGCGCCCTGGTCCTGTCGGCAGTCTCCTGCTCCAGCATGCCGTCAAACGCTTTTTTCTTCTCTTCCGTCCGAGCGGCAAGCTCTTTTTTCTGCTCCTCCACCGCGTCCTGCATCTGCTGGGCGGCATCTTCCACAGCCACGAGCCGGTTTAATACCTCTTCTATGGACTGCTCCATACTCACATGCCTCCTTTTCTTCAAACTTATGCTTTTCAATTCGCTCCGGGCGTATTATACTAGATTTACATTCCATTTAAAAATATAAATCTGATATGCGTATTATATCAAAATCGTATCATAGAATTAATCCTTTGTCCATTTTTTCAGAAAGGAGGCATTTTTTTGCCCGCCAGTTTCGATTATTACCGCATTTTTTATTATGTCGCCAAGTACAAAAACTTTACCCGCGCCGCCTCTGTCCTGCTCTCCAGCCAGCCCTCTGTCACACGAAGCATGCAGAATCTGGAAAGCGAACTTGGCTGCCGGCTTTTCATCCGGTCCCGCCGCGGCGTCACTCTGACTCCCGAGGGCGAAACTCTCTACCATTATGTTGCTCCCGCCTATGAGCGTATCCTCCGGGGAGAGGAAGAACTGAATATGTCCCTCGGTCTCCATGGCGGCTCTGTCAGCGTCGGTGCTACGGAAACAGCGCTTCACTGCCTTCTTTTAGATAAGCTTGCCCTGTATCAGAAAGAATATCCCGATGTCAAACTCCGCATCAGCAACGGCGTAACCACACAGGTTCTTTCCAATCTAAAAGAGGGACGTACGGATATTGCCGTCGTCCCTACTCCATTTCAGATTGAAAAACCATATATAGCGGTGCATCTGCGCCCAGTCAGGACTATTCTTGTCGGCGGTCCCAGATTTTTCGGGCTCTGCCACCATAAAAACTCCTTAAAGGCGCTGAAAAAATATCCTCTCGCCGGACTCCCCAACGCCACTATGTCCCACCAGTTCTACGAAGACTTTTTCGCAGAGCATGGGCTGACACTTCACTATGACATTGAGCTGGCCAGCGCCGACCTCTTACTCCCGGTCGCAACACACAACCTCGGTCTCGCCTTTATGCCCGAAGAAATGGCGGCTCAGGCGCTTGCCGAAAAGCGCGTGTGCCCCATCCCTCTAAAGGAAGAAATCCCTCAGCGGCATATCTGCCTCGTGCGCGACCCTGCCCGCCCTCTCGGCGCTGCGGCCCGCTGCCTTGTTGAAATGCTGCTTCCTCCAGATCAGGGCTAAGCCTCAGCTAAACAACATTTTCTCCATCTGATCCAGATGGTCTGCCACATGACCGATGAATTCCGCATTCGTCGGTCTTTTTCCTTCTCCGCAGCAATATCCGAAAACATGTCTCTGTTCTTCATTCCCGCCTTTGTCCCACGATGTCCTGATTGCATGTCTGATAAACTGCTCCACTTTATCTGCGGACGTTCCGTATATTTTTGCAATAGACGGATAAAGCCTTTTCGTTATCCCGTCCAGCTCTCCCCTGTCCTTCCTGCATATCTTTACAGCTGTTTTCAAATAGGCAAATCCTTTCAAATTCGCCCTGACACCCAGCCGTATCAGCAAATCGGAATTTTCGTTGCCGGACGTCTCCTGACATCCGCCCGGATACGGCGGCTTGTTCGACACGATAACCTTTAGGCCACTGTCCTGTCTTACCAGCTCCGTAAGCCGGAGAAGTTCGCTTCTGCTGCATTCCTGTGCAGATATCCATATACAACTCATCTTTATCCCTCCCGTGAAAAATTGTCTCGCAATTTTAGTCACGTCTCCTATTATAGTCATATAGCTCGTATTTTTAAAGTAACTATTATTGAACTATTTTCATTATAAAATTATCTTATAGTGTATATTTTCCCGTTTTTATACGCATTTTTACACTTTTATATCGTTTTTACGAGTCATCCAGGGACATCAACACGTATCCCCTTGTCAACTGAGGGTATGATATGCTAAAATAAGAAATGTATGGCTAAATTCAATTGCCGGCAGCCCCCTGTGCAGGACTGCGAGATTCACTTCAGATACGGAAAGGAATTTTTTTCATGAAAAAAGCGTTTATTATCGGCGCAGGCCCTGCAGGTCTTACCGCTGCCTATGAGCTCTTAAAGCAGTCAGATGAATATGAAGTTACCGTTTTTGAGGAAAGCTCCTATATGGGCGGCATTTCCAAAACTGTCAATTATAAAGGAAACCGGATGGACATGGGCGGACACCGCTTCTTTTCCAAGGTCCCCGAGGTCAATGAATGGTGGGAGAAGATGCTGCCCATGCAGGGAAAGCCCGCGTGGGACGATATCCAGCTCGACCGCACGATGCCCTGGGCTGACAATGGTCCCGACCCCGAAAAGGAAGACCGTGTAATGCTTAAACGAAACCGCGTTTCCCGTATCTACTATGATAAGAAGTTTTTTGATTATCCTATCAGCTTAAAATGGGAAACCTTCGCAAATATGGGACTGTGGACCGACATCGTTGCCGTATGCAGCTACCTCTGTTCCGTCATCCACAAACGTGAAGAAAAATCCCTCGAGGATTTCTATATCAACCGTTTTGGCAAAAAACTCTACTCCATGTTTTTCGAACACTATACCGAAAACCTCTGGGGACGCCATCCCAGCGAGATAGATCCCAGCTGGGGCGCACAGCGTGCAAAAGGACTTTCAGTCTTTGCCATTATCAAGGATATGTTCGGAAAGCTCCTCCCGAACAAGGAGAACCGCCATGTAGAGACTTCCCTGATAGAATCGTTCAGCTACCCCAAATTAGGTCCCGGCGAGCTCTGGGACGTGACTGCCTCCGAAATTGAAAAGCTCGGCGGTCACATCCTGAAAAACTGCCGCGTCGTTTCTTTTGAAAAAGACGGCGATAAGATTACTTCTCTGACCTATGAGCATGACGGAAAGCAGATCAAGGCAGAAGCAGATCTCTTTATCTCCTCCATGCCCTTAAAGGATCTTGTCGGCGGTATGAACGATGTCCCTGCAAAGGAAGCTTCCATTGCTGCCGGACTGCCTTACCGCGATTACCGGACGCTGGGCGTGCTCGTTCCGAAGATCAACTTAAAGAACAAGACCAAAATGAAAACTATAGGAAATATCATTCCGGACAACTGGGTGTATGTCCATGACCGCACCGTAAAGCTGGGACGTTTCCAGGTATACAACAACTGGTCTCCTTACATGGTTGTGGATTTGGAGCACACTGTCTGGATAGGACTTGAGTATTTCTGTACCGAAGGCGATGAACTCTGGGAAATGAGCGACGAAGATTTTTCAAAGCTTGGCGTTTCCGAAATGGTCAAGATGGGGCTTATAGACCGCGCCGAGGATGTGATAGATACTCATTCGGAATCTGTTAAAAAAGCTTATCCTGCTTATTTTGATACCTATTCCGATATCGACACTCTTATCGCATGGCTCAATACCATCGAAAACCTTTATTGCGTCGGAAGAAACGGCCAGCACCGCTACAATAATATCGACCACTCCATGTGTACCTCTTTCGAGGCTGTGCACAATATCTTAAATGGCATTTCAGACCGCTCCAATATCTGGAACGTCAACACGGAAAAAGAATATCACGAAGCAAAAGCGTAAAAAGTGTGCACTACGGCGCACACTCCGCGCCAGGCGCACTGCAAAAAACGCACAGCCCAGTTTAAAAAACTGTTCTGTGCGTTTTTATTTTATCAGTATATCCGCGAAACGCGTCAGTATACATTCTGCGATACCGTCTTACTTTGTATACTTTCCGTAACCGGCTTTCTTCATCGCTTCCTTTGCAATATCGGTACGCAGCTTCGTGTCGATAAAGTCACAATGCTTACAGAAATCCCAGTTCTGTCTGCCATCCTTTACTTTCATACGCAGCTGCTTGTACAGTGGGCTGTTCCACGCATCCTTTAAGGAAATCTCATTTAAGTTACCAAAATCTGTCACCTCAAAGTTATCGCAGCAGCAAATACCAAGCTTTCCGTTGGGCGTGATCCACATATCCGTAAAAGGCATCAGACATGTTTCCTTGATGATTTTCTCGGTTGCCTTTTTGTTCGGCGAGCTGCCCGCGCGGTTTGTCAGCACTTCCTTCAGATAACGCATCTGGATAAGGATATCCACATCCTTGAACTCTTCGGGATGTGCCTGCACATAATCATAAATCTCCCTGATATTGTCATGCAGCTTCATATCCAGACAGTAATTGTTGATAATAAGCTGGTTCACATAAGGAATGATGGACTTTACCTTGTCGATATCCAGAATCAGTCCATTCGTAGACATAAAGATAAAACAATCCGGAAGCTGTTTGCGCGCGTACTTATGGAATTCCACAATACGGGTATCCAGCCACGGCTCGTTATTTCCGTACAGGGTCAGATGTCCCTTATAATCCCATTCCTTCAACTGGTCGATGATACTGTAGTAAAGCTCCTCGCTCATCCGTGCGTAAGGACGCTTCTCCGCATTTTTGTTCGCGGTACAAAACTCACAGGTAGAATTGCATCGATTGATAGTCTCCAGATTTACCACATGAGGATGCGGAACCTCCGGCGCATTCAAAAAGTAATCAATATAATCCTGCTGAACCTTCCCCCTTGTTAAAAACTGAAACTTCAAATAACTTGCAGATGCAAGCCTGGGAAAGTATTTTCTCGCATTCCAGCCGAATTTTCCGGCAAAATTCTCGATTCTGATAGGCATTTTCATGTCCCCCTTATCTTTATCTATGGACAAAATATTTTCAGCTGTATGAAACGCTGGATGAATCAACGTCTCTTCAGTATATCATTTTCCGTATTTCTTGTCAAATTTCGTATAAGTAGACCGTATAGGGCGAATCATCATCCGAATATATACCGCGCAGGAAAAATCCCAGCTCTTCCGCATTATCCAGCTCATATCGGGAAAATAAATATTTTCCGCCCATTTTTACAAACTGTTCGCTGTCCAGATACAAATGCCTGTCCTCCAGCGGCTGATTCCGATAAGGATTATAGATACTTTCCCCGCTGCCCGCATACAGGTAGGCACGTGCGCCCCATTCCCCGTAATAAGTCTGCCATTCCGGCACGCGCTCATAGGACGGCAGAATAAGCTTTGTAAACTCTTCCTTATAGCTCTGTGGATAAAAGCCCAGATAACCATCCAACGTAGAGATACCGCTGTATTCAAGAACTGCCGGATTCAGGCCGTACCCGGCGCTGTATTCCCCGTCATAACCGATATCCGCTTTTATCTGCTCCATCAGGTCCGCACTGAAATATTCCCGGAAATTCAGCATGTTCACGTCCGTATGTTTTACCGCCCGATACAACTGATGATATGCCGTATAATAAAATTCATTATAGACCGCCGGCGTCATTACGATGACCGCAACGCCGATGCATGCCAACAGATTAGCGGCACGTCTCCAAAATACTCTTCCCCTGTCATACAAAAATTTCAGCGCCAGAAAAAATGCCGCATACCATAAAAACGGATTGAAAAATACCGTCCGGTTAAACTGGAATCCCTTCAGCGGGGGCACGATCGTTTCAAACAGCCGCCTGAACCCGCCCCAGAAATAGATACCGTATATGATGCAGTTAAATATGATAAATAAAATTGTCCACAAAAGTGCGCTTTTTCCGAAGCTTCCCGCTTCCGCAGTATCCCGCGCGTTGCGCTGCACTGCATTGTGCTGCACTGCATTGTGCTGAGCCGCGCTGTGCTGCGCTGTATCGTGCTGAGCTACGCTGCTCTGCGGCATGCCCTTTCGCCTCTTTATCGCCAGCGCCGCCTGCCAGATGAGCGTTGCAGCACACACCGGAAGCACAAAATACGCATGATCAGAAGCCGCATGGAATACGGGCTGGACAAACGCACCCCATACTTCCTTTAAAATCTCTGAAAAGCCCAGGTCGCTCTCCACCATCGTCTCCCGTATCGTCGGAACGTCCGAAAACAGCATCTGCCCGAACAGCCTGTATTCAAAACAGACATACCCCGCCGCCAGAACAAACAGCGCGCCAAAAAGCCGCCCGCAAAATTTTTTATCTCTGACAGATAGGATGACCACCGCACACACCAGATACGCGAGTATAAAAAATCCAAAATAGGAAAAATATGATAAAAACGGATATACGAACAGCGCGGCATACCACAGCTTTCCTTCTCCGAAATATATTTTCCGTAATATCAAAACCGCAAGCGGAACAGACGCAAATGCAATTCCGTATGCCGGAAACAATGGCAGTATTCCGTAGCAGAGCCCCGCCGCCCACGCTATCCCGCGATACTTCGCAAAGTCTTCTTTATAAATATCCTTTGCAAGCAGCACAAACGAACCCATACCAATCCCTATCTTCAAAAAATATCCGGTCATATACGCCGGAAAAACCGGAAGAAAAGCAAACAGGATATTATAAAGATTCCATTCCCCGCTCAGGCAATCCCTGCTGATGCCGCCCAGCATCGGCACCTGTGCCCCCTGTGCAAACCAGGTATCCGAGTGGCTCATCACCTGAAAATGCGCCACGAACAGATCCAGATTATCCTGCACTGTCAGATAGCTTTCCTCACCGAAAAACAGAAATGTGAGCGCAAATGTGCCGATGCACCCTGCTGTCAGGAGCACAAACCACCAGCGGTCCAGCCATTCTAAAAATTTTTTTGCCATGATGATCTCCATTCCGGTTCCCACTGCACATAAAATTCCCGGGATCCTGTTTCATCATACAATATCCGGTCTGTGTGCGCAACACAAAAAAAGCATCCTGCTTTGCAGGATGCACCGCCTGCGGCGGGTCGTGCCAGCAACATTTTCCTTCCCGCCGCAATACGTATACTGATTTTTTCATGTACCCTTTTTTGTTTTCTTACAGATCCATAAAGACAATGCCGTAAGCCTCCAGCTTTACGTTCTTTTCTCCTCCCTCTGTCATAACCGAAGTCTTTTGCACCTCTCCGCTGTTGTTGATCACCACCAGCTTTCTATTTTCGGGATAATAAGCGCATTCCGTCTGCAAATTATCTGTCATATATTCTCCCGTTATACCTTCACCGCCTGCCCAGCGGATCAACTGGTACAGCATCCTGATATTTTCCGTACTTTTTTCAAAGGATGCCAGATAAATTCCCCTTCCTTCTCCGAACCGGTTGACCGTCACAAGCGGGCAATCGCCGTCCGCCATCAGTACCTGCGCCTTTCCATCCGTTAAAAATCTGTTTTCCTTCCGGGAAATAAACGCGCCCTCCGGAATCAGGTGTTCAATATCATCAGCTTCAAACTGCCATCTTCCATGGCAGACACGAGCCCCTGTATCCTCGTCCACCCCCAGCACATGTGACATTCTGAAATAATTATCGAAGCCTTCTGATGCAGACGGCTCATTTACTCCCAGAAAAGTTCCGCCGCGATAAACCCACTCTGTAAGGCGCGTCACAACCGCCTCCTCCTTCCAGCATTCTCCGCCGCTCCAAGCGCCGCCTGCCCTGCCTGCATTAATCACAACATCAACATCTTCCAGTACTCCATTTTTCACATCCTCAAAGCTGATAAATTTCACATCTACCGGTAGCCCTGAAAGCGCCTCATTGATATGGATCAAGTCGTGCATATCAGTTTCATGAAAATGCCCTGACAATGTCCATGATCTGAGCGCCCCCCAATAATGCAGTACTGCAACTCTGGTCCGGATCATATATGGCCTTCCGGCCTCATGGAGACTGCGGATCATCCGGAATTCATCCGACACCTGCTCAATATAGTCGCAAAAATCCGGAAATTCTTCCGTCAAATGCAAATATCCTCCAAGTCCAATACGGTCAATCTTTGCCCTGAGCAAAGCCCTGCGGACATCGATCCAGTACCTTTGCGCATCCAACGTCGGATGTCCCCCTTCCATAAACGTTGGTGCTCCGCCAAGCCCTACCGGGAAAAGGTATGGATGAAGGCGCAACTCATGTGTCGGCACGTCCACTCCCGCACAAAGCCGTGCCTCATATCCGGAAAAGACGCATTTGATCAGGCCGTCAAAGCCAAACTCATGAAATCTCCCGTTATAGGGCTCCGTTCCTACCCAGCTGTCATCATAAAACATGTACGCCTGTTTTCCGTAAGAATGAACGATATCAATCAGCCTGCGTCCGAAGGAGATTACGAAGTCATTGGTAAAGTCCATCCAGTCCTTCTTTTTTTTATTTCCCGGCATATGCGTCGCATGAAGCTGTCCCTTGTTGACAAAATCTTCTGCCGTCATCGCATAGCCATATTCCTTCTCAAAGGCCTCCAGCGCGACGTCACTCACCGTAAAGTCATAGGATGCCCAGTCCGAAAACAGATGCCTGTTTTTTTCGCTGCTCCCCCAAATCCAGACGAAATTATAAAACATTGATGTAAATCGCACCACCGTTGTATCCGGATGGGTCTGACACCAGCGCTCCATCCAGTCCAGCAGATATGACTGTGTCTCCGAATATCTTGGGTCGATCTGCATCAAATGCTCCTTCTCCCAGTGATTGGTCGTGTGGTTATACATGGAAATCTCTTCCCATATCCTGTATGCCAGAAAGCTTACCGTATATTTATGAAAGGGAACGATATCTGTTACCGTCACAGCCTTTGTTTTTGAATTATAGCTCCAGCCAGATGCCGGAAGCTCTCTATTTACCGTTCTGTCATATACCTGCCAGTATTTCCGCGCGCCGTCGCTTTCATTGATCTCAAACTGCTCTGCAAAAAAACTGTCCAGCAATCCGATACTTAGCGAGCCGGAAACAGCCATCTGCGCAGGCGTGCACAAAAACGTCTGCTGCAGCTTGTCCCTGTTCTTTTTCGCCCATTCATTATGATCCCGGATCAAACAAATCGTGGAATAAATCCCGTATCCGGCATGAAGAAGCTCGTCCGACAACGATGTTCCATCGCTGTCACGGATTACATCAGCTCCCCATTTTTTTGCAAGCTTCATCGTCAGGGCTTCGTATCCCGATTCTCCCGGCAGCGTAAAGCCGCCCTTTTTCTTTGACATGATTCACTCCTGTTCCGCCGTCTGTGCGGCCTTCTATCCTGTTTAAAGCTTCATTTTCCGACAGATTTCGGCTGCCTTTTTACGGGTCAGCGGCTGCCCCAGCGCCTCTGTATCATCCTTGTCAATCAGCCCTGCCGCACATGCGCACGCCACAAACTGTGCTCCTTTCACACAGCATTTCTGCACATACGTCTCTACCTTTACCTCCGGCAGACTGCGTCGACTGGAATAAGCGCTCATCGCAAACATCAGAAACTCCTCCAAAGTTACCATCCGCTCGGGGAACAGCTTTCCATCCTCCACAAGCTCTGCCGGAATGATCCCGTTCTGACAGGCACACTCCACCGCTCCCGCGTACCACTCATGTCCCACAACATCCTCATACATGTCATTATATACGTTTGTCGGGAAAAACCTGGCGGTACGGATCACAAAATCCAGTGCCTCTGCCCGTGTCAAAAAATCCTTTGGTCGTTCGAGATTTTCAAGCAACTCTGCCTCTCCCGGAATTGTGCTATAAAGCTCCTGCCTTTGCCGGATATCATTTTGCTGCACTGGCTTCCATTCTCCAAATCCTTCTGTGACACATTCTGAAAGAAACCCATATGCAGCTGTCTCCCATGAGCGGCCGTTTTCTCTCTCTTCCTGCCTTCCCAAAAGACGCACAAGCTCCTGCGCCACATATCCCGCCATCCGGTATGCTCCATAATCATTACTGTGCGTATAATCTCCCGGATAAAATAATGTTCTGGATTCCTCCAGTCCTTTTTCCATCACAAGCTCCATGCTCCGGCGGTGCAGATCGATGACCGGAGTTCCCGTTTGACTTCCGACCTCTTCACACACCCGGGCATATTCCGCAAGAAGATCATTATATCCGCCTCCATTCCCCTTCCAGCTGTTGCGCGCCATCGGGGTTATCAAAACCGGAAGACACTGCCGCTCCCGGCATTCCCGGATATAGCGGAGCATATTTTCCCGATATCCACCAGACGCCTTCAGCTCCATCAGCTTCTGATCATTATGCCCGAACTGAAAAAAACAGTAATCTCCCGCCTTCCGGTACTGCTCCACCACCGCATAATGCCCTTCTGTTCTGAAGCTTTGCGTAGTAAGACCGGAATGGGCATGATTGGAAACGGCTACCTGATCATTTAAATAACAGGTCAACATCTGTCCCCAGCCACAATAGCTGTTTCCCGGCACATACGGATATGAGGCACTCTGATCTGTCACCGTAGAATCCCCGGCGATATAAATTGTCGGACACTGGCACTCCCGAATTTCCATCTGATCCATCCTTGCCGACCTGCCGACTATTGAAACGTCAATTCCACGCTGTTCATAAACCGCCCTTTTTCCTCTCGGGATTATGGAGCATACGTTGACATTCATGGAATATTCCAGCCTTCCGCTTTCCGGAAGCCTGCCTCTGAAAAAAAGTCTTCTGCAGCCGGCAAAGATCAGAAGCTCTTCTCCCGGCTCTCCGCTTACAGACAGTTTTATCCGATAGTTTCCGTGTCTTGGTACGTCTGATTTAAAACAGACCGGAAGCAGTTCCTTTTTTTCTCCTGCATCAGATCCTGTCTCTTCTTCGTATTCACATAAACACTCCCAGCCGGAATTCAGCTCCGGAATCCGCAAATGCTCCTGAATCTTTCTGTTTTTTTCCGTTACAAATCCATACCCCCTGTCCGGCTCGTAAAGTGCTTCGAAGCTTACATATACTGCATCTTTTTCCGGTTTATCCGGCATAAAACAGAATTTTCTGCAAAACATTGCTACAGCGCACCATCCTTTTCAATCCGGTCAGATACCAGAAGCTTTGAAAAAAACGCCAGTGCCAGTCCCTGTCCCCAACCCTGTATCCAGCTTCTTGAAATTTCCCGATAACTCTCCACATCATTCATAACCGCAGTTCCGCCGGAAACGTTCATAACCTTTCCGTCCTCGCTCACATTTTCCAGTAGTCCCCGAATCGACCGGTTAATATATTTGGCATGAAGAGGATTTCCTCTTTCCAGCATCGCAGCAGCAATTCCTGCCGATGCGGAAATTTCTTCATAAGACTGTTCATCATCAAGCACCGTGCGCCACAGGCCATTGGGCGTCTGCAGTGTTTTAAGCGCCGCCAGCTGTTCGTTTAATGAACCTGCCACATCCATATACTTTGGATATAAATAACATTTTGGAAGCCTGCTGCCCACTTGGGACATCGTATAGGCTGCCCACGCATTTGCCCGTCCCCAGTAAATTCCGGACATGTGATCTCCAGTAATATTATTATAGCCATGATACCATAAACCATTTCCCGGATTCTGAAGATATCTGATGTGCCAGTACCACTGGTTTAAAGCATCTGCTATCATCTCCTCATCCTGCTCCATCACGCCTACCCGAAGGAGAAGAAAGGCAGCCATAAACAACGTATCCGCCCAGGCCTGCTCCGGAAAATCATTGTCTGCAGACACTGTATGCTGTAAGACATGATCTCCGAACCGCAGTGCATCCTTTCTGATATAATTAATCTTACTCATTAAAATCTCATAATATTTCTGTTCTCCTGTTGCCTGATACAATGTGATCAGACAATGTCCCATCGCGCAGGCATTCACTGTCCATACCTTCGGTAATCCCAGTTCGATCAGCTCGTCCACACGATTCTTTAAAAGCTCAAGATATTCCTTTTTCCCTGTGTTCTCATAGGCCTCGCTGATCCCGTAATAGGCAACCCCGCAGGGCCAGTCCCAGGTCAGATCCATATTCATTGTTTTCCGGACGATCTTATCTATCACAGCCTCAATCTGATGCTTATCATATTCCAGTTTCAGCATATTTTCCTCCTTGAATAAAAAATGTGCGCGTTTTCCATCAGGCAATATCTCCACTTCGCGCGAGTGCATATAATTGTGTTTCTATACAATAGGAAAGTTCTTTTCCTATTGTATAAAACGGCCCTCCGGCCAATGCCGGAGGGCCTGTTCCCCACTTTTTTAACAGCAACCTTTATTCTGCCAGCTTCGTTGTCTTTCCTTCCTCGTAAGCTGCTTTTCTTTCTTCCGTAATCTCGCCAAATCCCGCATCCGCATATTCCTGAGCCAGCTCATCGTACATCGCATCGAACTCCTCTGGAGCGCACATGGTCAGCTTATCTCTGTATTCCGTATACAGAGACAGCAGGGATGCCTGATACTCTGCAACAGACTCAATCACAACCGCAAAGTTACAATCTGTTACCGCCCAGCCTTTTTCTGAACATTCTTTCTGGGCGTAATAATTATCAATCAGCTCCTGTGTAAAGTCCTCCGGCAACCCCTGCGGAGCATTTGCCGCAATAATATCCTCGATCGTACCGGAATCCCTGGATTCTACTGCAACACACCAGTAGTCCTTGTTGCTGTTGTAGCCCTGCTTATGCTCACCCGAGTAATCCGCTACAGATACCGGAAGCCCGTTTTCACCAATGGTATAGTTATCATTTTCAAATCCCCACTGCATTGCAAACAGGTTTTCCTCCTGAACCATCCATTCCATATACATCATGGCCGCTTTGATCTCGTCCTCCGATGCCTGAGAGGAGAATCCGACCATCATGCCATACGGGTTATTCGCACGGTAAGCCGGAACAGTACCGCTCTCTGTATCCTCTGTTACTCTCTGGATTCTTACTGCCAGATTCCCCTCCGGATTCGTCTCATAGAAAGAATTAAGCCAGTCCACATCTGCCCCCACGTAGCTTTGGTAAACGATGGACTTTCCATTAATAAAGTTCGCCTTTGCGGTCTCAGCATCCGTAATATAATATTCGGGATCTAAAAAGCCCAGATTATACTTTTCATTTTCTCTTTGCACAAACCGTTTATTCGCCTCATCACCAAGAGCCGGAATTGCGAAATCTCCGTACATTGCCCAATTTTCCTCATCCAAAGGGAAGCTTCTGAACTCATAGTTCTGATCCACGCCGGGGCCTGTAATCATCTGACCGCCCAGTGGATGCTCGCACAATCCTGCATCCACGATTTTCTGCAGCATTTCCTTTTCTTCTGTCCAGGTCTCAGGATAGGAATCATAGCCTACCTGCTTAACCCAGTCCTCCCGGTAAAAGGTTACAAAGGTATAGTTTGTATCATAATAGCTTCTCTTTGCCAGTGCAAAATAACGTTCTCCATCCATTTCCGAAAAACGAACCAGATCATTATCCACCATCTGCTTATAATAGGTCGGAGCGATATCTGCCAGCTCTTCTATGTCATAGGTGGTCAGATAACCATCCGTTACCCACTGCGCCTGCTTAGGAAAATCATATTCCATCAGTATTGTCGGGAGATCCTCAGCCGCAGCCAGAAGGGAATAGGAGGTCAGGACATCCGAACGGGTGATCGGCACAAACTCCATCGTAATATTGTACTTATCTGCGAAGTTTTCCTGAATATAGGATTCCCAATAGTTTTCTCCGATTGCCGGAACTCCTTCCTGCCCTCTGTCATATACAGGAATCTTCAGAGTAACGTTATCTGCAAACGCTTCCCAAGCTTCCATTCCCGCGCCAGGCTCAACTTCTCCGCCATTTGCCGCCTCTTCTGTTGCTGCCTCTTTCTCCTGCGTTTTTTCTGCCGATGTGCTTGCCGGTGCATCTTCCTGAGATGCAGCAGTCTGCCCACTGCTTCCGCAGCCTGCTACGGTTCCTGCTGCCATAACCACCGTCAGGGACAATGCCAGTGTTTTGCGAAGTGTACTCTTCTTCATAAAAAAACCTCCTTTTAGATTTTGCAATATAATGCTTTTATTTATCCCTACCGTTTCCGGTAAAATGATTCTGTTTACAGCTCATCCTTTTACCGCGCCGATCATCGCTCCCTTTACAAAATATTTCTGCAGGAACGGATAGATGCAGATAATTGGAATCGATACAAACATAACTGCCGCTGCCTGAAGTACCTCCGGCGTACTTGTGACTGCTGCCGCCTCTGAAAGGGATGCGGTCTGGGCCTCTGCCGCCGAGGCAACCATCTGATAGAGCTTATACTGTACCATTTTCAGCTTGTCAGTACGAATATAGTACATATTGTCCGCATAGGAATTCCACCGCCCTACTGCATAAAACAACGACAGTGTAGCAATGATCGGCTTGGAGAGCGGAAGCACAATCTTTCCAAGGATTTGAAAATTAGACGCGCCGTCCAGAAAAGCCGATTCCTCAAGGCTGTCCGGAATGGATGCCTGCAGTGTAGTCTTCATGATCAGCATATTGTACGGCGAATAAATCAGCGGCAGGATCAGCACCCAGAACGTATCCAGCAGATTCAGCTTCTGATACAGCAGGTAAGAAGGGATAAGACCTGCTGTAAAGTACATCGGAACCATCAGAATAAATGTGAAAAATGTTCTTCCCTTGAGTCGCTTTTTAGAAAGCGGATATGCCGCACAGGTACAGGCGATCATACCCATAGCCGTAAACACTGCTGTAACAAGCACACTATATCCCATGGAATAGATCAGACCTCCATCTTTAAAGATAGATTTAAACGCGTCAAAGGTAATTCCCTTCGGCCAGAAATAAATCTGCTTGGCCACCACATAACTGTTGCCGGAAATCGATTTTGCAGCCACATGCAGGAACGGAATCACGCAGGTTGCACATAAAAGGATAATGACCGCCATCATGACAGCATCGCTGATTTTAAATTTATTGATTGCACGGCTGCCATCAGAAACAGCCTCGGCACCCTTTTCCACATTTTTTTCTTTTTTTGCCATCTCTCATACCTCCTACAGCAAGCCCTCTTCTCCCAGCTTTTTAGCGAACCGGTCCGCCAAAATCACCAGAATCACTCCCACAAGAGACTGGAACAGATTCACTGTCGTTGACATACTGAATTTGCTGTTCTGCAATCCTTTTTCATAAATATATACTGCCAGCTGATATTGGTAATCCTTTACCTGACTGTTTCCCAACGCAGTCAGCCGCTCCAGATTACTTCCCATGATTCTTCCCAGATTCATGATCAAAAGGGTCACGATCGTCCCCTTGATTCCCGGGAGCGTAATGTTGAGCATCCGCTGCCAACGGTTTGCCCCATCGATCATTGCCGCCTCGTACAATTCTCCATTAATGCTTGTGATTGCCGCCAGATAAATGATTGTCCCCCAGCCCATGCTCTGCCACACTCCCAGCATCAGGTAAGTGATAGCCCAGGGAAACGGCTTTGTCAAAAACGGAATTCCTTCTGAAATCACTCCTGCATTCATCATTGCAATATTGACCAAACCGGTGGAGGGTCGAAACATCGTATAAGCAATGCTCCCAATGATTGCCCAGGAAAGAAAATGCGGCAGATACAGGATCGTCTGTGTTACCTTCTTAAATTTGGGATAGCGCAGCTCGTTTAATATCAGAGCCAGAATAATCGGCATTGGAAATCCTACCGCCAAATCAGCCAGATTAAAAATAATGGAATTTTTCAATGCCCGGAAAAAGTCCTTATCCCGGAAAACCTTCTGAAAGGTTTCAAGACCAACCCATTTGCTCCCGTCGTACCCCTTTGCCGGCTTATAATCCATAAATACCATCCGCAGTCCCGGATATGCCGCATAGCTGAAAAAAACGACCAGCAGAATTGGCACCAGAATTAAAAGATACAGCTGCCAGTCCCGTTTGAACGATTTTTTCCAGGTTGTATGTATTTGCAACTTGTTTTCTCTGTTTTTCGACATTTCATGGCCCCTTTCTCCTGTATGATTTTTGTCTATTGTTGCTTTTGTATATTTTTTATCTCTTTACGCATTCAATTATCACTCTTTTAACAAGTTATTTCCAATCATACACTAGTAAAAACTATGCAAAAACGACCATTTATTTTTTTCTTTTTATCTTCTTATGTGCATAATAATCCTTTTTCTATTCTTTCATATTGATTTTTATGTTTTTACGCCAGTTGATTTTCTTTTCCTTTCCTGTTATAACAATATAAAATAGACATTTTTATTTATATTCTAATTTTAAATCCGCACAATATATACATATTAACCAACACAGCCAGATAGAGGAGGATTTCCATGTCAAAACCCAAAAATACTGTCATTGAATACCGCAGCTACTTTCTTCCGCTGCATTTTCCGGTCCTTCTGCTTTCCGGCGAATACTGGCACATTTCCGATGTGCCAAGCGGGCGGCTTCATTTTCACAACTGTCTCGAAATCGGGATTTGCCATTCAGATAGCGGGATTATGGAATTTCCCGGACAGTCTCTGACCTTTGCCGAAGGGGATATTACAATAATTCCTCCCAATATCCCCCATACCACTTACAGCAGCCCGGGCTGTTCCAGCCACTGGAGCTATATCTTCCTCGATCCTCAGGAGCTGTTCAAAAATCTGCTGCCCGGACACTGGAGCAACAGCCAGTTCTACTCCTTTTCCACAGTCCGAAACATGAAATATATTTTCAACCGGCATGAACATCCTTTCTTGTATCAGTTGATCCAGTTGGTTATTCTGGAGCTGGAAAATAAACCGCCCGCGTATCAGATCAGCTCCCGCGGACTGCTTCTTTCTTTTTATATTGAAATTTTCCGCCAGCAGACCAGATATTTCACCAGAGATGCAGCCCTGCTGGAGGATGCCATAGAGGAAAGTGCTCCCGATAACCTTCTTGTCATTGGCCCGGCTCTGGAGTATATCCAGAAAAACTATATGCTGTCCTTCACGATAGAAGATTTGGCCCAGCTCTGCCATCTCAGTCCGACCCATTTCCGTCGCATTTTCCGTGAGATCATGGGTTTTGGTCCATTAGAGCATATAACCAGAACCCGGATTAGAAAGGCCTGCAGCCTACTGCGAAGCACGGAGCTTCCAATCCTTGATATATCCGAAACAGTCGGCTTCCACTCGCTTTCCAGCTTCAACCGCTCTTTTGCCAAGATAACCGAATCGACTCCCCGTAACTACCGCAGATTGATGATGCAGGCCGATCAGCTGGCACAGAGTCAGTCCATTCAGGAATACACCGGCTGGATGTATCCGGAAAAATAACATAAAAAAGAGACGCCATGAAAAGACGTCTCTTTTTTATGTTATTTTTCGTAAGGAACTACGCTACCCTCATATTTCTCATTGATGAAAGCTTTGATCTCGTCGGATTTGAGTACGTCAACGAGCGCCTTTACGCCCTCGTTCTCCTCATTGCCTTCCTTTACCGCGATCACGTTCACATATTCCTGAATTGCCGCAGAATCATCCGCCTCAATCGCCACAGCGTCTTCTGTGGACAGCCCTGCCTCCAGCGCATAGTTGCCGTTGATCACGCCGAACGCAACATCCGGAAGGGTACGTGCCACCTGCTCTGCAGCCAGCGGAACGATCTTGATATTGTGAGAATTCTCGATAATATCGATCTCGGTCGCCGTGATGCCCGCTTCGGGATCCAGCTTGATCAGCCCCTGTGCCTCCAGCAAAAGAAGTGCTCTCGCACAGTTTGTCGTATCGTTGGGAACCGCTATCTCTGCGCCATCGGAAATTGCCGTAAGGTCGCTCTCCTTGCCGGGATAGATGCCGAGGGGCTCATAATGAATCTCGCCCACATTTACAAGGTGTGTTCCCTTTTCTTCATTGTAGCTGTTCAGATAGTTTACATGCTGGAAATAGTTGGCGTCGATATCGCCGCTCTCCACTACCTCGTTAGGCTGCACATAATCTGTAAATACAACGATCTCCAGATCCCAGCCTGCCGCTTCCATCAAAGGCTTAGCAGCCTCAAGAATCTCCGCATGAGGAACTGCTGTCGCAGCCACGGTCACAGTGCCTTTGGATTCTGCCGGATCTGTCTCAGCTTTGGCTGTATCACCTGTTTCCTCAGCTGACGCTTTTTCTGATGCCGTTTCCACGACTGCGCTCTCTGCCGCTGTCTCTGCCGCCGCAGGCTCAGAAGCGCCGCAGCCTGCGAGCACGCCTGTGCCGAGCGCAAGAGCGCATACCAGTGCCAATACCTTTTTCTTCATAATAGTTCTCCTCCTTTTCCGGATGGACCGGAAGCATTTATTTCATACAACAAAACACCTATTTGCAGACTGTCCGTCAGCTATAAGTTGCTCTGCCGTCATGAACAAAAAAGATCAGCTCGACTGTCTCTTATCCAGCTTCCTGGAAAGCCGGTTTCCAACCGCCTGTATGATCTGCATCAGGATAACGAGAAGCACGACCGTCGTGATAAGAAGGCTCGGTACCCATCTGGAATAACCGTACCGTATCGCAATATCTCCCAGACCGCCTCCGCCGATTGCGCCGGACATCGCCGTATAACCCAGCACTGTTCCCAACGCGATCGTAGAACCTACTATCAGAGATACCCTCGCTTCGCCGATGAGCACCCGCGTCACTATCTGCCATACTCCTGCGCCCATACTCTGCGCCGCCTCGATAACGCCCTTGTCCACTTCCAGAAGAGAGGATTCCACAAGCCTCGCCACAAACGGGGCAGCCGCCAGCGTCAGAGAAATGATGGTCGCATTTGCGCCATAGGATTTTCCGACTATCAGGCGCACCAGCGGCGTCGCCAGTATCATCAGTATCAAAAACGGAATGGACCGGGTAATATTTACAATGATATCCAGTATCTTGTATAATGCCTTTTTCGGCTTTAATCCTCCCGGAGCGCATACCACCAGCAAAACGCCGACCGGAAGCCCTATTACATACGCCACCAGCGTAGATACCAGCGTCATGTAGATGGAGGTTCCCGTCGCTTCCAGCAACATCAGGATTTCTTTACTGCTCAACATAATCATCCAACTCCTCCACCGTAAGATTTCTTTCGCGCAGATATGCTATCATCTTCTCCGCCGTTCCTTCATCCTCAGGAAGCTGGAGCACCATCTGCCCTCTGGCGATACCGCCGATATCCCGCGTATCCGCCATCAGTATATTTACGCTCGCCCTGCATTCCAGAACCATATTGGCAATGACCGGCTCAAAGGAAGAATTTTCCGTAAAAACAATGCGGATACAGCGCCTGCTCTTCATCAGAGAAACCTTCTGCTCTCCCTGGAATACAAGCTTCTTTGCCGCACGGGATTTCGGGGAAGCAAATACCTCTTCCACAGTCCCGCTCTCTGCAAGCATCCCCGCATCGATGATTGCCACATGACTGCATATCTCCTGCACTACTTCCATGGAATGCGTTATTATCACGATCGTAATGCCGTATTTCTTATTGATTTCTTTTAAAAGAGCAAGGATAGATTTAGTTGTCGTCGGGTCAAGGGCACTCGTTGCCTCATCGCATAAAAGTATCTTCGGGTCCATCGCCAGAGCCCTTGCGATAGCCACTCTCTGCTTCTGTCCTCCGGAAAGCTGCGCCGGATAAGCCTTCTCCTTCTCCGAAAGCTCTACGATACGCAGATATTCCCTCGCCTTTTCCCTCGCCTGCTTTTTGGGTATCCCTGCTATTTCCATCGGGAAACACACATTGTCCAGCACAGTATTCTGCATCAGCAGGTTAAAATTCTGAAATATCATCCCCACGCGGGTGCGGAGCTGACGCAGCTGCTTTTCGCTCAAAGCGGACAAATCCTGCCCTTCCACATAGACCGTGCCCTGAGTCGGTCTCTCCAAAAAGTTCAGGCACCGCACGAGCGTGCTCTTGCCTGCGCCCGACATGCCGATGATGCCGTAAATATCGCCGGCTTCAATGTCGAGGCTGATATTTTTCAGCGCCTCGACCGTATTCTCTTTTCCGGCAAACGTCTTGCTGACGTTTGAAATCTTTATGATCGGTCCCATTCTTTTCTCTCTGCCTTCCCGGCGCATCGTCATCCATCACGCCAAGATTTCCTGAACAAATCAGTAATTATTCGTTTCCTATCATACCACAAACTTATTCAATATGTAAATAGCAGGATAAGTGCCCCTATCAGAATACACATATCCGCAAAATTGAACACGACCCGGTCCACCGCCTGCACTCCGGTCCGCAGGCTCATATAATCCACCACATATTTCCGGGAAAGCCGGTCGTATGTATTGGAAAATGCGCCGCCCAGCAAAAACGCCAGCCCCGTCTTCAAAAGCCCGTTCCCTTTCTGCCCCAGAGAAATGATAAACAGCAGGAGCACAGCTACCGTCAGCGCAACGGACAGACCGCGCACAAGGGCACTCTTTTTTTCACCCGCATTCAAAAAGGCCCCTCTGTTATGATAGCGGGAAAGCACAACTTTCCCGCCCAAAACAGGTTTTGGCACATCAAATGTCTCCGAATCCTCCACATGATTTTTCACGCCCTCATCCAGAAGAAAAATTCCTGCAGCAATTCCTGCAAACTTATGATTATTCCGTATAGTTTCCTGCAATTTCATCGAAAGTCCTCCTCATGTCCAACCGTCCGTAGCCCCACAGCCGGCTGGGATATTCTCCCTGCTCCTGCCTCTGCGCCCCCCGGTTCAAAAAGCTCCTGATACCGCGCCCCGAAATCCGCCTGTAATTATTTTCATAAACGCACCACTGAAACATCTGCGCGACCGCCCCGGCAGTCAGCGCAGCCGCCATGGAACCGCCGCTGTACGGCCCGTTCACCGTGCTCACGCCCACTCCGGGAGCTGCCAGATCCGGTTTTATCTTCCCCATTCTCGAAAATCCTCTGCCAGACCTGTAAAAAAAGCTTCCGTTCCCGCTGTTATACGAGGTGACCGTCACCGCATCCTCCGCATAGGACGGCATCGTAAGCGTGACGTCCGGATCCGGGGCAAGAAACGACACCTCTCCATCCAGAAACTGCTTCGGCAAAAGCCACAGATCGAATATGCTCCCCGACAGAGAACGAAGCCCCCTGACGCTGATCGTCCACACCCCCGGGGAAGGCAGGGTAAATCGCAGCAGGATAAGCTCATTTCCCGTATTTGTCTCATTCGTCATGTAATCGATGCGTACCCTCGTCTTTTCATATACAAATGTATAATCCACAGACGCGCCGAGCCTGAAATCCGTCTCCGGTATCAGCTCGCCCCCCGGCGAGCGCACACTGATGCGGAATACAGCAGGAAGCGTGCCCCAAAGCTCCGCCGTAAAGCCCCGCACATTTTCCCCTACCCGTATCTCTGCCTTCGTCTCCTCCTCTTTCAGCGCCGCCCGGAAATGCCCCGCTGTATTTCCTTCGTTCCCGCCGCCGATCACAACCGCATGGGATATGCGCGCCGCAATGCTCTGCAGGTATTCCGATAAAAGCGAGCCTCCCGTATGGCTTCCGAGCGACGTCCCTGTCCCGAGACAGATGACCAGAGGGCGGTACAGAGGGACTGCAAACTGCTGCACATATTTCACAGCAAACATGATATCGTCCGCACTGTAAGCGGGAACCTCCTCCGCAACCTGATAAAACTCCCGCAGATACCGCTTTGCCGGACGGAGCTTTACGACTACGATGTCTGCATCCGGCGCCGCGCCGGTAAACGCCGTTCCTTCCTCCAGACGGCTCCCCGCCGCAACGCTCGCCATCGCCGTTCCGTGCCCGTTCTCATCCCGCTCCGGCACGACTGAAAAAGGATCTTCTGAAAACAACGCCTCGTTTATTTTTTTGCGGGTGTATTCCGAACCATATCCGATACCTTCCGGCGCCGTTCCGCTCTGGTCGGTCTGATCCCATATCGCCAGTATCCGGCTGCTGCCGTCTGAAAAGCGAAACACCGGGTTTTCATATGAAATCCCGGTGTCCAGAAATGCCATGACCACGCTGCGGCCGGTCAGCTCCAACGGAGGCTGCTGCTGCGCCAATATCCCGGAAACTTCCAGCGGTCCTGCGTCAAACTCCCTGCTCCCCATCGCAGGAAATCCTCCCAGACCGTACAGCTGCGGAATATACCGGTACAGATAATTTGCCGGTGAAAGCGGCATCGCCCTCGCAATCTCCATATAATAAACGCCCAATGCGCCGTCTATCTGCTTATAACAATACCAGTCGCCGCTGCGCTCCTGTTCTCCCGGAAGATAATCCAGAAGAATCCCCATATAATCTTCGGAAACAATCATATCCCTGCAGTCCATTCCACTCCTTCGGGATGATGCGCCTTTTAAAACTGCGCTCCCTGCACATTTGCTCAAAGCTTATGATGGAATGCAGGAATTTATGCATATATAGATTTTTTTCCGTCATGTACTATTCAGACTGCGCTTCCGTTGTTTTCTCCTCTATCTGTCCGGCGTCTGACACTTTGTTGAGCTGGTCTATCTCCTCCAGCGTATGCCCGTTTTGACGAATGTCAATCAGCGGTCCGCCCGTTCCCCGGATATAATCTCCGGTAATGGTTACCCGCCCGATATTATCATCCTTGGGTATCTCATACATGATATCCAACATAAATTCTTCAATGATAGAACGCAGCGCACGGGCGCCCGTATCCTTTTGGGTCGCCTTTTCCGCGATAGCTTCCAGCGCATCGTCCGTAAACTCCAGCTTTACCTCATCCAGCTCAAGAAGCTTCTGATATTGCTTCAATATCGCATTCTTAGGCTCCTTCAATATTCTGACAAGCATATCACTCCTCAGACCTTCCAACGTACATATTACAGGCAAACGTCCCAAAAATTCAGGTATCATACCAAAGGCACGCAAATCCTCAACCGATACCTTTGATAAAATATCCTTTTCCTTGTCCCATCGGTCTTTTAATTCCGCATCAAAACCAATCGATGTCTTTTTACGCAAACGCTGCTTGATGATTTCTTCCAGATCCGGAAATGCACCGCCGCAGATAAACAGGATATTTTTGGTATTTACCGTTGCCAGCGGAACCATCGCATTTTTACTGTTGGCACCCACAGGCACTTCCACCTGTGCGCCCTCCAGAAGCTTCAGCATTCCCTGCTGTACCGATTCGCCCGATACGTCGCGGGACGTTGTATTGTGCTTGCGGGCTATCTTGTCTATCTCATCGATAAAGATGATGCCCTGTTCCGCCCTCTCCACATCGTTGTCGGCAGCCGCCAGAAGCTTGCTTACCACGCTCTCGATGTCATCGCCGATGTATCCGGCTTCCGTCAATGAGGTTGCGTCCGCGATAGCCAGCGGCACATCCAAGAGCCGTGCCAGCGTCTTCACCAGATACGTCTTTCCGCTTCCTGTCGGCCCGATCATGAGGATATTGGATTTTTCAATCTCTATCTCGTCCATTGTCCCCGTTGCAACGCGCTTATAATGATTATAGACTGCCACGGAGATGACTTTCTTTGCATATTCCTGTCCGATAACATACTGGTCCAGCTTTTCTTTTATCTTATGCGGTGCGGGAATGGACTTTAAATCCAGAGGGGGCTTCTTTTCCCCGCTCTTTTTCTTGAGCTTCTGTTTTTTGGGAATACCGTCTGCCCCCATAAAATCCCCCAGATTGATAAAACTTATCTTCGGAAACCCTTGCTGGCTGTCACAACTGCCGTCCTTATCCTCCTGTCCTTCCTCCCCATCTGCTTCGCCTGAAGCATGGGGCATCTGAACATTTTTATCGAACTGCTGGTTCAGCATATTAAGCATCGCCGGATTGTTCAGCATCCCCTGATAGTCAAACTGGCTCACCGCATCCATCGTCTTGTGCATGCAGTCGTCGCATACGCATATATTGTTCGGCAGGTGGAACATCTTTCCCGCCTTGCTCTCCGGACGGCGGCAGATAAAGCAGACGTCCTCATATTCCTTTTTATTTTTATCGTCGGAGCCTTCCGGACCATTCGTACCCTGTAAGTCTTTTTCATCCATAACCTTCTATCCTCCTTGTCCTGTTTTCACATCCGTCCGCTCTCTTACGGCCAGAAACGGTTGTTCTGCCGGGAATTTTTCTGTTCCTCCAGCTGCTTTTTCCGGCTCGCCTCCTCTAACTCATCGTAAGAGGATAAAGTGACAGTCACCTTTTTGGGCTGGTAGCCGTTCGGGCTTCCCTGCATGATCGTTATCTCCACCGTCTCCCCGACCTTGTAATATTCCATCCGGGCAGTCAGCTCATTTTGATTTTTTACAGTAACGCCGTCAAACTCCGTAATAATATCGCCGCGCACAAGGCCTGCTCTCTCCGCCCCGGTCCCTTCGTAGACCTCCGCCACGAAAATCCCTTCCGGCATATTGAAGTTTGCCGACAGGTCGCTGGTCACATTGATGCAGGAAATGCCGAGGTATCCCCGCTCCTCCTCATTTACCTTATCCTTTGTCTCCCGCAGCATCAGCTCACTGATGATCGGTTTTGCAGTGGATATCGGTATCGCATAGCCCATACCTTCTACCGCCGCTCCGCCTATTTTGTTGGAATTTATCCCTACTACTTCGCCCCGGATATTCAGCAGGGCTCCGCCCGAATTTCCCGGGTTTATCGCCGCATCCGTCTGTATCAGCGCATTGCTTGTTCCCGTCTCGCTCACTTCCAGACTTCTGTTCAATGCACTGATGACCCCTGTCGTCACGGACTGTCCGTATCCGAGCGCATTGCCTATCGCGATCGCCGGCTCCCCTATCTGCAGCTTATCGGAATCTCCCATCTGCGCCACACATATGGCAGCCTTCGTATCCGGCTCGATACCGGAAAGCTTTACCGCTATCACCGCAAGGTCCACAGCCGAATCGGTTCCCTTTACCTGTGCCTCTACGCTGGAACCGTCGATAAACTGCACATAAAGCTCCTCCGAGCCATCCACCACATGATTGTTCGTCACGATCAAAAGCTCCGTGTCATTTTCTCCGATGATGATGCCCGAACCGCTCGCTGTTTCATTCTGAGAATAGGTCTGCCCCCAGAAATCCTGCACCTCTTCCACGAAATTATTCGTGATAGACACACATGCGGGCATGACAGCTTCCACAACTGCCGTCACATCGGTCACCACCGTTTGCACGCCCTGCTCCACTGTTCCCGCAGAAGCGATCTCGCCGTCCTTTTCCGGAACCGGTGTCCCTGCCGGAACGTCGCCGTTTTCCGGCTCTTTCCAGTCTTCTTCCGGCAGCTGAGCACTGCCGTCCGGCTGTCCGAAAGCCGGTGCCCCCGATTCGGTAGTCATATCCGGCTCCTGTATGTTCACCGCCAGAAAACTGATGCCGATACAGCAGCAGATAAAGATGACTGCCAGCGCACATACTGCGATAATCTTCCCCGCCGAATGCTTCCTGCGCTTTTCCGGCTTTGGTTCATCCGCCGTATTTTTCCAGCCGCTGTAACCGTTTTCCCTGTCTCCCTGTTCCTGATAGTAACCGTGATACTGATACCGGGAAGCGTCTCTTTCCGCTCCCGCATCCTCTCTGGGTTCTTCTCCCTGAGGATTCGGATTGTATTCGTCACCCATCGCGCCAACCTCTTCTCTCTTTGTTTTTGATGCCGTACTCTTGTCCACTACGGATATTTTCCTGTAATACCTGCATATAAAGCCTGTATTTTATAATATACAGTATAACGGCTACCTGTGTTTATTTTGTGAAAACTCCGCGTTTTTTTCGGTTTTCCGCCAGTAACCCTTCTGCATACTCAAAAATACGACCAGCCGCCCGGGAAGCCTTTCATAGCGTTTACCCAGCCTGTAGCCGAGCCATTTCATACCGCTCTGCCAGACAAGCTTCGGCAAAAACCAGGGCGCTTTTTTCAACAGATACCCCGCGGTCTGCTTTACCAGCTTCATACCTTCCCCTTCCGGCGGAACGCCCTCAAACACTTCCGGATACTGGGCATGGGAAACGCCGAGATCAAAATTGCGCGTAAGCTGCTCCCATCCTGAATAATTGTGGGAATGTACAACCTGAGCCTTCGCCGCATAGCCGATCGAATAGCCCGCCTGTACCGCCTTCGCCGCCAGTATCATATCCTCGTTAAAGATAGTCGGAGATGCGAAGCCCCCAAGCTCTTCAAAAATCTCTCTCCGGTAGACCGCGCACACATTGGAGCAAAAGTACGTCTTGATTCCCATCCTGCCGATATCCGCTTTTGATTTGTAAAATTCCTGCTCCGGATAGTTAAACTGCCGTGTGTACCGTTCTATCAGGCTGCAGTCGTCCTCCGCCAGCTGACGCGCATATGCCGCCGCCGTGCCGTCCCTTCCCAAAAGCGTCTTCATGAGATTTTCAATGAGATATCTGTCCGCCGGGAGCGCATCCTGCGTCATACACACAAAAAAATCAGCGTCCGACCGCCGCACCGCCATATTGCGCGCGCCCCCATGGTCGAAGCTCTCCTTTGGAATATGGAACAGCTCTGCCTTCGGATGGGTATGGCAAAAGGCTTCGCAGTCCATAAGCTCTGCGAAGCCCTCCTTTTCCGTATTCACAATTATGATCCGGTTTACCGGTTCCGTCTGGTCTTCCAGCCGCTCCACCAGCTCCAAAAATCTCTTTTGCGGGTGGTAGGTGGGAATGATCACATCAATTTTCATACGCTATCACTTTTTGTAAACACCTGTATCACTGGAAATCTTCTGGCTATACTGCTTCACCTGTTCGGAAGGAGTATAGTCTGTCACATCGAATAAAAATTCATGCAGCATTTTTACATTTTCCGCAAGGTCGACCGGCATAACACAGGAACCCTTTTTGCCGACTGTCCCTGTTGTCCGTGCACTTTCAAAAGGAACGCCGTCCTGAGCCACCACTTCATAGCTCGCCACGTCCTTCAGCACGTCAGCCATCTCCTCCACGCCAAGGTTTGTATACACATGCTCCAGAACCTTGTTCAAAATCTCCACGAGCGTCGCAGGATTTGCCTGTTTCGCCTTGTCCAGACATGCCAGCAGCACCTTGCGCTGACGTTCCGCCCGCCCGAAATCATTGCCCACATAACGGATACGGCAGTAAGCTGTCGCCTGCAGGCCGTTTAACGTCTGAAGTCCGGGCTGGGTCACCTTTACAATATCCTCGTTGAGCGGATCGTTTTCATCCTCAGAAAACATACTGCGCTGATAATTGTTCAGGTCTTTTATCTCATTTTCATGCACATCTATCTCCACGCCGCCCAGCGCGTCAATCGTCTCTATCAGTGCATCGAAGCCGACCGTCACATATTCCTGGATATTTAAGTCAAAGTTCATGTTCAGCATATTGATCGCCTGCTCAGGTCCGCCCTGTGCATACGCCGCGTTCGCCTTGTTGTAGGCGTCTGTCCCGAGGTTTAAGTACGTATCACGATATACGGAAACAAGCTTTACATCTCCGGTATCCTGATTAATGGACGCTATCATTATCGTATCGGAGCGGTTGCCCTTGCCGAGCTTGCCTGTTCTGGAATCAACGCCAAAGAGGGCGATATTTCTATACCCCTTCATCTCTTTGTTTTCTTCCACCTCCGAATTGAACGTAATGTCCTCCGGATTTATCTTTACCTTGTCCATCTTCGTTATCATCAAAACACTCACAAGAGCTGTCAGCAAAACGACCAAAGCCACGATCTCGACAGTAAAGAGGATGATGCGTTTTCTCTTTTTCGCCTTCCGCTGTTTCGCGGACATCTTCTTTCCTCCGGTTCTTGGAGCAGTTCCCTTCGGAGGAACATTTTTACCTGTGCTTTTCTTATGGTTACCTGAATTTGTCGCCATCCTTTTCTCTCCTTACGTGTCTGCGTCAATACGCGTTTTCATTGATGAAGCCTTTAAAGATAGTCAGAAACATTATCTTGATATCAAATTCAAGACTCCAGTTTTCAATGTAATAAATATCGTATTCAATCCTCTTGCGGATCGAAGTATCCCCTCTGTAGCCGTTTATCTGCGCCCATCCGGTCAGCCCCGGCCGTACCTGATGCTTTACCATATAACGCGGAATCTCTTCCTTGAACTTCTCCACATACTGAGGCCGCTCGGGGCGCGGTCCCACGAGGCTCATATCGCCTACCAGGATGTTGAACAGCTGCGGGAGCTCGTCGATGCTCGTCCGCCTCAGAAATCTCCCCACCTTTGTCACGCGCGGGTCATCCTTCGTCGTCCAGCCTTTCTTCTCTTCCTTCACATCCTGCACATACATCGTCCGGAACTTGTACATTTTAAAAGGACGGTTATGCTGCCCTATCCTCTCCTGACTAAAGATGACAGGTCCCTTGCTCGTCGCCCGTATTGCGATGGCTACCACGAGCAGGAGCGGAGATGTCACTACAAGCCCTACAAAGGAGCCCACGATATCGACCGTGCGTTTCATCACCGCGTTGACGGTATTGCTCAGGGGCACATACCTGATATTGATGACCGGAAGTCCGCCCAGATCCTCCGTGTACGGCTTTCCCGGTATCAGGCTGTTGTAATCCGGTATAAATTTTGTATGGACGCCGGACTTTTCACAGAGGTTCACTATCTCCTCCAGCCGGTCATAATCCTGAAGGGAAAGCGTCACCGCTATCTCGTCCAGCTTGTTTTCCGGGAGGATATACAAAAGGTTGTCGATGGAACCCATCACCTTGACGCCCTTATAGACCGCGCCCCTCGGCACATTGTCATCCAGAATCCCGCGGACCGTATAGCCCCACTGCGGATTCGCGATGATACGGTCGATATAGGCTTCCGCCGCGCGGGAATATCCCACCAGCAGAATATGCTTCTGATTATAACCTTTTTTGCGGAAAAGATGCAGGATACGGCGTATCAGCGCCCGCACCAGTATCCCGTCCACCGTATTCAGACCCGCAAACATGATCAGCATTCCTCGCGAAAAATGCTGAAGATCCCGATTTACGGACTGTGCCAGGTTCAAAACCGCAAGCACGAGGATGATACCGACCAAATTTGCCTTGATGATATTTAATATTTCATTTTCAGTGCGCTGTACCCGCTTAGGCGTATACAGCTTACACCAGTAATACAGTATCAGATAACCGGGCACAACAAAATACAGGGCCGTAAAATAAGTCCCCATATCCAGTACGCCTATTCCTTTATCTGCAAAACGGCTCCCGAACATCAGCCACCATGCCAGCACGTACGAGCCTGCGGTGACCAGCGCGTCCACGACTACATGGAGCCTGTTTAAATATTTCTGGTTATCCTTTATCATTGCTGCACTTCCCCGTATACATGTTGTAGTATACAATACCTTTTTAAAAAGCACAAGGCAAATCTGCCGCCGTTACTGTTCGCCTGCTTACCAGCAAACAGTAATATTCGCGGAATTATTGAAAATTTTACTGCGTAAAAAAGGCCCGCTCATCCCGGAATCACATTCACACCAGCCTCAAAGACGCCGGAACAGATTCACCCACAGCTCAAGCTGAAGCCTCACATAATTTCCCAGATGACACAGACAAAAGCGTACCTTCTTTGCCCGTGCATCCGCAGTCCGACACATTCTGAATCCCTCTGCAAGCCCTTCCGCGTAATCTTTTCCATGCCCTTTTAGTGCAAAAAAGAGCAGCTTGATGAAAAAGCCCGCCGCCAGAAACGGCAGATTCAAAAGCAGCTGCAAAAGCGGCATATTTTTATAGATCAGATACACATTATTCCGGGAAGAATGCCTTATCTTAAAGGTATTATAACGGGAACCGGTGGAACCGCTGCCCGCATGATACACGACTGCTCCGGGCTCTGTCACGTTCCAATATCCTGCGATGCGCGCCCGATATCCGATATCCACATCTTCCAGATAGGCAAAATGCGCTTCGTCAAAAAGTCCCGTTTCTTTCAGATATTCCGCACGATACATCGCCGCCCCTGCGCAGTTTGAAAATACCCGTCGGGACGTTATATAATTCCCGGACGGCTTTCCTTTTCCGATTGCATACGCCCAGCCAAACGCCGAATACAGGTCGCCGGCTGTATCAACTTTATCCGGCTCCTGCATGGAGAGCATCTTTGCCCCTGCGGAAAATATCCGTCTGTCCTTCTCCATCGCCTCTTCCAGTCTGCCGATGCAGTCCGGCGCGACCTCCGTATCATTGTTCAGCAAAAATATATATTCCGTCTCCGCTGCGCGTATCCCTGCATTTACCGCTCCGCAAAATCCTCTGTTTTCCGGGAACGTCAAAAGTCTTACCTGGGGGAAATTCTCCCGCACATAGCTGCAGCTTCCGTCAGTCGAACCGTTGTCCACCACAATGATAGACGCACATACCGTGCTTTTGGTCAGGCTTTCCAGACATTTTTTTAAAAAATGTTTTCCGTTATAATTCGGTATGATAACGGTTGTCTTCATGCTCCTGTCTCTTTCCTCCATACTGCGGGTCCCATAAGATAAGGTATCCCTGCTCCCGCACCCTTTCGCAGAAATTTCTGCTCCTCTGCCAGCCAGACTCGCCTGTTTCCTCCATCGTCTCCTCATAAAGCGGCTCCAGCTCTTTCCGCACCTTCATGCTCCGCAGGTCAGCCGTTTGCGCCTCCTGCTGCAGCGCCGCCCTGTGCATCGGTCCTGAAAAGCCTTTTCTGAGTCCGGCATAACGCATCGTACCATCCGCTTCGTATATCCCGCTGAGAAATGCTCCTCTGCGCGCCGGAAGCGGTCCCGCCAGCGCACCGACCTCACTGCGCTGCAAAAACACGCCTCCCTCATAGTCTACCCGGTAAAAGCCCAAATGTTTCAGCGGCGTTACCCGCACCTTCCAGCCCTTTTCCCGGCAGAAATCCTCAACCGCACGCTGTCCCGCCTCATAGGCATATGCCTTGCTTCTGGGATTTGCCGCCGTAGAAGCGTCATGACAGCGCCAATGATACAACACCTTAGGCACATGTATAAATGCCGCTCCCGCTGCAAAAGCGCGCAGGACAAGGTCATAATCCTGTGCCCCGTCAAAATCCGCACGCAGCCCCAGCCGCTTCATAAGTCCTGCCTCTATCATCAGAAAATGACAGATATAATTATTGGTCAGCAAAAGCTCCCCGTCAAAATCTGTTTTAAAATGGGGTTCGTAAAACTGCTCTCCTTCCCCATCGCATTTATCTTCATCGGAGTACAGCACGAGCGGCTGCATTTCCGTAATCTTCCCTTTTTCTCTGCCGCATTCTGCCGCCTCAGCCATTTCATACAGAGCATCCGGTGTCAGCATATCATCATGATCCAAAAGCCCGATATAATCTCCTGCGGCGGCCTCGATGCCGCGGTTCGTATTTTCGGAGATGCCGGCATTTTCCGCCAGACGTACCACACATATTTCTCTATCATTCCAGATACGGTCCTGCATGCTTTCCGGCAGTTTCTCTCCTGCGCCTCCCGTTTTGGCTTCACACGGCAGCGCGCACACCTTTACGCCGTTTTTCTGTGCCCAACCACGAACGGTCTCTTCCGCCCCGCCGGCGTCCGCAATGACCAGTTCCCAGTGCCTGTAGGTCTGCGCCATCATCCCATCCAGCAATGCTTCCATATGCTCTTTTTTTGTATGGAATGCCGGAACTACAATGCTGATGCGCACCGTACCGGTTCCCTCGCTCCTCTGCCGTTCCAGCTCCCGGTCCTCCGGCGCTTCATAGCGATATCCCTGCTTCTCCTGCCCGATGCGCTCTGCAGCTGCCATAACCGCCTCTTTTATTCCGTTTTTCTGCAGGTAATACCATGTCTTTTTCAAGTTGGAAAGGCTCAAAACCGCCATCGGGACTACTCCTTTTCATCATGCGGTCCTGTACCGCCGTTATCGTGCGCGTGCCACAGCACCGGAAGCTCCGACGCTGTGGCACGCTTTTTCACTCATTTTGCAATGACTTTATACCTTTTGATTTTTACAGTACAGCCTTTAAATCCGCGGTAAGCTGATCTACCTTCTGCTGTGCATCCTCAAGGCTCGTACCTTTCACGCCCATATAGAACTTTATCTTGGGCTCTGTCCCGGAAGGACGGGCACAGCACCACGAATTGTTCGTCAGTTCAAAATACAGCACATTGGACTTGGGCAGTCCTGTAGGACGTACTTCGCCGGTCTCCATATCCGTCACCTGATTCAGGTCATAGTCGCGCATTTCAACTACCTTCAGGTCTCCGAAATTCCTGGGCGGATTCTTACGGAGCTTGTCCATCATCTCCGCTATCTGAGCCGCACCGTCAATACCCTTTAAGGTGATGGCATACTGCGTCTCTTTATAATAACCGTATTTCTCATACAGCTCTATCATCTGATCCCAGCAGCTCTTGCCATGCTTCTTGCACCATGCAGCCATTTCGCACAGACACATCACTGCAACGACCGCATCCTTGTCTCTCGCATGGGTACCTGCCAGACAGCCGTAAGACTCTTCCAGACCAAATACATAATGACCCTTGCCCGCTTCTTCCATCCATTTGATCTGCTCGCCGATATACTTAAATCCGGTCAGTACCTCGATGAACTTCACATTATAATCTGCCGCTATCGCCGCCGCCATATTGGTCGTTACGATCGTGGAAACCATCGCCGGATCTTCCGGCATCGTCCCCGTTGCAGTACGCTCGCGCAGGATGTATTCCGCGATCAGCATACCCGACATATTTCCGGTAAAGGAAACATATTCGCCGGTCTTTGTGTCCTTCGCATAAATGCCCAGACGATCCGCATCGGGGTCTGTCGCAAGGACGATATCCGCATCCACCTTCTTTGCCAGCTCCAGAGCGAGCTTAAACGCCTTGGGATCCTCGGGGTTCGGGTAATCCAGCGTCGTAAATGCGGGATCGGGACGCTCCTGCTCGGGAACTACATAAACCTGTTTAAAGCCCAGCTCTGCCAGGATACGTCTTACCGGCTTATTTCCCGTGCCATGGAACGGCGTATAGACGATTTTTAAATCCTCCGCCATCTCTTTGATAACTTCAGGATGGATGATCTGCTTTTTCAGCTCTTCCATGTAAGCCACATCGATCTCTTCGCCGATAAACTGATACAGCCCTGCTGCCATCGCGTCTTCCCTCGACATGGTCTTTACCGTATGGAAATCCGTCACATCGTTTACTTCTCCGATGATCTCCTGATCCTTCGGAGCCGTTACCTGCGCGCCGTCCTCCCAGTAAACCTTATAGCCGTTGTACTCCGGCGGATTATGGCTCGCCGTCACAACAATGCCGGAAATACAGCCTAATGTACGAAGTGCAAAGGACAGCTCGGGCGTCGGGCGCAGCTCGTCAAAAATATAAGCCTTGATCCCGTTTGCCGCAAGGCATCTGGCAGCCTCGTCCGCAAATTCCGGGGAATAATAGCGGCTGTCATAGGCGATAGCAACACCCTTGTCCGCGCCTCCCTGCTTCAAAATATAGTTTGCAAGACCCTGTGTCGCTTTTCTTACGGTATAGATGTTCATGCGGTTTGTGCCGGCGCCGATGACGCCGCGCAGGCCGCCCGTGCCAAATGCCAGATCCTTGTAAAATCTGTCTTCAATCTCCCCCTGGTTGTCTGCAATTTTGCGAAGCTCCTCCTTTGTATCCTCATCAAAGTAGGAATCCTCCAGCCAGAATTTGTACTGCTCCATGTAATTCATAGCTTTTGCTACCTCCATTTCCCCCATGGGCCGTTTCTGCCCACAGTCATCTTACCTTTAAGTATACACTATTTTTTTATACCCGTAAAGAAAAGTCCGGCTTATCAAGCGAAAAATTCGGGTTGAAATACGGGTCTCCTGCAGCCAGCTCTTTTTCCCATTTCTTCCGGAAGCGGGCAGATTCATCGTTATAACGCTCCGCGCTCGCCCCCTTGTCGTCAAGCCCTCTGGATATGGATTCAAAATGATACAGTTCCGCAAACGGCGTAAACACATTCAGATATCCCATGCTGCGCAGCTTTAAGCAAAAATCAACATCGTTCAGAGAAACCGCAAAGCTTTCGTCCAGCCCTCCCGCTTCTTCATAAAGCGCCTTTTTTACCATCAGGCACGCCCCTGTCACGGCCGTCATGTTCTGCGCATAGCACAGCCGTCCCATATATCCAAGATTTTCTCTTTTCTGACGATAATGCACATGTCCTGCCGTCCGGTGTGCTCCAAGCCCTATCACGACTCCCGCATGCTGTATTGTCTTGTCCCCGTAATAAAGCTTTCCGCCGACCGCACCCACATCCTGACGCTGAGCATACATCAAAAGCTCTTCCATCCAGTTGACCGTGATGACCTGCGTATCATTATTGAGCAGGAGCACATAGTCCCCTGTCGCCTGCGAAACGCCCAGATTATTTATTCTGGAATAGTTAAATTCCCCGTCATACGTTACGACCTTTATCTGAGGATTGTTTTTCAGTTCCTCATAATAAGAGAATATCTCCTTTGTTTCACTGTTGTTCTCCACAACAATGATCTCATAATTTTCCCATGTGGATTTCTCCACAATGGATTTGATACAGCGCCGCAAATCCTCCGTGTGGTCCTTATTGGGGATAACAATAGAAATCTTCGGTTCGCCGATTATCTCATACGAGATTTTAAAAATCGTCTCAAATGCCCGCGTGCTCGTTATCGTGAAATGAGAAAAACCGTGACGGCGCAGATGATCCGCTACCGCTCCCCTTGCCGCTTCCACTACATAAGGCTTGGCTTCGATATTTCCCGCCACGCTGCCCGCATGCGCCCGCCAGTAATATAACAGCTTCGGGACATGAACGACTTTTCTGGCATTATCGGTAAGCCGAAGTATCATATCGTGGTCCTGGCTGCCGTCAAACTGCGTCCGAAACAGCTCGGTACCCTCCAGAAGATTCCGGGCAAATACGCTGAAATGGCAGATGTAATTGTTCGCTCTCAGGTTGTCTATCGCATAATCCGGCTTAAAATGCATCGTTATCATTTTGTCGATATCCGGACTCTTAAACGTCGCCTCATCACAGTATACGAAATCCGCATCCTGCTCGTTGATGACCTTTACATATTCGTACAGAGCGCACGGGTGCAGGATATCGTCATGGTCGAACAGACCGATAAATTCGCCCGTTGCCAGCTTATAGCACTGGTTGGTATTTCCCGAAATGCCCTCATTTCTTTGAAGCTTCTGATAGACGATGCGCCCGTCCGTTTCTGCCAGTCTGCGGCAGTATTCCCCCACATAGGCATGGTCGTCATCCGAGCCGTCCGCCAGACAGAGCTCCCAGTTGCCGTACGTCTGCTTTTGCACGGAACCTATCATCTCCTGCAGGAAATCCTGCGGCGTATTCCAGAGCGGCACCAGAATGCTTATCTTCGGCATCCTTTCAAATACCGCCCGCTCCTGCCTGTCCCGCTCTTCCTGCGTCGGAAAGCTAGCCGTTCCGTAATGGGTCATCGCCTTTTTTTCCCATGCCTTGTAGCGCATCTTCTGAACCACACCGGAAAGGCTGCCGCAATTTTTCAGCCGGTCCTTCTGCCGGATGATAAAGTGCATACATTTTCTTGCCGGGGCAGACGCTTTCCACAGCGGATTGTTTTTGATACGGTCTAACTTAAACTGCAGGTCGTCCACCTGGTCTTCCAACTCCGCCACACGGTTTGCAAGATAGACTGCCTTATAGTGCTCCTTTTCGTAGGCGTCCTGAAAATCCTTCTGCGCCGATGTGTTTTTTATCTCTTCCATGCTTTCAATTCCTTTACTCCACGCTCAATATCTCCGGACTGAACCGGTAGAGCTTCTGCCGTGAACAGGTATCCTCCCATAAAAATCCTATCAGATAATCTCCTGCCGGAAGGCTGTCCCTGTCAAATCTCACGCAGACTCCCGGAAGTCTGGTGTTCGTGATGCCGTGCAGATTTTCGTCAATGTCAGGGCGATACTGTCTCGTACACGGCAGTCTCCACACCTTTTCACGGTCTGCCGGAAGCGCCTCCGTACTCGATCCATCCGCCAGATATCCTTTTTCCACCGGCTTTAACAACAGGGAAAAATCATAGCGGCAGTTATCCACCATCAACGCCCATGTCCACCCCTGTATCATCCAGTCGCCGCTGCCGGAAATTCCCTTTTCCCAGCGCTCCATATCGCCCGCAAATTCCACGCCGATACGCAGCACCTCATTATGCCACTCCGGCATAAGACCGCCCTCAATAAGCGCCGGCTCGACAGTCTCAACCCTCTTGTCAAAATCATAACGGCAGCCCGTATAAAATTCCGCATCCAGAACGTCCTTGATAAGATAACGGTGATAGAACGGATCACGCCCGTAAACAGAAGGATGCAGCTCATATAAAAGATTCAGCTCCATATGCAGACGGCGCAGCTTCTCCGTGCTGTCGTCCGCTCCTCTGCTCAGGGACTCATGATGCGTCAGGCACACGTCGTTTCTCACCACGTTATAATAACCCATTTCATGCAGGTGATAGCAAAATTCCACGTCATTGAATGCTACGCGAAGCTTTTCCGACAGACCGCCCGCCTGCTCGTAAATGCTTCTTTTCACAAGAAGGCATGCTCCCGTTACGCCCAGCACATCCATCGCCAGCCTGTTCCTCTTAAAATAAAACTCCAGCGCATCCGAACGGAACTGCAGCTTGTGCGCCGGCCCCAGATGGATATTGGTTATCCCTGCATGCTGGATGATTTCCGTTCCCGGATAAATGAGCTTTGCCCCTACCGCTCCCACATGAGGCAGCACGGCTTTTTCCATCAGCTTTTCAAGCCAGTCATCCTGCGTTATCTCGATGTCGTCATTCAATAAAAGGATATAATCGCCCGTCGCATACGATACGCCCAGATTACACATCCGCGAAAAATTGAATTCCATCGGTTCATAATGGTAGACAAAGCGATATTTTTCCTGCAGCATCTCCCTCATCTGCTCGATGCGGGCGCGGTTTTTGGCGTTGCTTCCATTGTCCACTACGATGATTTCAAAATCCCGGTAGGTGCTCCCTTCCATAACCGAATGGATACATGTGGAAAGCACTCTCGGGTTGTCCTTGCTCGGAATGATGACGGAAACCTTACCTTCCGGCGCAAGCTTCCAGCCCCGGCGCACATAGGCGCTGCGCTTTAAGTCCTCATAGACCTCTTCCATTCCCCAGACATCTATTTTATTTCTGTGAAAGAGCACGCTGTCTATATGCCCTGCGCCGCCCGACAGCTCCACCGCCTGAAGCGCAAGGTCATAAAGATTTCTATGAAAATCTTCGTCACCCAGCCACTTTAAACTGCTGACCGCCTCTCTTCTTACTGCAAAAAATCCACCAAAATAAAAATATGAAATAAGCGTGTCCGGCGACCAGTCCGGCTTTAACCACGGATTTGTGCGGACGCCCTTTTCATCTATCTCATCTTCGTCCCCGTAAGCGATCACCGTGTCCGGAAACCGCTCAAAAAAGTCCGACACAAACGCCAGCTCCCGCATATCGGGTGTGCCGTCCGGCGCATGAAATACAATGATATCCGCATTTTTGTAATTTTCAAAAGAGAAATCCGCGCGGCATTCGTCGTAGGAAACAACAGAAAGCTTATACTGCTTTCCCAAAAACTGCCGTTCTTCCCGCTCCTGCCTTTCCTTTTCCCGTATCCATTCATCATATGAGAGCTGCTGTTTTGCAATCTGTTCCTGATACCAGCGGTATCTTTTTTTAACAAGCTGCTCCTGAAGTGTTTCTTTTATTTTTGAAACCAAAAGCCTTTCCTCCTGCTCCTCTGCGCTGCTCCTGCCTGCTCTTTTGCCCGTCCGATGCCTGCACTGATATCCGCCAGCATCTCGCCGGACAGCCATGCTATCTGCGCCTCGATCTCCAGCGTCTCGCCTGCAGTCTCTTCCCCGTCCAAAACATCCAGACGCACGCTGATATTCGGGTCTCCGGTATCAAACAGCACTGTAGAGACCCGTCCCTCCTGCGCGTCCAGCACTTCCCCGTTTGTGGACATGCAGCGGTCTGTCTCCTCTTTTGTGAGCTCCCGCCCTCTCCACACGATTTTGTGTATCTGCACAAGGCAGGGAAGCTCTGCCGGGTCCAGTCTGATTCCCTTTGTCCCCGCCTGACACTCTATCTTCGTATGGATAAGGTCGTCCGCTTCATAAGCGTCATATTTGTAATAAGAATGCTCCGGCGTATAGCCTCCGCCAAAATCTTCAAAAATCTGCACTTTCTTCCGCTCTGCCCGCGCAAAAAATTCCTGCCACGGAACGGCCCGGTTTCCTATCAGATGCCGCATATCCGTCAGGGCTGTCCGGCTCCTGCCGTCTTTTTCCCGCATCACGCTGCGCTGGAACTCTATTTCCCGTTCTGCAAGTTTCTGCTTCTGAACTTCATCAAGTCCCACCTTTTCCATCGCCTTTTTCACGATAGGGTTCTCTGTACGCTTCGTATTTTCCAGACCGTAGCAGTGCAGCGCGCGACGCGCGATGTCCTCGGCTGAAAGTCCTGCGGATGTCCATTCGTAGTCTATCATCGTCCATTTTTCGTCCTGGACACAGATATTGGGAAATATCAGATCAAAGTTCTGCTTTCCGCCGTTCCCGGAAGATAAAATATTTAAATAGCGCTCAAACAAGCGCATAAATCCCTCTTCGTCATTTTTCTGAAGACAATCGTCCAAAAGCTCTTCCAGCGTTCTCGTGTTTTCCAGAAATTCCAGTTCTGCGTAGGGACAGCCGTTTTCCGTTTTCTTTTCTTCCAGACGGTTTACAGACAGCCCGCTGCCTTCAAAGCATTTTTCAAAATATGCCCCGTTTTCAAAAAGCTCCCTGATATGCTCCGCTGCTTCGGGACGCGCTGCATATTTACGCACGCATTTTTTGCCGTCCGTCTCTGCGATATCCGTCCGGATGCACAGATGAGCCGCCCGGTCGTTAGAAAACCGCGTATACATCGTTTCCGGCTCCGGTCCTGCCACAACAAGGAATGAATTGCTGTACTGCGCAAACATTCCCTCCCGTATCAGCATGTCAAATACTCTTTTTTCATCGAATAAAAGCATCCTGTCGCGGTCGAAGTTACGCAGATTGTTAGATAATTCCCCGACCTTCGGCAGATACCGGTCGGAATAGAGCATCGTCATAAACTTATAATCGGGATAAGGATAATAAAAATGAATATCCTCCTCCCCGCATTCTTTCAGTATCTTTTCCAGACCGTTCCTGGAAAATGTGCGGGCTGCGCCGCCCTCCGGATAATCCTCCAGACCTGCAAAAAAGGCTCCCACATGATCTTCCCGGCAGCCTGCCCAATATTTTAACCCCAGCTTATTTTCAATCGCGATCACTACGCGTCCGCCGGGCTTTACATGCTTTTTGATTATCTTATAAAAATCCGTAAAAGGAGTGTCGCCGCCAATATAGCTCTGGCCGTACTCAAACACCCCTATCAGGCATACATAGTCATAATCCTGCGGAAGCTCCGGCTCAATATCCGAAAAGTTTCCCACATGGATTGTAACGTTATCGCATTCCCTGTGACGATAAGCGTTTATCAGACTCCGCTTTCTCGACAGGTCGACGCACGTCACACTGCCAGCCTTGCGCGCAAGGCTTCCCGTGATAGCACCGCAGCCGGAACCGACTTCCAGCACCTTCATAGACTTATCCATCGGTATCCATTCCACGATATTTTCCCGCAGATCTGAAAGGTGATAGAGCACCTCCCAGCTGCACGCCTCCCGTATCGCCTGCGGATACTCCTGCTCCGGTATTTTCTGCACAAGCTCCAAAAGCGCATCTTCCGATGCGCCGTCACAATAAAAATCTTTTTCCGGATAATGGGAATAATCCAGCACTACGCTGCCGATCGTTTCCGTTCTGCCTCTTTCCATAGGTTAAAGCTCCTTCACTTCTACTTCGGATTCCATATCAAAATAGCCGACTGTATCCTTCGATGAAACGACTGTGATATTTAATACATCATACAGCCTGTGATATACGGTGAAAGCATCCTTTTCATAGCCTGTCACACCCAGAGATATCAGATAATCCCCGCCCTGCAGGCGCATCCTCTGACGGAAGGTTATCTCCATCATGCTTCCCGCCTTTACGCTTTCCAGAAACGTTTTTTCAAACATTGTGTTCGTTCCGGTTATCTCCACGCCCTTGATATTTTTGATAGACAGTGCAAAAATGGGCGCCGGCAGATCTTCGTATACCTTTACCTTCATATGCATCGTGAATTCATCGCCTTTTAAGATAGCCGTCGTAGGCAGACCATTTTTATCCGTGATAAAATACTCCACAATCTCGGCCTGCTTTGTGCCGTATTCCAGCGTCTCGGGATTCACGCCAGCCTTCGCCGCCTGCTCTTTTTTGCGACGTTCCAAAGCTTCCCGTACATCTCCGTCTGCCGTCAGGTCCGGCACATCCTCCGAAGCCTTCGGCACTTCATACTGCCCTACAAGCACCTGCTTATAGGCATCTATCATATCTTTCGGGCTTCCCTCTCCCAGTTTCACGCCCTGATTCAGAAGAATCGCCCTGTCACAGTATTTACTGATTGCGCTCAAGTCATGACTGACAAACAATATCGTTTTGCCTTTTTTCTTGAATTCCTCGAATTTACGATAACACTTTGCCTGGAAAAACACATCTCCGACAGAAAGCGCCTCATCAACGATAAGTATCTCAGGATCGATATTTATCGCAACTGCAAAAGCCAGCCGCACAAACATACCGCTGGAATACGTTTTGACCGGCTGATACACATAATCGCCGATATCTGCAAAATCCAGGATATCCTGCAGCTTTGCATCTATCTCTTCCTCCGAAAAGCCTATCATCGTGCCGTTCAAATAAATATTTTCAATACCGTTGTACTCCATATTAAATCCGGCGCCGAGCTCAAGCAGGGCGGAAATACGCCCGTTAACTTCAACTGTTCCGCTCGTTTCATGCAGTACTCCGGTGATTATCTTCAATATTGTTGATTTTCCGGAACCGTTTGTTCCGATGATGCCGACGGTCTCACCTTTATAAATATCAAGACTGACATCATTCAGCGCATAGTGCGGCGTCGAACGCGGTTTGCGCGTAAGCCCCAAAGACTCAAGCAGCCGGTCTTTGTTGCGCTGATAGAGCTTGTAAACCTTGGTTACATGATCCACATGGATCGCAAGTTCTCTTTGTTCCATAAATATTGTATCCTTTTTGGTTACTGTAAAAAAGGGCTGGCTGTTCGCCGTATAGGTCCTCGTCCGCAAACAGTCCCCCGTGAGCTAGCTCCCACGCATCCCTCTACTCCGCCATGCCAGCTCGAATCCGGCGCTTTGCGCCTGCTTCTCGCTGCGGCTAATCGCCGTATAGGGACTTTTGTACCTTCGCCCCTTTGTGAGCAAGCTCCC
>Mummy_p2__coassemble_861_pt1 | contig 68027 bp, 60 predicted proteins | sample Mummy_p2__metabat2_high_PE_032 | metagenome-assembled genome bin Mummy_p2
CAGTTGGAGGAAATCAGGTTAACGGAGGACCGGGGAATTCCCTATTGTTTTATAATTTATATTTATATCAAAATGCATTTTCCTACTTTAAGATGGGGTATGCCTGTGCTTTGGCAGTGTTGCTGTTCCTGATCGTAATGGTTACGACAGCGTTGACTAGAAAACTCAGTGACAGAATCGTCAATTACGATGTGGAGTAGGAGGACCGAAATGAAAACTGTTTATAAAAAGATACGTGAAATAATAATTTATAAAGGAGTAAAAGGCAGAGTTGCGCACATATTTGGAGTGATTACATTGGTCTTTTTTGGACTTGTATTTGCAATGCCTCTTTACTGGATGGTTTCAACAGCGCTTAAGTATGAGACCTATTGTTTCACAACGCCACCGCAATGGTTTCCCAGTCCGATTAAATGGAGTAATTTTACGGAAATCTTTCAGAGAATGGATTTGGCAAGGTATATAAAAAATACACTGATCACATCAATCCTTCCTGTGATCGGGACACTGATTTCCTGTCCGATGGTTGCTTATTCTATTACAAAGATTCCCTGGAAAGGCGGAAAGTATCTGTTTCCGATTATTTTGATGACAATGATGATTCCGTCAATGGTAACACAGATTCCAATGTATGCGACCTGGTCAAAGTTGGGGATGTTGAATACATTCATTCCTCTGGTTTTGCCTAGCTTTTTTGGAAGCACTTATTATATTTATTTGTTTCGACAGTTTATGAAATCATTGCCGACTAGCGTGATAGAAGCTGCCCGTATTGACGGAGCCGGAGATTTCCGGATTCTGTACAGTATTGTGTATCCGATGTGTTCCTCCATTTTGACGACGGTGGCAGTTATGGTATTTATTGCCTGCTGGAATGATTATGTAGGCCCTCTGATGTATTTGCAGGATAGTAAATTGTATACATTAGGTATTGGTCTGCAGATGTTTAAAAATGCAGCGCAGCCGGAGTGGACACTTTTGATGGCTGCAAGTACGGTATTTACCGTGCCCTTGATCGTAATTTTTTTCTTTTGTCAGAATGCTTTTCTGAATGGAATACAGACAACATCCGGAATCAAATAGGAAAGTGACAAAAGGCAAGAATTTCACTAGAAAGAAAATGTGAGGAATAGAAATGGAAAGGTCAATAGAGTCGGTATTTCATAAGTTAATTGTGTCATGTCAGGCACTGCCGGAAGAACCGCTTCATTCTTCTTTTATTATGGGAAGGATGGCGGTGGCGGCAAAAGAAGGAGGAGCCGGAGGCATTAGGGCGAATTCGGTAGAGGATATCAGAGAAATTCAAAAAAATGTTGAGTTACCGATTATCGGAATTATAAAAAGAGATTATCCGGGCTGTTCCGTACGGATTACGCCAACAATTCGAGAGGTGGATGAGTTGATGCAGGTAAAACCGGATGTGATTGCGGTAGACGCTACATGCCGGATACGTCCAGATGGCAAAAAGCTTGAAGAATTTTATGCTGAAATCAGAGAAAAATATCCACAACAGCTTTTGATGGCGGATTGTTCTACGATGGAGGAAATGCTTTATGCAGATCAATTAGGATTTGATTTTATTGGTACAACACTGGTCGGATATACAGAAGAAAGTAATGGATGTCAGATAGAAAAAAATGATTTTGAGCTGATACGTGAATTGATTAAAAGAGTGAAGCATCCTGTAATAGGAGAGGGAAATATTAACACACCCCAGAAATTGAAACGGGTGATGGAAATTGGTGTATATAGTGTTGTTGTGGGATCTGCAATTACCAGACCACAATTAATTACAAAAAAATTTACGGATGCTTTGAAGGAATAAAGACTTAAAATGTAGAGCAGGAGAGGGCAATAGGATATGAAGATATTAATCGTATCAGATTCAAAATGTGATTTTGTGGAGGTGTTAAAAAGTTGTGATGCCGAAACGGAATGCGTTGAATTTCAAAAAGCGCTGACGGTTAATCTGGAAGAGTATGATTCCTTTTGTGTTTTGCCGAAAGAAAGCGGCTCTTATTTGGAAGCGAGATTTCGGGAAAAACTGGAGAAAGAAGCAGAAAAAGGGAAAAAAATCTTCCTGCAGGCAATTCGGGGATTTCAGGATATTTTATGTGGAGAACCAATAGATAGTACCAAAAGCCGGATGATCTATCTTGAACCTTCCGAAGAGAAAGTTCCGGGTTTTTTTACGGGAGATCTTTTAGATGATGAAGCAAATCGGATGTGTGTGCCGGAATTTCATGCAGAAGATATTGAACCTGTATTTATCTATCAGGAACATATTATTGCTCATACGCATACAAAGATGTCGTCAGAGGAAATCCTGAAAAATGGAAAGCCGGGAGTATGGAGAGTCGGAAGAAATATTTTGTGGGTCGGATTTATACTGCGCAATTTTAATGAAGCAAGATTTTCGCCAAGTGCAAAATGGAAAGCGTTTATTCAATATCTTGCACAATGGATTACAGGAAAAGAACCTAATTTCTATCCGACACCAATTGTACGTTATGGAACAATAAAGAAATTAGAGGATGGTGAAACTTTTGAGTATTGCAGAAAAGAAGCGATTGAAAGGGGGGTGCACTGGTTAGAGCGGTTGCTGGTTGATGAAGGAAATGGTGGAATCAAGGAAGGAATCGCACATAATATTGATTCAGATGGAAAATATACGGTATTGGATGGTGTCAGAACAGACTGCACGGGAGAGAGTGCGGGAGCATTTAAAATGTACGCATATTTAAGAGGGGAAAAAGAATATGCTGCATTGGCTGGCAGAATGGATCAAATTGTTTATGGCCCTATGTTTATCAGGGGCGGACAGCTTGATGGTATGGTGCGATGGTGTACCAACTCATGGAATGTATGTTATCAGGATGATGTGGCAAGAGCATTGCTTCCTGGCCTGTATGACGCGCTGTATATGGGAGATTATTCTCATGTGGAAGATATTTGTCATGCAATGGATTTTCTGATCCGTACAACAGCTAAAGATGGATTGCGGATTTTCAGAACAGATAATCATGATTTGACAGAAATAGCAATGGACAGAATGCGACAAGAGGAACATGGACTTCCTTCTGCCCACTATAATGCTTATTATCATGCGGCACTTTTGCTGACAGGAAGGGTAAGCGGAAAGAAACATTACATAGAAGTGGCGCAGAAGGGACTGGAACGCTTAATGGAACTGTATCCGGAAACGGCCAGAGAACAAAGCGAGACGGAAGAAATGTGCAGATTGATTTTGCCTCTTGCAATTTTGTATCAATCTACAGGGGAAGAAAAGCATAGGAAGATGTTATATCGTGTTGCAGAGGATCTGCAAAAGGTGCGTCATCCTTTTGGCGGATATCGAGAGTGGGATAGCGGATATCAGGCTGCCTTTTCAAGAGAATCCAGAGAAGAGTGTTCTGTGTTGACAGAGAATGGAGATCCTGTGGCGGATCTGTTGTATTCCAGCAACTGGCTTCCGATGGGATTTGCCTTTGCATATGAAGCAACCGGTGACAGTTGGTTTCATGAATTGTGGAAGGATTCGGTAATCTTTTGTTTGAAAACGCAGATGTTTAGTGACAGAGTACATTTGGATGGAGCCTGGTGCAGAGCGTTTGACATGGATCTAAAAGAGGCATATGCGGCACCGCACGATGTGGGGTGGGCAGCTTATGCCTGTGAAACAGGCTGGACTGTTTCGGAAATTTTGATGGGAATGATGATGCCGGATATTTTAAACAAAAGGAAATAGGATACTCGTAAAAACGGTCACTTTTCATGGCAGGCAAAGTGACCGTTTTTCGGATGAAGGAATTATTGTTCTTTTAGAAGAAGCTGCTGCAGTCTTGACCAGAGAAGCTGCGTAGTAATTGTTGCAATGATTCCCGGAATACCAAGGAAAAAAAGTAGTAAACCAAGCCAGAGATTAGAAGACAGGATCAGTATAAAACCGAGCTGCAGCAATACGGGAATAATACATCTGAATCCACAGGCGGGAATCAGAAGAACAGCATTTTTTAAAATAGCTCTCGTGGGTAGCTGAAATAAGGAAACTTGAAGTAGGAGCATGGTAGTATAGCAGCTGACCAAGAACAAAATCAGTAATATGAGTAAATAGTAAAACATTGTAGAAGTAGATTTTTGACTGTTTCCGCCTACTATATATATTCCGCAAAGAATCCATAAAAAGCCGGAAATCAGGCCGGGAAGAATGGATGCTTTCAAATTATGTATAAAAAAAGAGATAAAGCTGGTACGCACAGAGGGAGCGATTCTTCTGGTGTATTCACAGCAACGATGATATAGGGCGGCCATTCCGGCGGTTGCAACCGGAGCAAGAAGCCATGCTCCGAACAGAAAAATCAATCCTCCGGTATGAAGAGTGAGTTCGATCAGGAGTAATACGGGAAAGGCAGTTAGAAAGAACAGCAGGTTCTTTAATAAAAGGTCGGTTAGATTTGGAAATAAGATTCTGCGCATGAAAAACAGAAGACCTATTTGGGAATCTTCGTTGCCGGGGAAGGATTCTGGATGTGTTTTGGAATGTCGTTTTTGGGCAACCAGTTCCTGCTCGTGGTGAAGTTGGCTATAATTTTGAGTCTTTTTTTTCATGGTATACTCCATTTCATATATGTAATGATAGTTTTGCTTTTCTTTTATTATATAGGAAAAAGAAAATAAGGCAAGTTGATAATGTTGAAAGAAAGGGTGAGATAACAGAAGATGAAAAAGAAAATAGTATATTTACCTTTAGATGAACGACCTTGTAATTTTGATTTTCCGGTAGAATTGTTTGCGCATGAAAATTTAGAGATTGTGCGCCCTCATAAACTTGGAGATAAAAAGATTCCGGCTGATAGAGAGCAGATCAGAGAGTTTTTAGAAAAAGAATGTGCAGATGCAGATGGACTTGTATTTTCAGTAGATATGCTGTTGTATGGAGGTCTGGTACCTTCCAGAATACATCATGATACAGAAGAAAAATTGCGGGAACGGCTTGCAACGTTGGTGGATATTCGAAAAAGCAATCCTGAAATAATTATTTATGGATTTCAGGTGATTATGCGTTGCCCGAATTATTCCAGTGGTGATGAAGAACCTGATTATTATGGGGTTTATGGTGAACGGATTCATAAGGCGGGGGAAGTTTTGCATAAAAGCCGCTTGGGAATTTCTGATTGTTCAGAGATAGGGGAAATCATACAACAGATTCCGGCAAAGGCATTGGAGGATTATACTTCTCGAAGACAGATTAATAGAAAGATGAATAAATTGATATTAGAATATGTTGTACATGGGGAGATTGATTTTCTGGTAATACCACAGGATGATTCTGCAGTATATGGTTATGCCGCGATGGATCAGGAAACAGTTGGTGAAGAGATTTTACGAAAGGGAATTTCACATAGGGTTTTGATGTATCCGGGGGCAGATGAAGTAGGGCTGACGCTGATATCCAGAATGCTGAACCATCTTTATGAAAAGAAGCCTAAAATATATGTAAAGTATGCCAGTGAGAAATCAAAATATATGATTCCTTTATATGAGGGAAATTCTTTGTCGGCAACAGTAAAATCGCATGTTATGGCAGCGGGCGGACAATTAACAGAAAACTGGGAAAATGCAGATATGATTATTGCATTTACGGCTCCGGCAGATCATATGCAGGAAGCCGGAAGTCAGCCCAGCAGACTTCCAGAGTACAGAGCAGAACGAAATTTAGGTGAGCTGATTGAATTTATAAAAGATCGGTTAGAGGAAGGAAAAGTTGTAACGATAGCGGATAATGCTTACGCTAACGGAGGAGAAATTGCATTTTTCAGGATGCTTAACGAAAGGAATCTGTTGCTTTTAGTGGATGGATATGCGGGATGGAATACTTCTGCGAATACGCTTGGAACGGCAATTGCGGAAGGAATAGATGCATTGCTATATGGAAAAGGAAAAGTCCATCAGGATTTTTTAGTGAAACGTTATCTGGAAGATGTAGGATACTGTAGTATTGTCAGATGTGCGGTAGGAAAACGGCTGGAAGGAACAGAGTGGGATTATTTTGACGTAAAGGAACAGAGAGGAATTGTTGCAGAAATGGTAGAAGAGAAGCTTCGGCGCTTTATAAAGGAAGAATGTACGTCAATTTCGGAAAAAATATGGCTGGAAGATGTTTATATGCCGTGGAAGCGTATGTTTGAAGTAGGGTTTCAGGCAGGAGTAAAAGAATAAAGATAGAAAATAGCGGATAGTGTCAAGAAAAAATACTTGACACCCACCCTTATATCGTGTATGATACCAAAAGTGAGGGTCAGATATGGAAAAAATCGTTGAACAGGGTTTGTTATATGACTTTTACGGAGAGCTGATGACAGAGCACCAGCGCAGAATATACGAGGACGTGGTATTAAATGATATGTCTTTGAGTGAGATAGCGCAGGAGCAGGGAATCAGCAGGCAGGGAGTACACGATCTGGTACGCCGCTGTGACAGGGCGCTTCAGGGTTATGAAGAAAGACTTCATTTGATCGAACGCTTTTTAAAGGTCAAAGAGACGGTGGGACAGATTGAGAAAATCAGCTCCGAGGAACAGGTCAAAAGGCTGGCAGCACAGATTTTAGAAGAGCTGTAAAGCTGCATGGAGGATTGAAATGGCATTTGAGAGCTTAACCGATAAACTTCAGAATGTGTTCAAGAACCTGCGCAGCAAGGGACGGCTGACAGAAGCGGATGTAAAGGTTGCCTTGAAAGAGGTGAAAATGGCGCTTCTGGAAGCAGATGTGAACTTTAAGGTTGTTAAACAGTTTGTGAAGTCTGTGGAAGAACGTGCAATCGGTCAGGATGTGATGAACGGCCTGAATCCCGGTCAGATGGTCATCAAGATTGTAAATGAAGAGATGACGGCGCTGATGGGATCTGAGACAACAGAAATCGCATTCCAGCCCGGTAAGTCAATGACTGTGATTATGATGTGCGGTCTTCAGGGTGCCGGTAAAACAACGACCACGGCAAAGCTTGCGGGAAAGTTTAAATTAAAAGGCAAGAAGCCGCTTCTGGTTGCCTGTGATGTGTACCGTCCGGCTGCAATTGAACAGCTGCAGATCAACGGGGAAAAGCAGCAGGTGGAAGTGTTCTCCATGGGAACCGGTCATAAGCCTGTGGATATCGCAAAAGCAGCAATTGAGCATGCGGCGAAAAACGGTCATAATGTGGTAATTCTGGATACTGCGGGTCGCCTTCATATCGATGAGAATATGATGGCAGAGCTGCAGGAGATAAAAGCCAGCGTGGAGGTTCATCAGAGCCTGCTCGTTGTGGATGCCATGACCGGTCAGGATGCGGTAAATGTAGCAAAGGAATTTGATGAAAAGGTTGGCATTGACGGTGTGATTCTGTCCAAGATGGACGGTGATACGCGAGGCGGTGCAGCGCTTTCTATCAAGGCGGTTACAGGAAAACCGATATTATATGTCGGTATGGGAGAGAAGCTTTCAGATCTGGAACAGTTTTATCCGGACCGGATGGCAAGCCGTATTCTGGGAATGGGCGATGTGCTTTCCTTGATCGACAAAGTTCAGGCAAATCTGGATATCGATGCGGACAAGGAAAAAGAAATGGCGGCCCGTATGAAAAAGGGCAAGTTCGATTTTGAGGATTACCTTGAAAGTATGAAGCAAATGCGTAAAATGGGCGGTCTGTCCGGTCTTTTGGGAATGATGCCCGGCATGGGCGGAAAACTGGGAGACATCGAATCCATGGTGGATGAGAAACAGCTCGCACGCATGGAGGCCGTTGTATTGAGCATGACGCCGGAAGAGAGGCGTAACCCAAAACTATTGAATCCAAGCCGTAAAAACCGCATTGCAAAAGGTGCCGGCGTGGATATCAGCATTGTAAACCGTTTCATCAAGCAGTTTGAACAGAGTCAGAAGATGATGAAACAGCTCCCGGGTATGTTGGGAGGAAAAGGCGGAAGAAAAGGTAAGTTCAGGCTTCCTTTCTGATAAATTGCGCATAAGCGCAGGGAAAACAATAATATTTATATTTTAATCCGGAGGTAATGAAAAATGGCAGTAAAGATCAGATTAAGAAGAATGGGATACAAGAAGAACCCTATCTACAGAATTATCGTAGCAGATTCCAAGTCTCCCAGAGATGGTCGTTTCATCGAGGAGATCGGAACATATGATCCTAACACAGAGCCCAGCACATTCAAGGTAAACGAAGAGCTGGCTAAGAAGTGGCTGAACAACGGCGCACAGCCCACTGAAATCGTAGGCAAGATCTTCAAGGCAGCAGGCATCGAGAAATAAATCTGTCTGTACGCCAGACGGTTACTCAGAGAAAGGTAACTGACTGCGGCAGCCTTCAGGCTGCCGTCGGACGGGGATGCTTTTGGAGGTGGATTATGAAAGATTTGGTGGAAGTGATCGCAAAAGCGCTTGTGGATCATCCGGATGAAGTGACTGTCACCGAAAAGGAAAACGGTCGGAGTCTGACAGTGGAGCTTCATGTTGCACCCTCCGATATGGGCAAGGTAATCGGCAAACAGGGGCGTATCGCAAAGGCGATCCGCACTGTGGTAAAGGCTGCGGCTATGGAAGACAATAAGAAAGTGGATGTGGATATCATCTGAACAGAGAAGACGGCGCGGCAGTAAATGCGGGCGCCGTTTTTTATACGATAGGAAAGTTCATTTCCTATCGTATAAAAAATGATTATGCGTACTCGCGCGCGGCGAAATTGTCGATGACGCGACCGCGCTCGACGCGGAGTGTGCGCCAGGGCGCACACCTATTTATTCGATAGGAACTTTCCTGATGGATAAAAGACACCCGAATAAAAACATATTTGAACGGGAGGAAGCTATGGAAGAAAGACTGCAGGTAGGCGTTATCGCATCTACTCATGGCGTGCGCGGCGAAGTGAAGGTGTTCCCCACTACGGATGACGTTCGTCGTTTTAAGAAATTGAAGGAAGTTATTTTGGATACCGGAAAGGAAACCTGTATCCTTGAAATTGAGCAGGTGAAATTTTTCAAGCAGTTTGCAATCCTGAAATTTAAAGGGATAGATACGCTTGACGAAGTGGAAAAATATCGAAAAAAAAGTCTGTATGTGACCCGTGAAAATGCAGTCCGCTTAAAGAAGGACGAGTATTTTATCGCAGATCTCATCGGGTTGAAGGTGCTTGGCGAGACGGGCGAAGAGCTGGGAGAGCTGGAAGATGTGATAGAGACGGGTGCAAATGATGTGTATCAGATTAAAATGAACGATGGCAGACAGCTGCTTTTGCCGGCGATACGTCAGTGTATTCTGGATGTGAACGTGGAAGAAGGATTCATGAAGATACACATTTTAGAAGGATTGCTGGACTGACAAATAGTCTGCCGGTGCAGCAGAATGTGAGGAGATATGCGGTTTCATATTTTAACATTATTTCCGGAAATGGTTTTGAACGGTCTTCAGACGAGCATTCTGGGACGGGCGTGCGAAAAGGGACTCATCAGCTTAAATGCGCTAAATATCCGGGATTTTACATTGGATAAGCACAATAAGGTGGATGATTATCCATACGGCGGCGGCGCGGGTATGCTTATGCAGGCGCAGCCTGTGTATGATGCGTGGAAAGCGGTCGAGGGAGAAAAAAAACGGGAAAAACCGTTGCGCGTATTGTATATGAGCCCGCAGGGGAAGCCTTTTTGTCAGGAGATGGCAAAGGAATTTGCAAAAGAAGAAGAGCTTGTATTTTTGTGCGGTCATTATGAGGGGATAGACGAAAGGGTATTGGAGGAGATCGTAACAGATCAGGTTTCCGTGGGCGATTATGTGCTGACTGGAGGTGAGCTTCCGGCAATGGTAATGATAGATGCGATTTCAAGGATGGTTCCGGGCGTATTAAAAAACGAGGAATCAGGCGTTACGGAATCGTTTCATGAAAATCTTCTGGAATATCCGCAGTATACACGTCCGGAGGTGTGGCATGAGAAGTGCGTTCCGCCGGTTCTTTTGTCGGGAGACCATGCTAAGGTAGACTTATGGCGCAGGCAGAAAGCGGAGGAACGAACGAAGCTGTATCGTCCGGATTTATATGAAAAATATGATTTGGAAGGGCGTGCGCTGGAATATCTGAAGAGGGACAAAATCCTGCACATTGACATGATAGAGGATATCCGCAGAGGCAAGGCGCAGATGATGGCGGTGCGTGAGGACGGCGTGCTTTTGCAGGATAAGGACAGTGGAGTTTATATGATCACGGCGAGAACAAAAGATGCGGGCGAGCGTCTGCTTTCTTTGACAGAGCCGGAGAACGCGCAGTATACATGTCATCAGAAATTTGTAATGGAAAGCGTATGCGCACGTTTTTCCAAAACAAGAGTGAGCGAGTGCTGTCAGGTTGCCTATACGAGAAAAACACCGTTGGAAGAGCCGGAGGGCTTTGACATCCGGGTGTTGGACGAAAGCTTTGCCCAAATCGTGTCGGAGCATTACGGTCTTGCAGATGATGATGGATATGTGAAAGAAAGGCTGGGAGCGGGAGTCGTTATCGGCGCTTTTGTGGACGGGGAGCTGGCAGGCTTTACGGGAATCCATTCGGAGGGGGCGATGGGGATGCTGGAGGTTTTTGAACCGTTCCGCAGGCGCGGCATCGCTTATGCGCTGGAAATCTGTCAGATAAACAGGGAGCTTGCAAAGGGTCATACGCCGTATGCGCAGATTTTTTCAGACAATGAGAAGTCCCTGGCGCTGCAGAAAAAAACAGGGCTCAAAATAAGCGGCGGCAGAGTGTACTGGATTTCATAAAAAATACTTGCAATACATAATAAATTATGGTATATTCTTAATGTTGCGAAAACAGGAGATGGTCCTCTGTTACGAAAGTACGTATTAAGAACATCCGGGAATCAGGAGGAAAAGCAATGAACGAAATTATCAGAGAGATCGAAGCTGCACAGTTAAAGGCTGAAGTACCTGCATTTGAGACAGGCGATACCGTTAGAGTATACGGCAAGATCAAGGAAGGCAACCGCGAAAGAATTCAGGTTTTTGAAGGCGTTGTATTAAAGAAGCAGGGCGGCAGCAACCGCGCTACTTTCACCGTAAGAAAGTCTTCTAACGGCGTAGGCGTAGAGAAGACCTGGCCTTTACACTCTCCCAACGTTGAGAAAGTAGAAGTTGTGAGAAAGGGTAAAGTAAGAAGAGCAAAACTGAACTACTTAAGAGGCAGAGTAGGTAAGAGAGCTAAAGTTAAAGAGGTTGTAAAATAAAAAAATGTTCGCAAAAAGAGGGGCTCCGGTAATGGCAGCTCCTTTTTTGTCCAAAAGACAGGATATTTGTTGTTTCATGAAAGAGGATACTTTATGAGGAGACGGCAGAAGGGACTGCAGTTTTACCGCAAAAAGAAAAAAATCAGTACGGCGGCGGTGCGTGAGTTTTTCAGCTGGGTCGTTCTCGTTGTACTGGCGGTTTTTCTGGCATTTATGGTGATATGGTCAGTAGGGCTTAGAACAAATGTGATCGGCGTGTCGATGGAACCGGGGTTGACAAACGGTCAGGGGATTTTGGTCAATCGGCTGGTATACCGCTTCTTTTCGCCAAAGGCGGGGGATGTAGTCGTTTTTTTGCCGAATGGAAATGAAAATGCCCACTATTATGTAAAACGCGTTGTGGCGGAGCCGGGACAGATCGTGCTGATAAAAGACGGAATCCTATATGTGGACGGCGAGGCGGCAGGAGATGAGAGCATGGACCTTATCGCTTCGGCGGGGATTGCGGAAAATGAGATAGAGCTCGGAAAAGATGAGTATTTTGTTCTGGGAGACAACTGCAATAACAGCGAAGACAGCCGGTCCGCGAATATCGGACCTGTATCGGAAAGAACAATCGTCGGAAAGGCATGGTTTCATTTCGGAAATGCATCGGAGGGATGGGGGCTTATCAGATAAGCATCTCTCCCGGATTCATGATTATGTATAGAAGGAACGGGAAAAAATATGGTTTATCAGTGGTATCCAGGTCATATGACCAAGGCGCGCCGCGCAATGCAGGAGGACATCAAACTTATCGATTTGATAGTCGAGCTGGTAGATGCGCGCTGCCCGATGTCCAGCAGAAATCCGGACATCGATGAAATGGGAAAAAATAAGGCACGATTGATATTGTTAAACAAATCAGACCTGGCAGATCCTGCCGCAAATAAGGAATGGTGCAGCTATTTTGAGAAGCAGGGCTTTTCTGTGCTGGAGATAAACGCCAGGAGCGGCGCGGGATTGAAGGCGATACAGGGCAAGGTACAGGAGGCGTGTAAAGAAAAGATAGAACGCGACCGGAGAAGGGGGATATTGAACCGTCCCGTGCGTGCGATGGTGGCAGGAATTCCGAATGTGGGGAAATCCACATTTATCAACAGCTTTGCGGGAAAAGCCTGCGCCAAGACCGGCAACAAACCGGGCGTGACAAAAGGAAAGCAGTGGATAAGGTTGAATAAGAGCCTGGAGCTTTTGGATACACCCGGGATTTTGTGGCCGAAGTTTGAAGACCAGGCGGTTGGAGAGAGGCTGGCACTCATCGGTTCCATGAACGATGAGATATTGAATCGCGAAGAGATGTGTATGTCTTTGATAGGATTTTTGCAGGAGCACTATCCTAAGGTTTTGGAAGAAAGATATCAGACCGGGCAGGAAGCATGCTCTGCGCTTTCAGTGCTGGAAGCGGTTTGTCAGAGCCGTCAGTGTCTGAAAAAGGGCGGCGAGCCGGATTATGCGAGGGGAGCCGCGCTTTTGCTGGATGATTTCAGGAGCGGCAGACTCGGCAGGCTGACGCTTGAACGGCCTCAGGAAGGAAAGCAGGCATGAAAACAAAGCAGATTTTGAAAGAAGTTATCAGCACTATTTTGTATATTGCGGTCGTTCTGGCGGTGACATGGCTCATCATCACCTTTGTAGGACAGCGTACGCAGGTGAATGGAAGCTCGATGGAGCCGACTCTGAGCGATCACGATAATCTGATAGTCGATAAAATAAGCTATCGGTTCAAGGACCCTGAACGGTTTGATATCATCGTTTTTCCGTTCCAGTATGAAGAGGATGTCTATTACATCAAACGTATCATCGGAATGCCGGGAGAGACCGTTTTTATCGATTTGGACGGCACTATATATATTGACGGAGAAGCGCTGCAGGAAAGCTACGGCAGAGAAGTTATGCTTTCGCCCGGACGGGCAGGAGAGCCGATAACACTGGGTGAGGATGAATACTTTGTGCTGGGCGACAATCGCAATAACAGCTCTGACAGCCGCGACCCGAGCGTAGGAAATATCCACCGCGACCGGATTGTCGGGAAGGCATGGGTGCGGATATGGCCGTTTCATAAGTTTGGCGTGTTAAGGCATCAGTAAAAGTTTGCCGGACAAAAGCGGGAGGAATGAATGGAAAAGATAGGGGAGATAAAAGACCGATTTACAAAAGGGATAGAAGCGCTGAAAACGGCGTATACCATTACGGCGGCACAGGAGGCTGCAGCCTGTCTGGAGGAGCTGGAGGCTGTCTATGAAGCGGACGAAAGGAGCGGTGTGAAGACGCTGCTCCAAAGGTCGCAGAAGCAGCGTCAGGCTGCAGAAGCAGAGCTGGAGCGCATTTATGCTTTAGAGCATTTTGAGCGGGAATACGGACAAAGCGGAGTCGCGCTCGTGTGCGGGATAGACGAAGTGGGAAGAGGACCTCTGGCAGGCCCTGTGGTGGCAGGTGCGGTCATTCTGCCTCCGGATAGTCCGGTGCTGTATCTGAATGATTCCAAGCAGCTTTCGGCCAAAAAAAGAGAAGAGCTTTATGACGTCATCATGGATAATGCGGTGGCTGTCGGACTGGGATATGCGTCTCCTGAACGTATTGATGAGATAAATATCCTGCAGGCGACCTATGAAGCGATGCGGGAAGCTATCGGCAGGCTCGCGGCCCGCCCGGATGTTCTTCTGAATGACGCGGTGACGATACCCCAGGTGGACATCCGTCAGATACCTATTATCAAGGGTGATGCAAAGAGCGTGTCCATTGCGGCTGCGAGCATCGTGGCGAAGGTGACGAGGGACCGGATGATGGAGCAGTATGACGAGGTATTTCCGGGATATGGCTTTGCGCAGAACAAGGGATATGGGTCAGGGGAACATATCGCAGCTCTGAAAAGGCTGGGACCGACGCCGATACACAGGAGGAGCTTTATCGGGAACTTTTTATGATATCGTAAAAAGTAAGCGGAGGGAATGAAAACTAAAATGAATACGCGACAGGCAGGCAATTTCTGGGAAGGAGCTGCCGCAGCTTATCTGGAGCGGGCGGGAGTGAGGATACTTGCGCGTAATTTCAGGTGCAGCCGGGGAGAAATCGACATCATAGGGTTTCACCAGGGCTGCCTTGTTTTTTTTGAGGTGAAGTATCGGAAAGATGACCGGTTTGGTCAGGCAGTGGAAGCGGTAGACATCAGAAAACAGGAAAGGATATGCCGCAGCGCGGATTTTTTCCTGTACGGACATCGGGAGTTTGCGGATACGGGAGTGCGGTTTGATGTGATCGCAGTCTGCAAAGACCGGGTCGAGTGGATACAGAATGCGTTTGATTACAGGAGGACAGGCGGATGGAACAGGCGGTAAAAATGCTTTGTCGTAAAAAAACAGATTATCCGGGGATGAAAGTCAGCCGGATGAAGGAAATGGAATATCTGACGTTTCCGATATTTGAGGAGACAGGAACAGTGACTCATCTGGTCAGCACGAGACTGGGGGGCGTGAGCACGGGAGACTGCGCTTCGTTGAATTTCAGCTATGTGCGGGATACGGATAAGGCAGCGGTGGATGAGAATTTCCGAAGGATGGCAGAGGTATTTGATGCGGAAATGGATGCTTTTGTCTGTTCTGATCAGACGCATACGACGAACGTGCGGCTGGTGACAGAGAAGGACCGGGGAAAAGGCGTGACAAGACAGAGGGATTACAGCGATGTCGACGGACTTGTGACGGACGTGCCGGGGCTGATATTATCGACCTTTTATGCAGACTGTGTGCCGCTTTTGTTTTTTGACCCGATACACCGGGCAATCGGCTGTTCCCATTCGGGGTGGAGAGGGACAGTAGGAGAGATGGGAAGAGTGACGGTCGAGGCGATGGAAAAGTATTTTGGAAGCCGTCCGGAGGATATTCTGGCTGCGGTGGGATCTTCCATTTGCCGGGATTGTTATGAAGTGGGAGAAGAGGTGGCAGAAGAATTTGAGAATCTGTTTTCAGGGGAAGCAGGAGAGGTTTTGACTGCAAAAGGAAACGGAAAGTATCTGCTCGATTTGTGGAAAGCAAATGAGAAGGTGCTCCTTTCTGCAGGAATCCGCAAAGAGCATCTGGCCGTGACCGATATCTGTACCTGCTGCAACTCTGAATACCTGTTTTCGCATCGTGCAAGCCGGGGGAAAAGAGGAAATATCGGGGCATTTATCATGCTGAAACCGTAAGTTTATCCGCTGAAAGCAATCTTCATGAAAATTTAAGAATCTTTGAAACAGAGGCTTCATATTTTTCTGATTTAATGATATCAGGGGCAAAAGTCATGAAACACGACGTGCTTGCACGGGAGTGGTTCTATGACTTATTGACCCGCCCCAATATGAGGATAAAAGTGGAGCGTAAGCTCCGCGATATCCGAATATTGGGATGGATCGTGGGAGCGTGAAACGCGAAACAATCCATAGATATCGCCCTTGGGGGCAAAAGCCCCCAACATCATTTAATAGAAAATAACAGAAAAAGAGGGAGGTACTTATGACGAATATACTGGTATGTGATGACGACAAGGAAATTGTAGAAGCGATAGAGATATATCTTGTGCAGGAAGGTTATCATGTGATAAAGGCATATGACGGGGAGCAGGCGATACGAGCCCTGAAGGAAAATGATGTACAGCTTCTGATAATAGACGTGATGATGCCGAAACTGGACGGCATCCACGCGACGCTCAAAATCCGGGAGTACAGCAGTATCCCCATCATTATTCTTTCTGCAAAGTCGGAAGATGCGGATAAGATATTGGGGCTCAATATAGGCGCGGATGATTATGTGACGAAGCCGTTCAATCCGCTGGAGCTCGTGGCGCGGGTAAAGTCGCAGCTTCGGCGCTATACGAAGCTTGGCAATCTGAATGCGGAGAATAATTCGGTTTTCCGGGCGGGCGGCCTTGTGATAAACGATGATACAAAAGAAGTGACGGTAGACGGGGAGGCTGTGAAGCTGACGCCGATAGAGTACAATATTTTACTGCTCCTTGTTAAAAATCAGGGCAGGGTCTTTTCCATCAATCAGATTTATGAGAGTATCTGGGAAGAAGAGGCGATAGGAGCGGATAATACGGTAGCGGTCCACATCCGCCATATCCGTGAGAAGATAGAGATAAATCCGAAGGATCCCCGATATTTAAAAGTGGTATGGGGCGTGGGGTATAAGATAGAGAAGCAGGGGTGAGGAGTTTTCAGATGAAGCTGCAGGTGTTGGAAAAAAAGAAAAGAAAATTCTGGTTGGTTGTACATCGTTTTCTTGTGGCGGCGGCAGCGGTCATTCTTGTAGCGCTGTCCTGCAATTCCACGATCAGCGTGGCTATTAACGGACAGATCTATTCCCAGAGGATAAGCCTTTTTGAAAAAGGGGGAGCTTTTGAACAGTCTGCCCTTTTTAATGATATTCTGAAAGAAGAGCTGCATGGTACGGTTCGTCTGGCGGTCATCAGAAGCCAGCTGGAGACAGAGGGTTCTTACAACGGTCAGAAGAAGATAGATGTGGCAGGGTTCGCCCATCGTCAGGAGGAGGTGCCTGAAACAACGGTATCAGCGCCGTTTTATCTGGACGATCTGATAAAATGGGGAAATTACGGGTTTGTTTCGGAGAGCGTATATGGGACGGAAGAGGAACTCGATTCTTACTTTAAGTATGGTGCCAGCGCATTTTCCATACAGAGCGAGATGGCAAAAAAAGCATGGGGGAAAACTGCCCCGGAGATAGTTTCCGAGAGTATCATAGACGCGGCGAAGGAAGAGACGCTCTCCATGCGGATGATACGTGAGCTTCCGTCCAGCCGCAGCGATTATCACAAGATGGCGCAGGAGCTTGGAAAATATGTGGAGGATTCGGATATCATCGAATTAAACGTGCTCGTACCGCGCTATCTGTCTGCCGACGGGCTGGACCTTGCGGAATATGCTTCGACAGCGGAGGAATATGTGCGGCTGAGAGAGGACTTAAAGACTACGTCGAAGGAGCTGTTTTATAATTTCACGGAGTATTCCGGCAATAAAGGGGCTTATCTGGCGGATTCCTCCAATGTGCGCTATTGTTTTCAGATGAATGTGGACGGGGAGCCCCGGTGCTTTACCAATCTGGAAGAAAATCTGTCAGATCTGAAAATAGAAGAGATCACAGCTATGTTTGAAGAGTTCGGCAGCTATATGTATTACAATGCGGACCGGGCGGAGATGACCACGAATACGGGACTGACGGCGGATGAGATGAAAATGGAGCTGGGCTATTATCAGTATGCGTTCGGGGATAATACGCGGATATGGGTTGCAGTGGATACTTCCTATCCGGTTCAGGACGGGTTTTGGACGGCAAAGGAAGCGTATGACCGGCTGATGCCGTATTATGGTTATCTGGCGGGGGCGTGTGCGGTCCTGCTCGGGTTGTCGGTATGGATTTTTGTATTTTTGACAAAGTTTGAAGGCAGGATATTTTTACCGGCAGGAGGCTGGGATATCGCTTTAAAGCGCTGCGACCGGATACCTACGGAACCGTTTTTTGTTTTGGGAGCCGGTTCGGCGGCAGGCTTTGCAGGGCTTTGCTATCTCGCGTTTGTGTTCTGTCAGGGAACGATAGAAAATGTGATACACAGTGTCTGGCTTCCATTTGCAGCGGGGGCAGCCGCGTTCGTGGCGGACGACCTGTGCATGTTTGTATATCTGAGCTTTGTCCGCAGGGGCAAGGCGCATACGCTTTGGAAAAATTCCCTGATCCTGCGGGGGGGACGAAAGCTCAAAAGAGGAATGCTTGCATTATACGACAACAGCCATATTCTGGTGAGAGCGCTTCTGCCGTTTATATTGCTTTTAACGCTGAACCTGGTGCTGGGCGGCTGCGGTGTTGCAGGGATACTTATAGCCGCAGCTGTGGATGTGGCGGCGATACTCGTGCTGTATTCTTCCAAAAAGACACGGCAGGGAATCGTTGACACGGCAGTCCGGATCGGACGCGGCGACCTGGATATGAAAGTAGATCTAAGAAAGCTCCATGGCGAGAACAGGGAGCTGGCGGAGGCAGTCAACGGCATCGGCGACGGCATCAAGGCGGCTGTGGAGAAGAGCATGAAGGATGAGCGTTTAAAAGCCGACCTGATAACAAATGTCTCTCATGATATCAAGACACCGCTGACCTCTATCATCAATTTCGTGAGTCTGCTCAAGCGGGAGAAGATTGAAAATGAACGGGCCCGGGGGTATATAGAGGTGCTGGATGCAAAATCCCAGCGTTTAAAGCAGTTGACGGATGATCTGGTGGAGGCATCGAAGATAAGCTCCGGAAATATCTCGCTCCAGTGGGAACGGCTGGATTTCAAAGAACTGGTCAATCAGACGTGCGGAGAGTTTGCGGATAAGTTTCAGGAAAAATGTCTGGAGATGGTCGTGAGTCTGCCGGAGGGACCGGTATGTATCGAGGCAGATTCCCGGCGCCTGTGGCGGGTAGTGGAAAATCTGTTTTCCAACGCTTACAAATATGCGCTGGAGGGAACGCGGGTCTATCTGGATATCAAGCGGATTACGGAGAACGGACAGGAGTATGCGGTTTTTTCCATGAAGAATATTTCAGCCCAGGCGCTGAACATCCGGGCGGAGGAGCTGACAGAGCGTTTTATCCGGGGAGATATCTCCAGAAGTACGGAAGGGAGCGGTCTGGGACTCTCTATCGCCCAGAATCTGACGCAGCTTCAGAAGGGGCGGTTTGATATTTATCTGGACGGCGACCTGTTCAAGGTAATGGTGACGTTCCCGACGATCAAAGCGGCAGGGGAAGAGTGAGGTTTTACCGTTTCTGCGAGGCAAAGAGAAGTTTGTTTGGGCTTTTTATCCGCCAAAAGCAGCAGTTGGAAAAAGAAAGAGGATGATGGAAAAATCCTTGACGGGCATGGTACAATAAGGGCATTATCATGAAGAAAGGTGTATTCCCCATGAAAAAGGATCAGGATGAGCTTCAAAAAGATATGCTGGAAACGGCGTGCCGCCTGTTGTCAGGTGACGGACTGATAGTCGTCAGCGCTTTGTACCGGAAAAGTATGACGCTGCTGCAGCTTTGCCGGTGGACAAAAGACTGTCCGGAAGAACGGATGTGTCAGACATTGGGGCAGCTGGAAAAAAGCGGTATCATATGCCGGGATGCGGAAGAAGAGGGAACAGGAGAGTTCGGGGAAAACGTTCGCTGGCGGCTGACAGAGCTGGGAGGAGAGCTGGAAGAAGTATTTACCGGACTGGAGCGGTTTGGGCGTCTATATGAAAGGCTTTTGCAGCTTGGGATTGATGTACGGGAAGAAAATGAAGGGAGATGGGTTGCAGCAGAATCTCCGGAGCAAAAGGGGCGGGCAGAGGAAAAAGAGACTGAAGCGAAAGCACTCCGGATAAAGGAAACAAAGGGAGAGTGCGAGCGGCGGCATGGCTGGGAAGAAAGCAATGGGCAGTTTTTATTCCGAAATCCTCATCAGGGATATGAGGACTGGTATTTTTACGGGAGGATATCCGGGGAAACGGCGGCAGTCTATCTGGTCACGGGTGAGGAATATGAAAAAATGCGGGAATATATGTTGTTGGGAAAAGATGCGGCCGATGCGGGGAGCAGTCTGTATCTGAAGATTGAAATGAAAGCAGCGGATATTGCGCCGCAGCAGGAAGCCTTTTATGTGCGCGCGGAGGATATGGTCATACAGGAATCTGTGCGGGAATTTTAAAAGCTGTAAAATGAGAAAGTCCGGCGGGACAGAACAATGGTCTGTTTCCGCCGGAAAGGCAGCCATACTCAGGATTTTTTGGATTTTGTCCGGGAAGCAGTCCTTATCGTGACGGCATTTCCCCGCACCATGATATTTTCCATGCTGCGCAGGAAGCTGGAAAAACGGCTGTATCCGTAATCCTTTAAATCAAAGGAAGGATACTTCTTTTTGAGATGATCGTAGATGACGGAGAGATTATCGATGGAGCCCCCGTTTTTTTCAATGAGGGCGGTGACCGCCTTCTGCATCTCAGTCATATTGTCCAGTTCACGGACGCACACATAATAAGAAGAATTTTCTTTGGAAAGCTCCAGCTTGGAGCATTTATCACGGATAAAGGTCAGAAGCTTGGTATAGCCGTAGTTGCGGACGTCGAAGTCCGTGAACTTGCTGTTTAAGCGGCTCCCTATTTCGCCCATGTAGGTCGGTTTTCCCTTATTTTCATTATCGTTGATGATAGAAATGATCGCTTCTTCGATATCGCTGATAGATGTGACAAAATCTGTTTTCGAGCTGCGCTCCGAAGCCAGCACCTCATGCAGACCGGATGAAGAAGCCGAAACACTGGCTTCATAGATGAGGTTTAAGTGAATAAATTTGTTGCAGGCTTTCGTGAGGGCGGCGGGAGTTTTGGATTCTCCCATGCCGATGACATACATGTTTGCCTCGCGCAGACGCATGGCAAGACGGGTAAAATCGCTGTCGCTGGTGACGAGGCAGAAGCCGTTGACATTGCCGGAATACAGGATATCCATGGCGTCGATGACCATCGTCATGTCGGAAGAATTTTTCCCGGAAGTATAGTCAAATTGCTGGATAGGTGTGATGGAATTGTCCAGCAGGATATTTTCGTTCCAGCCGTTATTTTTGCTCCAGTTGCCGTAAATGCGGCGGTATGTTGCAAAGCCGTAGGTCTCTATTTCATTAAAAATGATGGAAGCATAGCGGGAGCTGACGTTTTCGGAATCGATCAGCACTGCTATCTGCATTTTCGGTTCGGTAGTCTCCATAATGTATTTATCTCCATTTCATTCAGAATTCTGTTTTCATTTTTTGGAATATCTTAGTTTTCAGTATACCCTCTTTGGAAAAAAATTGCAAAAGGAAAAAGTTTTATGCCGGGAGATGATTTTTTCCTCAGAATATCCATATATTCCATAAAAACACGACTTTATGAAAAATATAATAAATAATATGTCATATATACTTGACATAGGAGGAGGCAGGAAGTACAATACAGATAATTCCCAAAGAGACAGGAGGCATATGCGGTGGGAAAAAATAAAAGGATGAAGATAGCCAGGGTGGAGAAAGATCTGTCTCAGGAACAGCTTGCGGAGCTGGTCGGCGTGAGCCGGCAGACGGTCAGCATGATAGAATCGGGAAAATTCAATCCCTCGCTTCAGCTGTGTCTGTCTATCTGTCATGCGCTGGGACGTACGCTGGATGAATTGTTCTGGGAGGAGAGGGAGTCTTGAAGAAATATTGGAAGAAGAAAATTGATGAGCGTCAGGAGGCGGATTTAAGGCGCGTGGAAAGCTATGGATACTGGATCGCATTCTGGCTGCTTTTGGCGTCTGTGCTCATGAAGAGCGTGATTTTAAGCAGACCGCGGACAGAGTGGTTTACGGAATGGCTTATTTTTATAATTCTGGCGGTCTATGGTGTTGTCGCCTTTGCCAAAATCGGCGTATGGACGGAGTTTTCTGTGAAGCCGACCCTTATTTCGAGCGCGGGGAGCAGCCTGCTGGGCAGTCTTGCATTTTCTGCCCTGTTTACGGCGGGCTCATGGCTTCAGTCCGGAAAGACGATGGAATGGGACAGGATGCTTATGCTGTTCATTTCATGGCTTATAGGATTATTTGTCGTGCTGTTTGCCACGTTTTTAGCGCTCATGTGGGTCTACAGGATAAGAGACAGGCGGATGCAGAAGAAAATGGATGAAGAACTGGAGGAAGATGATGATGAAGAACTGTAATAAAAAGCTGGCGGTTTTCTTTGCGGCAGCATTCGGGCTGCCGGTCATTCTGGGGATATTTATGGGAGTCGCTTTTTACGGCGGGAAGGATGTGAGCGCCTTTCCGCTGACATGGATGTGTCTGCCTGCATCAGGGGTGATGCTCGGCAGCCTTTTATGCCGGGATAAGGAATCGGAGAAGGCGCCTTTGCCGAAAGCGTTTTATATCACGTTTCTGGTGATGACAGCCCTGCTCGTACTCGTATGTGTTGCAGGAAGCTTTGCGCCGATAAATACTATGCTTGTAACGAATCAGGTCGTGATACTCGGCTCGCTAGTCTGTCTGATAGAGCTGGCAGTATTAAAAAGGGAACGCCGCAGGGAATGGGGACTGTCCCTGACAGTAAACTGGAAAAAGGCTCTGGCAGGAGTCGGGGCGTTTATCGTACTTTATCTGGGGCTGACAGGTCTCAGCGTTCTGGCATCGTGGGCGATGGGAGAAGATATTTCATCCTATCAGCTGAATCCGATGCTGTGGATGTGGGTCACCATGATACTGCCGCTGAACTTTGTTTTGTCGTTTACGATGTTTTTGGGGGAAGAATATGGCTGGCGTTATTATCTGCAGCCTGTTCTTCAGGAGAAGCTCGGGCTTCGCAGAGGCGTGATAGTCCTCGGCCTTTTATGGGGAATATGGCATCTTCCTATCAATTTGTTTTATTACAGCCCTGAGACGAGTCTGCAGAGTATTTTGGGACAGCTTGCAGTCTGCGTCAGCTTTGGTGTTTTCTTTGGCTGGGTATATATGCGCACGAAAAATATATGGGCGGTGACGCTGATACATTTCCTGAACAACAACCTTGGGATGGCGCTGTTTCAGGTGTCCGCCGAAGGTGTGGAATGGACATGGGGCGGGCTGCTTTTATCGGCGGCGATGTATCTGGGAATATTTCTGCCGTTCCTTCTGACGAAGGAGTATCGCGGGGAAGGGAAAGCGTAAGATATTGCTTTTTAGGATATGCTGCTATGCATTCCCGGAGGGAAGGTGTCAGTATGAATCAATATTGCGTATATCTTCTTTCCAGAAATGATGCACTATTATCGAAATAAAGGTAATCTGACATAAAAAGCGACCGCATGAAGCTTCATACAGAGGTTTCATGCGGTCGCTCTTTTATTTTATTATCGGAATTGCCTTGATGAACAAGAGGATTCCCTGTTTTTACAGGTAATTTTCCCTTTTGTTGTATTTTTCCAAAATCGTGCGTATCTTCTCGGTAGGAGTAAGCACGTTGGTCAGGGAAACATCGTGGTTCATGAAATCGATAATAGATGCCATGAATTTGCTCATATCCGCTTCGATATAATAGGGGCGGGAGAGCAGTTCAGGAATCTGGTAGGTTAAGTTGGTCGTGATGACTTTATCAAACCATCCCTTTTCATAAGCGTCATCAAAAGCGCTCATACCATCGGTGAACAGGCCGAAAGTAGTACAGATGAAGACGCGGCGTGCGCCCATCTCTTTTAACTGGCGGGCTGTGTCAAGCATACTGCCGCCGGAGGAGATCATGTCGTCGATGATGACGATATCCTTGCCTTCGATATTGTCGCCTAAGAATTCATGTGCAACGATAGGGTTTTTGCCATTGATGATGGTCGAATAGTCGCGGCGTTTGTAGAACATACCGATATTAACGCCGAGTACATTCGCAAAGTAGGTCGTACGGTCAAGGGCGCCTTCATCGGGGCTGATAACGATGATGTGGTCTTTGTCCACGATAAGATCAGGTACATTGTCCAAAAGGGCGCGCATGAACTGATAGGGGGGCGTAAAGTTATCGAAGCCGCACAAGGGAGCCGCATTTTGGACGCGGGGGTCGTGTGCATCGAAGGTGATGAAATTGGTAACGCCCATATCTGCAAGCTCAGTCAGTGCATAGGCACAGTCCAGGGATTCACGTCCGCTCCTTTTATGCTGTCTGCCTTCATATAAAAAGGGCATGATAACAGAAATACGTTTCGCTTTTCCTTCGACAGCAGCTATCATTCTCTTCAAATCCTGATAATGATCATCGGGGGATTTGTGGTTTGTGTAACCGTTTAAATTGTAAGTAAGGCTGTGATTGCAGACATCAACAAGGATGTACAGGTCCGTTCCACGGACGGATTCGTTCAGACAGCCTTTGCCTTCTCCGCTCCCAAAGCGCGGGCAGTAGGCATCTACCAGATAATTGTCCTCGATATAACCGCGGAACGCGGGGTCGTCATGCGAGGAATTCCGCATATTCCTGCGGAAGGACACAAGATAATTGTTAACGCTGCGTCCCAGCTTTTCTGCGGAGTCCAGTGCAATGATCTTTAAAGGACCAACGGGAAGCGCGTTTTCAAGTTCGCGTAAATTAGGCATAATTTTCTCCTCCATCTTCTACATTTATATCATTCGCACGCGATGCCGTCAAGGGGGGATGGAAATTTGTCATGACAGAGCGGATTTTTTCTGATAGAATAGAAATATCGGCAGGGGGAGCAGGAGCTTTCCCGCGGTTATTTGTGCCGGAGCGTCACAAATAACCCTTATGGCAGAAGCGGAATCCCCATTGTGATTTCTCTTCGCCCGTCATTTACGTTCCGGAATGGGGATTGACTATGAAAGAAAAAGGACATTTAATAAAAACGGTACAGCCGGGGAGCATCGCAGAAGAGATGGAGATAGAAGCGGGCGACAGGCTGCTTGCCATAAACGGTGAGGACGTTGAGGATATTTTTGATTATCAGTATATGATACAGGACGAATATGTGGAGGTGACGATATCCAAGCCTTCCGGCGAGGAATGGATTTTGGAGATAGATAAGGAATATACGGAGGATCTGGGAGTAGAGTTTGAGAATGGTCTGATGGATGATTACCGTTCCTGCACGAACAAGTGTATCTTTTGCTTTATCGACCAGATGCCGAAGGGAATGCGGGATACGCTTTATTTTAAGGATGATGATTCGCGGCTTTCTTTTCTTCAGGGTAACTATGTAACGCTGACGAATATGTCAGAGAAGGATGTGGAGCGGGTCATTAAATATCATATGTCGCCGATCAATATCTCTTTCCAGACTACAAATCCGGAGCTGCGCTGTAAGATGCTGCACAACCGTTTTGCAGGGGATGCGCTCAAAAAGGTGGACCGTTTTTTTGAGGCGGGTATTGAAATGAACGGGCAGATAGTTTTGTGCAAGGGGGTAAACGACGGGGCAGAGCTGGAGAGGAGTCTGTCGGATCTGACTAAATATCTGCCGCATCTGCGCAGCGTTTCGGTCGTTCCGGTCGGACTGTCAAAGTATCGGGAAGGGTTATATCCGCTGGAACCTTTTACAAAAGAAGATGCGGAAAAGGTACTGGATACGATCCATGCATGGCAGGAAAAGGTCTTTCCAAAATACGGGCTGCATTTTGTGCATGCCAGCGATGAGTGGTATATCCTTGCAGGCAGGGATGTGCCCGAGGAAGACAATTATGACGGATATCTGCAGCTGGAAAATGGCGTCGGCATGGTACGGCTTTTGTGGGAGGAGTTTATGGATTCGCTCCGTCAGCTGAAGGAGAACGGCGCGGTGGAGCGCTGGAACGGGCGGAAAAGAGAAATTTCAACAGTGACGGGACGTATCGTATATCCGTATATCTATCGGATGGCGAAGCTGATGGAGGAAACGTTTCCGGGACTGCGTGTGCATGTCAATGCGATCCGCAACGACTTTTTCGGGGAGCGCATCACGGTGACGGGGCTTTTGACAGGGCAGGATATTATAGCCCAGTTAAAGGATACCAGGCTGGGAGAAGAGCTGCTCCTGCCGCAAAATGTGCTCAGGAGCGGTGAGAGGGTGCTTTTGGATGATTATACGGTTGATGATATCTCTGATGCTTTACAAGTGCCGGTGAATATTGTAAAATCAAGCGGATATGATTTTACGGAAAGCCTGTTGGGAGAGTTTTAGGACAGGCAGGAAACAAAAAAGCCGCGCGTGCGGCGGAAAGAGGTAAGAATGTCAGGAAGAAAAGGCAGACCCATTGTAGCGGTGGTAGGCAGGCCAAACGTTGGAAAATCCACCCTGTTCAATGCGCTTGCAGGTGAGATGATTTCTATTGTAAAAGATACGCCGGGTATTACAAGAGACCGGATTTACGCAGATATCACGTGGCTGGATAAAAGTTTTACATTGATAGATACGGGCGGTATCGAGCCGGATTCTGGCGATATCATTTTGTCCCAGATGAGGGAGCAGGCCCAGATAGCCATCGATACGGCGGACGTTATCCTGTTTATGGTGGATGTAAAACAGGGGCTTGTGGATGCGGATTCCAAGGTGGCGGACATGCTGCGCCGTTCCCATAAACCGGTGGTGCTCGTTGTCAATAAGGTAGACAGCTTCCAGAAGTACATGGCGGATGTTTATGAGTTTTATAATCTGGGTATCGGCGATCCGTGGCCTATCTCGGCGGCCAACCGTATGGGTATCGGCGATATGCTGGATGAGGTGGTGCGGCATTTTCCGGAAGATGCGGATACGGATGAAGAGGATGACCGTCCCAGGATTGCAATCGTTGGAAAGCCGAACGTGGGCAAGTCTTCTCTTATCAACCGTCTGATAGGAGAAAACCGCGTGATAGTTTCAGATATTGCGGGAACGACGCGGGACGCGGTGGATACGGAAGTGGTCCATAACGGCAGAGAGTATATTTTTATCGACACGGCAGGACTGCGCCGTAAGAATAAGATAAAAGAAGAACTGGAGCGCTATATGATAGTGCGTACGGTCAGCGCTGTAGAACGGGCGGATGTAGTCGTGCTGGTTATTGACGCGACGGAAGGTGTGACCGAGCAGGATGCCAAGATAGCCGGAATCGCACATGAACGCGGCAAGGGTATGATAATCGCGGTGAACAAGTGGGATGCTCTGGAAAAAGACGACAAGACGATTTATCGTTTCCAGGAGAAGATACGCAACATCCTGTCCTTTATGCCGTATGCGGAGATGATATTTATTTCCGCGCTGACGGGGCAGAGACTGCCGAAGCTGTTTGAAACGATAGACGCGGTTATTGAAAACCATGCTCTGCGTGTGGCAACGGGCGTGTTAAATGAAATCATGGCGGAGGCGGTGGCGCTGCAGCAGCCCCCTACAGACAAAGGAAAACGCCTGAGACTTTATTATATTACCCAGGTTGCGGTAAAGCCGCCCACCTTTGTTATTTTTGTCAATGACAAGGAACTGATGCATTTTTCGTATACGAGATATATCGAAAATAAGATACGGGAAGCATTTGGCTTTCGCGGGACGCCCCTGAAATTCATTATCAGGGAGAGGAAGGAGAATAACTGAGATGGAACGTCTGGCTGCTTTGGCGATCGGATATGTATTCGGTCTGTTTCAGACCGCATATATTTACGGGAGGCTGAAAGGGATCGATATTCGTCAGTACGGAAGCGGTAATGCAGGTACGACCAATACCCTGCGTGTACTCGGTACAAGGGCGGGCCTGATTGTTCTGGTGGGTGATATTCTAAAATGTATTCTGGCGATCGTGACCGTGCGGCTTCTGTTTGCGGACGGTCATACGGATACTTATTATCTGCTGGCGATGTATGCGGCTCTCGGTGCGATACTGGGGCATAACTATCCGTTTTATCTGGGATTTAAGGGCGGAAAAGGCATTGCAGCGACGGCGGGGCTGATACTGGCTATTCATCCGGCGTATATCCCGATGGGAGTACTGATATTTTTTGGTATCTTCTTTACAACGCATTATGTGTCTCTCGGGTCTTTGCTTGTATATGCAGGATTTTTGGTGCAGACAGTCGTGATGGGACAGATGGATGTATTCCAGATGCCCGCCGGTCACAGGGCAGAGATGTATGCAATCGCTGTTTTTCTGACTGTGATGGCATATTGGAAGCATCGTGAGAATATCAAGCGTCTGGCATCCGGTACGGAGCGGAAAACCTATCTTCTGAAAAAGAATAAAGAAGCGCTGGAACGGAGGTAAAAATGGCAAAAATAGGTATGATCGGAGCGGGGAGCTGGGGTATTGCGCTTACATGGCTTCTGACAAATAACGGACATCAGGTAACAGTGTGGAGCGCACTGGAGGATGAGATTAAGATGCTTTGCGAAAAACGCGAACATACATCCAAGCTTCCGGGCGTACTCCTTCCGGAGAGCGTCAGCTTTACAACAGAGCTTGAGAAAGCGGTTGTAGGTATGGAGCTGTTAGTTCTGGCAGTTCCCTCGCCGTTTGTAAGGAGCACTGCTCATCAGTTAAAGGATATCGCAGAAGAAGGCCAGATAATCGTCAATGTAGCAAAAGGAATCGAAGAAAAGACGCTGATGACTCTTTCTGAGGTGATAGAGGAAGAAATCCCGCAGGCTCAGGTTGCGGTATTATCAGGGCCGTCCCATGCGGAGGAAGTCGGAAAAGGGGTGCCGACGACTATCGTTGCGGGAGCAAAAACAAAAAAAGCCGCAGAAAAGATTCAGAATATTTTTATGAGCCCTGTATTCAGGGTATATACAAGCCCGGACGTGTTGGGGATAGAGCTGGGAGCTGCGTTGAAAAACGTGGTGGCTCTGGCAGCCGGTATTGCGGACGGCTTAGGCTACGGCGATAATACGAAGGCGGCGCTTATTACGCGGGGTATTACGGAGATATCGCGGCTGGGAATGGCAATGGGCGGAAGAAGAGAGACTTTTTTCGGGCTGTCCGGAATCGGCGATCTGATCGTTACCTGTGCCAGTATGCATTCCAGAAACCGGCGGGCAGGTATTCTGATAGGTCAGGGACATACGATGGAAGAGGCAATGGAAGAAGTAAAGATGGTCGTAGAGGGCGTCTATTCTGCCAGGGCTGCAGTTGGACTGGCGGAGAAATATCATGTTTCCCTGCCTATCATTGAACAGGTCAATCAGGTGCTCTTTTACGGAAAACCGGCTGCGGACGCAGTAGGGGAGCTGATGCTGCGCGATAAGAAGATAGAGATAACTGATACGGAGTGGGAGCAGTAAAAGGCTGCGGCAGAAGGAGGGGGCTTATGAAAATCAGATGCAGCCGGTGCGGAAAGCGCTTTGATGCGGACGTTTACAGCGGTCTGTGTCCGAAGTGCGGCGCTTACAACGGCAAACATATGGCGGGGTATGAAGAGGCGGTAAGCGAAAGGGAAAAAACGGAAAAAACGTGGCGGCAGGAGCAGCAGAAGGCAGAAAAAGTTGTTTCGGGCAGCCGTTACATGACGGATATTCCGGAAAAGCCAAAGACAACAAAGCAAAAAGCGAATGGTTCGGGCGCAGGGAAAATGCTTGCGGCAGCCCTGCTCATCCCTGTTGCAGCAGCCCTCGTGTTCCAGATATGGAAGAACATCTATTTTCAGGAGAGGATATCTGCGGCGGAAAATATTGTCCGGGAATCAGGGGATGCAGAGGTAACCGTGATAGAAGGCGGAAATCTGGAATCCCCGATTTATACGGCGGTGCTCGGGATGGAGCAGTTTTCGTCGGATGAGGTGCCGGAGGGATGGCATCTGGAAGGAATCTGTATAGCGCCTTCCAGCAACGGGTATAATTCCAGGGAGCAGATCAATGACCTGCAGCTGGGCTATGAGGTCGGGGATGAAGTCTTTTATCAGAAGACTGTCAGCCGGTACGATTTAGAGTATATGATAGACGACTGGGGAATAGATGCGAATGAGATTTTGAGCGAATTCGATTTTAATTATGGAGAATCGCTCGGATATCTGATATTTATGGTCAGAGACGGCGCAGAGAACAGAGAGCTGATACTGGAGCTGGACGACGGCATATCCGGCAGTGTGAGTCGTCAGGTCAGCATTGCACTGGATGATGTGGAGTGGTTTGTGCCGGAGAGCGGGGTGGAGGAATGAAGGACGGAACTGTAAAAAAAATCGTCTGTGGAATCGTTCTGGGTATATCGATCCTGTTTACGCTGGTCGGATTTTCTGCAAATGTGACGGAGCAGAAGCGCTTTACAGGTTACAGCGTAAGCCCGTTGGTCGCGAAAGCTTCAAAAGCAGAACTGCTTTCTGACGAGAGGAAGAAAGAGTTTGAAGGACTTGATTATGAGTCAGAGGATATGAAGATATATGAGGTACATATCGAATATGAAAATATATCTGATTATACATGGAATAATATCAATCTGACAGCAGGGTCGGGTAATGGCGGTTATGTAAAGATGATTCGGCGGAAGGAGAAACAGAGACTTGCCGATGCAGAGCGGGAAGGACAGATTATTCCGGCAGGGAAAACAGGTACGGTTGTATGTTATCTGGCGGCAGAGCCCGATACTTCCCGGGTAATGATAGAAGAGTATGGGGAGCTTCTGGATGAAGAAAATAGCCGCGTGATGGTAAATCTGCCGTTTGAAACCGGTGATACAGCGGTCTGGACAGCAGAATAAAAAGATGTGTGTACAGATTGAGCGATTCAGCCCGGCTGGAGAGGGTTTCTTTCCAGGCCGGGCTGTTATGCATACATTTTTGGATTCAGCGGATTGCTTCCACGATAGCGCGAGTCGTTTTCGGTTTGTTCATGGAGTAAATATGGATGCCGTCGGCTCCATGGCGTTTTAAATCCAGAATCTGTCCGACAGCATAGTCGATGCCGGCTTTCCGCATATCTTCCGGGGTGTCTCCATAAGAAGCAATGAGATCTGCCAGCTTTTTGGGAACAGAGGAACCGGACAGGCTCACAGTCGTTCCTAATTGTTTTGCGGAGGTGATAGGCATTATGCCGGCACAGACGGGAAGCGTGATGCCTGCTTTTTCTTTTTTTTCAAGAAAGCGATAAAAGAGATCGTTTTCAAAAAAGAGCTGGGTAATGAGAAACTGTGCTCCGCAAGCTTCCTTTTCCTTTAAAAAGCGGATATCCTCATCCAGAGAGGACGCCTCGAAATGTTTTTCCGGATAGCAGGCGCCTGCAATTTCAAAATCCGTATTTTCTTTGAGAAATGCAGTCAGGTCAGAAGCGTGGGCAAAGGCGCGGTTTTCAAATTGGGCGTCATCCATCCAGGAGGGGCGGTCTCCGCGTAATGCAAGGACATGACTTAAATGTTCCTGTTTCATAGCGTCTGCCACGGCAAGGATATCTTCCTGTGAGGAGCCCACACAAGTCATATGGGAAACTGCAGGAATCTGCAGTTTGTTCTGGATAAAGGATGCCAGCTCGACAGTCCGCTTGGATCGGCTTCCGCCGGCTCCGTAGGTGACGCTGATAAAATCGGGAGAAAGCTCTGCCAGCTGTGTTAAAATACTTTGGGCATTTTCAAATTCCTCTTCCTTTTTGGGAGGGAATACTTCAAAGGAAAGCGTTTGCTTTCCGGAATCAAAAAGTTGTCTTACCATAGATGTTGTTCCTCATAAATTCTTGATTTTAAAACGTGAATATCGTAACATATAACTATGCGCAGTTCAAGCGCGGCAAAAGGAGAAATTTTTATATGAGCGAATCTTTTAACAGTACGAAGCAGTATGTGGCCAGCAGAGAGCTGATGGATAGTGTAAACGTGGCGATAGCGCTGCAGAAGCCTTTGCTGATCAAGGGAGAGCCGGGTACCGGAAAGACGATGCTGGCAGAAGCCGTTGCACAGTCCCTCGGAAAGAGGCTGGTTATCTGGAACATCAAATCTACGACAAAGGCGCAGGATGGCCTGTATATGTATGATACGATCCAGAGGCTCTATGACGGGCAGTTCGGGGAAGAGGGTGTAGACGACATCGCGCGCTATATCAAGCTCGGAAAGCTGGGAGAGGCTTTTGATTCAGATGAGCAGGTCGTTCTTTTGATAGATGAGATAGATAAGGCGGATCTGGAATTTCCCAACGATCTTCTCTGGGAGCTGGACCAGATGGAATTTTATATCCACGAAACGAAGCGGACGGTCAAGGCAAAGCAGCGCCCTATCGTTATCATTACATCGAATGCGGAAAAAGAGCTTCCGGACGCATTTTTGCGCCGCTGTATTTTCCATTATATCGATTTCCCGGATGAGACACTGATGGAAGATATCGTAAAGGTACACTTCCCCAATGTGGAAGAAAATCTGTTAAAGGAAGCGATGAAGGTCTTTTATGAGATCAGGAGCTTCCGGGATATTCGTAAAAAGCCGAGCACATCCGAGCTGATAGACTGGATAAATGCGCTTCAGATAGGCGGGATTTCTGCGGAGCGTTTAAAAGAGCTTCCGTTCGTAGGCGTTATCGTTAAAAAGGACGAGGATCTGGAAACAGTGCGTCACAAAATGGCATAAATGAGGTTTGCCTATGTTTACACAATTTTTTTATACCTGTAAGGCAAAAGGGCTTAATGTGAGTCTGGGAGAATGGCTGACACTTCATGAGGCGTTGGATAAAGGGCTTGCCGGGGGCAGTCTGACGCAGTTTTATTATCTGGCGCGGATGATACTTGTGAAAAGCGAGACGGAGTTCGATAAGTTCGACCAGGCGTTTGAGGAATGCTTTAAAGGTATCCGGACAGAAAATGAGATTACGGCGCAGATGCTTCGATGGCTGGACAAGTCCGATATGGAGGAGCTGGCGCACGAGGAGGCGCGCAAGGCTCTGAACGAGGGCGAGGACCTTCAGATAGATAAGCAGGATGTGGAAGAAAAGTTTAAGCAGCGTCTGCGGGATCAGGACAGCGAACATAACGGAGGAAGCTTCTGGATTGGAACGATGGGAAAGACTTCCTTTGGAAATATGGGCGGAAACGTGGGAGGCGTGCGCGTAGGCGGAAAAACAGGCTACCAGTCGGCTTTTGCGGTTGTCGGAGCGCGCAAGTACCGGGATTTCAGGGACGACAGGATGCTGGATAACAGGCAGTTTCAGCTGGCATTCAGAAGACTGCGGCAGTTTTCTACGAAGCTGGATGTCCCGAAAACGGAGCTGGATATCCCGGGAACGGTCGATAAGACGTGTAATAACGGAGGATGTCTGCAGATAGTGATGGAAAAGCCGCGGAAAAATTCCGTAAAGCTTCTTCTTCTTTTTGATTCGGGCGGAACGATGATACCGTTTTCCTCGTTGATGAATGAGCTGTTTCAGGCAGTAAACAAGTCGAATCATTTTAAAGATGTGAAATGCTATTATTTTCATAATTGTATTTATTCCAAACTGTATAAGACGCCGGAATGCGAAAACGGCGACTGGGTCGATACGGAATGGGTGTTCCGTAATTTGGACAGCGATTATAAGGTTATCATCGTGGGAGACGCGGCGATGGCGCCGGAGGAACTGTATTCGGATACGGGTAATTACCGGGGGCCAAACGGCGGATTGTCGGGATGGGAATGGTTAAGGCTTATGAAACGCCATTACAAAAAAATCATCTGGTTAAATCCCAAGATGGCGCCGGGGCGCGCTCCGTGGAGGGAGGCAGAAACGGCGATAAAGGATCTTTTGCCGATGTACAAGCTGACGGTAGAGGGTCTGAACGAGGGAATGATACGGTTGATGAACAACCGGAGGGATTGAAAACACGACATGAAAAGGAGGCAGCGGCAATGAAACTGGAAACATTGATGAGCATGAAAGAGCGCAGAAGCGTGCGCGCTTACCAAAAAGAACAGATTACGGATGCAGAGCTGGATGCGGTTCTGGAGGCGGGAACTTATGCTGCAAGCGGTATGAACCGCCAGCCGTCGAAGATGGTCGCAGTGCAGGATGCAGAACTTATCGCAGAGTTATCCCGGATGAATGCAGAAGTGATGGGAGCAGATTCCGACCCGTTTTATGGCGCGCCGACAGTTGTGGTGGTTTTTGCGGATACGAATGTAGGAACATGGCTGCAGGACGGTTCCCTTGTGATGGGAAATCTGATGTTGGCTGCCTATGCGGTAGGGCTGGGCTCCTGCTGGATAAACCGTGCCAGGGAGATGTTTGAAAGCCCGAGAGGAAAAGAACTGATGGCAAAGTGGGGAATTGCAGATAATTATGCCGGAGTGGCGTGCTGTATCCTCGGATATCCGGAAGGGGAGCTGCCGGAGGCAAAGCCGAGAAAAGACGGCTATATCATTAAGGTATGAGTACATTTTTATTATAATGGAAAAAGGTCGCGAACTGCTTTTTAGCTGGTTCTGCGACCTTTTTGTATACATTTTTTTGAGTGTTATTCCTTGCCGTCCCAGCAGTAAGTACAGAGCTGGCTTCTGTCCAGACCTACGGAATCTATCATATCATCCAGACGATGATAGCGCAGACTTGTAAAGTTTAACTGTTTGCAGATGCGCTCTATCATGCCGTGGTACTGGTCGGATTCAGGGTTGGCATAAACCTCCAGATTGGGATATTTATCCGTTCCTTCCATATCGCGTATCACGCGGCGGGTGATGAGATCCATATCCGAGGTGGAACGGGAGAAGTTTAAATACTTACATCCGTAGAGCAGGGGAGGACAGGCAGGGCGGATATGTACTTCTTTGGCTCCGCTCTGATATAAAAATTCGGTAGTTTCCCGAAGCTGCGTTCCACGCACAATAGAATCGTCGATGAGAAGAAGACTTCTGTTCTGAATAAGATCGTGGACAGGAATCAGCTTCATTTTGGCAATGAGATTGCGGCGGCTCTGGATAGAGGGCATAAAGGAACGGGGCCATGTGGGTGTATATTTGATAAATGGACGGGAGTAAGGGATTTTGGATTCGTTTGCATAGCCAATGGCATGTGCAATGCCGGAATCCGGTACCCCTGCTACAATATCGGGATGGATGTTCCCGGCGTCCCGCTTTGCCAGCGCGGCACCGCAGCGGTAGCGCATCTGCTCAACGCTGATGCCTTCATAGGATGAAGACGGGTAACCATAGTAAATCCATAAAAAGGTACATATTTTCATTTTTTTCCCGGGGGCGGCAAGCGTCTGTATACCTTCCGGGGTAAGGATGACGATTTCGCCGGGACCTAATTCGCGCAGAGGCTGATATCCGAGATTCAGATAGGAAAAGCCTTCAAATGCAAGACAGTGCGCGTTCTCTTTTCTGCCCAGAGAGATGGGGGTACGTCCCAGCTTGTCGCGGGCGGCGTATATCCCCTTCGGTGTCAGAAGGACGATGGACATGGAACCGTCGATAATGTCCTGTGCGTACTGGATACCTTCTATCAGGTTCTCTTTACGGTTGATAAGAGCCGCTACCAGTTCGGTGGCGTTGATGTCACCGCCGCTCATTTCAAGGAAATGTGCGGGAGATTCTGAAAGGAGTTTCTGGGAAAGCTGGTCTATATTGTTGATCTTACCGATCGTCATGATGGCATATGTGCCATGATGGGAGCGGATGAGAAGGGGCTGGGGTTCGTAATCGGAAATGCAGCCGATGCCCAGGTGGCCTTTCATATGCCCAAGGTCTTTGTCAAATTTGGTACGAAAAGGAGCGTTTTCGATATTGTGGATCGCCCGGTTAAATCCTTCTTCAGCGTCGTAAACGGTCATTCCGGCGCGGCGGGTGCCGAGATGGGAATGGTAGTCTGTTCCGAAAAACAGGTCAAAGACACAATCTTCTTTTGATGCAACTCCAAAAAATCCGCTCATGTTTTTCCTCCGGTATGGTTGATATATTTTAGATATTTTACATTTATTTTACCACAGGCGACAGTGTTCCACAAATAGAAATATCCGAAAATTTTCGGTATTCTTTTGGCGAACAGCCATATTGACGGCGGAATAGTTTGTAAAAATAGCTGAAATTGCTGTACCCGACATCCAAAGCAATGTCGGTAACGGAAAGCGAGGTTGAGGAAAGGAGGAGTGCAGCCCGGTTCAATCGTTTTTCCCAGAGGAGCTGTGTATAGGTTTTTCCTGTGGCACATTTGATAAGACGGCTCAGCTGGTACAGATCCAGATTCAGGCGTCGGGCAAGCTCCGAAAGCTCTCCGTCCCGATAGTGTTCTTCAATGTATGACAGGACTGTGAAGGCAATCTCCTGCTCAAAGGGATCTTTTCCGGTGTCAACATGGTCAGTGTAGCTGCTCAGATATAAAAAGAGAAGCCCCATTGTCGTCTGGTTGATGCTGCGTCTGTTAGGCTGGTGATGCAGGAGCATCCATATCAGGTTTTCCGTAAGATTCTGGACAGGAAGGATGTCGGCGGCTTTAAAATGAAGGTAGCTTACCTGTCCGGTGCCGTTTCTGAGACAGTCGGTCAAAAAGGTGCGAATCAGGTTGTTTTCAGAACCCAGCATATCGAGGGAACGGTCGAAAAATTCGGGCAGGATGATGAAATTGACGGCGATATCATCCTGCATGGCCGGAAGGATTTCCTGAGTTGCCGTTTGACTTAGAAAAAGGAGTTCTCCTTCCTGAAGCGTTACGGATTCTCCGTTGATGATATGAGTCGTTTGACCGCTGCACATATAGACGACTTCCACATAATTATGAGTATGCTTTGGAAAATGAAGAAAGCGGGGGTGTTTACGCAGCTCGATCAGCCTGCCGCGTTCCAGAAGCTTCTGGCAGTCGACGATCATGGAAGCGTTCAGGTTATAAAGGGAAGCGTCTACGTCATGTTTTCCGTCAAGGGCTGCCTGTTCTTCGGGAGTAACAGGACGTAGAAGCCCGAGAATTTCAGCATTCATAAAAAATCTCCATTCCGTACAAAATGTCATCTGTAAAAAGTGTATATCCCATGCTTGTGCAGGGGGGGATGGTTTCAGTTTAGCAGGTTAGGCAGAATGAAGCAAGGCAGGGGTGCAAATGAGGTCATATTTTTATGCAAATGGTGTTCTTTCCGGGGATATTATGCTCTGATACAATGAATTTATAAAGAGACCGGGCCTATGTGATGAGGGGATAAAAGTCGCAGCGGCAGAAAGGAGTAGAGATTGGATAAGTATTATCTTGCGGTGGATATCGGTGCATCCAGCGGCCGGCATATGATTGGCTGGCTGGAGGGAGGAACGCTGAAGACACAGGAAATCTATCGTTTTGAGAATGGCATGAAAAAGAAGGATGGACGGCTCTGCTGGGAGGTGGACAGATTATTTGATCATATCGTGGAAGGAATGAAGCGATGCGCCATACTGGGGAAAATTCCGGAAAGCATGGGAATTGATACATGGGGAGTGGATTTTGTACTGTTGGACAGGGAAGGACACCGGCTCGGGGACGCAGTCGGATACCGGGACGGCAGGACAGCGGGAATGGATACGCTTGTATATGAACAGATTCCGGAACAGGAGCTGTATGAAAGAACAGGGATACAGAAGCAGATATTTAATACGATATATCAGCTGGAGGCGGTAAAAAGACAGGAGCCGGAACTTTTGGAGAAAGCAGAGAGCCTTTTGATGCTGCCGGACTATTTTCATTATCTGCTGACTGGAAAAAAAGCTGCAGAGTATACGGAGGCGACGACATCACAGCTTGTAAGCCCGGAAACGCTTGACTGGGACAAGGAGCTGATAGGACGTCTCGGACTGCCCCGGAAGCTGTTTCAGGAGATCAGGATGCCGGGCACGGTATTGGGGGAACTGTCGGAAAAGGTTGCAGAAAAAGTCGGATTTTCCTGCCGTGTTGTGCTGCCTGCATCTCATGATACGGGTTCGGCGGTGGCGGCGGTTCCCTGTAATGCGGAAAATGTACTCTATATCAGTTCCGGGACATGGTCTTTAATGGGAGTAGAGAGGATGCGCGCCGACTGTTCTCAGAAAAGCTATTCCCGTAATTTTACGAATGAGGGAGGCGTAAACGGCAGATTCCGCTACCTGAAAAATATTATGGGGCTGTGGATGATACAATCGGTAAAAAAGGAACTGGAAGATGATGTTTCCTTTACGGAGCTTTGTGAGATGGCGGAGCGGGAAGTAATCGATTCTATCGTTGATTGTAATGATGAAAGCTTTCTTGCACCGGATTCGATGACAGAGGCGGTTCGGGATTTTTGCAGAAAAACCGGTCAACAGATTCCGCAGACGCCGGGGGAGCTGGCTCGTGTGATTTACCGGAGTCTGGCTCAGTGCTACCGGAGTACGATGCAGGAGTTGGAGGAGCTGACAGGAAACAGCTATTCAGCACTTTATATCGTGGGCGGCGGGTCGAATGCGGACTATTTAAACCGGCTGACGGCAGATGCCACAGGAAAGCAGGTATACGCAGGACCGGGGGAAGCGACTGCTATCGGAAATATCGCAGTACAGATGATCGCAGACGGGGTGTTGAAAAATTTACAGGAGGCAAGGAAATGTATCTTGGATTCCGGAGAAATCCGGAGCTTTGTATCGGAAAGGGGATTAGTATGACAGTACAGGAACGCTATGAATCAGCAAGGGAAATTTATAAAAAATACGGTGTGGATACCGAAAACGCGATAGAGAGGCTGGGAAAGATATCTGTTTCCATGCATTGCTGGCAGGGGGACGATGTGACAGGATTTGACCATGACGGGCCTTTGTCGGGCGGGATTCAGGCAACGGGAAATTATCCGGGAAAGGCGCGCACTCCGCAGGAGCTGATGGAGGATATGGATGAAGCATTAAAGCTGATTCCGGGAAGACATAAGATCAATCTGCATGCCAGCTATGCGATCTTTGAAAACGGGGAGATGGCGGACAGAGATATGCTGGAGCCGAAGCATTTTGCAAAATGGGTGGAGTTTGCAAAGAAACGTAATATGGGAATCGATTTTAATCCGACCTTTTTTTCGCATGAAAAAGCGAATCCGTTTACGCTATCGAGCCCGGATGAAGAGATACGGCAGTTCTGGATACGCCATGGACAGGCATGCATCCGGATATCCCAGTATTTTGCGGAAGAACTGGGGCAGCCCTGCGTCATGAATATCTGGATTCCGGACGGGTATAAGGATATTCCGGCAGACCGGCTTGGTCCGAGAGAGCGTTTTAAGGATTCACTGGATCAGATACTTTCTGTGCCTTATGACAGGGAAAAGGTTTACGTCTGTCTGGAATCCAAGGTGTTTGGGATAGGGATGGAATCCTATACGGTCGGTTCTTCTGAATTTTGCTTGAATTATGCGGCTAAAAACGGTATCATCAGTCTGATGGATAACGGTCATTATCATCCGACCGAGACAGTTTCCGATAAAATTTCAGCGATGCTTTTATTTCATGATAAGCTTGCATTGCATGTGACGCGTCCTGTCCGCTGGGATTCCGACCATGTGGTGCTGTTTGATGATGAAACAAAAGAAATCGCAAAAGAGATAGTAAGGAATAACGCCCTCGACAGAGTGTTCATAGCGACGGATTATTTTGACGCCGGCATCAACCGTATCAGCGCATGGGTAACGGGAATGCGCAACGTACAGAAGGCTCTTTTGTATGCACTGCTCTGCCCGGACAGAATGTTAAAGCAGCTGCAGGACGAGGGGCGTTTTACCGAACTGATGGTAGTGCAGGAGGAGCTGAAATTCTGCCCGTTTGCGGATGTATGGAATTATTTCTGCGTAAAAAACGGTGTACCGGAGGCGGACAGCTGGCTGGATGAAGTGATGCGTTATGAAAAAGAAGTGCTGTCAAAAAGAAAGTGAGGAGCAGGAGCATGAGAGTGTTGGAAGCGCCCTTTGTACAGGGATTTTTAAGGATGGCGGACGATGGGTGGCAGCAGGGCTGGCATGAAAGAAACGGCGGAAATCTGAGCTACCGTATCCGTGAGGAAGAGATAGAGAGCATCAGGAAAGAGCTTTTGACGGATGGGGAGTGGAGGCCGATAGGCGCGTCTGTGCCGGGGCTTTCCGGCGAATATTTTCTTGTGACGGGGAGCGGAAAATTTTTCAGAAACGTGCTGCGCGACCCGGAGGATTCCGTATGTATCATCGAGCTGGATGAAGCCGGAGAGCAGTATCGGATCTGCTGGGGACTGATAAACGGGGGCAGACCGACCAGCGAGCTTCCCAGTCACCTGATGAACCATGAAGTAAAAAAACGTGTGACCGGAGGAGCTTACAGGGTAATTTATCATGCACATACGACAAATGTCATAGCGCTGACCTTTGTGCTGCCGCTGACGGACGAGGCGTTTACGAGGGAGTTATGGGAAATGGCTACGGAATGTCCCGTCGTATTCCCGGACGGTATCGGCGTGGTAGACTGGATGGTTCCCGGCGGGCGGGACATTGCCGTTGAGACGAGCCGCCTGATGGAAAAATATGATGTGGCGGTTTGGGCGCATCACGGTATCTTCTGCGCGGGACCGGATTTTGACATCACCTTCGGGCTGGCTCATACGGTGGAAAAATCTGCGGAGATTCTTGTAAAAGTCCATTCCATGGGCGGACAGAAGCGTCAGACTATCACGCCGGAGCAGTTTCGCGCGCTGGCAAAGGATTTCGGAGTAACGCTGCCGGAGCGGTTTTTATATGAAAAAGAGTAAGTCCGGCTGGAGGATTGCCGGAACGGTCTGCCTGCTCCTGGCGGCTGCCGCAGCTTTGGGGATTGAGTTTGTTTATCACAGACTCGTACTTCCGCGGGGATACCGATGGCTCTTTGACTGGATGGGACCGGCGATTTTGGCAGCGGGAGCGGTGTCGGCAGCCGGGGCTGTGATACTGAATCTGAAAAAGAAACGCAGGACAAAGGCAGTGTGTCTGGCACTTTTTGTAACGGCAGGAGCAGCATGGACGCTTGCATCAGCACTTCTGTCACCGGTAAAGATAAGCATTTCTCTGTCCCCTGAAAAAAATATCGCAGCCGTAGTGGAGACAGACCGGCAAAGCGGCCAGAGGAAGCTGTGCAGGGTTTCCTGTTTGGTTTTCCGGTATCCGAAGGATATCCTGCCCTTTGCGTCGGACTGCGATATCAAATATGACTGGCTGGAGGAGGATGTGTGCGCTCTGACGGGCAGGGATACGGCTGGAAATGTGCAGCAATATCTGGCGACCTATGGCGCCCGCGGCAGCCTTACTTCCTACATGGATCCTTATGTACCGATGCACGGTAACTGGCAGGGATATGATGCAGCCGGAAATGAGTGGAGGGTTACGGTCTCCTCAGGGGTCGGCGTCGTAAAAGGCGGCGAACAGTGGCTTTTTGGAGAAAGCGAATGCGAGCGTTACGGAACGATAGGGATGACGCTCGGAAAAGGGAGCGATGCGCGGTTTTCGCTCATTATGAACAAAGACTGCCGCGAGGAAGACGGAATGCTGATGGACGGAGGAACGCTGACGCTGTGCGGGATTTCCGTGGATGAGGAAGAAAAAATCATTCTGAAAAAAGCGGATGAAGCAGCTTCTGCGGACTGGCCGGATTATGGTGCGGCAGCGGCGGCGCTGGAAGAGCAGCGGGAAATGGAAGCCCTGATGCAGGAGATAGCGCGGGAAGAAGCTGAAAAAGCAGAAGAGGGAAAGCAGTCGGTCATTTTACAAAGCGACGGTACATATACGGAATACGATGACAGGGATTATGAAAAGGAGGTCGTTCTGGAAGGAGAAATCCGCTATCGGATGATCGTTCTGGATGCGGCGCTGGGAAGCCGTTGGTACGGGCTGATCAAAAGCAGAGACGGCGGAAAAAACTGGGAAGTAGTTTCAGACGACCCTTTTGGTCAGGAATTGGGTCAGGGTGTGGATTTCACGTTTCTGGATGAAAATTTCGGATTTGCAACGCTGATGCATAACGGCGGGGATACTGCCCGGCTTTATGTGACGGAAGACGGAGGAAGGCATTATGAGCCTGTGGAGATAGAGCATAAGACGGAGACGGATTCCGGCGGCGCGATATGGGCGCCTTACGATTATCCCCGGATGCCTTATGAAAAGGACGGGAAGATATATGTGCTCTGCGGGCAGGGCGCAGACGGGGATTATAATGGCGGAGATGCTAAGGAGACGGCGCGCTATCGTTCGGAAGACCACGGGCATACCTTTGTATTTGACGGAATGGAACCGACACGGTGAGAGAAGTCTGTTGCCTGACGGCGGCTGTGCCAGGGCGCACATAATCTGAAGAAAAAAGGAGCAGTTCAGGAAGAGCTGCTCCTTTTTTCTTCAGCGGATTTCCAAGTCAAACTGCCGGCTGTCCGGCAAGGGCGTGATGAGTATCCGGTAAATGGGATGCTTCCATGCGATTGCAAGCCGGGCATCTGTGATGGGGATTTCTTCTATAGCGGCGACGCGCCCTCCCGAGAGGAAAAGCCGGGCGGGGTCTTTGCCGTCTGCCGCGGAAGGAATAGAGATTTCCTGACGTTCGGAAAGCTCTGAAATGATTTTGGGCTTTTCATATGTGATAAGGCTCAGCACGACCTGATGGGGCATATCGTCCCGAAAGGAAAAGGTGTCGGTGATATGTATTTTTTCTTCTTTGTATAAACGCGCTCTGCGCCGGTAAGAGGCGACCGGGGATTCGGACGGATAGGCGGGGGCAATGTCCATCGAGATGGAGGAATCTTCAAGGCTGTAGGAGACGTCTGCGGCATGGTAGTGTTCCCCGTCCTTTTGCATGACTCCGTCGAAGGATGGAAGGTTGTGCCAGGCCGACTGCATTGTCCAGATTTCATAGCGCTGTGGGGAAAAGGTTTTTTTGGTATAGCTTTCAACGCCGATATCTATAAACACAGGAAGCCCGTCTTTATAGACGGTAAAACTTCCGACATCATTATGATTATGGCTGTCCGCATTGTCTCCTGCCTTGACTGCAAGGAAGAGTCGTTCATCGCGGGATGCAAAAAGACCGACACTCGGATAGAACAGGTTCGGGGCAGGACATGTGCAGGAGCAGTCAAATGCCTTTAGTTCGGCGGCGGTAAAGCCGGAAAGGAGTCGGTAGAACAGGTTGTTTTCAGTTGGAAGCAAAAGGGCATTCTTTTGTCCTGCCAGACAATCCTTTGCAGCAAAGCGCATCATATTTTCCTGATCCGTCAGCTTTGCAAACAGATATTCGCGGGCGCTGCAGCGTCCCGCTATGGGAGAGCAGTCTGCGAAATTGATATAGTATTGATCTGCAACATGCACCCGGTAAATATAAGAAGCAATATTGCGGATTTTTTCATCGGAGAAAAGCTGACGAAAAGCACCGCCTGTCACGGAATCACAAATGGAAAGCACGAGAAAGAGACAAAGTCCGGCGTGGCGGTAATATTGAGCGCCCTCGTCACAGCAGCCGTCCTGACCGTATTCTGCCAGGAAGAAATCCGTGCTTTGGCAGGCTTTATGAAAGATAAAACGCCGCAGAGAGTCGTCCGTATCTGTCAGAAAGGCAGACAGGAGCACATTCTGGGTACACCAGATCGTCCAGTTGTTCATCGGAGAAATTCCGTCTCCCATCCACCAGAAGTGCCTCTTTTGATAAGGAATAAAAATCCTGCGCTCCAATTCATAGCGGATCCGTTTTGTCAGAAAAGGAGAAAAGTCATCAAGCACAGGGGAGAGAAGATAGGAAGCAGTTGCAAGCACCGCACCCGTTTCGCAGGCAAAAAGATCGAGCACCGGATCGGAAAGATCGGGAAGCGGAAGCTGGGGACAATCCCGTTCATAGGAATTATGAGCGGGCAGGTTCCACGCATTTTCATCACAAATTGAAAAAATACCGTCTATAACGGCAGGAAGAAAACGTCCCTGGTTTTCTACGCATTCAGCAAGTATAAGAGCATTTAAGGCGTGGCGCTTGGAAAACATCTTATCTTCAAAATGAACCCTGTTTCCGGTGCGGAAAAATTCCAGAAAGTCGGAAGCGGAAAGGTAAGGCCATTCAAATCCGAGAAAGGATTGTCCAAGCAGAACAGTTTCCTTTTTCCATTCGGGATCGAGAGCTTCCCAGGCAGCACGGTCGGAAATATTGGAATATGGAGTATAGGGGAGCAGCTTCCCCGAAAATGCAGAAGCAATTTCTGAAAACATATGATAAACCTCCTTGCTCGGAAATGTCATTTTATTAATCCAGAATACCACCTGAAAACAGCGGATACAAGGCAGCAGGACAGGATTGTGGAAGATATGCCATATTTGTGAAAAGATATGAGCAAAGGGGCGGTTGCGCCCCGGGCGCGGACACGGTAAAATAGCATTATGGGAAGAACAGATGCCGCTTTGGGGCGGCGGAAAGAGAGGGAAAAATGTTGTTTGAAAGCATGCCGGTGATAAGCCGGAAAGAAGTGGAGGAGGGGCTTGGATTTGCGGCGGAGCATATCATCCGCAATCTGCCGGAATTTACAGAGAGTTTTCAGGATTGTGCCAGCCAGGGGCTGTTTTACAAACCGGTAAAGAACATGGACTGGACAAACGGATTCTGGACAGGGGAGATATGGCTTGCATGGGAATATTGCCGGGATGAAAGGTTAAAGGAGGCTGCCCTGAAGCAGGTTGACAGCTTTTACGACAGGATAATAAACAAGATAAATGTAGACCATCATGATATGGGATTTTTATATTCCCCTTCCTGCGTGGCAGCGTATAAACTCACGGGGAGTGAAAAGGCAAAAGAAGCGGCGATACTGGCGGCAGATCAGCTTATATCCCGTTATCATGAGGTCGGGGAGTTCATTCAGGCGTGGGGACCGATGAATCAGCCGGAAAATTACCGTCTTATCATCGACTGTCTTTTGAACCTTCCGCTTTTGTACTGGGCTTCGGAAGAAACGGGAGAGCCGAAATATAAAAATATTGCGGAAAAGCACATCCATACCGCTATGAGAACGGTAATCCGGGAGGATTACTCCACCTGGCATACTTTCTTTTTCAATATGGAAACAGGAGAGCCCGATCACGGAGCAACCTGTCAGGGATATCGTGACGGATCCGCATGGGCGAGAGGGCAGGCGTGGGGGATATACGGCTGTGCGCTGGCTTATAAATATACCGGAAGAAAAGAATATATCGATATTTTCAAAAATGTGTCGGATTATTTTCTGCGTCATCTGCCGGAGGATATGGTGCCCTACTGGGATTTGGAGTTTACGTCCGGAGATGAGCCGAGGGATTCTTCGTCGGCGTCGATAGCAGCCTGCGGCATGCTGGAGATGGCAAAATATATGGAGGCAGAGGAAGCTGAGAAATACCGGAAGCTGGCGGGGCAGTTTATGAAATCGCTTTATGACGGATATGCAGTTAAGGATCATGAAATCTCCAACGGGCTTGTGCTGCACAGCACCTACTCTAAAAAATCCCCTTATAATACATGTCATCAAAATGGAGTGGATGAATGCAATATTTGGGGCGACTATTTTTACATGGAGGCGCTGACAAGGCTTTTGAAGGACTGGAAATTATACTGGTAAAGGATGAAAGATGCATAAGGGATTTAAAATGAAGCTGTATCCGGGCTGCGAGGCAGAATATGAGCGGCGTCATAACCTGTTGTGGCCGGAGATGAAGGAAATGATCCATGCTCACGGCGGCAGAAATTATTCCATTTTTTTAGACAGGGAAACGCTGACACTTTTCGGGTATATTGAAATCGAAGACGAAGCCCTGTGGGCAGCGGGAGCAGACACGCAGATTAACCGGAAATGGTGGGATTATATGGCGGATATCATGGAGACAAACCCGGACAACAGTCCGGTCAGTAAGGACTTGTATCCGGTATTTCATCTGGACTGAGCCTTGGAGTGTTGACAAGGTCTGCAAACCGTGATACACTCCAGTTAGTTCCTGTAAAACGGGACAGGTTTTTCTGTCTGGTACGTTTTGCAGTATATGGAAAAGACAGTGATGGGAACGAGTAGGACTGATGCAGGCTTCAACAGAAAGCAGCCGGCTGATGAGAGGCGCAGAAGACGGCAGTCTGAATACATCCCGGAGTTCTGTACCGAAAGGAATTTATGTATTGCAGCGGAGTACTTGTATGACACAATATTTTGCAGCAGTCTGATTCGGAGTAGGCTGCAGCGGCAGAAGCGGCCGTTATCCCGCAGGAGTATCGTCTTTTCAGACCGTACTTCATGAGGCAGATATGCGCGAGCTGTCTGTGAAAAAAGGTGGTAACACGAAGCGTTGGCCCTCGTCCTTTTATTGGATGAGGGCCTTTTTGAATACTTTTTTTGCGAGAGGAGAAGAAAAAGATGACAGTATTTGAAGAATTAAAAGCCAGAGGGCTTCTGGCGCAGCTGACGGACGAGGAGGAGATAAGGGAACTGGTCGATAACGGAAAGGCGACCTTTTACATCGGATTTGACCCGACTGCGGATAGCCTCCATGTAGGGCACTTTATGGCGCTGTGTCTGATGAAGCGGATGCAGATGGCTGGCAACAAGCCGATCGCATTGATCGGAGGCGGCACAGGCATGATCGGCGATCCTTCCGGCAGAAGCGACCTGCGTCAGATGATGACGCCCGAAACGATACAGCACAACTGCGACTGCTTTAAAAAGCAGATGAGCCGTTTTATCGATTTTTCCGAGGGGAAAGCGCTGATGGTAAACAATGCGGACTGGCTGCTGGATCTGAATTATGTGGAGCTTTTGAGAGAGGTGGGAACCTGCTTTTCCGTAAACAACATGCTGCGCGCAGAGTGCTATAAGCAGCGTATGGCAAAGGGGCTGAGCTTCCTTGAATTCAACTACATGATCATGCAGAGCTATGATTTCTACATGTTATTCCAGAAGTACGGCTGTAACATGCAGTTCGGCGGCGATGACCAGTGGTCGAACATGCTGGGCGGTACAGAGCTGATACGCAGAAAGCTTGGCAAAGACGCATATGCGATGACCATTACGCTGCTGCTGAATTCCGAGGGCAAGAAGATGGGCAAGACGCAGAAGGGCGCGGTATGGCTTGATCCCAATAAGACTTCTCCGTTTGAATTTTATCAGTACTGGAGGAACGTTTCTGATGCAGACGTTCTCAAATGCCTGAAAATGCTGACATTTTTACCGATCGAGCAGATACTTGAGATGGAAAAATGGGAAGGCAGCCAGTTAAATACCGCAAAGGAGATTCTGGCGCACGAGCTGACAGAGCTTGTTCACGGCAAAGAAGAGGCGGACAAGGCGGAAGCGGGCGCAAAGGCGCTGTTTGCAGGCGGGGCTGATGCGGAGATACCTACGACCGAGCTGACGGAGTCCGATCTTCTGGACGGCAATATTGATATTTTAGGACTGCTCGTAAAATCCGGGCTGTCGGCATCCCGTTCCGAGGCGCGCCGCAGCGTGGAACAGGGCGGCGTATCTGTGGACGGCGAAAAGATAACGGACGTAAAAAGGCTGTTTGCGGGCGAAGACCTTACAGGAGACGGTATTACCTTAAAACGCGGTAAGAAGAGCTTTAAAAAGGTTGTAATGAAATAAATACATTTAAATGATTCAAAACATGAAATCCCCTTCCGGTGCATATAGTATAACAGCACAGACGGAAGGGGATTTTTTATGAAAAATCTGCAAAATGGGAATTTGGATACACAAAATCTTTACCGCGATATGCAGAAGCGGACAGGCGGAGAGATATACATAGGAGTCGTGGGGCCGGTGCGCACCGGTAAATCAACATTTATCAAGCGGTTCATGGACGTGGCGGTGCTCCCCTATATGGGCGATGAGGCGGGAAAAGTGCGGGCTCAGGATGAACTTCCACAGAGTGCAGGCGGAAAAACGGTCACAACGACGGAACCGAAATTTATTCCTCAGGAAGCAGCCTCTCTAAAGCTTGGAGGAGATGTAAACGTGCGTGTAAGGCTGGTGGACTGCGTGGGCTTTATGGTGGATGGCGCGGCAGGACATATGGAGGACGGAACAGAACGTCTGGTGAAAACGCCGTGGTCTGAAAAGGAGATGCCGTTTACACAGGCGGCTGAGCTGGGGACGCGGAAAGTTATTACGGATCATTCGACGATAGGTATTGTAGTGACGACCGACGGAAGCTTTGGCGATATCCCTCGGGAAAGCTATCAGGCGGCGGAAGAAAAGACGATACAGGAATTGAAAAAGCTGCGGAAGCCGTTTTGCGTACTCGTTAATTCGGCACGTCCGTACAGTCAGGAGGCAGAGGAAACTGCACATAAGATACGGGAAAAGCATCAGGTATATGCGATGCCGGTAAACTGTGCCCAGTTAAAAGAAGAAGATATCCGCCATATCATGGAACAGGTATTATATGAATTTCCGGTGACGATGGTGGAATTTTATATGCCGAAATGGGTGGAGCTGCTTCCCGTATCCCACAGGATAAAGGCTGATATGATAGAGCATATCAGGGAGCTGATGGACACTATTCATACGATAAGGGATGTGGCAGAACGCCCGGTCAGCCTTTCCGGGGATTACATCAGGCGCTGTATGGTAGAGAAGATAAATATGGCAGACGGCTGTATCCGCGTCGTGCTCGATATGGACGACCGGTATTATTATGAAATGCTGAGTGAAATGGCAGGAGAAAAAATCGATACCGAGTATGAGCTGATAGAGACATTAAAGGAAATGGCAGAGATGAAAAAGGAGTATTCCAGAGTACTTTCTGCCATGCAGGCTGTCCGTTCAAAAGGATACGGAGTGGTATTGCCGGACAGGGAGGAAATCCGTCTGGAGCGTCCTGAAGTGATACGGCACGGCAATAAATACGGCGTGAAGATAAAGGCGGAAAGCCCGTCTCTGCATTTTATCAGGGCGAATGTGGTGACCGAGATAGCGCCTATTGTGGGGACGGAGCAGCAGGCGCGCGATCTGATAGGCTATATCGATGAAAACGGTAAGGATGAGGGGATTTGGGAGACGAATATTTTCGGGAAAACGGTAGAGCAGCTCGTTAACGACGGAATAAGCACGAAGATTGCGATGATAGACGAGGAAAGCCAGATAAAGCTTCAGGATACGATGCAGAAGATTGTAAATGATTCTACAGGCGGAATGGTGTGCATCATCATTTAAAAAGCAAACAAAAACAAAACATCCGCCCGGCGAATATCAATATCGCCGGGCGGATGTTTTGTTTTTGCAGTCAGGAAGATTATTCTTCTTCGCCTTCTTCCCGGTAAGGCAGATATCGGGACGTTCCGACAAATACGGTGCTGGTCTCTTTTCCGTTCTGATAGGTGGTAAAGTAGGTATCTGCAGAAAGGGAACCGGTCTGCTTTGCCCAGAGTTTAAAGGAACGCCCGGCAAGTTCCTGATTCCATACGAACACATTGATCGTGAGCCGTTTGTTTGCCGTGTCGGTATAGAGTACGACAGGAGTGGAGTAGTCGTTGCGGAATTTTAAATCCTTCGATCCTGCAGCTATTGCGGCATCCAGACCTTTAGGAAGGTAAGAGACAGGCATGCTGTGCGCTTTACGTTCGATTACGGTAAGGCCTGCATTTTTGACCGCATTGTAAACAGTGGAGGAAATCTGGCAGACGCCGCCGCCAAGTCCTGTGGTATGTACGCCGTTTGCATAGACGCCTGCCTCTTTGTAACCGTTTTTGCGTGTGCGGGGCAGGATCGTATCACTGACGGAAACAGTCTGTCCCGGCATTACAACCAGATTATTTAAGCGGGATGCGGCAATTTCAATATTGCTGCTTCTGTTGGCGCCGCTTGTCTTAAAACTTGTCGTACAGCTTCCTGCCAGAACAAAATCCGGGCTGGTAATGACATTGCCTGCGCCGGTGACCTGTGTGAGCAGCTCTGGAGTAAGCTCCTGTGAGATGTCGTTACAGGAGCCGGTCAGTATCATATTGCGTATCATCTGCGCCAGCCAGCCGGGCATCGAAGAAACTGCTTCATAATGGGAGGCGGCTTCTTTTTTGATGTAACTGCCTGCGTTGTTGTCGAATACGGGAGCAGCAGGAGCCTGTGTCAGCAATGAAAGCTGGGCGTTGATAGCGGAAAAATAGGATGAAAACACATCCGTATTCAAAAAGACACAGTCAATCGCGCCGTTTACCTTGGTAAGCCGTACAGGCATGTCTTTAAATGCATCCATACCCGTTATCCAGCTCGTGCCCTGATAGGTGATAGTGACTTTTTTTGTCATCCAGGCAGGGTCTATGTAGCGGGAGTCTCCGAACACGGTGTCCACGCTTGCGGCAGGAAGAGGCTGGGGCGTCCATGCCGCTTCCGTATGCATAGGGAAAAAGAGCAGGAACAGCGCGCATAACGCTGCCGATAGATAATATTTACATTTTTTCATAGGAATACCTCCTTACGGACAGATTTTGTGTCCGATGAACTATTTTACCATATAAAGATGCGAAAACCAACGGGATAGTTTCGAAAAAATGTGTATTTTTTAATGTCCCTTTTTCATATTTTTCTGAGCAGTGGACAGCATCAGCTTGATACGGTTTAGCTGGTTTACCTCGCTGGCACCCGGGTCGTAGTCGATAGCAACGACATTTGATTCGGGATAACGGCGGCGCAGCTCTTTGATCACGCCTTTTCCGACAACGTGATTGGGCAGACAGCCAAAGGGCTGCGTGCAGACGATGTTGTTTACGCCCTGATGGATAAGCTCTACCATCTCTCCGGTCAGAAACCATCCTTCGCCGGTCTGATTTCCGATGGAAACGATGGGTTCCGCATAGGAGACCAGGTCGTAGATGGAAGCGGGTGGTGCAAAATGCCGGCTCTTTTTGAAAGCGGAAGCGGCAGCACCGCGCACCTGTCCGATTGCCCATATCGCCAGTCTGGCAGTGGAGGCAGAGGACTTTTTGGTGCCGAGATGTTCCGCTTTGTAAATCTGGTTGTAAAAGCAGTAGAGCATGAAGTCCAGAAGATCGGGCACGACGGCCTCGGCGCCTTCGGCTTCCAGAAGCTCCACAAGATGATTGTTCGCCATGGGAGCAAACTTGACGAGGATTTCTCCGACGATGCCGACGCGCGGCTTTTTTTCATCGGTAACGGGGACTGCGTCAAACTCTTCGATAATCTGGCGGCACAGCCTGCGGAATTTAAAATATCCCGGCAGCTTTTTGGAGGACAGGAAGTCCTGACAGATTTTCACCCATTTGCGGTGCAGCGCATTGACTGAACCGGTCTCTTTTTCGTAGGGGCGCATGCGGTAGACGCAGCGCATGAAGATATCACCGAAGATAGCGCCGTAAGCGGCTCTTATCAGCAGCTCGGCATTTAGCTGAAAGCCGGGATTGGATTCCAGGCCGCTCATATTGATGGAAACGACGGGGATGTATTCCAGTCCTGCTTTTTCCAGGGCGCGTCGGATAAAGCCGATATAGTTGGTAGCGCGGCAGCCGCCTCCTGTCTGGGTGATAACGACTGCGACCTTATGGAGATCATATTTACCGGACAACAGGGCGTCCATAATCTGGCCCACAACGCAAAGTGAAGGGTAGCAGGCGTCATTGTTGACATATTTTAATCCCACGTCGATGGAGTGGCGGTTGTCGTTGTCAAGTATTTCAAAATTGTAGCCGCATGCCCGGAAGGCAGGCTGCAAAAGCTCGAAGTGGATGGGCGACATCTGCGGGCAAAGGATGGTATAGTCCTTCCTCATTTTTTCCGTGAAAATGACGCGGTTTAAGCTGGTCGGATTGATAGTGCGCTGTTCGCCTTTCTTTTCGCGTACCCGTATCGCAGAGAGCAGGGAACGGACGCGGATGCGGGCGGCGCCAAGATTGCTCACCTCGTCAATTTTTAAGCATGTATAAATCTTGCCGGAGCCGGTGAGGATGTCGTTAACCTGATCGGTCGTAACGGCGTCCAGACCGCAGCCGAAGGAATTTAGCTGAATCAGATCCAGGTCGTCCCGCGTGCGGACAAAGCTTGCCGCCGCATACAGGCGGGAGTGGTACATCCACTGGTCTGAAACGAGCAGAGGTCTGTCCGGGTGTCCCAGGTGGGAAACGGAATCCTCGGTGAGAACAGCCAGACCATAGGAGGTAATGAGCTCAGGTATTCCGTGGTTGATCTCCGGATCTGCATGATAGGGACGACCTGCAAGCACGATGCCGCGCTTGTGGTTTTTCTCCATCCAGGAAAGAACTTCTTCCCCTTTTTTCTGGATGTCGGAGCGGGCGGCAGCCATTTCTTCCCAGCCGGCAAGGGCTGCTGCGCGCACCTCATCGGACGGGATATCCTCAAACTCCCGTATCAGGGCGTCGGTCGCGGTTTCCAGAGACGTAAACGCCATGAACGGATTGCGGAATTTTACATCGCCTCTGCCGATTTCCTCCACGTTATTTTTGATGTTTTCAGAATAAGAGGTGACGATAGGGCAGTTGTAGTGGTTATTCGCCTCCGGCGTTTCGTTGCGCTCATAAAACAGCGCCGGGTAAAAGATGAAGGGGACTCCCTGACGGATGAGCCATGTCACATGGCCGTGCGCCAGCTTTGCCGGATAACATTCGGATTCGCTGGGGATGGATTCGATGCCCAGCGAATAGATGTTATGGTTGGAGGCTGGGGAGAGTACGACCTGATAACCCAGCTTTGTAAAAAAGGTGAACCAGAACGGGTAGTTTTCGTACATATTTAACACACGGGGGATACCGACCTGCCCTCTGGGCGCCCGGTCGGCGGTCAGAGGTTCGTAGGAAAACAGCCGTTTCAATTTATAATCGAACAGATTGGGAGTCTGGTCGGGATTTTTTGCCTTACCCAGTCCTCTTTCACAGCGGTTGCCGGAAATATACTGACGGCCGCCGGAAAAACGGTTGATCGTCAGGCGGCAGTTGTTCGTGCAGCCTTTGCATGTTGCCATGCTTGTGTCAAACTGCAGGGAATTGATGGCGTCGATGGAGAGCATGGAGGTCTGATAGCCAGGAGTATAATGCTCCCGTGCAATCAGCGCTGCTCCAAACGCGCCCATGATTCCTGCAATGTCAGGGCGTATCGCATTGCAGCCCGCGATTTTTTCAAAGCTTCTGAGGACTGCGTCATTATAAAAGGTTCCGCCCTGTACGACAATCTGTTTTCCGAGCTCGGAGGCATCGGATACTTTGATGACCTTAAACAGCGCGTTTTTGATGACGGAATAGGCGAGACCTGCGGAAATATCCGATACGGACGCGCCTTCCTTTTGGGCCTGTTTTACTTTGGAATTCATGAAAACGGTACAGCGTGTCCCGAGGTCGATAGGATGTTTGGCGAACAGGGCGGCGTTTGCAAAATCCTGTACGCTGTAATTTAGTGATTTTGCAAATGTTTCGATAAAAGAGCCGCAGCCGGAGGAGCATGCCTCGTTTAGCTGTACGCTGTCAACGGTCTGATTTTTTATCTTGATGCACTTCATGTCCTGGCCGCCGATATCCAGGATGCAGTCTACCTTGGGGTCAAAAAATGCGGCAGCATAATAGTGGGCGACGGTCTCTACTTCTCCGTCATCCAGTAAAAATGCGGCTTTCATGAGGGCTTCTCCGTATCCGGTAGAACAGGAACGGACAATTTTAACCCCTTCCGGAAGTCTGGAATATATCTCCTGTATCGCGCCGATGGCAGTTTTTAAAGGGCTTCCGTTGTTGTTTGCATAAAAGGAATATAAAAGAGAGCCATCTTCACCTACGAGAGCGGCTTTGGTCGTTGTAGAGCCTGCGTCGATGCCGAGATAGCAGTTGCCCGTATAGGTTTCCAGCGGGGCTGTTTTTACACGGTGGCTGTTGTGGCGTCCGCAGAAGTCATCGTATTCCTTTTGGGAGGAAAACAGCGGTTCCATGCGTTCCACTTCGAAGTCCATTTTGATACCGGAGGAAAGCCTGCCGGTCAGTTCGTTTATTGCGAAAGATACCTCTTCCTTTGCGTTGAGCGCGGAGCCGATGGCAGCAAAAAGGTGGGAATCGTCCGTATCTATCACATGCTCGGAATCGAGCTTTAAGGTGCGGATAAATGCTGCCTTTAGTTCAGATAAAAAGTGTAGCGGTCCGCCAAGAAATGCCACATGACCGCGGATGGGTTTACCGCAGGCAAGTCCGCTGATGGTTTGATTGACGACCGCCTGAAAAATAGAAGCGGATAAGTCTTCCTTTGTTGCGCCGTCGTTGATGAGCGGCTGGATATCAGATTTTGCAAAGACGCCGCACCGTGCCGCGATTGTGTATAAAGAGCAGTAGCTTTTTGCGTATTCGTTCAGTCCAGCTGCGTCAGTCTGGAGAAGGGACGCCATTTGATCGATGAAGGAGCCTGTGCCGCCGGCACAGATACCGTTCATCCGCTGCTCCACGTTTCCGTTTTCAAAATAGATGATTTTTGCGTCTTCGCCGCCCAGCTCGATGGCAACATCCGTTTTGGGAGCGAGCTCCTGAAGGGCTGTCGAAACGGCGATGACTTCCTGAACGAACGGGATGCCGAGGCAGTTTGCCAGAGTCAGACCGCCGGAGCCGGTGATCATCGGATGCAGGGTGATATTTCCAAGCTTTTGCCCCGCATCCTGCAAAAGCCCGGAAAGCGTGCCCTGAATATCGGCAAAATGCCGTCTGTAATCGGAAAATAATATATTGTGCGCTTCGTCGAGAACGGCTATCTTTACGGTAGTGGAACCGATGTCGATGCCTAAGGTATACTTCATCTGATTCATGGAATTTGTCACTTTCTTCCTATGTAATATGTTGTCGTTTATACTGTATTTTTGTCGCACCCATTATACGACAGCTATTTTGTTATTTCAACAAAACGACCTGTTAAGGATTTGCTAAAGTTCCGTAAAGTATACAAATGCGATAAAATAAAGAATACGTCGGATTTTTCTGGAGAATAGCGGAATCTGCTATATTTAAAAAGCTTGTAGCAAAGAAAGAATAAAACGAGATAAATAGATTCCGTCGAGCCAGTCACCGTTGACAGCCCCCTGTTTTGAAGTCTGTGCGTAGTTCCGCGTGAACTGAATAAAGTGGTATAGACACAATTTACAGGAATCTGATTAGATTTGTATCGGGTATAGAGCTGTTTCCTGATGAAGCAGAAGCGATGGCAGAAGTAAAGGCGGATACATCTCCGACAGTTTCCCATTTGTATTTATCCAAAATCTTAAACTAATATAAAATCCGGCGCTGTCGTTGCCTTTTTGCGGCGGGAATGTTATCATAAAATACAAACGCACAGTCAGCTGCGGAAAAGAGAACAGCCGTTTGAGGCGGCGTTAAAATTGCAGAAGGAAGGAAATTTGTACTATGGACAAACGTAATCGCTGGAGGGGAAAGCTTGAGAGATATGCAATCCCGAATCTTACGTTGTATCTGATTATCTGTTACGGGATAGGCTACCTGTTGGAGTTTACAATGCCGGCTATCTATCAGTATCTGATGCTTGATCCTTTTCTGATAATGAAAGGGCAGATCTGGCGTCTGGTGACGTGGGTATTGATACCGCCGGACAGTTCGAACCTGTTTTTTGTGCTGATAACACTGTATCTGTATTACTCACTGGGAAATCTGCTGGAGCGGATATGGGGGACGTACCGGTATAATGTGTATATCTTTTCGGGTATTTTATTTACGATACTGGGTGCTTTTGTCCTGTGGGGATATTGCATGATAAAGGGGGCAGTTCCGGTCGGCTATGCCGGTATGTACGGACTGGTGGAGAGTGGAAGCATTATTTATTTCGGACAGTTTTCCACCTATTATATTAATATGTCCATCTTTTTGGCATGTGCGGCTGCAATCCCGGACGTGCAGGTGCTGTTGATGTTCATTTTCCCTATCAAGGTAAAATGGCTGGGCATCGTATATGGCGTCATTCTTCTTGTGAACTGTATCCAGGGAGGAATTGCAACATGGATAGTGGTAGGATTTTCTCTTCTTAATTTCCTCGTATATTTTATCAGTACAAAGGGAAAGATGCAGATGTCGCCGAAGCAGATGAAGCGGCAAAGGGAATTCCGCCAGAAGATGCGCGCTGCGGACAATGCGTCCAGAGGCGTTACGAAGCATAAGTGCGCTATCTGCGGCAGGACGGAGCTGGACGGGGACGACCTGGAATTCCGGTTCTGTTCCAAGTGCAACGGCAATTACGAATATTGTCAGTATCACCTGTTTACTCATGAGCATGTGAAATAAACGCAACTTAGTTTAAAGAATGGAGATTTGTATGAGGGAAGAACAGAAATTTGCTGCCGCGCTGGAAGAATTGACGGCGCTGGCAAAAGAACAGGGTAATGTGCTGTCCGAGGAGCAGATCCGGGAAGCGTTCGGAAAGAGCGGACTGGATTTTGGGGCAGAGCAGCTTGCCCTTGTATTTGAATATTTTAAAAAGAAAAAGATAGGCATCGGAGAGCCTGCAGATCCGTTTGACTATATGACGCGGGAAGAGATAGATTATCTGGACGCGTATCTGAAGGAGGTACAGGAGCGCGCGGACGTAACGGATGGCGTGAAGGAAGCGGTCATCCTGTCTGCGATGGCGGGCGACCCTGATGCGAAGCAGCGCCTTGTGGAGATTTTTCTTCCTCAGGTGGCAGAAATCGCGAAGCTTTACGCGGGACAGGGAATTTATCTGGAGGACCTGATAGGGGAAGGCAATGTGGCGCTGATGATGGCTGTAGAGATGCTGGACTGTGAGAACGGGATAAGCGGCGCGGAAGGTTCCATCGCCAGTATGATAATGGAGGCGATGGAAAACTGCATCGCAGATAACACAGAGGAAAAGAAGACAGGCGAAAAGCTTGCGGAAGAAGCCAACGACGTGATGGAGAAGGCAAAAGAGCTGGCAGAAGGTCTGGGGCGCAAGGTGACTGTAGCGGAGCTTTCAGAAGAAACCGGGATGCCGGAAGAGGAGATACGCGAGGCGATACGTATCACGGCAGATAATATTGAATATCTGGAGCAGGGGAATTAAAACGTACGGGGAGACGATGATGGCGCAAAGCAATGATTTTAAATATGTGATTCAGGATTTTGGGAATATTTATATCGGGGCGCGCTATACTTACGGAGAAATGGTGTCCGGAGATGAGATGCCGTTTAAATGGAAAGCAATCGTGCGCCACTACTTTTTAAAAGAGGTCGCTCCTGAGACTACGCTGGAAGACCATATCTTTTTTATGAAAGAGGAGGACCTGTCTTATCAGACGCTAAAGGAGCTGAAGGCGTCCTTTAAGATGAGCGTGTGGTCTGAGGCAAAAAAGCATTATGAAAGCCGTGAATATAAAATAACAGATATTATCAACAATAAAGAGCTGCATGAAAGAATGGATCATATCGTAGTAGAGGAGATGCATCTGGGAAAGCTTTCCCTGCTGTCCTTTGCAGTATGAAAATGCCGATCATGCGGCAGATTGAGAGGAAACTATGAGGATTGAAGATTTATCCGCTTATGAGGTGATAAAAAAAGACAGTATTAAAGATCTTGGCTCAGAAGGGTGGATATTACGCCATAAAAAGAGCGGCGCACGGATAGCGCTGCTTTCAAATGATGATGAAAACAAGGTGTTTACCATCGGATTTAAGACACCTCCGGCAGACAGCACCGGAGTGGCGCACATTCTGGAGCATTCTGTTTTGGAAGGATCGAAGGAATTTCCGGTAAAAGATCCCTTTATAGAGCTGGTAAAGGGTTCGATGAACACCTTTTTAAATGCGATGACTTATCCGGATAAAACGCTGTATCCGGTAGCGAGCTGCAACGATAAGGATTTTGCGAACCTGATGCATGTGTATCTGGACGCTGTATTTTATCCTGCTATTTACAAAGAGCCGCGCATCTTTTATCAGGAAGGCTGGCACTATGAAATGGAGGATGTGCGCGACGAACTGAAGCTGAATGGCGTCGTATATAATGAAATGAAAGGAGCCTTTTCTTCTTCGGATGATGTTTTAGACCGTGAGATTGTAAGAGGATTATTTCCCGATACCGTATATGCCAACGAATCGGGCGGTGACCCGGATGCGATACCGGATTTGACTTATGAGCAGTTTCTTGCATTTCACAGCAGATATTATCATCCTGCGAACAGTTATATTTATCTTTATGGCAACATGGACATGGCGGAACGCCTGATATGGATGGATGAGCATTATCTTTCGCACTTTGATAAAATTGACGTGGACGCACAGATAGGTCTGCAGGAGCCTTTTGCAGAGCCAAGGGAGACGAGAAAGACATATTCCATAACGGAAAGCGAGCCGATGGAGCATAACACATATCTTACATGCAGCATCGCTGCGGGAGATGTGCTCGACAGGGAGGAATATATCGCATTCCAGATACTGGATTATGCACTCTGTTCTTCCCAGGGGGCTCCTTTGAAGCAGGCGCTGCTGGATGCGGGGATTGGCGAGGACGTATACAGCGACTATGACAGCGGGACGCGTCAGCCTTATTTTTCCATTGTGGCAAAGGGCGCAGAGGAGTCTCAGAAGGAAGAGTTCCTTCGTGTGATCGAAGAGACGCTTGAAAAGCTTTCCAAAGGCGGGCTGGATAAAAAACGGTTGCTGGCAGGCTTGAATTATTATGAGTTTAAGTACAGGGAAGCGGATTTCGGTATCTATCCGGCCGGTCTGATGTACGGTCTGCAGATGATGGACAGCTGGCTTTATGATGATGAAAAGCCTTTTATCCATATTGAGGCGGGAGATACGTATGCCGCTCTTCGCAAAAAGGTGGACAGCCGTTATTTTGAAGAACTGATATCCGAAAAACTGTTAAACAATCCGCATAGAAGCGTGCTCGTTCTTGCACCTGAGCGTGGTCTTACCGCCAGAAAGGACGAGGAGCTGGCGAAACGTCTGGCATTGTACAAAGAATCGCTTTCTGAGACAGAACTGGAAAAGATTGTAGAGCAGACAAGACAGCTGCGGGCGTTTCAGGAAGAGCCGGACCGTCCCGAGGATTTGGCGAAGATTCCGCTGTTGGCAAGGGAGGATATCCGCAGGAAGGTGGAGCCGGTCATTTTGGAGGAACGTTGTGTAGGGGATACGAAGCTTATTTATCATTCGATCCCTACAAACGGAATCAGCTATTTTCGGCTGCTGTTTGATGTGACAGATATTTCGTCAGAACTGTTCCCTTATATCGGCATTCTGAAAGCGGCCTTTGGCCTGGTGGATACGGAAAACTACAGATATCAGGAGTTGTTTACCCAGACAGACCTTTTGACGGGGGGCATTGTACCTGTGACAAATCTATATCCGAATGCGAAGGATTTAACACAGAGGCGCATTACCTTTGAAGTCAAGGGAAAAGCCTTTGACAAAAATCTGCAGGATGCGATGGCACTGATAGAGGAAATGCTGATTCGTTCTGATTATTCGGACACAAAACGTCTTTATGAAATTCTCGCAGAGTTAAAATCCCGTCTGCAGTCTTCTATGATGTCAGCAGGACATGTAGTCGCCGGAGGCAGGGCGGTATCTTATTTCTCGGAGAATGCGGCAATACAGGAAGTGCTGAGCGGCATGGATTTTTACCGGCTGCTTGAAAAAATCTGCGGTGACTGGGAACAGGAAGGCAAAAAGACGGTAGAGAAGCTGTCTGAACTTGCAAAACAGATTTTCTGTCGTGAAAATCTGTTGCTGGATTTCATTTCACAGGATGAGGCGGTGTATGAACAGTTCAGGGAGCTGGCAGGCGGTCTGAAAGAGAAGCTTCCTGTAAAAAATGCGGCGGGGCAGCCGTATCGTGTTGAGACCGTCCGCAGGAATGAAGGATTTTTGTCTTCCTCTCAGGTGCAGTATGTATGCCGTGCCGGGAACTTTTTAAAGCACGGACTGCCTTATACAGGGGCGCTTCGGATATTGAAGGGGATACTGGGCAATGATTATCTCTGGAATCAGGTGCGTGTCAAAGGCGGTGCTTACGGGTGTATGTGCAGCTTCGGCAAAAACGGCGACGCATGGTTCGTATCTTACCGTGACCCGAATCTGGCAAAGACGATAGAAGCATTTGAGGCGGCTCCCGGATGGGTGGAGCAGTTTGCAGATGATGAGCGCGCCATGACGCAGGCGGTGATAGGTACGATAAGTGAGATGGATACGCCGATGAATCCTGCTGCAAAGGGGCTCCGTTCTCTGAGCATTTATCTGACGAATCAGACAGAGGAACAGCTTCAGAGAGAGAGGGACGAGGTGCTGGATGCGACAGCACAGGACATCCGCGCACTGGCGGCATATATCCGGGCATTTCTGGAGGATGATTGTCTGTGCGTAGTCGGCAATGAGAAAAAGATAGAAGAAGAAAAGGAGAAATTTTTCACACTGGAACAGCTCTATCAGGGATGAGCATGCCTGCCGTCCCTGACGGGGCATAACGGCGCTGCTTTTTAAAGGGCAGCTGTGCCTGTAAAGGACGAGGGAGGTTTTCATATGAAAAAGAAAAAACGGGCGCTGGTGTATCTGACAGCAGCTGTGCTGCTTTTGGCGGGTTGCGGTTCTTCTTCCGGTTCAGCGGAAAAGTATGAGAATGCGGTGGCAATGGAAGAGGCTGCGGCGGATTCCGGAGGCGGATTTTATGAGGTTGGCGCCGTTGTGTCTGACGGTGTTTCCGGGACAGGCGCCTCTGCGGCGGCTGATAAAACGGCAGAATATCAGGAAAGAAAACTGATACGGGATGTTGATATGAGCGTGGAAACGGCAGAGTTTGACGATTTCCTGAAAACAGTCACGGAGCGGACAAAGACATATGGAGGATACATAGAAGAAAGTAACGTTTATAACGGCAGCTATACTTCGGACTATCGTTCGCGAAGTGCGGATATCACGGCGAGAATTCCATCGAGGCGATTGGATGAATTTATAGACGGCATTTCTGCGCAGGCGAATGTGATGTCGAAGAGCGAGAGCGTGCGGGATGTGACATTGGAGTATGTGGATCTGGAGAGCCACAAAAAAGCGCTGCTGGCAGAACAGAAAAGCCTGATGTTGATGCTGGAGAAAGCGGAAACGATAGAGGATATCATCGCCATCAACCAGCAGCTTACAGATGTCCGTTATCAGATAGAAAGTATGGAAAGTCAGCTCCGCACTTATGATAACCAGATAGATTACAGCACGGTGTGGATTTCTGTTTCGGAAACAGCTTATTATGAGCCATATGAAGAGAAGGGAACCTGGGAACGCATCTCGAGCGGATTTTCAGAAAACGTGCATCGGGTCGGCAGATTTTTTAAAAATTTCGGAATTGAATTTGTGATAGCGCTGCCGATCATAGTGCCCGTTGCACTCGTGACAGCGGCGGTAATCCTGTTGGTCAGATGGATGCTCGTCAGGTCGGAAAAAAAGCAGAAAAAAAGGCGGGAGTTCATGCGGGCGCAGAGTCAAAACGCATCAGGACAGGCAGCAGCGGAAGCTGCCGGGGCGCAGAGTCTGAATGAAAGATACAGGGGAAGCGCCGATATTTCAAAAGAAAAAGAGCAGGAAGGAAAAGAGAAAGATACATGACGCAGAATAAACAGAAAAAGGCGGGATTTGCCGCTCTTGTGGGACGTCCGAATGTGGGAAAATCCACGCTGATGAATCATCTGATCGGGCAGAAGATCGCAATCACATCCAATAAGCCGCAGACGACAAGAAACCGGATACAAACGGTCTATACAGACGGCAGGGGACAGGTTGTATTTCTGGATACTCCCGGCATCCATAAGGCAAAGAGCAAGCTGGGCGATTATATGGTAAAGGTGGCAGAAAATACATTCCGGGATGTGGATGTGATTTTGTGGCTGGTAGAGCCCACAACTTATATCGGGGCGGGCGAACGGCATATCCTGGAGTTATTGAAGCGCTGTAAGCTTCCGGTGATACTTGTAGTCAACAAAATAGATACTGTGCCGAAGCAGGCAGTTGCGGACGCAATGGAGACATACCGCAGGGAGATGGATTTTGCCCAGATAGTGCCGGTATCGGCGCTTCGCAGCAATAATACGGATACACTGCTTGATTTTATCTACAAATATCTGCCGTACGGAGATCCTTTTTATGACGAGGATACGGTAACGGACCAGCCGCAGCGTCAGATAGTGGCGGAAATGATACGGGAAAAGGCATTAAGGTGCCTTGAGGAGGAAATCCCGCACGGTGTTGCGGTTGCAATCGAGCGGATGGAATTTAAAGACCATATCGTAAATGTTGATGCGACTATCATCTGCGAAAGAGATTCCCATAAAGGTATCATCATCGGAAAGCAGGGGAGCATGTTAAAAAAGATAGGCTCCCAGGCACGCCGGGATATTGAAGATATGCTGGAGAGCAAGGTAAATCTGCAGCTCTGGGTAAAGGTAAAAAAAGACTGGCGGGACAGCGATTTTCTTCTGAAAAACTTTGGATATAATCCTGCCGACACTAAAATGGGAAACTGAGTTTTGACTGAATAAGACGGCCTCTGAAAGCCAACCCTAAGAACAGGCGCTTCTGTAAAAGCGGGAGCGTCTGTAAGTGTTGGGAGGCTTTGGTATGAAACAGACAGATCACTGGGACCGTTTTTTAAAGACCGGTAAGATAGAGGATTATCTGCATTACCGGGCGGACGCAAAAGAAGAGACGGCTGTGGCAGGTAACGTGCGGCAGCATGAGAGCGCTTCTTTTTCAGCCTCATGGCGGGAAAAGAGGCAGAAGGACGGGAGGAGAAATGGAACGGCTTCGGGTGCTGGGAATCGTTCTGAAGGCGGAACCCATCAGGGAATATGACAGAAGAGTGGTGCTTCTGACAAGGGAACGCGGAAAGATATCCGCATTTGCACGGGGAGCCAGAAAACCGACCAGCGCGTTTCTGGCTCCGACCAATCCCTTTACATTTGGAACGTTCGAGCTGTATGAGGGAAGAAGCTCCTACAGCATATGTGAAATAGCGGCGGACAGTTATTTTGAGGAACTGAGACAGGATTTTGAAGGGGCCTATTACGGGATATATTTTCTGGAGCTGTGTGATTATTGTACAAGGGAGAATAACGACGAGAAGGAGATTTTGAAGCTTCTGTATCAGTCGCTGCGGGCGCTGACGGCAAAAGGATTACCCCGCAAGCTGGTGCGCGCAATTTTTGAGATAAAGCTCGTCGTACTGTGCGGCGAATTCCCGGGACTGCCGGGGAAGGAATGGCTTCCGGCAGCTGCTTATGCGGTGGATTTTATCGTACGTACGCCGGTGGAGAAGCTCTATACATTTACGCTCGTCCCTGAGGCGCTGGAAGAATTGACGCACATTGCGAAAAAATACCGGACGCAATGCCTCCCAGGACAGTTCAAAACACTGGAGATACTGCAAACTTTATAATAATAGTTGAAAAAGCGGGACGGATTATATATAATAAGCGGAGTAATAACCGATAAAGGGGAATAGGATACATGCCTAAATTTATGATGCGTATCCTCACGGTACTGTGCTTTGCAGTGTTTCTGGCAGGCTGCGGAGGCGAAGTAGGCACGGTAAGCCGGACTGCGATCGAGCTGAAAAAAAACGGCAGTGTCGTGCATACGATCGTGGAGGATTTTGCGGAAAGCTATTATGATATCGAAGAACTGAAAAACACGATCGTGCAGGCGTGCGATACTTACAATGACGCAGCAGGCAAAGAGGCTGTGAAAATGGAAAGCGCGGAAGCTGCCGACGGTACTGCGACAGTTGTGATGACATATGACAGTGCGCAGTCTTATTCGGATTTTAACAGGCAGGCCTTATTTGCCGGTACGGTAAAGGATGCGTTCAAGGCGGGATACGACCTGAACGTGACGCTCTTTCCGGTCAGGGAAGGGGAGACTGCGATAGAAAAGGACGAGCTGCTTGGCATGGGCGAGAAGAAGATTGCAATCGTGCGTGAGGCAGTGGATGTCAAGGTATGGGGAAAGATACGATATCTTTCAGAAGATGCGGTATTGGGCGATGATGCAGATACCGCTTCTGTGACAGATGAGAATTCGCTTACCTACATTCTGTTTGATTGAACAGTCTGCAGGTGCATATTTTAAATCAAAGGAGATAAAAAATGGAAAAGTCAATGGAGAAAATCGTATCGCTTGCAAAGGCGAGGGGATTCGTATATCCCGGCTCCGAAATTTATGGAGGTCTGGCGAACACATGGGATTACGGCAATTTAGGCGTTGAGTTAAAGAACAACGTAAAACGCGCATGGTGGCGCAAATTCATTCAGGAGAATCCCTATAATGTGGGCGTGGATTGCGCTATTCTGATGAATCCTCAGACATGGGTCGCTTCCGGCCATCTGGGAGGGTTTTCTGACCCGTTGATGGATTGCAAGGAATGTCACGAGCGTTTCCGCGCGGATAAGATAATTGAGGATTTTGCAGCGGAGAACAACATTGATCTGGGTGGTTCCGTGGATGCATGGAGTCAGGAAGAGATGATGAATTTTATCAAGGATCATCAGGTTCCCTGTCCGACCTGCGGCAAGCATAATTTTACCGATATCCGTCAGTTTAACCTGATGTTCAAGACGTTCCAGGGCGTGACCGAGGATGCAAAAAACACTGTTTATCTGCGTCCGGAGACCGCACAGGGTATCTTTGTGAATTTCAAAAACGTACAGCGTACTTCCAGAAAGAAGATTCCGTTCGGTATCGGTCAGATAGGCAAGTCGTTCAGAAATGAGATAACACCCGGTAACTTTACATTCCGTACAAGGGAATTTGAGCAGATGGAGCTGGAGTTTTTCTGTGAGCCTGACACAGATCTGGAGTGGTTTGCATACTGGAAGCAGTTCTGTATCGATTGGCTGCAGACGCTTGGCATCAAGCCGGAAGAGATGCGCGTGAGAGACCATGAGAAAGAAGAGCTTTCTTTCTATTCCAAGGCGACGACCGACATCGAGTTTTTATTCCCGTTTGGCTGGGGCGAGCTGTGGGGCATTGCGGACCGTACCGATTACGACCTGTCCCGTCATGCTGAAGTATCCGGTCAGGACCTGACTTATTTTGATGATACGAAGAATACGAAGTATGTTCCTTATGTTGTAGAGCCTTCTCTGGGGGCGGACCGTGTTGTTCTTGCCTTCCTGTGTGCGGCTTATGATGAGGAAGAGCTGGAAGGCGGAGATATGCGTACTGTGCTGCGTTTCCATCCCGCGCTGGCTCCGGTGAAGATAGGAGTGCTTCCGCTGTCTAAGAAGCTCAATGAGGGTGCGGAAAAGATTTACGCGCAGCTTTGTAAAAAGTATAACTGTGAGTTTGACGACAGAGGAAATATCGGTAAGCGTTATCGCCGTCAGGATGAGATTGGAACGCCGTTCTGCGTTACATATGATTTTGATTCCGAGACAGATGGCTGCGTAACAGTGCGTTTCCGTGATTCGATGGAGCAGGAGCGTGTGGCAATCGCAGATCTGGATGCTTATTTTGCAGATAAATTTGAATTTTAAAGTTTGAAAACAGGGCAGAGTGGAGACATTCTGCCCTGTTTCGATTTCACGCTGGCGCAGATATATGCAGAGCGGGGAGATACAGCATTTTGAAGAAATGTTAAGAAACGGAGCCTGCAATCGGATCCGCATTGAGAGGGGACTCTTAAGGTTCAAATGGATAATTTATAGTGAAAACGCACAAATGAATCGAGCAAATTTTAGGAAGAATTGTGCAATTGATTGTGCTATAATATTAAGGTACAAGACAGGAGCGCAGGACAACGGGGAAGTACGAAATAAATTCAAAGGGGGAAACCTATCATGGCAAAATGGGTTTACTTATTTAAAGAGGGAAACGCGGACATGCGCAACCTTCTGGGAGGCAAGGGAGCTAATCTGGCAGAGATGACAAATCTTGGACTTCCAATCCCGCCCGGCTTCACCGTGACGACAGAAGCTTGCACTGATTATTATAATAATGGGAAGACGATTTCCGAAGAGATTCGGAAACAGATTTTTGACGCACTGGCGATTTTGGAAGAGCAGCAGGGAAAGAAGTTCGGAGATGTAGAGAACCCTTTGCTTGTTTCAGTCCGCAGCGGAGCAAGAGCTTCGATGCCGGGAATGATGGACACGATCCTGAATCTTGGTCTGACGGACATTTCGGTGGAAGGCTTTGCAAAGCGCACAGGTAATCCCAGATTTGCATATGATTCTTATCGCCGCTTTATCCAGATGTTTTCGGATGTGGTAATGGAGATACCCAAAGCATTTTTTGAGCGAGTGCTGGATGAGATAAAGGAAGGAAAAGGAGTTCATTTTGATACGGAGCTGACAGCGGATGACTTAAAGGAAGTGATAGTCCGCTTTAAGAAAATATATCGCGATAGGATGGGGGAAGATTTCCCGCAGGAGCCGAAGGTTCAGCTGATGGAGGCAGTAAAGGCCGTATTTCGTTCATGGGATAATGAAAGAGCTATCGTTTACCGTCGCATGAATGATATTCCGGGAGACTGGGGAACAGCGGTTAACGTTCAGTCAATGGTATTCGGAAATATGGGCGATACATCGGGCACAGGCGTTGCGTTTACCAGAAATCCCTCTACAGGTGCAAAGGGGATTTACGGGGAATATCTTATCAATGCGCAAGGCGAGGATGTCGTTGCAGGCATCCGTACTCCTCAGCCGATCACACGTCTGGAACAGGATCTTCCCGAGTGCTATGAGGAATTTTTAAATATCGCAAATCGTCTGGAGCAGCATTACCGCGATATGCAGGATATGGAGTTTACGATTGAGAACGGAAGGCTGTTCTTTTTACAGACGAGAAACGGGAAACGCACTGCTCCGGCAGCTCTGCAGATAGCCTGCGATCTTGTAGATGAAGGTATGATAACTTCCGAAGAGGCTGTATCAAGGATTGAAGCAAAATCTCTTGACCAGCTCTTGCATCCTACCTTTGATCCGGATGCGTTAAAGAACGGGACTGTGATAGGGCAGGCTCTTCCTGCATCTCCAGGTGCGGCTGCCGGAAAAGTCTATTTTACGGCGGAAGAAGCAAAAGAAGCACATGAAAGAGGGGAGCGCGTAGTGCTTGTGCGCCTCGAGACATCCCCGGAAGATATTGAAGGTATGCATGCAGCGGAGGGTATCCTGACCGTGCGCGGCGGAATGACATCCCATGCAGCGGTAGTTGCAAGAGGAATGGGAACTGCATGTATTTCGGGCTGCGGGGATATCGTCATCAATGAAGCGGCAAAATTTTTCAGTTTGGGCGGGAAAACCTATCATGAGGGAGACTATATTTCTCTGGATGGTTCGACCGGTAAGATTTATGACGGGGACATCCGGACACAGGAAGCTTCCATCAGCGGTAATTTCGGAAGGATCATGGAATGGGCAGATTCTTTCCGCAGTCTGAAAGTACGGACGAATGCAGATACTCCCGCGGATGCGGCGAATGCGATCCGTCTGGGGGCGGAAGGTATCGGTCTGTGCCGGACAGAGCACATGTTCTTTGAACCGGACAGGATTCCGAAGATCCGCAAGATGATATTATCGAAAACTGTCGAGGAAAGAGAAAAGGCTCTGGAAGAACTTATCCCGTTCCAAAAAGGCGATTTTAAAGGGATTTATGAAGTGATGGAGGGACGCCCGGTTACAATACGTTTCCTCGATCCTCCGTTGCATGAGTTTGTTCCGACAGAGGAAAAGGATATAGAAGAGCTGGCGAAGGATATGGGTTTGAGTGCAGCAGAAGTCCGTGCTACATGCGATGAGCTGCATGAGTTTAATCCGATGATGGGACATCGCGGCTGTCGTCTTTCCGTAACTTATCCGGAAATCGCACGGATGCAGACGAGAGCGGTGATAGAAGCGGCTATCGAGGTAAAACAGGAGAAGGGCTTTGATATTGTTCCGGAAATCATGGTCCCTCTTGTGGGAGATAAGAAGGAACTCAAATTTGTCAAGGATGTCATTGTAGAGACCGCAGAGCAGGTAAAAGCTGAAAAAGAGTCTGATTTGCAATACTGTGTCGGGACGATGATAGAGATTCCGAGAGCGGCATTGCTCGCAAATGAGATTGCGGAAGAAGCGGAGTTTTTCTCTTTTGGAACAAACGACCTGACGCAGATGACTTTTGGTTTCTCGCGTGATGATGCAGGCAAGTTCCTTGTAGATTATTATAAGAGCAAAATTTATGAATCTGATCCCTTTGCACGTCTTGACCAGAACGGCGTAGGGCAGCTGGTGGAAATGGCAGCGAATAAGGGACGTTGTGTAAAACCCGGATTAAAGCTCGGCATTTGCGGAGAGCATGGCGGCGACCCTTCGTCTGTAGAATTTTGTCATAAGGTGGGTCTGGACTATGTTTCCTGCTCGCCGTTCAGGGTGCCAATCGCAAGGTTGGCGGCAGCTCAGGCTGCTATCAAGAACCCCCGCAAGTAAGAGTTCTGT
>Mummy_p2__coassemble_1289_pt1 | contig 22771 bp, 18 predicted proteins | sample Mummy_p2__metabat2_high_PE_032 | metagenome-assembled genome bin Mummy_p2
TTTTAAAGATACAGGAAGAAAAAAGGAGATTGGATATGATTGATCAGTTGATTGCAAACATTAAAAAGACCAATGCCCCTATCGTAGTGGGACTTGACCCTATGATGAAATTCATCCCGGAGCATATCAGGGCAGCAGCTTTCAAAGAGCATGGCGAGACCTTAAAGGGCGCTGCCGAGGCGATATGGGAATACAACAAGGGCATTGTGGATGCGGTTTATGACCTGATACCGGCGGTAAAGCCGCAGATAGCGATGTATGAGCAGTTTGGCGTAGAGGGACTGATAGCTTTTCAGAAGACTGTTGATTACTGTAAGGAAAAGGGACTCGTTGTGATCGGCGATATCAAGCGCGGCGACATCGGTTCTACTTCCGAAGCATATGCGGTAGGTCATCTTGGAAAAGTAGAGGTAGGAAGCAAAACCTACGCTCCGTTTGACGAGGATTTTGCAACGGTAAATCCGTATCTTGGTTCTGACGGTATCAAACCGTTCCTGAAGGTTTGTCAGGAGAACAATAAGGGTATCTTTGTCCTTGTGAAAACATCTAACCCGAGCAGCGGCGAGTTTCAGGACCGTCTGGTAGACGGCCGCCCTCTGTATGAGATAGTGGGCGAGAAGGTTGCAGAATGGGGCAGCGAATGTATGGGCAGCGAATACAGCAATGTGGGCGCGGTCGTTGGGGCAACCTACCCTGAGATGGGAAAGGTACTGCGTAAGGTAATGCCGAAGTCTTACATTCTTGTTCCGGGATATGGCGCACAGGGAGGAAAAGGCTCGGATCTGGTTCATTTCTTCAATGAGGACGGGCTTGGTGCCATTATCAATTCTTCCCGCGGCATTATTGCAGCCTACCAGCAGGAGAAGTATGCGAAGTTCGGAGCAGAGAATTACGCAGAGGCTTCCCGCCAGGCGGTCATCGATATGAGAGAAGATATCGCGCAGGCGCTGGCAGGAGCAAGGGCATAAGAAGATAGTTTAAAAATATGTTTTTTACTGGTCTGTCCGGCCTTTGGCCGGGCGGACCATTTTTTTTCGATATTCTTCCGGCGTCATGCCTGTGAGAGTGCGGAAGCTGCGGTTGAAGCTCCGGATCGTATTAAAGCCGCAGGCGTAGGCGATGGTGCTGACGGAATCTGATGAATGGGAAAGCAGGGAAGAGGCGTGGGAAATACGGTACTGCGTCACGCAGGCGGTAAAGGACAGCCCTGTTTTGGCACGGAAAAGCCGGGAAAGGTAGGCATAGTCATATCCGGTCTGTTTTGCCGCTTCCCGGAGGCTGCATTCCGAGCAGAAATTGTTCTGGATATAGGATAAAAGAGCAAACAGCGGCGTCTGGCGGGCAGGGGCAGGGATAAAGTCCGAGGAGGAGGTCAGCAGGGCGCACAGGCGGTAGAGAAAAGCCTTTTTTTCATAAATATTAGTAAAGCAGAGCGTATCTGCCGGATGATACAGACCGGACAGTACCGGGGACAGGGGGATGAGATTCCGGTAATGGGAAGAAAAATGTCCGACAAGCTCAGGAGCGAACTGGATGACCGTAATTTTGGAGGGACGCAGGGAACGGATTTCGTGGATCTGTTCGGGAAAGGCAAAAATAAGCTGCTTCGGGCGCAGGCGATATTCCTTTTCGTCAAGAAAAACGCTGATTTCTCCGTCTATCAGGTGGATGAGCTCAAAGGAACGGTGCAGATGCGGCGCAAATCCGGATTCAACCAGAAAAAAAGCGTCAAAATAGTCCTCTTCCATGTAGTTGCTTCCCTGATAAAAAAACATGACATACCTCCAAAAAGTCAAATATTGTCTATTATTGTACAAAGGATTTCTTGTGAACGCAAGGAATCTTTTTTAAACTGAAAATAAAGAGCACCGACAAAGGAGGCAGAATTGATGATTTATCATGTGGCAAAAAGCGGATGCGATAGAAATGAGGGGACAAAGGAAGCCCCGTTTTTGACAATACAGCGGGCGGCGGAGCTGGCTGCGGCAGGAGACAGGGTCATCGTTCATGAGGGCGAGTACCGGGAGTGGGTAAGACCGAAAAACGGAGGATTGTCGGAGGACTGCCGTATTATCTACGAAGCGGCAGAGGGCGAACATGTGACGATAAAAGGTTCAGAACGCATCACCGGATGGGAGAATATAGAAGGCACCGTATGGAAGGTGAGTGTTCCCAATGAAATGTTCGGAGGATTTAATCCTTATGAAACGGAGATTTTCGGTGACTGGATCGTTGCACCGTATGAACATCCTGTCCATGCGGGGGACGTGTACTTAAACGGCAGGTCTTTTTATGAGGCAGGAGATTTAGACGGAGTAAAAAATCCGGAGAAATGGATGGTAAGCCCTTATGAAACGTGGGGGGACAGACCTGAAGCGCTCCGTGATCCTGATCAGTCCCTCTATCGCTGGTATGCGGAGACGGACAAGGAGCAGACAACGATTTATGCAAATTTCCATGGCGCAGATCCCAACAGGGAGCTGACGGAGATAAACGTGCGGCGCGCCTGCTTTTTCCCGGAGCGGACGGGACTTGATTATATTACGGTAAGGGGATTTGAAATGGCTCAGGCGGCGACGACATGGGCGCCTCCGACAGATGAGCAGCCGGGACTTATCGGGCCGAACTGGGCAAAGGGATGGATTATTGAAAAGAACTGTATCCATGATTCCAAGTGCAGCGCGGTAAGCCTTGGAAAGGAGATTTCCACCGGAAACGGCGCTTTTACAAAATGGCGCAGAAAGCCCGGTTATCAGTATCAGATGGAAGCCGTGTTCCGGGCACGTGCCATCGGCTGGTCAAAGGAGCGGATAGGTTCTCACGTGGTTCGGAACAATCGTATTTATGACTGCGGTCAAAATGGTGTGGTAGGACATCTGGGCTGTGTGTTCAGCCGGATTTACGGGAACGAGATTTATAATATCGCAGTAAAACATGAATTTTACGGGCATGAGATAGCGGGCATCAAGCTGCATGCCTCCATTGACGTTCAGATACACGATAACTATATCCACGACTGTACGCTCGGCATCTGGCTGGATTGGCAGGCGCAGGGTGTGCGTGTGAGCAGAAATATATTGAACAGGAATAACCGGGACTTTTTCGTGGAAGTTTCTCACGGGCCGTATCTGGTGGATAATAATATTTTTACATCCTCCTATGGATTTGATAATGCGGCGCAGGGCGGAGCGTATGTGCATAATCTGTGCTGCGGCTTTTTGAACCGTTATCCGGTTCCGGATCGTTCCACGCCGTATCATCTGCCCCATTCGACGGAAGTGCTCGGTACCGTTCCGGTATATGGCGGCGATGACCGCTGGTATCAGAATATTTTTGTGGGCGGGACAGAAGAGGGGCGTTTTTACGGAACTTCTCATTACGATGGCTCTCCGGTCTGCATGGAGGAGTATATCGAACGTTTTCTGGCGTTGGGAAATGGGGATGTAGAGCAATATGCTCAGGTAAAACAGCCCGCTTATATCGACGGGAATGTATATCTGAACGGAGCAAAGGCGTTTGAACGGGAGAAAACTTACTGTGTATCTGATGCCGAGCCGATGGTTCAGGTTATAGAGGAAGGCAGCGAAGTCATTTTAGAGATTGAGCTGCCGGAAGGAATGTTTGGGATGGAAACGGAACAGGTCACAACGCAGAAGCTGGGAATGACAAGGCTGACCGAGGAAAGATATGAAAATCCTGATGGCTCTTCGCTTGTGCTGGACTGTGACCTTACGGGAGCAGAAAGAGGGCAGTGCCCGACGGCAGGACCGCTGGAGAGACTGCATGCCGGAAAGAACCGGGTTGTGGTGTGGAGAAGATAAAATGTGTAAACGAAAGGGGCGGTATTTCCGCTCCTTTTGTGATTTAGTCACTTGACCGGATAGATAAAATCAGATAGAATCCAAAATGAACATTGTTCATATTAAAGGAGGTATCCATCATGAAAGTAGAAAATAAAACGCTGCTTTTGATAGCAGGAATCGTCTGGTCTATAGCGGGATTTAATATTTTGAAGATAGGTATCGGGGCATACGGGCCGTATGTGACAATTCTTCATCTGGTCTGCTCGGCGGCGATATTTGCATTTTTCTGGGGAATGATATTTAACCGTCTTGTTAAAAAGCACACGAAACGGATTGAGGAATATGAGCAAAAGCAGTATTTCTGGCATTTTTTTGACTTGAAATCCTTTTTGATAATGGCGTTTATGATGACATTCGGGATACTGATACGAACGCTGCAGCTGATGCCCGAGATGTGTATCGCTATATTTTATACGGGACTGGGGTTTGCGCTGTTTTTGGCGGGGCTGAAGTTTGGAGTGCAGTATTTGAAGTTCAGGAAAGTATGATGCCGAATAAAAAGGCGGTCCGGTGATACAGCCGAGAAATATCTGGCGTCCGCTCAAACGCTGTGGTATCATGGAGGAAAGGTTTGGAGGCGCGAGGAGGAAACGGATTTGCAGCAGTTGTTGGAGGATATAAAGAGCGGAAGCTTTCGGCAGGCATATCTTTTATATGGAGAAGAGGCGTATCTTCGCCTGCAGTACCGGGACAAGCTAAAGGATGCGCTGGCGGGCGGCGATACGATGAACTATCACTATTTTGAGGGAAAGGGGACGGAAATTCCCAAACTCATCGACCTGGCGGAAACAATGCCCTTTTTTTCCGAGAGGCGCGTAATTGTGGTGGAAAACAGCGGCATGTTTAAAAAGGCGTCGGATCAGCTGGCGGATTATATCCGGCAGATATCCCCTACAGCATATTTCATTTTTGTGGAAACGGAAGTGGACAAGCGGGGCAGGCTGTATAAGGCGGTCAAGGACACGGGGCGCGTAGTGGAGTTTGCCCGGCAGAATGAGGCGACGCTCCAGAAGTGGATACTCGTGCAGTTGAAAAAAGAAGGGAAGCAGATAACGCAGGCAGACATGCAGTACTTTTTGCAGCGGGTGGGGAGCGATATGGAAAATATCAGCCGGGAGCTGGAAAAGCTGTTTTGCTATACGCTGGGAAAGGATGTTGTGACGCAGGCGGATATCGAGGCGGTATGTACGCGCCAGATAGGCAATCAGATTTTTGACATGGTGGAAGCAATCGCGCAGCGCAGGCAGAAGCGGGCTCTGGAGCTGTATTACGATTTGCTGGCCTTAAAGGAACCCCCGATGCGGATCCTGTTTCTGATAGGCAGGCAGTTCAATCTTCTGATGCAGGTCAAGGAATTGAAAAAGAAAGGGCTGGATGATAAAAAAATCGGAGAAAAGACAGGTCTGCACGGGTTTATCGTCCGCAAATATGTAAGTCAGGCATCCCGCTTTACGATGCCTGAGCTCAGAGAGGCGCTACAGGCGTGCGTGGAAGCGGACGAGTCCGTCAAAACGGGAAAAATGAGCGATACTCTGAGCGTGGAGCTTTTGATCGTTGCTTACAGCCGGGAAAAACAGCCGGGAAGATAGAGGTTATTCAGGGAGTCCGCTTCTGCGATATTGCAGAGGCGTGACTCCTTTGTATTTTTTAAAAATCTTTACAAAATAGCTGCTGTCGTTAAATCCGCAGCGGTAAGCGGTCTCTGTGACGGAAAGCTGTGTAGATGCCAGCAGGGAGCAGGCAACTTCAATGCGGTAGTAGTTGAGGTAGTCGATGGGGGTGCGGTGGATAAATGTGTTAAAAAAGCGGCAGAAATATCGGGGGGACATCCCGGTCAGGCGTGCCAGCTCTTCCAGTGTGACCGGCTGCATATAGTGTTTGTCGATATATTCCAAAACCGGTTTGAGTAAAAAGGCACGGTCTGCATCGGGGATAGCCTGAGGGGAATTTTGTTCCAGAAATCCTTCTTTCCACAGAAGACCGAACAGCTCGAATATCGTCCCGGTAAGCGAGAGCTCCCAGCCGGGGCCTTTGGCGTAGGCGCAGGAAAAGAGCTTTGACGCGGTGTGTGAAAAAGAGCGGCAGGAGCTTTTAAAGACCGGGGGAATGGCGGATTTTCTGATGTAGAGCTGCTGAACGAGGCTGCGGCAGCTTTCCGGATGCATCAGAAAGGCCAGAGGGTCAAAAACGGCACATTCATAGACGCAGTCCTGAGGCGTACCGCCATGGAGCGCTCCGTGTGTTATGAGGAGGTAATCCCCTTTTTCTGCAGGATATTGCTCGCCGTTTATGCAGCATGTGAAGCTGCCGTCCAGAATGCGGATGAGTTCCCATTCCTTATGCCAGTGGAATGGCATATCATAGCGGGGATGCCCTTCCTGCACGCGGTAAAAGGCGAAAGGGAAGTCGGGGGTGCCGTGGATGGTCTGTTCGCGAAGGTCGAGATAATGCATATAAGCTCCTTTTTGAAAGTGAATATTGTACCATTTTTTGGTCATTATATCACTAGAAAAGGCGGAAAGGAAGTGATATGATAAAATTATATTTATTATACGGAGGTATTTGCTATGGCAGCAAACAGACTGATCGGGGATTATCCCGTAATCGGCATCCGTCCTACAATAGACGGACGCAGAGGTTATATGAAGGTAAGAGAATCTCTGGAAGAACAGACGATGGGAATGGCAAAGGCCGCAGCGCAGCTTTTCACAGAGAATCTGCGTTATTCCAACGGCGAGCCGGTAAAGGTCGTGATTGCGGACACTACTATCGGCCGCGCAGGCGAGACTGCGGCATGTGCGGACAAGTTCCGCAAAGAGGGCGTTTCCATCACGCTGACAGTGACACCCTGCTGGTGCTACGGTGCAGAGACAATGGATATGGATCCGATGACGATCAAGGGCGTATGGGGATTTAACGGCACAGAGCGTCCCGGCGCAGTCTATCTGGCATCCGTTCTGGCAACACATGCGCAGAAGGGGCTTCCGGCGTTCGGCATTTACGGACATGACGTTCAGGAGGCTGACAGCAAGGAAATCCCGGAGGACGTAAAGGAGAAGCTTCTCCGCTTCGGCCGTGCTGCTGTAGCTGCTGCAACGATGCGCGGCAAATCCTATCTGCAGATAGGTTCTATCTGTATGGGTATCGGCGGCTCTATCATAGACCCTGCTTTTATTGAGGAATATCTGGGAATGCGCGTGGAATCTGTGGACGAGGTCGAGCTTATCCGCCGTATGACAGAAGAAATTTACGATAAGAATGAATATGAGAAGGCTCTCGCATGGGTAAAGGCTAACTGCAAGGAAGGCTTTGACAAGAACCCTGCCGAGGTTCAGAAGACTCCCGAACAGAAAGAGAAGGATTGGGAGTTCCTCGTAAAAATGATGTGTATCATCAAAGACCTGATGAACGGTAATCCGAATCTGCCGGAAGGCTGTGAGGAGGAAAAGGTAGGACACAACGCGATTGCAGCAGGCTTCCAGGGACAGCGTCAGTGGACAGACTTTTATCCCAACTGTGACTTCCCTGAGGCTCTGTTGAACACTTCCTTCGACTGGAACGGCGCGCGTGAGCCTTACATCCTTGCAACAGAGAACGACGTTTTAAACGGTCTGGGAATGCTGTTTATGAAGCTTCTGACAAATAGGGCGCAGATTTTTGCAGATGTCCGTACTTACTGGAGCCCCGAGGCGGTTGCAAAGGCTACCGGCTATGAGCTGGAGGGCAAGGCAAAAGAGGCCGGCGGCTTTATCCATCTGATAAACTCAGGTGCAGCCTGCCTGGATGCCTGCGGTCAGGCGAAGGATGCGGACGGCAACGGCGTAATGAAGCCCTGGTATGAGGTGACAGAGGAAGATCAGAAGGCAATCATGGAAGCGACCACATGGAATGCCGCAGACTTCGGCTATTTCAGAGGCGGCGGTTTCTCTTCCCGTTTCCTGACAGAAGCGGAGATGCCTGTTACCATGATGCGTTTAAATCTTGTAAAGGGTCTTGGACCGGTTGTACAGATTGCAGAGGGATGGACTGTGAAGCTGCCTGACGAGGTTTCCGACAAACTCTGGAAGCGCACTGACTATACATGGCCCTGCACATGGTTCGCACCCCGCGTGACCGGAGAGGGTGCATTTAAGACCGCTTATGATGTGATGAACAACTGGGGCGCAAACCATGGTGCTATCAGCTACGGACATATCGGCGCAGATCTGATAACCCTCTGCTCCATGCTGCGTATTCCTGTGAGCATGCATAACGTGGATGAGGACAAGATATTCCGTCCTGCGGCATGGAATGCGTTCGGCATGGATAAGGAAGGTCAGGATTACAGAGCATGCGCAGCATTCGGCCCGCTGTACGGCTGAAAAGTAAAAAGGAGCATTTATGAATAAGAGAATGCTTGCGGCAGACTTTGGCGCTTCCGGCGCCAGAGTCATGCTGGGAGAGTTTGACGGCAGCAAGATCACAGTGTCGCAGCTTCACCGTTTTTCTAACGACCCGGTGACCTTAAACGGTACCTTTTACTGGGATTTCCTGCGTTTGTACATGGAGCTGAAAAATGGAATGAGAAAGGCGGCACAGGCGGGGGCTGACAGCATCGGAGTGGATACCTGGGGCGTGGATTTTGGTCTTGTGGATAAAAGCGGATTTCTTCTGGAAAATCCGGTCCATTACCGTGACGCACGGACAGCGGGAATGCTGGAGGAAGCATTTGCAAAGTTTCCCAGGGAACGGTTTTATGAGATAACGGGCAACCAGTTTATGGAGATAAATACCGCATTCCAGCTGCTGTCTCTGCAGAAAAACAGACCAGAGCTTCTGGAACGGGCAGATCGTCTGCTCCTGATGCCTGATCTGTTCAACTACTATCTGTCGGGAGAGGCGTGCAGCGAATATACGATGGCGTCTACGACACAGCTTCTGGATGCCTGCACAAAAGAGTGGTCCAAAGAGGTGATAGACGGACTGGGACTTCCGCAAAAGCTGTTTGCCCCGGTAAAGATGCCGGGAACAAAGCTGGGGAGGCTCAAAGCATCTTTACAGGAAGAACTGGGACTTTGCGGTACGGAAGTTATTGCAGTGGCGGGGCACGATACCCAGTGCGCGCTGGCAGCAGTTCCTGCAAAGGGGGATTTCGCTTTTGTCAGCTGCGGCACATGGTCACTCGTGGGGACGCAGCTTGAAAAACCTGCTATCAACGGGGATTCCCTGCGCTGCAATATCACAAATGAAGGAGCTTTCGGCGGAGAGACCTCTTTCCTGAAAAATATCATCGGTCTGTGGCTTGTTCAGGAAAGCCGCAGGCAGTGGATACGCGAGGGAAAGGAATACGGCTTCGGGGAGCTTGATCAGATGGCTGCAAAGGAAGAGAGCGCACGTTGCTTTGTAGACCCGGACGATCCGGTGTTTGTGGCGCCGGGCGATATTCCGGGAAGGATACGGGAATATTGTGCGAAAACAGGACAGTTCGTCCCGGAGACGCCAGGGCAGATTGTGCGTTGTATTCATGAGAGCCTTGCGCTGAAATACCGGATGGCGCTGGAAGAGATAAGCCTCTGCACGGGGCGCAGCTTCCCGGCGCTCTATCTTGTGGGCGGCGGCAGCCAGAGCCGGCTTTTATGCCAGGCGGTGGCAGACGTGTGCGGGATTCCGGTATACGCAGGTCCTGTCGAGGCGACAGTGTACGGAAATCTGGCGATACAGCTTGCCGCTTCCGGAGAGCTTTCCGGTCAGGAAGAGATACGCCGTCTCGTGGCGGCTTCCGAAACACCGGTCGTATACGAACCATCCGGACATCAGGATTGGGACGAGATATGTGCACGGCAGAAGGAAAAGTGGATGTGACGAGGAAAATCACAAAATCGTCACGGGAAAATAAAGGAGAAAATCGATATGAGTATGAAAGAAATGGAACTGCGCGAGCAGATATGTGACGTATGCCATAAGATGTGGCAGCTTGGCTGGGTTGCAGCCAATGACGGAAACGTTTCTGCACGTCTTTCCGACAATGTATATCTGGCGACGCCCACTGGCATCAGCAAGAGCTTTATCACACCTGAAAAGCTCGTTGTTATCGATGGGACAGGCAATATTCTGGAGGCAGAGGAAGGATATCGTCCGTCCTCCGAGATAAAGATGCACCTTCGCTGCTATAAGGAGCGCGAGGATGTGGGCGCAGTTGTACACGCGCATCCGCCTGTGGCAACCGGATTTGCTGTAGCGAACAAGGCGCTGGATGAATATTCTATGATAGAGACTGTGATCGCTCTGGGCTCTATCCCGGTAACTCCTTACGGAACGCCTTCCACAAATGAAGTACCGGAAGCTATTGCACCGTATCTCGGAAAGCATGATGCCCTGCTTTTGCAGAATCACGGCGCACTGACTGTAGGTGCAGATGTGACGACAGCATATTACAGGATGGAGACAATGGAGCTGTTCGCAAAGATAAGCTTAAATGCCCATCTGCTTGGCGGAGCGAAAGAGCTTTCCAGAGAAAATATCGACCGTCTTATTTCCATGCGTGAGGGTTATAAGGTGACCGGACGTCATCCGGGTTATAAGAAATATCCTAACGGACAGGATTGAGGATAACGGAGCAGTTACATTGACTGGATGTATCCGGAACTGAATATAAAGAATAAAAACAAAGGGGATTTTCTGCAGGCAAGAGCGCAGAAAATCCCCTTTTTTACAATATATTTGCAGGGTTTTTGGGTATTCCGGAATTTATAATAAGATAGAAGTATTATAATGATAAAATGTCGAAGGGGTACGACAAGCCGGCGAAAAATTTGGATGACGACGGCTTAAAAGGAAAGGGGACTTTTGAAATGGATATGGAAAAGCTGATAGGGGCAGGGCTTGCAAAGGAAGGGGAAGACGGCAGACTGATATTGTCTGATGAGCTGTTTGCAGCTTTGACGGAGTATGCCAACCGCAGCGACAATGAAGCGGATAACTGCCGGAGGGCAGAAGTGCTGGGATTTGGAGGAAGAAATATCCGGGTTGCTCCGGGGGCTATCATACACAAATTCGATGCCAAAACAGGCTGGTTCAGTGCGCGGACAGAATGCAGGACATGCAATTCTGGAAAACCGGGACGGGGAGATCGGACACGCGCTCTATCATCACACGACGATCAGCCGGGGCTTTAAGGATGACCGTTACACCTTCGTCATCCATCATGAGCAGGACAATAAAACGCTACCGTTGGAAGCTGTGCTGATCGATGATGAAAAAGATCCGTATCAGATGGAAAATATCGCAGAAAAGGAACCGGAGCTTGTGAAGAAATTTACGGAAAAGCTGGCAGGATTGCTGGAGGAATGCAGCGATCCGTTTGCGGAAGAGGTAAGGGAGTTCCTGAAAACGCGGAGGTGAAAAGATATTAGAAAGTGCAGAAGAGCCGGTACAGTCTGACAAGGCCGGCCGTCACCGTTATCTGGAGTTAAAAAAGGGGGGAAAGGGAGAATAAGATTGACAGACAAGGCGGTCTGCAGGATAATAAAATAGAAAAATAGCGGAGCCGTTATGGCATCCGGACAGAACCGGGAAGGGCTGTCGCGTATACGGCAGTTCTTTCCGGTTTTTTCGGCAAAAAGGAGGAGAAATGGTTACATTTTTAAAAGAGGCGGCAAACGTCCGCCCGTCAAAGCGTCAGCTCGACTGGTTTGAGCTGGAAAGCTATGCGTTTATCCACTTTGGTGTGAACACATTTATGGATAGGGAATGGGGGGACGGAACCGAGGACGAGGCGGTTTTTAATCCGGAAAAATTGGACTGCGATCAGTGGGTGGAAGCCATAAAATCTGCCGGAATGAAGGGCATGGTACTTACTGCCAAGCACCATGACGGCTTCTGTCTGTGGCCGTCTAAATACACGGAGCATTCGGTGAAAAACAGCCCGTGTAAAAGAGACGTGGTGCGGGAGGCAGCGGAAGCCTGCAGAAGAGGCGGCATCAAATTCGGGTTTTATCTGTCTCCATGGGATAGAAACGCATCCTGCTATGGTACGCCGGAGTATAATGATTATTTCTGTAATCAGCTGACGGAGCTGTTGACGGAATATGGCGATATTTTTTATGTATGGTTTGATAATGCCTGCGGAGAAGGGCCCAACGGTAAAAAACAGGAATATGATTTTCCAAGATATATCGAGCTGATACGCAAATATCAGCCGAACGCCGTTATTTTTAATGATTACGGACCGGATGTGCGCTGGTGCGGTAATGAAGCGGGACATTCCCGTCATGCGGAGTGGTCGGTCATTCCATCAGAGTTGTGTTATCACAGTCAGGTGCAGACAGGTCCCGGACCGATGGCGCAGGAGGGCGACTTAAGCTGGCTTTACAATACGGAGCAGGAGCTTGGTACGATAGCAAACATCATGTATTCAAAAGGGCTGACCTTTACGCCGACGGAGATAAATATGTCAATACGTCCGGGCTGGTTCTGGCATGAAAAGGAAGAGCCCCATTCCCTGGAGAGATTGTTTGATACGTATTTAAGAAGCGTCGGGGCAAATGCCTGCATGCATTTAAATCTTCCTCCGAACAGGGAAGGATTGATGGACGAGCGGGACGTGAAGCGCCTGAAGGAGTTTGGAGAGCTTTTGCAAAAAGAATTCGGCAACCCGGTTCCGGCAGGAGTGGAAAAAGAGAAAGGCGGTTTTGCGACCCAGCCTGTTTATACGGTAACGCTGGAACATCCGGTTTCCGAAATCAGGTATGTGGAGATTCGTGAGGATATTGCGAAGGGACAGCGGGTCGAAAGCTTTCGCATCACGGCAGAGTCCGGCAGCGGCAGTCAGTATCCGCTCTATCAGGGAACAACTGTAGGAAACCGGAAAATATGCCAGCTGCAGAATCCTTTTGCAGATCAGAATCCTCTTATTAACGATATGGAAGATAAAATCCTGCGTATCCGCATTCAGGTGACGGCTGCACGGGACGAAGTCCGGTTAAAGGATATCAGGGTATATTGTTGAGGCGATAAGGATATAAAATCATCTTTTCCCGCATATGCTGTTTTAACGGACGGTCAGGAGCAGGGATGAGTATGAAAAAGAAAACGGCAGCAGTCGGAGCGGTATTATTTCTGTTCGGGCTGCTGCTTTTTTGCATGGCAGGAAATATAGACGGGAGAAAGGGGCAGACAGATGTCCTATCGGAAAAAACGATGACAAAAAAGGAGCATCCGGCATCGGCTTTCATAAACGGGAAATCGGGGGAAAGCGTTGCGGGCGCGGATGACCGAAGCGCTGAAACGCCCGGAGAGATTAAGAAGATAGCGCTCACCTTTGACGACGGCCCGCATCCGGTGTATACGCCAAAGCTTTTAGATGGCTTAAAGGAGCGGGGCATAGAGGCGAGCTTTTTTATTACGGGAGCAAACGCGGAGCGATATCCTGAGCTGGTGGAGCGGATGCACAGGGAAGGGCATCTGATAGGCAACCATACCTACAGCCATATTCAGCTGACAAAGCAGAATCGGGGGCAGTTTAAGGAGGAGCTGATAAGGACGAACGGCATCATCAGCGGCATTACAGGAGAAGAAGTCGTTTTTGTGCGTCCGCCTTATGGCAGCTGGGATAAAAAATTTGAGGAGGAGCTCAATATGTTTCCGGTACTCTGGAGCATCGACCCGTTGGACTGGTGCACAAAGGATGCGGACAATGTGGCGCGCAGGGTGCTTGCAAAGGCGAAAGAAAACGCGGTGATTTTGATGCATGACGAATATGACTCATCAGTGCAGGCGGCGTTTATGGTGGTGGATGCGTTGATGAAGGAGGGCTATGAGTTTGTGACGGTGGAGGAAATATTATTTGATTGAATGAAAATGGTTGAATATACGTAGAAATATAATTATAATAAAATAAAAAAGACCCATCACTAGGTCTTTTACCGCACCATGCGGACTCAAGGAGCGATTTCGGAAAAATCCTTATTTGCACTCACCTTGTAAGTTGGTTTGAGTATAACATAGGGGAAAAGAAACGTCAAGAAAAATCAGGAGGAAGAATCTATGTACTATGGAGGGCTGGATCTGGGAACATCATCTGTAGGATGGGCACTGGCAGATGAAGATTATAATCTGATTCGGAAAAAGGGAAAAGATTTGTGGGGAGTGAGGATGTTTGAAGAGGCATCACCTGCCCAGGATAGAAGGACAAATCGTGTGTCAAGACGCAGAAGAGCGCGGGAAACTGCTAGAATTGGACTGGTAAAAGAGTATTTTGCAGAGGCTATCAATGCAGTGGATGAGGGATTTTATCAGAGACTTGAAGAGAGCAAATACCACTATGAGGATAAGAAGATAGACTGTAAATTTGCCATTTTTGCAGATGCTGATTTTACGGATAAGGAATATTATAAAAAGTACCCGACAATCTTTCATTTGAGACGAGAGCTACTGGAATCAACAGAGGAGCATGATGTGCGTCTGGTGTATCTGGCAGTGCTGAATCTGTTTAAGCGTCGAGGACATTTTTTAAATGCAGGAATGGACGATGCCGGCAAGGAAGAAAATCTGTCAGAATTGTATCAGATATTTTGGAGTAGTATGCCGGAAGAATTGGGACTGAAATTTCCGGAGTCTGTAGATTTTAAGGAACTTGAGGAGATTTTGGGAAGCAGAGAACATTCTAGAAACGAAAATGCAGAGAAGCTGGCAGAATTTTTGGGAGTTGTAAAAAGCAGGCAGAAAGCGGAGTACGAATTGATCAAAATGCTATGCGGGCTGTCGGGAAGACTGGTATATATTTTTGGAAAAGATATATTGGGCGAAGAATATAGTAAAAAGCAACTGACATTCCGAAGCAGTACCTATGAGGAAGAAATAGATGGATTAGGAGAGGTTTTATCCGATGAATATATGGAATTGTTGGAAACGGCAAAGGCAATTCATGATAAAGGCATGCTCGTCCATATTTTAAAGGGATATAAGTATCTGTCGCAGGCAAGAGCAGCTTCTTATGAAAAGCATAAAAGCGACTTAGGGAAATTGCGTAAAGCGATAAAAAAATATTGTCCAAATGAATTTGACGGCTATTTCCGGGTTATGAAAGCGGATAATTACAGTGGCTACATTGGTTCAGTCAACTCCGGCAAGGAGAAATGCAGGCGGGAGCGCAGTGCGCGTAAAGACAATTATAAGGAATTCTGGAACAATACAAAAAGAATTTTGCAGGAAATGCCGGAAACAGATGAAGATGTAATCTATTTAAGAAAGGAACTGGAAAAAGAGACGCTCTTTCCTAAACAGCTGACCTTTGAAAATGGAATTATACCAAATCAGGTGCATCTGGCAGAATTAAAAAAGATACTCGGCAATGCAGAGCAGTATCTTGCTTTTTTGACGGAACGTGACGAGAGCGGGCTTACTGTGACAGAGCGTCTGATTCAGTTGTATCAGTTTCAGATTCCTTACTATGTCGGGCCGCTTTACCGAAAAGCAGGAGAGGAAAACAGAAAGTGGGTGGAGAGGAGAGAAACAGGGAGAGTCCTTCCATGGAATTTTGAAGAAAAGGTAGACCTGGCAAGGACAAGAGAAGCATTTATCACGAAGATGGTACGGCACTGCAGTTATTTGAGCGGGAAAAATGTCCTGCCCAAATATTCGCTGATGTATGAGAGCTATATGGTCTTAAATGAGCTCAACAATGTCAGGGTAAACGGAGAAAAGCTGTCAGTAGAGTTAAAGCAGGATATTTATCAGGAACTGTTTATGACGGGGAAAAAGGTGACAGGGAAAAGGCTGGCGCAGTATCTGAGGAGAAATGGAAAACTTGCAGAAGGAGAAGAGGATGCGGTCACTGGAATTGACGGCGATTTTAGCCACATACTGACATCCTACGCGAGATTTGCCAGTATATTTGGAGAGAAAATGCAGCTTTTTGAATATCAGAAAATGGCAGAGCAGATTATTTTCTGGGGAACGGTGTACTCGAATGATAAGAAACTGATGAAAGAGCTGATAACAAAGGAATACGGTGACCAGTCTGAGAAAAAGTGGCTGGACCAGGGGCAGATTAAACGGATTTTGGGCTATAAGTGGAAGGACTGGGGGCGGCTGTCAAAGGAATTTCTGGAATTACAGGGCTGTGCGAAGGATGACGGGGTAGCGTTGAGTCTGATACGGGCTATGTGGGAAACCGACTGTAACCTGATGGAGCTGCTCAGCGAGAAGTTTACATTTGTGGATGCTCTGAAGGAGGAAACGGAAGAAAAAGAAAAATTGCTGGCAGAGTTTTCGCATGAGGATTTGAATGACAGCTATCTTTCAGCTCCGGTAAAGCGCATGACATGGCAGACGATTTTGATACTAAGAGAACTTTGTCAGGTTATGGGAGAACCTCCAAAACAGCTTTTTATCGAGATGCCGCGAAGTGAGGGGGAAAAGGGAAAACGGACAGTTTCGCGAAAGAAAAAGCTGGAGGAGCTTTATAAGGCATGCAGGGCAGACAGCAGGGAATGGTTAAAAGAGATTGGAAATTATACAGAGGATGAATTCCGCAGTAAAAAGTTGTATTTGTACTATATACAGAAGGGCAGATGTATGTATACGGGAAATGAGATTTCTTTGGAAGATTTATTGCGGAATAACGACAGATATGATATTGACCATATTTATCCGCGTCATTATGTAAAGGATGACAGTATTGAGAATAATCTGGTACTCGTGGAAAAGCAGAGCAATGGGCACAAGAGTGATAATTTTCCGATTGAGCGCTCGATTCAGCAGGATAGGCATGCATTTTGGAAAGCTTTGCGTGAAGGAGGATTTATTTCTGAAGAAAAATACAGACGTCTGACCAGAAGTTGGGGATTTTCGGAGGAAGAATTAGCAGGATTTATCAACCGTCAGATTGTGGAAACTGGACAGGCGACAAAGTATGTGGCTCATTTACTGGAAAAATTATTGCCGGATACGGAAATTGTTTATGTGAAAGCGGGAAATGTATCAGATTTCCGGCACAAATACGATTTGTTGAAATCGCGTGTAGTCAATGATTTTCATCATGCACAGGATGCGTATCTGAATATTGTGGTGGGGAATGTTTATCACACAAAGTTTACAAAAAATCCGCTGAACTTTATCCACGAGTACCGCAAGGACAATAATAAGGAACGTTATCATATGGACAAACTCTTTCAGTTTGACGTCGAGCGGAATGGTGTAACTGCATGGAAGGCAGGCGAGAAGGGAACGGTCATTACCGTGAAACGTGTTATGAACCGCAATACGCCGCTTATCACAAAGCGGACATTTGAACAGCACGGAGGTCTGGCAGAGCAGACGGTTTATTCCGCGAAGGAAGCAAAGGTACAAGGTTATATTCCGGTGAAAACAAGCGACAAGCGGATGTCTGATGTGACGAAATATGGAGGATTCAGCAGTGTGACAGGTGCATACTATTTTCTGGTAGAGCATGAGAAGAAGAGAAAGAGAGTACGCACATTAGAACAGATGCCGCTCTATTTAAAGGAAAGACTGGAAAAGGACGAGCAGGAGCTGGTAAGATACTGCGAGGATGTGCTTGGACTGGAAAAGCCGGACATTCGTATGCGGAAGATCCCGATGCGGGCACTTGTTAAGAGAGATGGATTTTTTCTGCGGATTGGAGGAAAAACAGGTAGTCAGATATTGGTTGAAAATGCGGTATCATTATGCCTGAATCGAAGATGGATAAATTATATTAAAAGGCTGGAAAATTTCAAAGAATATGGAAAAAGTGTGGATTGTCAGGTTGATAAAGAGAAACGTGTGTCAAAGGAAAATAATGAGGCTCTTTACCGGATTTTAATGGAGAAACACAGGGATGGTATTTACAGAAATAAGCCGAATAGTCTGGGAGATAAGCTTGTAAAAAAGCAGGAGGCATTTAGTGTGTTGGATGAAATAATGCAGGTTCATGAACTGTTAGAACTTTTCAAGGCAACACAATGTCAGAACCTGAGTATCGAGTCGAAAGCACTTGAATTAAAAATGAGTGCAAACAAAATCAATAAGAATATATCTGGACAGGATGAATTTTTGCTTATCAATCAATCGGTGACAGGTATTTACACATCGGTGATTGACCTGAAAACGGTATGAGCTGGCGGACGGTTGTTGTGTCGAATAGCGCAAAGCTTGATTATCAGATGGGATTTCTGGTAGTACGCAAGGAGACAACGACTAAAATTCATTTGAATGAAATTTCTGTTCTGCTGCTGGAATCAACTGCAATTTCACTGACTGCAAGTCTTGTGAGCGAGCTTCTGAAACGGAAGATCAAGGTCATATTTTGTGATGAAAAGCGGAATCCCTGTGGTGAGGTTGTGCCGTTTTATGGGAGTCATGACACGAGCGCAAAGCTAAAAAAACAACTTTTGTGGGAGAATCAGGCAGCGGTCTGGACAGAGATAGTTTCGGAAAAAATCAGAAGGCAGCAGGAGTTTCTGGAAAAACTGTGCAAGCGGGAGGAAGCCCTCCTGCTTGCGGAATATGTAAGACAGATAGAGTTTGGTGATGTGACAAATAGAGAAGGACATGCGGCAAAGGTCTATTTTAATGCTGTTTTTGGGATGGATTTTACCAGAACATCAGAATGTCCGACGAATGCGGCATTAAATTACGGATATACTATTTTGCTTTCGGCATTTAACAGAGAGATTGTAAGCAATGGGTATCTGACACAGCTCGGGATATTTCATGACAATATGTTTAATCAGTTTAATTTGTCCTCTGATTTGATGGAGCCGTATCGGATATTGGTGGATGAGAGGGTGTACCGGATGAAGCCGCAGAAGTTTGAACATGATGAGAAAATGGAACTGGTCGATATTTTGAATGCGGAGGTCGTCATTTCAGACAGAAAGGAATATGTCAATAATGCAATCAAAATATATGTGAAAAGCATTTTGGATGCCCTTAGTGAAAATGATGTTTCTCTGATAAGGTTTTACAGAAATGAGTTATAGATTTATGAGGGTAATTGTGATGTTTGATCTTCCGGTCGTGACAGCACACGACCGGAAAGAGTATACAAAATTCCGGAAATATTTATTGAAAAGCGGATTCCTGATGCTTCAGGAATCTGTTTATTGCCGTCTCATCCCAAATACTGCCATGGCAGATGCAATGCTAGAGAATTTGAGAAAAAATAAGCCGGAAAGCGGACTCGTACAAGTTCTGAAGGTAACAGAAAAACAGTATCAGAAGATGGAATATCTGGTAGGAGAGCGGCGTTCGGAAGTGTTAGATACAGATGAACGTCTGATTGTTTTGTGAGGAAATGATGAAAAAACTGGTATACGGAAAGTATGATATTTCCATGAAGCTTGAGGAAAATTATGTGAATGAGCTGATTGTTGAAAATCCCGCTGTTCTGGCAGAGATGGTGCAGGAATTGACGGCACAGACAGAAGGTGCGGAGGGAGGATTTATATTATCGGAGGATGAGAAGATTCTTTCGATTGAGAAAAATCTTGTATTTATAAAAGATCCTTTTTCTGTGGATGTGAATCAGAGAAAGCTGTTGACCAAATTGTATGAAGAGCTAGAAGGATACACGAAGGATGAGCTGTTTTTTGAGAGAGAGGATTTTTATCATGCTTATATCCGGTATATGAATAGGGTATGTGAGAAAAGCGGTTTATTTTTAACATATGAGGAAGAACCGAAAGCGGAGGATATTTTTAAGCTGGCAAAGCTTAGGATTGATTGTCAGGCGGAAAGACTGGTGGAGCAGGTAGCAGAGTATTTAAGAGTCTGGGCAGAACTATTGCATCAGGAAGTGTTTGTATCTTTGAATTTAAAGTTGTTTCTGACTAAAGAGGAACTGGAAGCATTGTATCAGGAATGTTTTTATCGGAAAGTGCAGATTATATTGATAGAGGCTGTTTTTACAGAAAAAATGCCGGAAGAAAAAATTTATTTGATTGACAAAGATAAGTGTATAATTTATCTTTGAAGGAGAAGCTTACAGCGATTTCTAGTCGTAAAGTTCGGTGAGAACCTCTGTGAATTTGAGGTTTGAGAACCTTGTAAGTTAGTAAGAGTGTAAAACAGAGCCTATTGTTTTGAACACTCGTTCTTCGTTTGAGAACCTTGTAAGTTAGTAAGAGTGTAAAACGATTATGCTGCTTATACTGTTACTGTTGAGGTTTGAGAACCTTGTAAGTTAGTAAGAGTGTAAAACCTTTCACTCTCGCTGTCAACTCTAATTTAGGTTTGAGAACCTTGTAAGTTAGTAAGAGTGTAAAACTGCGTTCTCCCAGTCCGCCCAATCTGTTAGGTTTGAGAACCTTGTAAGTTAGTAAGAGTGTAAAACTATCCACCCATAACGTCTGTACCTGCTCAAGTTTGAGAACCTTGTAAGTTAGTAAGAGTGTAAAACTAAGTAGGAAGCAGGCATGAATAAATTCAGGTTTGAGAACCTTGTAAGTTAGTAAGAGTGTAAAACAAAGAAGGGAATTGATGGGTTAAATCGGAAGTTTGAGAACCTTGTAAGTTAGTAAGAGTGTAAAACAGGGTGGAGATTTTCGCCCACCGGGGCGAAGTTTGAGAACCTTGTAAGTTAGTAAGAGTGTAAAACAACGATGCAGCTTCCTCTAAAGTCACATACGCTGTTTGAGAACCTTGTAAGTTAGTAAGAGTGTAAAACTCGGAGTTTTTGCGGTCCTGCTTAAAGGTGGTTTGAGAACCTTGTAAGTTAGTAAGAGTGTAAAACACTGTCAAAATTATTAAGTGCACCACGACAGTTTGAGAACCTTGTAAGTTAGTAAGAGTGTAAAACACAAATATAATGCTGTTGTGTGCTCTTACAGTTTGAGAACCTTGTAAGTTAGTAAGAGTGTAAAACCGTTGGCAGAGGTTTTGAACAGCTAACGCGGTTTGAGAACCTTGTAAGTTAGTAAGAGTGTAAAACATTTTCCATTGCTATAATCCTCCTGTCCGCGTTTGAGAACCTTGTAAGTTAGTAAGAGTGTAAAACAATCCTTGTGCTTGTCGCGTTTGCACCGTCGTTTGAGAACCTTGTAAGTTAGTAAGAGTGTAAAACTTTCAGCTCCTTCCAAAAACCTGCTGACCGGTTTGAGAACCTTGTAAGTTAGTAAGAGTGTAAAACTATGTATCATTGTTCCGCTATTCGCACGAGTTTGAGAACCTTGTAAGTTAGTAAGAGTGTAAAACAACACTGTCATTGCAGCTGCTGCCATTGCTGTTTGAGAACCTTGTAAGTTAGTAAGAGTGTAAAACTAAACTAGATTAGAGTTGACAGAGAGAGTGTTTGAGAACCTTGTAAGTTAGTAAGAGTGTAAAACGTTCTTTTGTTGCCTTTACTATAGCATATTGTTTGAGAACCTTGTAAGTTAGTAAGAGTGTAAAACCCTCCTTTTTGCGATATGACAATGGCGTTTGTTTGAGAACCTTGTAAGTTAGTAAGAGTGTAAAACTATTCTGAGTTACACCACTCAACAAGCTCGTTTGAGAACCTTGTAAGTTAGTAAGAGTGTAAAACAACGGCTGTGCTGAGATATGTGCAAGCATGGTTTGAGAACCTTGTAAGTTAGTAAGAGTGTAAAACTGGCGGTAGGCGGATGGCTGGTCGATAACCGTTTGAGAACCTTGTAAGTTAGTAAGAGTGTAAAACCAGCAAGCGAAACAAAGCCGCCGACCAAGAGTTTGAGAACTATGAAGCGAGGTAGTGGATATGGAAAAAGACCCGTTTAAGGAATATTTGAGGGAGTCTGAACCGGATAAAGCTCATAAGGGGTATGCTTGGAGCACAGCAATCGGACTTCAGGCGGTGGACGGACTCAAACCATCTAAATATTTGATTGATACTGCCATTCAGAATATTGAAGGCAAAATCACGATGAAGGAAGCACAGAGCCTTATCGACAGCTACTATGAGGAAAGACCTGTCCATTTGTCTGATGACGAGCGTACTGAAGAAGCTGATAAGGTTTCTTCCCGTATTGCTGAAATTCTTTCTGAAACAGCGTTCTCATTTTCTCCGAATGAGTATATCTCTATCCACCGCAAACTCTTTCAGGGGATTTATAAACACGCCGGAAAGATTCGAGATTACAATATCACAAAGAAAGAATGGGTGCTTGATGGAGCAACCGTTATGTACGGTAGTGCGTCCGAACTGAGAACTACACTTGAATACGATTTTTCGCAGGAGAAAGATTTTAGCTACAAAGGACTTTCAATGGAAGAGATTATCCATCATCTTGCGGTATTTGTTTCAAGGTTATGGCAAATCCATATTTTCGGGGAAGGCAATACGAGAACAACGGCAGTGTTCTTCATCAAATATTTAATGACGCTTGGGTTTTCTGCAACAAATGATATTTTTGCAGAAAATGCGTGGTATTTCAGAAATGCACTTGTCCGTGCAAACTATACGAACTTGCAAAAAGGTATTCACGAAACAACAGAGTATCTGGAAGCATTTCTCAGAAATCTGCTTTTGGACGAGAAAAATGAGCTTCATAATCGAAATCTTCATATAAGTGGACTTTTGAACGAAGAAAAAGTGGACATTGAGGGTACAAAAGTAGATATTGAGAATGAAAAAGTGGACATTCAAGATGAAAAAGTGGATATTGAAAGTGTACTTTCCGAAAAAGGTAGTGATTTCTCAGTAAAAACAACGATTCATATCCATAGACTTTTTGAAAAGTTTGGTTTCGATGAGGTGTTTGGAAGAAGTGCAGTTATGGAACTTCTTGAGCTGAAAGGTTCAGGTGCTTCAAAACTTCTTTCCAATTTGGTGCAGGCAGATATTATTGAGCCAGTATCCGGTCACGGAAAGGGAAAATATAAATTCAAGAAGTAGTGTTGTGGTCCATGGCTTGCTCCATTGAGCTTTGATGCCCATTTGCTTCATATACTTACCAACGGTACGTTCAGAG
>Mummy_p2__coassemble_2036_pt1 | contig 12562 bp, 14 predicted proteins | sample Mummy_p2__metabat2_high_PE_032 | metagenome-assembled genome bin Mummy_p2
AGTCGAAGCGACGTGATTCGAACACGCGACCTCTGCGTCCCGAACGCAGCGCTCTACCAAACTGAGCCACGCTTCGATTGCTTGTCAGCTTTATTATAATACCGGATTTTATAGGAAAAGTCAATGGTTTTATCAAAAAACTTTGAAAGTCATAACCGTCTAGCCCCCCTCTGCACAGTCAGGAAGTGTATTTTGCCGGATAGGGGCTGTGCCGGACTCTGCAGAAGGGTGTGGCGGTTTGCGGGAAAACATTTATTTTGTCGCAAAATGATTCATAAAGTAATCGGTGAAAGCAGCAAGCTCTTCTTCCTGCGATACATAGACATAAAGCTTTTCATCGTCCAGCCAGTCATAGGCATTGATACCGATATAGCCCTTTTTGTCGGGATAAATGATAAAGGCATCCGTCGGATATTTGTTCCGGTATGCTTTCAGGATTTCAGAACGGCGGTAGCAGACAGGCTCACCGCAGCCGGAAAGATCGGGAACTGTAGGCAGTACGACAATCGTGTCTGCAGAAGCATCCCATCCGACGATAAGGTTGCCTATTTTTGTTTTGCTTCCGTGGACAAAGCCATAGTTGAAGCGGCTCACATCTTCGGTATAACCGAAGATAAGGCGATAGCGGTCACCGTTTTCGACAGACTGGTTAAAAAGCTCACGCATCTTTTTTGCGTTCGCATTGCTCTTTGCCGTATCGACTTCCGGCCCTTTGAAAAGTTTACTGAGAAATCCCATGATAGTTTCCTCCTCTTTTTATATTACTCGGGCAAAATACCCGGAGTTCTTATGCTGTCCAGCCAGTCAACGATGGAGTTGATATGGAAGGCGACCGTTTCGTCTGCCGCTTTCGGAACAAACAGCGGGAGCGCGTCGGGAATGGCTCTGCGGACTATCATTACAGTGAGGCACAGATTGGTAAAGATGCCGACTGTGTCCTCATCCGCCCGGACACCGAAGCATTCTAATATCTGTCCGAAGAGCCGGAGCTGTCTCTGACGGAATATATTGTAATTTTCAGGCGAAAGCCGACGGAAGAGATGCTGCTGTTCTTCGATAGTCAAAACAGCGATGCCGTGCTTTTCACCGTAGCAGCAGGAATGAAGGAACTGCCGGACGGCATCGCGCCAGTCAAGTCCGGGCTGGGATATCAGGCGGCGGGCGTATTCGATGAGCCTGGGCTGCTGAAGGTAGAGGGCTTCCACGATAATGTCTTCTTTTGCCGGGAAAAAGGAATAAAAGAACGTTCTGGAAATCCCTACGGTCTTATATATCTGTTCTACGGTAGTGTGCTGGATACCCTGCTTTGCCATCAGCTCCAGAGCGGTACATATCAGGGCGGACCGGATTCTGATGCGGTCTTCTTCGGAATAAGCTGCTTTCGGCATGGCGCCTCCTTGAAAAAATAAAAACAATTTTTTAAATTTGTATTTATTTTAAACCAAAAGATGAAAATAGACAAGAGGTTTTGTGAGGATGGCTCTATAAAATGATGACAAGATATGGGAGCGGAGGGGAAAGCTGTTGACAGTTTTGGAATTTGTGTGAAAATAGAAATATATCTAACAGCAGAAAAAGCAGAAGGGAAGGCGGTTTTGATGGAAAAAAAGGACGTTCATAAAAGCGGCTCAGACAGCGCATGCACAGGGAGCGTATATAATAAGATAAGTCAGGAGGCATACGGCGCAGCGAAGGAACTTATAGAAACCGCACAGCTGAGGCACGGAGAAATTCTTGTGGTCGGGTGTTCCACGAGCGAGGTGGGCGGCGAAAGAATAGGGACTTTTTCCAGTCCGGAGCTTGCGGAGCATGTATTTGACGGGATTTATCGGGCGGCAAAGGAAGCGGGGGTATACCTGGCGGCCCAGTGCTGCGAACATTTGAACCGGGCGTTGATAGTCGAGGAGGAGGCGGCAGAGAGATATGGATATGAGCCGGTAAACGTGGTGCCCCAGCCCAAGGCAGGAGGCTCTTTTGCAACAGCGGCATGGAAACATTTTGAGACGCCATGTGCGGTCGAGCATATTCGGGCACATGCGGGGATGGATATCGGGGATACGCTGATAGGGATGCATTTAAAAGAAGTGGCGGTTCCGGTGCGGCTTTCTGTCCGTCAGATCGGGGATGCCCGTCTGGTGTGCGCCCGCACCCGGAGAAAGTTTGTGGGCGGGGTTCGAGCGGTCTATGATGAACGGTATTTATAAAAGGTGTTGTTTCGGGGGAAATGACAGGAATCAGATGAAGTGGCAGAATGGAGGGGGAAGATGGTACTGGAGCAGATAGCGGCATTGCAGGAGCTGACGCTGCAGTCGATTTTATTAAGAACGGTGCTGGCGATGCTTTTCAGCGGGGTATTGGGCTATGAGCGTGAAAAGAAAGGGCGTCCGGCAGGATTTAGGACATACATGGTCGTATGCTTAGGGTCTGCTATCGCAATGATGACAGGGATATATCTGAATCAGGGGACGGGAACCGGAGACCCGGGACGTATCGCGGCCCAGGTCATCAGCGGTATAGGGTTTCTGGGAGCAGGAACTATCCTCGTTACGCGTCAGAATCAGGTAAAAGGGCTGACAACGGCAGCAGGATTATGGGCGGATGCCTGCCTTGGACTGGCCTTGGGAGCCGGCTTTTATTCCGGCGCTATCATCGGCTTTGCGGCGATATGGTGTTCTCTGCGGATACTGCATGTTGTCGATAAACGCCTGAGCCGCAGATCAAAGGTATTTGCGGTATATGTGGAGCTTATACGGATGAAGGATCTGAGCGCGTTTCTGGGATACGGGCGGGAGCACGGATGCCGGATGGACAATCTGGAGGTGAGGCGCGGAAAAGATGTAGACGGCAGCAGGGTCGTTTCAGTAAATATGACACTGCATTTTGAAGAACCGGTACTCCATGCGCAGATTATCGAGGAGTATGGAAAGCTGGACGGAGTGACGTTTATAAGGGAGATGTGAAGTGATATGGACCCCCAAAGGGCTGCGGCTCTTTGGGGGTCTGTTTCGTTCTTCGTCCGATGAGTGTAACATATTTTTTGAAAACCGGTTGACAAAATGTAGATAGTGTATATAATGAGTATATACACAAGAACGGAGGTGAGGAAGCTGGACATCATCATCAGCAACATGGGAGACCAGCCTATCTATGACCAGATATATTCGCAGATAAAGAAGCTCATTTTGTCGGGAGCGTTAAAGGAAGGCGAGCTGCTCCCGTCTATCAGGGGACTTGCAAAGGAGCTGCGCATCAGCGTTATCACGACAAAACGGGCGTACGAGGAGCTGGAACGGGAAGGCTTCATTTATACGGTGACAGGCAAGGGAAGCTTTGTGGCGAAGAAGAATCTGGAGTTGATAAGGGAAGAGAATCTGAAAAAGATTGAGGAGCATATGAGCGCGGCCTATGAGCTGGCAGCGGCATGCGGACTTTCAAAGCAGGAGCTTTTGGAGATGTTTGCGCTGCTGGGAGAGGATTGAGCGAAGAAAGGAAACAGAAATGCAGGAAGCATTATATTTGGAAAATGTAACAAAAAGATATCGTGATTATACGCTTGATCATGTGGGCTTTACGCTGCCGTCCGGATGTATCATGGGGCTGATAGGAGAAAACGGCGCAGGAAAAAGCACAACCATCAAAGCGATAACAGGAGCTGTGCGTCCCGATGAGGGAATTATACGGGTGTTGGGATGCGATACGGGGTCAGCAGATTTTCAAAGAAAAAAACAGGAGATAGGCGTGGTGATGGATGAAGCGTGTTTCCCTGACGAGCTGACGCCGAAGCAGGTGGACCGCGTAATGGCGGGATTTTATGAAAACTGGGAAAAAGATACGTTTTATGGCTGGCTGGACTGTTTTCAGCTTCCGCAGAAAAAGAGATTTCAGGAATTTTCAAGGGGAATGAAAATGAAGCTGTCTCTTGCGGCGGCGCTTTCACACAATGCGAAGCTGTTATTATTGGATGAAGCGACAGGCGGGCTCGATCCGATGGCGCGGGATGAGATTCTGGATGTGTTTAATGATTTTACGCGGGAGGAGGAACATTCCATCCTGATATCGTCCCATATCGTAACAGATTTGGAGAAAATATGCGATTATGTGACCTTCCTTCATCAGGGCAGAGTTTTATTCTGTGAAGAAAAGGATGAGATTTTGGAGAAGTACGGAATATTACATGTCGGTAAGAAGGAATTTGAAGCGATATGTCCTGAAGCTGTCGTTTCTGCAAGAAAGAGTGAGTTTGGCGTGGAGGCTGTCGTAAAGCGCGGACTTCTGCCCGACAGGATGCAGATTCAGCGGGCTGGTATCGAGGAGATAATCGTAGCGATCGCAAAGGAGGGAAGAGCATGAAAGGACTTTTATTGAAGGACTGGTATGTTTTGTGCAGACAGTGGAGGGTGATGCTGATCTTTCACATGATATATGCGGCGGTGGCAGCATTTTCAGGAATGGCGTTTTTGTTCGCGGCGATGAATGTATTTGTGGGAATGTTGACTGTTCAGACTGTGATGGCGTTGGACGAGCGCAGCAAGTGGGATTCTGTTGCGGTGACGCTTCCGGTTTCGAGAAAGGAATTTGTGCTTGAAAAATATGTCCTCGGGCTGCTGAGCGGTCTGTTTGTGACATTTCTCACGGCAGGCGTCATGCTGGCGGCAGGCCTGTTGGCTCCGGGGAAGGCGCGGTTTTTCGGGGTTCCGGGTATGCTGATAGTGTTTGCGTGCGGCTGCCTGTGTATGGCGCTGGAGCTTCCGGTCATATTTCGTTTCGGGACTACAAAGGGGCGGATATGGATGATCGCAGTGATGGCGATTGTCGGAGGACTGGCGGGAGCTTCTGCGAGCCTGACCGGTCAAGGGGATATGGCAAGAGCCGATGCAGGACAGATCATGGAAAGTATGACGGGTTTTTCGGCGGCAGGAGTGCTGGCAGCGGCGCTGGCAATCGCAGCGGTATCATTTGTGATTTCGCTGAAATTTTATGAAAAACGGGAATTTTAAGAAAACAGGACGTCTGGAATCCTACAAAAAAGAATTCCAGACGCCCTGTTTTTGTATCTGTCAGTATCGGGACGGTTATACGGTTCTTGTCGTCCATTTGGAAGCGTCCCACACTGCGTCGGCAAGCCCTTCGTAAAATTCGGGCTCGTGGCATACCATAAGGATGCTGCCCTTATAAGCGAGCAGGGCGCGTTTTAATTCGTCCTTTGCATCTACATCCAGATGGTTTGTAGGCTCGTCGAGCACGAGCACGTTGGAGGGGCGGTTGATGAGCTTACAGAGGCGAACCTTTGCCTGCTCGCCTCCGGAAAGCACCTTGACGAGACTTTCAATATGCTTTGTCGTCAGTCCGCATTTTGCAAGGGCCGAGCGCACTTCATACTGGCTGTAGCCGGGAAATTCCTGCCATATCTCCTCGATGCAGGTTGTGGAGATGTCCTGACTCATTTCCTGTTCGAAATATCCTATCTCCAGATAATCACCCTGCTCGACTGTGCCTGAAATCGGCGGGATAAGGCCGAGTATGCTCTTTAACAGGGTGGACTTTCCAATTCCGTTTGCGCCGGTAAGCACGATTTTCTGACCGCGTTCCATCGCAAGGGTCAGCGGGGAGGAGAGGGGTTCATCGTAGCCGATGATAAGCTCGTTGGTCTGGAAGATATAGCGGCCGGGCGTGCGTGCCTCTTTGAAATTAAATTCCGGTTTCGGTTTTTCTGCCTGCAGTTCTATTACGTCCATCTTATCGAGCTTCTTCTGGCGGGACATCGCCATATTCCGGGTGGAAACGCGCGCCTTGTTGCGCGCCACAAAATCCTTTAAGTCTGCGATCTCTTTCTGCTGCTTGTTGTAAGCGGCCTCCAATTGCGCTTTTTTCATGGCGTAAACTTCCTGGAATTTATCGTAATCACCCACATAGCGGGTAAGCTGCTGGTTATCCATATGGTAGATGAGGTTTACGACGCTGTTCAAAAACGGGATATCATGGGAAATCAGGATAAAGGCGTTTTCATATTCGTTTAAGTAGCGTTTGAGCCATTCGATATGGACGGCGTCCAGATAGTTGGTAGGCTCGTCCAGAAGAAGGATGTCAGGCTTTTCCAGAAGGAGTTTTCCGAGGAGCACTTTTGTACGCTGACCGCCGGACAGCTCGGAAACGTCTTTTTCCAGACCGATATCCGCAAGACCGAGGGCACGTCCGACTTCCTCTACTTTAGAATCTATCATATAGAAGTCATGTGCGGTCAAAAGCTCCTGCAAGGTCCCGGCTTCTTCCATAAGAGCCTGTAAGCCGTCTTCATCGGCTTCGCCCATTTTGTCATAGATGCCGTTTAATTCCTGCTCCATATCAAGAAGAAAATCGAAGGCGGAGGTGAGCACCTGACGTATTGTCATGCCTTTTTCGAGGGCGGTGTGCTGGTCAAGATAGCCTGCGCGGACATTTTTAGACCACTCGACCTTGCCCTCATCGGGCATGAGCCGTCCGGTGATGATGTTCATGAAAGTGGATTTTCCCTCGCCGTTTGCACCGATCAGTCCGATGTGCTCGCCTTTTAAGAGGCGGAAGGAAACGTCGTGGAATATCGCTCTGTCGCCGAAGCCGTGGGACAGATGTTCTACATTTAATATGCTCATGTTGATTCTCCGTTCATAACTGTTTTGTGCGTTCGTATAGATATTTCATCATGCAGTATATCGGGAAATGCGGGTGTTTGCAAGGGAAAGTATCGTCCGGTTATCAAACGGGGGATCAAGGGAGGCGGTTTATGTACACAGTCGGGATTTTTGGAGATGAAAACGGGTATGGAATGTGATAAAATATCTCCATATCGGGACATGGCGGAATGTACAAAATGGAACAGCCGGGCAGGCTGACGTGATTCATCCGGGCAAATGATGAAAAGGATGAGCGGAAGAAAGGGGAAAAATGCTGAAAAAACCGAAAATTGCAGAGAGCGCTTTCGTCGCACCGGATGCGGCGGTGTACGGAGATGTACGTATTGCCGAGGAGTGCAGCATATGGTTTCATGCTACAGTGCGGGCGGGAGAAGGGAGCGTTTCCATCGGCGCACGTACGAATGTGCAGGATAACTGTGTGATACATGTGGACAAAGGATTTGATGTGAATATCGGGTGTAACGTAACGATAGGACACGGCGCCATCGTACATGGCTGTACAGTCGGGGACAACAGCCTGATAGGGATGGGGGCGATTGTTTTAAACGGTGCGGAGATAGGGAAAAACTGTATCGTGGGAGCAGGGGCGCTTGTGACGCAGGGAACCGTCGTTCCGGACGGGTCACTTGTGCTTGGGAATCCGGCAAAGGTCGTAAGAAAGGTCCGTGAAGAGGAGATAGAAGCAAACCGGATAAATGCGGACCACTATGTGAAGGAAAGCAGAGAATATCGGGAATATATGCAGCAAAATAATTGTTGACATATCAACAAAAATAGATATAATACAATCTGTACCGGGTACAGACAACAGGAGGAACAAAAAATGGATGACCGTTTTCTGAAATTTACACTTTCTGTGTCTCGCATGAACAAAAAAATACAGGCGATCAAGACGGCAGGAATGGGAAAGCTGGGATTAAAAGCGGCCCATACCACGGTTTTATATATTCTGGGAAGGCATCCTGAGGGACTGCGATTCTCAGAAGTTGCGGAACGCTGTGATTTGGATCAGGCGCTGATATCGCGTACTTTTTCTGAACTGATAAAGGCAGGGATGGTACGTAAGGAAGGCGCGGAAGGACGTTACAATGCCAGATATTTTCTGACGGAGGAGGGCAGGGAGCAGACAGAGCGTATTGTGGAAGTGATACAGACACTGCTCCGGCATGCGGACGAAGGTATCGACCCGAAGGAGCTTGTGATATTTTATAAAGTGCTGGGACAGCTGTTGAAAAATTTTGAGGAGATGGAAACGGATTACGAGACGGTGTTTGCACCGCTGCATTCATAGGGCTTTGTTCTCCTGATAAAAAAGGAGAAACGGAACATGGCATCAGCTTTTTTACATGGAAACGGGGAAGAAAAAAGCTCCCTGACACGCGGCAGAAGGATTGGGAGAGTTATACTGACGGCGTTCGCAGTCATAGCGGCAGTGATACTGGCGGCTGTATTATGCGTTCTTTTTATATTCCGCAGGGAATTGGGAAGCGTATGGTCTTTGCAGAAACAGGATGATTTTTATTATACGATGGATTACAAGACCGATTATGGGCTGGATGAGTTTTTGGAGAGCGGGGCGCGGACAGACAGCGAGCTGGCGGGCTTTGTCGTAAAAAAGCTGATGAAGGGGCTTCCGGTCGAAATAAGCCTGCCGGATTTGGGATGCTCCACATTCGCAGCGGAAACATCGGAGGGTGAAAAGCTTTTTGGCCGCAACTTTGACAATAAGCAGGCAGCTTATGCGCTCGTGCATACCGACCCGGAGGAAGGCTATGAGTCTATCTCGATGGTAAATTTAAGCTACATCGGGTTTAAAGACGGTTCGAGCGTGCAGGATAAGGCGCTCGCGCTGGCGGCTCCGTACATTCCGCTGGACGGCGTGAACGAGGCAGGGCTGGCTATCGGCGTGCTTCAGCTTTTTAATGAGCCGACGGTCCAGGAAACCGGAAAGACACCTATCACGACAACGTCCGCCATCCGCATGGTTTTGGATAAGGCGGCGACCGTAGAGGAAGCCATTGGTCTTTTGGAGCAGTACGATATGCATTCTTCGGCAAATGCGCCGTATCATTTTCAGATAGCGGACGCATCCGGGGACAGCGCAACGGTGGAATATGTGGACAACGTGATGAGCGTGATACGGGCCGAAGAAGGGGAAAAGCTGGCGACGACAAATTTTGTACTGACGCCCGGAGCTTCTTACGGAGACGGAAAAGGACAGGACCGCTGGGAAATCCTTACGGAAGGATTAAAAGAAAGCGGCGGCGTGCTGACTGAGGATGAGGCGATGGGGCTTTTAGAGGCAGTCGCACAGGATAAAATGGAGGACGGGGTGTTCTCCGGTACGCTCTGGTCGGGCGTTTATAATCTGGAAAAACGGACGCTCATGCTTTCCTGCAACCGGGATTATGAAACGGTGCGCTGCTATGGCGTCGATGGGGAAGAGATAGAAGAATAAACAGCAACAAGGCTGCAGCTTTGCGGAAATGGACCGCTTAGGCTGCAGCCTTGTTGGACGTTTAGGGGAACGCTTTTAGCAGAACCGGTAAACCTTTGCTTCATAGCCTGCCAGTTCAGCGTCGCCGGAGACCGACGTCTGGGATATCAGGTCAAAACCATTCCGGTTCAGGGTGATGGAGACGGGCGTTTTCAGATAATTTAAAACAAACAGATAGGTGACGCCATCTTTTTGACGCACGGCGATTTCGCAGCCTTCCGGGGCGGTCACATAGGCAGAGAAGGGCTCTGCGGCGCCGAGCTTTTCGAGGAAGACCTTTGCGGTATCCGCAGAGAACGCCCCGCCGAAATAGAAGGCATATCCTTTTCCGAAACGGTTCCGTATCAGAGCGGGCTGACCGGCATAATCTCCGGAAAGATAGCGTGCGAGGACTTCGGAACCGTCATTCAGGGGAGCCAGCACATCGTTAAATACCGCAGCTTCTATCTCGGTTTTGTCCCAGGATGCGCAGATTCGTCCTTCATCGGGAGCGACAAAGGAATATTCGGGGATATCGGTGCCGGTCAGCTTTGCGGCAAGACCCGGCAGGCAGTCCATAACGCATCTGCCGTTTAAGTCCTTGTAGCCGGTGCGGCAGCCCATGACGAGAGTGCCGCCGTTTTCCACATACTGCTCCAGCACAGCCATGCGCGCAGGCGTGAGGATGGAAGCATGGGGATAAAAGATAAGGTCGTACTGCGCCAGAGCTTCTGCCGTTGTCTGTTCCGTAAGATAAACGAAATCCAGTGGCGTATGGGTCAGCTGCGCGGCGGTAAAAATACCATTCTGGCTGACCTGTTCGACCCGGCCGTGCCAGCGGTCCACAGCGGCGTCCCAGATATTATCATAGTCTTTGAGCAATGCAGTTTTGGCAGTATATTTTGCGCCGGATACTTCTTGCAGATACGTCAGCTTTTCAGAAACGGAGCGTACTTCCCTAAGCCTTCTGTTTTCGCGTCCTGAGTAATCCAGAATGCCGTGCCAGTAGATTTCCGTGCCGACGGTACAGGTACGCCAGCGGAAATAGCTGATATAGTCCGCACCGTGGGCGATACTCTGCATCGTCCAGAGCGTCAGCTGGCCGGGGCGGGGCGTGCAGGCTTCCATGCGGGTATTCCAGCCGTTTGCGCCGGACTGCTGTTCCATGATTCCAAAGACAGGCGAAGCAGAACGGGCTTCTGACAGATTTCTGCTCCATGCGCGGTCCTTCAGCACATCGTTTTCATCGTAATCGTCCAGACAATAGGCAAAATTCGGATAGGAATCATAAGTGATAAAATCGAGGCTTTCGGCGGTCATGGCGTGGTTGTCCAGATTTCCGAAGAGTCCGTTCGTTGTGATAAAATCATCTTTTTTTATGTGTTTCCGCAAAATGTCGGACTGGATTTTCGCAAAGCGGCGTGCGCTTGCGGAGATAAAGCGGCGGTAATCCAGCTCGCGGTGCGGGTTGACAGAGCCTGTAGGAGTGGGCTGCGGGACAGCTATCTCCTCCCAGCCGGTGTAGGTCTGGTTCCAGAAGACTGTACCCCAGGCATCGTTCAAAGCGTTCAGCGTGCCGTATTTTTCCCTCAGAAAATCACGGAAGGCGATGGAATCGCTTTCGGAATAAAATTCATTTGCCTCACAGTTTAATTCATTATCAAGCTGCCAGCCGATAATGGACGGATGGCTGCCGTAGTGGGAGCCGAGCTGTTCGGTTATTTTACGGCAGAACTCCAGATAGACGGGAGAGTTGTAATTGTAGTGCCGCCGGGAGCCGTGGCGCAGGAGCGTCCCGTCGATGCGGGCGTTGAGAACCTCGGGATATTTATGCGTCAGCCATGCGGGCGGCGTTGCGGTGGGCGTGCAGAAAATGACCCTGATCGGGGTCTTTTCCACTTCTTTCATAAAATCATCAAAAAAATCAAAGGTATATCTGCCTTCCTCCGGTTCAAATTTATTCCATGCAAATTCTGCGATACGGATAACGCGGATGCCGTTTTCCAGCATGCGCTGCAGGTCACTGGTCCAGAGGGCGCGGGGCCAGTGCTCCGGGTAGTAACAGGTCCCGAGCATCAGGGACTGACCGTTTAAAATAAAACTCATAGGAAAAACCTCCTGTAGGAAACATGATTTTGCTGATGCATCTATGTTACCATCGGGAGGTTTTGCATACCATTGATATTTTTGCTTTAAAAATGGAGATTTTTGCAGGAAATCATCCGAATAAGTGTGCAAAGTTTTTAACAGAAGACAGGGAAAATATCTCTTTTTTAGGAGATTATGCAGTTGGAAGATTATGCTCTTTTTCGATTTTCCGCACTTCTTCTGTGGTAATGCCGACCAGATCGGCGATTTCTTCATAGGAAAATTTCTTTTTGGAGAGCATATTTAAGGTTAGCGCTTTTGTCGCGGCCTGTTTGCCGGCTTCTATACCGGCTGTCATGCCAGCCTTTCTGCCGGCCTCTATACCGGCAGCCATGCCTACCTTTCTGCCGGCCTCCATACCAGCTTTCATGCCGGCTTTTCTGCCGGCCTCCCGGCCCTCTTCTATCGCTTCCTCGCGTATCTGCTGTTCCCATTCCCAGATTTTCATATATTCCAGAAGCACCCCCTTATCTTCTTTGACATTTTCTACCATCCTTTGAATCTTTCGCAGGGACGGATTGACAGCATTCTGTATTGTCGTATCTTCCATGTAGCGGAGCAGCTCCTGAAGCTCCCTGGGGATATCGCCCTGCGTTCCCTTTGTGTAGAGAAAAATCGTTCTGGCGCCGTCGTCATAAGGCATGGAAGGGTCTTCCTGGCACATGCTTCGTATGGTATAGATAAGCCGGTTCTGCCCGAACGGGTCGTACGGAAGGATAAGAATGATATACACATCCTTTAAGGTGCCGTAATCTGTGCCGGACGCAAGGCTGTGACCGTCTACGATCGCCCGGTAGAAGCGGGCTCTTTGGGGAGGAATTTCCGTTTGTTCTTGTCCCTGGCGTTTTCGGGCTCGAGGTCGTAAAGCGCCTCCGGTTCCAGCTCGGCATTATCTTCTTCCAGATATACATCCAGACGCGTCCCGTGCTTTGTGGTATCGTCTCCGTAGTATTGCCTCTGCGGAATGACTTTCAGTTTTCCGAAGTTCCTGTGAAAAATCGTCTGCAGCAGCTCCCGGCAGAAAGCCTCACCGAATTCTTTGTGGGAGACGAGTGTTCCGAACAAAAAGTCGTCCAGAAGATTCAGTTCTTTTAAATTTCGTTTTGCCATAGCATCGTCCTTTCTGATGACGGAAGGAAGAGGATGGCATTTGGGAAAACATTGCGCTGTATCTTCTTTCCGCCATATTTGATTGAGTATTCATATGGGGGATTTGAAGCTGAACAGCCAAGATGGTTCCCTGATATGTAATTTTATTGTAGCAGTA
>Mummy_p2__coassemble_2695_pt1 | contig 9078 bp, 8 predicted proteins | sample Mummy_p2__metabat2_high_PE_032 | metagenome-assembled genome bin Mummy_p2
CTTCTACCACGCCGCCCCAATGGGTATTTATCATGCGCTTTCTCGTCTCTTTCGGTCCGATGCCGTCTTTCCAGTGATATTCATCCGCAAAACAGCCGCCCGGCCAGCGCAGTACCGGTATCTGCATCTCTTTGAGCGCCTCGACCACGTCCGTCCTCATACCGTTTTTATTCGGAATTCCCGAATCCTCTTTCACATACAGCCCCTCATAGATACATCTTCCCAGATGCTCTGAAAAATGCCCGTAGATTTCCGGCTCTATCCTGCCCTTTTTTTTCTTTTCATTGATATAAAGTGTCGCCATTGCCTGTAACCTCCCTGAAACCCTCTCTGTCTTTATCTGTTCTCCTGCCCGTAATAGGCATTTGCTCCGTGCTTGCGGTAATAATGCTTATCCTGCAGCTCCTGCGGAGCCGCTTCCACCTTTGGATTTATCAGCTCTGTGCGGTATGCCATTTTTGCAACCTCTTCCAAAACGACCGCATTGTGTACCGCTTCCTTCGCATCCTTTCCCCATGCGAAGGGGCCGTGGTTTTTGCATAATACCGCCGGCACAGCCATCGGGTCTTTCTGAAGCCGTGCAAATTCGTTCACGATCAGATGCCCTGTATTTTCTTCATAGGCGTCTTCTATCTCCTCTGCCGTCAGACAGCGCAGACACGGGATCTCCCCGTAAATATAATCCGCATGGGTCGTGCCGTAGCACGGGATGCTCCTGCCCGCCTGAGCCCAGCTCGTCGCATAAGAAGAATGGGTATGTACGATACCGCCTATCTCAGGAAACGCCTTATACAGCTCGATATGAGTAGCCGTATCCGAAGAGGGCTTATAGCTGCCTTCTATTTTATTTCCCTCCAAATCCATCACGACCATATCCTCCGGCGTGAGCTTGTCATAATCCACTCCACTGGGCTTGATGACAAAAAGTCCCGACTCCCTGTCTATCCCGCTCACGTTTCCCCATGTAAAAGTCACGAGGCCATGCCTGGGCAGCTCCATATTCGCCTCATAAACTTTCTTTTTCAGTGCTTCCAGCATCTTTTTATCCCTCCGCTATCTCAGCGCTTCCACCGCCGCCTTCTGCGCGGCAAGACACGCCGTATATTTTTTCGTGTATGCATCGAATCCTGCCACGTCTTCGCTGTCCGGCTCCATCGTTTCCGCCTTCATCCCGGCAAACACCTCTTTTTCCAGATATTCGTCAAGACTCTGCCCTTTTGTTCCGTTCTTCATATACGCCGCCAGGAGCGCGATGCCCCAGGCGCCGCCCTCGCCCGCCGTCTCCATGACGGAAATAGGCGCGTTCATCGCCGCCGCCAGAATACTCTGCCCGACTCCCTTTGTCTTGAACAGACCGCCGTGTCCGGTAATGGACTCAATTTTCACATCTTCTTTTTTCAGCAGGATATCCAGGCCTATTTTCAAGGATGCAAGAGAAGCGTAAAGATGCGTCCTCATGAAATTCGCCAGACTCATATGGCTGTCCGGATAGCGCACAAACATCGGCCTGCCCTCTTCCAGCCCTGTCACGGGTTCCCCTGAAAAATAGTTATATGCGATCAGGCCGCCGCAGTCCTTCTCTCCTTCCAGCGCCTTGTTGTAAAGCACGGAAAACAGGCGGTTCATATCCACATCCACGCCGAAGCTCTCCGCAAATTCTTTAAACAGATTTACCCATGCGTTCAGATCTGACGTACAGTTGTTGCAATGTACCATTGCCACCGGGTCTCCTGCCGGCGTCGTCACCATATCTATTTCCGAATATCTTGCGGAGAGTGCCTTTTCCAGTACGATCATCGCAAATACGCTCGTCCCTGCGGAAACATTTCCTGTACGCTGTGCCACGCTCTTTGTCGCGACCATTCCCGTTCCCGCGTCTCCCTCGGGAGGACACAGCGGGATACCCGCCTGAAGCTTTCCTGATACGTCCAGAAGTCTTGCGCCCTCTTCAGTCAGCGTACCGGCACTCTGACCTGCCGTGAGCACTTTCGGCAGGATATCGCGTATTTTCCATTCAAATCCCTTTTCAGAGACCAGACCGTCAAATTTATCCAGCATCGCTGCGTCATAGTCCATCTTTTCGGAATCGATAGGAAACATCCCTGACGCTTCTCCGATTCCTGCCGTCCTCTTTCCTGTCAGCTTCCACTGGATGTAGCATGCCAGCGTGCTCAGATAATCTATCTTCGCCACATGCTCTTCTCCGTTCAAAACAGCCTGATACAGATGGGCGATGCTCCAGCGCTGGGGCACATTAAAGTCAAATGTCTCCGACAAAATCTCCGCCGCTTGTGCCGTTATCGTATTTCTCCACGTCCGAAACGGCACGAGCAGATTTCCTTCCCTGTCAAACGCCATGTAACCGTGCATCATGCCTGAAAATCCGATAGCGGAAAGCATTGTCAGCTCCGTCCCATACTTTTCCTTCACATCTGCCGCAAGCTTTGCATAGCAGTCCTGCAAGCCGCTCCATATATCGTCCAGAGTATACGTCCAGATACCGTTCTCCAGACGGTTTTCCCATTCGTGGTCGCCGGACGCCACCGGAGTATGGGTCTCGTCTATCAGAACCGCCTTGATACGCGTAGAACCAAACTCTATCCCTAATACCGCCCTGCCGTTTTTGATGCAGCCAATAATCCTTTCCTGAACCATCATTTCCTCCATTTCCGCTGTTCTAAGCCTTTTCCTTCCGCGCCTGCCAGCGTCCGTCTCAACGGAATGCCGCCGCGTTCCACCGCATTTCATTTTTCAGACTGCGTATCGTCGTGTCATTATCTATCACGACGGTCTCGATGCCCATCGCATCTGCCCAGTCGACCATCTGCTCCGTCGTCAAATCATAGGAGAACGCCGTATGATGCGCGCCTCCCGCCAATATCCAGCTTTCCGCGCCTACCGTCAGGTTCGGTCTGGGTGTCCAGAAATTCGTCGCCACCGGAAGTTTCGGCATCGGTTTTTCCGCTTTTTTGCAGTCTACCTCATTGATGATCAGGCGGAAGCGGTTTCCAAGGTCGATAAGCGATGTGGCGATTCCCGCTCCTTCTTTTGAAGTAAATACAAGCCTTGCCGGGTCTTCCCGGTTTCCCATAGACAGAGGACATACCTTGATGCCGATAGGGCCGTCCGCGATGGTCGGGCATACCTCCAGCATGTGCGCCTGCAGTATCCCCTCTTTTCCGGGAACAAGATTATATGTATAGTCCTCCAGGAAAGAAGTTCCCTTCGCATCCTTTACGCCCTCGGTCATTATCTTCATCAGGCGTACCATCGCCGCCGTTTTCCAGTCGCCTTCCGCGCCGAAGCCATATCCCTTTTCCATCAGACGCTGGATTGCAAGCCCCGGAAGCTGCTTTAAGGAACCGAGGTCGCCAAAATGCGTCACGATCGCCTGATAATCTTTTTCCTGCAAAAATCTTTCAAAGCCTATCTCTATGCCCGCCTGGACAGCCACATGACGGCGGAACTCTTCTACATCCCTGCCCTCGTCGATGATATCGTATTTATCGTAGTATTCTTCCACCAGAGCGTCGATATCGCCCTGCTTTACATCATTTACATAATCTGCTATTTCGTTGACCGGATAGGCATCTATCTCCCAGCCAAACCTCATCTGCGCTTCTACCTTGTCGCCTTCCGTCACGGCGACATTTCTCATATTGTCCGCCACTCTTACAACGCGGATATGGCTGGATTCCATGATGCCGACGGCCGTTCTCATCCAGTCACCAAGACGCTTTATCACCTTTTCATCCTTCCAGTGACCCATGATGACCTTGCGCTCGATACCCATGCGGGTCACGATATGCCCGTATTCCCGGTCGCCGTGAGCAGACTGGTTCTCATTCATGAAATCCATGTCGATCGTATCATAGGGAATTTCCTGATTGAACTGCGTATGCAGATGGCAGAGCGGCTTGCGGTATTCCTGAAGTCCCAAAATCCATGACTTTGCCGGCGAAAACGTATGCATCCATGTGATCACGCCCGCGCACTCCTCATCCGCATTCGCCTCATTGAATAAACGGCGTATCACCTCGTTTGTGATGAGTGTCGGCTTCCACACTACTTCATAGGGAAGCAGCCCTGACCTGTTCAGCTCCTCCACGATGATGCGCGAATGCTGCGCCACCTTTTCAAGACACTCGTCCCCGTACAAGTCCTGTGAACCGGTAGCAAACCAGAATTTATAATTTTTCATAAAAAGTAACCCCTTTCTCCCCAAAGCTTTATCTCTTTGGACAAACGCCTGTTTTATCAGCATTTTCTTAAATTTATAGTAGAATATCAGCCTACGTTTGTCAATATATATGTAAAGTATTTCTTTTTTTTCTAAAATATTTTGAAGCGGCCCGGATTTTTCCAGACCGCTCCATAAAAGTTTCGCTATATCATCCCACAGCACCTGTGACAGTCGGAAGAATGAACTATTATTCATCATAGCAGAAAAATATGACTGCTTCGTAACAAAAATACGGGAGAGAACACACAGTTCTCTCCCGCCTTTTTGTCTGTTATTATTTTGCCGACGCTCTCAGATCGCCACGATAACGCCGCCGTCATTGGCATACATGGTGCTGACGCCCGCCGTATCCATGATGAGTACATCCTTTACCCGTATCCTGTCCGTTATCATCCTGCAGATGCGCTCTGCCCGATCACTGTTATTGCAATGCGATATCATCAGGACCTTCTTCTCCGGCTCAGCCGTATTTTTCACGACCGTCTCCGCCAGCTTCTGCAGCGCCTTCTTGATGCCTATTCCCTGACCTATTTGCTCAATCGTACCTTCCCTCGTCCCCGCCATCACAGGCTTGATGCTCAGTGTGGATGCGACCAGAGCCTTTACGCCGGTAAGCCTGCCGTTTTTACGGAGCGTCTCCAGATTATCGAGCACAAAATAAGTCCCCATCCCCCTGCGGAACTCCTCGAGCAGTACTACGACTGCTTCAAACGCAAGCCCCTGCTCCTCCAGTTCCATCGCCTTTAATGCGAGCTGAGTCTCGCCGCAGGACGCTGAACAGGAATTCAGCACATATATGTTCTTCTCACCATGCGTCTCTTCATACAGTGTTTTTCCAAGCATTGCACTGTTGTAGCTGCCGCTTAAGTTTGCAGACAGCGTGATAACATAGACATTCTCCGCCTCCGTCTCATAAGCGTTCATATAACGCTCCGGAGAAGGGCATGAAGACCGGGGACATTCGGGGCACTGAGCCACCTTTTTCAAAAAATCATGCTGGTCAAACGTCTCGTCGTCCCATATCCGCTCTTCTCCCACCTCGAGCCCCAGCGGTACGATTTCAAAACGAGGGTCTTTTTTTAAGTATTCCGGCAATTCACAGCAGCTGTCCACAACAATTTTATAACTCATGAAGGTCCTCCAGATTTCACCACATTTCGATCTAGTTTTCATTACTACATATAATAGCATGCTTTATCCGCTATTGTAAAGACTATTTGCTATTTTCCTCTAATCTGGTATACTGAAATATGTTGCAGACCACTTTTACATAAGGAGATGACATGACTGCTTTTCATATCACCGAACTGAAAAAATTCATGGCGGGCTTTCTCGCCGGAGACTGCTTCGATTCCTTTTTGCTGGAAGAGGCTTTTGTCGAAACAGCCGTCACCTATCATATAGACGGACACGTAAACGCCGCCTTTTTTGCACAGGATGGGGAGGATGGCTGCCCCGGCAGCTTCATCCCGTGGAAGACTGTGCGCTCTGTCGCCTTTGATATGATAAAGGGCAGACGCACCCCGTCCCGTTTCAAATTCGTCCTGCATCTGATGCCTGAATACATCCCCGGCGTCATGAAGGGCGCAGACCCTTCCCTTTTGCCGGAGCAGGTCAGCGCGCTCGTGCTCACAGTCAGCTATGACGGCTCTTCCATCCGTCTCGTGACAGGCACAGCCTTTTCCTCTTTTGTCATGGATAAAACGCTGGACGCGCAGTGGGACAAAACGATGCGGAATTTTCTGTCCAAAAAAGATATCGCATACACCGAATGACCGCGTCCCTTATTTTTTCATCTTGGGATTAAAAACCAGGCTCGCCAGGTAGCCGAATATCAGCGCCGCGCTTGTTCCGACCGCCCCCGCTTTCAGACCGCCTGCAAACAGTCCCATAAAGCCCTGTTCATCTACCGCCTCTTTTACCCCTTTCATCAGTACGTTTCCAAAGCCTAAGAGCGGAACTCCCGCCCCTGCCCCGGCATACTCCTGAAAAGGCTCATACAGCCCCAAAAAACTCAGTGCAGCTCCGCTGCACACCAGCAATACCATAATTCTCCCGGGCATCAGCTTCGTCTTTTCCATAAGGATTTGTACAAGCGCACATATCAGCCCGCCCACCCAGAATGCATTTACATAATCCATCACGTTCCCTCCTGTTCGAAATGCTCTCTGTTAGGATGCCTCCTGTGCGCTGTTTTATACCCCACACTGCAATACGGCTTACTGTCCGGAAACCTCCGCGTCTACTGTCGTAAGCATATCCCCGTATAAGATACCGTCATAATAGTCCAAAAGGAGCTTCACCACCCCTCCGTAAACATCCATTCCTTCCTTTACCCCGTTTATCTTTAAAGATGCCGTTGTCGCCGCCTGCGAAACCTTTCTGGCAGTCTGAGTGCTCACCACCGCCTTTTGTTCCACCTCCTGCCATGCCTGCTTTGTCAAAAACACATTATCCCGATATACAAGCTCCGATATCTGAGGATGCTTTCCATATTCTTTTTTATTATTTCCAATGGATTTTTTAAATTCCCGCTCCACATAGTCTATCACCCCGAGATAGCCGCTGTAGCGGAACATTTCATCGTCAGAGCTGACACATGCCAGATACCCTATCAGATTCGCTTCGTCCTCCTGGATAAAGCCTTTTAGATGGGCGAATTCATGACAGATCGTGTTCGGTTTATTTGCCACATACATCGTTTCGTTATAATTCGCTTCCATAGAAAACGGGAAATAATACCCCTTCATATACGTCTGACTTAAAAGATCTGAAAAATAAATTTCCTTCGGCTCCGGATAATATCCCTTCAGTCTCCCGTATTCCTCCCCCATGGACTGCATTGCTTCCGCAGCCGTCTCATTCATATCCGCTTCATAGATAAGCCACCCCTCTTCATCCCTCGGGAGCCGTCCTGCCAGCTCGTTCGCATTTACAACGATATAATCTCTCAGCGCCGCCAGTTCTTTTTTGGAATATCCGTTCACCCGGACCGCCTCCATATACCTGTCCTCAAATGCGGCAGAATGATATAAAAGAAAACAATTGCAAGTCATCACCCAGAAAAGTGCCAGACCTCCCCAGCAAAGCACACTCCTCATTCCTGCAAACAGACGCACCGACCAGCTTTTTTTCACAGTCAGGCGCAGCGCCGCAGACAGCACAAACAACGCTGCAAAGCACAGACCTGCCACGATCATCCATTCTCCCAGGCTGAACGGAAACAACGACGTCACCCGGGAAGAGATGCTGCTCCATGCCGGAAATATCTTTTCCACATAAAAATCACAGAACCGACTGCTTTTCCACGCTGCTACATTCAGCAAAAGCGCCGTACACATCAATGCCGCCCATATTTTCTTCTTCATACGCACGTCCCCCAATGGTGCTCAGCGTCAACGGTTTCCATACTTTCAGTATATCCCCTTTTTAACGCCGCCCATTGAACAGACTGTTAATCTTTATGAACGTTCTGTAACCGCAGTATCTATATCTTCCGCCCCGACAGCTCATCCAGAGAACATTCCAGCGCCGCCGCTATCTGCCATACGCTTACAAACGACGGCCTTACTATCTTGCCCCCAAAAGCTTCTTTACTGTTTCATAAGGAAGCTCCGCCTGATCCGCCAGCATCTTCATCGACCAGTCCCGCCATCCTTTATCTCCTTTATGCGAAACGGTCAGGGAATGTATATCTTCCCTGACCGTTTCTGATGATAAGCAGCGCGCCCTGCGCTGTACGAGCCGTATTTGTTTTGAATATAAAAAGTATGCCCTGCACACATTCGTGTCATACGCAAACGCTGCCGTCAGGCAACTCCTGCCTTTTGCGCAAATGCGTATAAAAAACAGGGGCAGTAGGAATCGAACCCACATCGACGGTTTTGGAGACCGCTGTTCTACCTTTGAACTATGCCCCTATCTCTATCAGCGTCATCGCGCTGACAGGTTGTATTATAACACAGCTTTAACAAATTATGCAAGCCCTAATTTTATTTTTTTGTTATTTTATTTTTTGCAGGATGAGATTTGTCAAAGAGACTTTTGCCCAAAGCATATAAAAACTGCAATGCGGAAGCTGTGATGCTTCCGCATTATATATTCCCGTTCAGCATCAAAACACTCTTATCTTTCATGCTCTTGCAGCATTTTACGGATATGTTTGAGGTAATCTTCCTCAGGCACTCGTGCATCATCACTTGGTAATATTGAGCGCGCTGAATCACTTCTGGATACTGTATCTGCTGTCATATTAGTTACAGAAGTGTTTCTGCCATATTCCAGTATGTAGTGCGTATCTGTTTCCCCGGTCTGCATAAATCCCAGCTTCTGATAGAGTGCTTTTGCCCGTTGATTCTCTTTGAAACAGCCAATGCGAATCTTTCTATCATAAGCAATACAAGCCTCTTGGAGATACCGCAGAATTTCAGAGCCGATGCCTTTGCCACGAAACTCCGGCAGCAAATGAATCTCGGCCACTACAAAATAGGGATATTCAAAGTAATACTGAACGAAGCCCGCAAAACTTCCGTCAACCTCGATCACATTGAACTGCTCCATGTGGGAGAAATCACCGTCAAATTCTTTCTTTTGATAATCCTCGTCCCAACCCCAAATCTTTTCTACATAGGGACGTACAGACTCGGCCTTGAGTGCGTATATCAAATCGTGGTCAGCGAGTGTTCCAGAGCGAATTATGTAGTCCATCCTCTATCCCTCCTCATCATTCACAATACAATCGTGCTATCTGCGCATCTCAGCAGCTTTTTAATGCCGGACTTTATCTCTGTACCCTGCCCGACGCGTCTCCGCCCGCGAGCTTTTCCACCTCGGAA